>ENA-ORNF01000042-ORNF01000042.1-human-gut-metagenome-genome-assembly--contig:-NODE-42-length-110281-cov-11.407799_pt1 | contig 110281 bp, 93 predicted proteins | sample MGYA00242110_ERZ509012 | MGnify/ENA primary metagenome ERZ509012 (study PRJEB26280, sample SAMEA2338714) | human gut metagenome | biome: human gut; feature: human-associated habitat; material: faeces... | reverse complement strand
TATTAAAGCAAAATCCAGATTTGAGAGGGGGCTATTTTCTCGTTTATCTATCCAAATACGGAAAAGTGAAATGCTTGAAAGTACATAAACTTGTAGCTATTTGTTTTTGTGATGGATATACTAAAGGTGCTGTCGTGAATCATAAAGACGGGAATCGTCAAAACAATATATATAGTAACCTTGAATGGTGTAGTCAAAAGCAAAACATTCATCATTCAATTAATACTTTGGGAAATATTCCTGGATGCGGTACAGGAAAGAATCATCCGTTTTCTCTTTCAATAATCCAACTCAATGCGGATGATTCATTTGTGAGAAAATTTGATTCAATAAGAGATGTAGAAAGAATTTTAGGTTATGATTCCTCACAGATATGCAAGGTCTTAAAAGGGAAAAGGGCGCAAGCCTACGGTTACAAATGGAAATATGCAAAAGACTATGGAAATCCAACTTAGAGATTACCAGAAGGCTGCCTCCGACAAGGCGGTAGCCTTTCTACTCAATCCGAGGATAAAGCACAACGGGCTAATAGTCATCCCTACGGGTGGCGGAAAATCATGGATTATTGCGGATATAGCAAACAGAGTGAATGATAATGTTCTCATATTTTGTCCCTCTCGTGAAATACTGATACAGAATTACGAAAAAATGCAGAAGATATGTCCATTTGATTGTTCCGTTTATTCCGCGTCGCTCGGACAAAAGCAGATAGCGAAAATTACATTTGCCACAATCGGGTCGGCAATCAATCATAAAGAGCTATTCAATCACTTCAAATATGTACTTGTAGATGAAGCTCATTTATGCAATCCCAAGGAAGGTATGTATAAGGAGTTTTTCCAATCAATGAGGTGCAAAATTATAGGTCTCAGTGCCACCCCTTACAGATTGAGTTCAAGCCGTGATTTCGGCTCTATGTTAAAGTTCATCACCCGTACACGTCCATGTATCTTTTCGGAAGTCATTTATCAGGTACAGATTTCTACTTTGCTCGATATGGGCTATCTGGCGAAACTAGACTACTACGCCATGAATCCTATCGGATGGAACGAACTCAACCTGAAAGTGAACACCAATGGCACCGACTATACCGATAAATCGGTAATCAGAGAATATGAACGGATAGACTTTTACGGTTATCTTGTCCATATTGTCCAAAGGCTTATGAACCCGAAGAGTGGAGTGAGGCGCAAAGGCATATTGGTATTCACCCGTTTCCTGAAAGAGGCCGAACGGCTCACATGGAGTATTCCGGGCACGACCATCGTTTCGGGTGACACTCCGAAGTCCACCCGCGAGATGATACTTAATCAGTTCAAATCAGGAGAAATCCAAGTGGTGGCCAATGTGGGCGTATTGACCACCGGATTTGACTATCCAGAACTTGATACAATTGTTATGGCACGCCCCACAATGTCTTTGGCACTGTGGTATCAGATAGTCGGACGCGCCATCCGTCCCCATCCAAGTAAGAAAGCAGGTTGGATTGTTGATTTATGCGGAAACATTAAGCGTTTCGGGGAAGTCAAGGATTTGCGCCTTGTGGACGGTGGAAATGGAAAGTGGGCTGTGTATTCTGGTTACAGGCAATTAACCAATGTGAGATTTTAAATCAACTAAAACAATGGCACAAAAAACAAAAAAGTCTTTTGTCTTTAATATTGCATGGCAAGAGGTGTTGATGGGGTATCCGTCGGAGGTCAGACTTGAAGTGTACGAAGCGACGATGAGGTATGCGCTATCGGGGACACTGTCGGAGCTGAAACCGCTAAGCAGTATGGCTTTCACATTCATCAAGAACGCGCTTGACGCCGATTTTGAAAAGTATAATGACATATCGGACAAGAGAAGGGCAGCCGGTCAGAAGGGCAGAGCAATTGCGAGCAAATGTAAGCAAATGATTTCAAGTGAACAAATGATTTCGCAAGAACAAATGATTTCCGAAAATGTTTTGCTCTATGATACTGATACTGTATCTGATACTGATACTGACACACCTTGTGTGTGTGATGGAAGCGCACCAGTGCGCGCGGCAAGCCACGACACCACAGCACACAATGATTTTGAATTTTTCTTTCCGACTTTCTGGATGCGCAACATCATAGCACCGGAAGCGGAAACCAGGAGATTCATCGACTACTACGAGGCTTCAGGGTGGATTCTTGAGAAAGGAGCCGTATTGGACACCGATTCGAAGCGACTGGCAAAGGCCAGGCAATGGAAGCCTGAGAAGCCGGGCAAGCGCTTCCCCGAGGACTTCCTGAAAGTCTGGTGGCAGTTGGCGCAGGCGGCTCCGACGGAGGGAATCAGAGGGCAGATGCTGTGTGACAGGGTGGCCGTAGACATGACCGGAACGGAACCGGTGGTGCGGATTGGCGAGGCGACTCACGCCTGGATAATGGGCGAAGGCAGGAGCATCGCGGAGAAAGCGCTTGCTGGAGATTGGCTGAAGGGCCGCGTGCGACTCAAATTCAGAGCATACTAAAATCAAGATTTTACACAACAAAAAACAGGAGGAAAAATTTATGGCATTGAACAAGGTAATGCTGATAGGCAACGTGGGAAAGGCGACAGCACAGGAGGTGATTTATGAACAGCCGAAGGACGATCTCCCTTTCTAGCACGACACTGACGGCAAGGGAGCACCAAGAGATGAGAAACTGCATCGAGAAGATCCGGCGGCTGGGAATAAGGGACAACCGGAGCACTCTTGAGGTGTGGAAGTCCTGCGGCCGAACATGTCAGTAATTTCAGCTCTGACAAATACGGCATCTTCGGATTGCCGACGTTGCTTGCTGCTATGGAACTCCAGGACCAGAAGGACGACATAGACGAACTGGCGGAGACAATCGAGGGAGCTGACCTTCTGCGTAACTTTATCAGCATCGTTTGGTCTTGTTCCAGGAAAAGCAGGATCAGCGGTTGGCTTGCGAGCGGCAATGCAGGTTGTAGCTTAGACGACTGCTTGTGCTACTCGTATCTGGCTGTTCCGGTCATTCTTTACTAACGACGGCGGGGCGCTTGCCCTGCCATAAAATCGAAAAAATATGGAGCGATACCGGATTGTAAGAGGCGAAAGCTATAACGGCTGTATTCATATCACGGTGTATTGGGTACAGGTCCGTGTTGATAAGATGTTCACGTGCGAGTATGTGAACGTGAAAGGATTTGAATCATACAGCCGTGCCAAAGAATTATTGAACTACTTGAATAATAGATTATGAATTTGCTATATATAGACCTCTTTTGCGGAGCAGGAGGAACATCCACAGGAGTAAATACGGCTCGTCTTGGTGGCGAGGAATGTGCAAAGGTGATCGCCTGTGTAAACCACGACAAGAACGCCATTGCATCGCACGTTGCCAATCATCCGGATGCGCTGCACTTCACGGAGGACATTCGCACATTGGAGCTGTCTCCACTTATTGCACACATAAAGAGGTGTCGAGAACAATATCCAGAAGCCTTATTGGTCTTGTGGGCATCGCTCGAATGCACGAATTTCAGCAAGGCGAAAGGCGGACAGCCACGAGATGCAGATAGCCGGACACTTGCGGAACATCTGTTTCGTTACATCGAAGCAATAGACCCCGACTACATACAGATTGAAAATGTAGAGGAGTTTATGAGTTGGGGCGATGTGGACGAGGATGGCAAACCGCTTTCTATGGACAAAGGAAAAAGTTACACTCGCTGGGTGCGCAAAGTGAAATCTTATGGATACAGGTTTGACCACCGCATCCTCAACGCTGCCGATTATGGCGCATATACAAGCCGTAAACGCTTCTTCGGTATCTTTGCAAAGTCAGGACTTCCTATCGTGTTCCCGGAAGCCACGCATTGCAAAGAGGGTGCATCTCTTCTGTTCGGTGATTTGGAGAAATGGAAGCCTGTTCGGGAGGTGTTAGATTTCGAGGACGAGGGAGAAAGCATATTCGGACGCAAAAAACAACTCGTGGAAGCCACCCTTGAACGCATATATGCCGGTCTTATCAAGTTTGTTGCAGGAGGAAAGGAAGCTTTTATTGTCAAATACAACTCTGTCAATAAGAAAACAGGCAAGTATGTACCTCCGTCAATTGATGAGCCTTGTCCAACAGTGGCAACACAGAACCGTCTTGGAGTGGCAAAAGTTTCTTTCCTATCCAAACAGTTTAGCGGAGAACCATACAGCAAGAACAAATCTATTGAGGAGCCGGCAGGAGCGATAACAACAATAGATCACCACGCATTTGTGTCTGCTTATTACGGTAATGGTCATAATCGTTCTTGCGATGAACCGTCTGCAACGCTTACGGCAAAAGACAGATTGGCACTTGTGCAGCCCAATTTCATAGATATGCAGTATGGCAATGGGACTCCTATCTCGGTGGAAGAACCTGCGAATACGATTACTACAAAACCTAAGATGAACCTCGTAACGGCAAAGTCGTGGATTATGAACACATCTTTCAATAATGTGGGACGTTCATTGGATGAGCCGTCCAGAGTAACTGCTAACAGGAAAAGGCACTATCTGATGAATCCACAATACACTTCTGCAGGTGGGTCTGTTGATAAGCCTTGCTTCACGCTGATTGCTCGTATGGACAAAATGCCACCGTATCTTGTGGCTACAGAAACTGGAGAAGCTGCTATTGAGGTTTACGATACAGACACTCCTGCGACAATCAAGATAAAGGAGTTTATGGCTCTATACGGAATTATCGACATCAAGATGCGTATGTTAAAGATTCCGGAGTTGAAGAAGATTATGGGCTTCCCGGAGGACTATGTGCTTGTCGGCACGCAGGCGGAGCAAAAGAAATATATCGGCAATGCAGTAGAGGTAACCGTCGCACGTTGTTGGTGCGAAGCATTATGTGCCGAACTCAATAAACATTTCAAGAAAGTAAACAATGGACGAAAAGACATTTTTTCAGAAAGTCGAACTGATGCGAAAAGCGCAAAAGGAGTATTTCAAAACTCGCTCGCAAACTGCGCTGCGCAATGCTAAAGCGCTCGAGGACTGGCAGCGAGGAGCGACTGGGAAGCGCCGGCGGCATCCGGGGCACGCGGAGGATGACCTGCAGATGCAGTGTGTCCGCTGGTTCCGGCTCCAGTTCCCGCAGCTGGCGCGGCTGCTTCACCACTCCCCTAACGGAGGCCGCAGGGATGCACGCGAGGGCGCGAGATTCAAGCAGATGGGGACGCAACCCGGGTTTCCGGACTTGATCTTGTTGGTACCGTCAAAAGGCTACCATGCGCTGATGCTGGAATTGAAGACGCGCACAGGGCGGCAGCAGGAGTCGCAGAAGGAATACCAGAGACTCATCGAGGAACAAGGATACAAGTATCTAATCGTGAAGACTCTCGAACAATTCCAACAAGAGGTAAACACTTATCTATCCGAAGTTGAATAAAATACTTAATATTGAAACATTAAAATTTATCTATTATGCTATCTGAAACTGTACTGGAACATGTTATTGCCTATATTTTTGGGCACAAGTACTATGCTAATATTGTAAACATGATCGGGACTGCCAATTGTTCTATTTGCAGCTTTATTTTCGGTTCACGAGAAGAAGCCGAAAGGCACAAGGAAGAACTTCAGACTAACCGAACTTACAAGTACATTGAGACAATATCATTCCGTTCAAGAAGAGTGTCTTATTAATCCGCCTGGCAATATGAAACTGTTGACTTCAATTAAATGGTTCATCGAGCGCGCCGTTTGGAGATCATGTTATGTGATAGCTGACGCGAAAGACAATTCGGTGACGTTTTCGAAAGGGCTTTTCAACCGGGCCGGAATTTCAAAAATGGAGAAGGCGAAGGTTTTCACCTTCTATATTCCGGAATTCAAACAATATGCTTTCACATTCAACCCGAAACTAGAGCAAGAGACACAGATGGCCGACATCATGTACAACAGCAAGTACAAGTGCGTAGGATTCGAATGTCTGATACCGACCATCAATAAAGTTTTCTATGACTATGGACTCCCGCCCGACATCTGCGTCAAATTGAGTGTCATAGGAAAGAAGCAAAATGGAATGAAGTATTATTTGATATGTAGACCCAATGGCTATGGAACATTTAGAAATCAAAAAAAAGCTTCTGGGAGATAGTACCCGAAAGCCGGACATCACATTCTACCAAAATGGTCGGATTGATATAACATCTGCCGTAGCGGATGTTCTCGAACTGCAACCAGGAGATGTAATAGATATAGCCGAAGGAAAGTCGGACTGCCACCTGTATGTACGGCATCGCAAAGTCGAAGACACGATAGCAAGACACGAAGGGCAATGTTATCCGAGCAAGCCTGGAAGCAGAAATTTCAGAGCATACAGCAAGAAATTATGTGATGCAGTCTTGACCATTTCCGGTGGCGACACCGCACGGATCATGGCAGGGACATGCATTGAGTCTGACAACTTGGGAAAGTCCATTATCCTTATCCTGCAACACAATTTAGATAATCCGACAAAACAATCAGAACATGAATGAGAAGAATAGAACTGAAGTCAATTTCAGATTGAAAAGAGCCCAGATCCTGTATGATGCGGACAACAACGCATACATCGAGGGCAACATGATGCCTGACGAAACAGGAAAACCGAAAGCCGCCCTTATAGACATAACCCAGGACGGAAACATTGATAGAGTAAACAGGGTGATGAACCTGGCAGTATCCGAGTGCAGGGAAATGCTGTACCCCTACAGCAAGCAGGAAATCCAAACGGAGGATTGCGACAATGAGCCAACAACGCCAGAAGAATATGTCATTACTGCCGCATTTCCGGAAGATCTATCTCAGACCACGGTAGAACTGATAGCAAACCTCCTGCACGAATATGTCACCGGCAGAGTGCTGTCCGACTGGCTTTCCATTACAAAACCAGAGAGCGCTGCAAAATGGTACTCGGAAATTGAAAGCATAAAGTTGAAGCTGAAGCAAACCATGAGCATCCGCAGAAAGAAACTACGCCGTGGAAGATCTCCGTTTTAGTCAACTCGGTTATTCACTGACAGAAAAAGCAGGACAGCACATAATAATGGCGTGTCCTGCTTTATTGTCTTTATCTTATCTGGTTTACTAATTTCGGTGTAAATATTACCGACATTCCGGAAAGGCTTTCATCGTCGGAAAGGGCACATTTCAATGCTATCTGAAAATACTTATATGGCGTACCGCTGAACCCTCGAAGATAATGGTCAACACTAGAATATATTGGCGTCCAATTAATCAAGTCTCTTGAGCCATACAATATCTGCTGCACATGACCTCGTTTGAAATTGCCTCGCTGAATAATGGTATTGATGGTTTTCAGGACATCCGGCATATCCAGCTTGAAAGGCCTAGTCATAATCACTTGATTGTTTACGACATCATTAGGGATTCGTTTCGAGTAGTCCAGCAAATCACCATCGTATGTCAAAGCCAGAGCTTCAGGATAAGACTTCACCGCGCTGCGTATATTCGACGGCATCATCGACCAGGCCTTCCCGTTTAGAGAATAGATATAAGCATATCTGACTGTCGGATTGAAGACAATGATTCTCCTGGACGTATCATCATACAGCATTCTGCACCCATGAAGGAACGATTCGAATTTCAATAATGCGTAGATATTCATTTCATCCTTTCCTATAAGGACATTCTTCCCTTTATAATCCAACAGAGAGAATGGTTTGTCATTCTTGCTGTCAATCATATCCGAAAGACATATTACTTCCGAACCGGAAATCAGCATAATTCCGCGCTCCGTAACAAACAACACTGCATTATCAATTTGCGTGATACTGTCGGCATTTATGCACACATCCCTGGACACGGGTTGTTTTGTGGAGTATGAGCCGGTGGCGGATACTTCCAACGCCCAAATGCCGTCCGTACTGAATGCGTACAAAGGGAACTGACCGAACTGGCCCTGAGACAGCGCCTTGGTTGTCGTGCTGACACCCAGGATTTCTCCAGTGCCGACAGTATTTATACCTGTAACGGGAAAGACGAACGGGTTATTAACCTCGGAAGTATAAATCTTGTTCGGAATTGAGATGGTGTCATTGGTTAATGACGGAACGTCTTTTTCCTCCGTTCCATCATACCACGAACCAAAATAGTAAGCTCCATTCAAGAACTCGTGTTTGGAAAGAGGGTAGGAACGGATACTAGTTGTTTTAGCATCGATGTCGTCCTCCTTGATAAAGAGTCTTACAGCATTCGGGTTTGGATAATAAAACCAAATGGGAACGTTCGGCAATCCATATCCTTCATAACCGGCAAAATTTACGACCCTAACATTTTGGGACTCCAAACTGATAGATACGTAAAATGTATATCTAATAATTTTTGAGTCATACATAAGGTATCGATCCTTGTCTGCAATTATATCTGGAAAAGAATAGAAGTGCATAACGTATCCCCATGTCTGATTAAACAACGTTGTACTTCGGAATCCTCCATATAGAGATTTCTTCATATCCACCAGGTTCATCCTTGAATTGTATACAAACGCTCTAGATGGAACAAGTGTATCATGGCTGTCATAATCATCAGGCAAGACTTCCCGCTCAACAAGTGACTGTAAATAATCTTCGTCAACATCCACTTTATGCTCCACATAATCCCCCTCAACCATATCCTTTATTGGAATACTTTTCAAAAAATAAAAGTTTGAGCAACTAGTAATTTCCTTGTTAAAGTCTTCTTCCTTTTTTGTTGGAAGTTCTACGGTTTTAGGTTCGGGCCAATGTCTTTCATCATAAAAGGCATAGTAATACATTGATGAAAAAGTTCGAGGCTGATATCTTATAGGTATAGATATGGCTGGACTATAATCTGTTAAAGATGTCGTCTGATTCTTGAGATAGCATATACTTGAGCCCCGAAGGCGTTCTCCGAAATGCTTGCATTTTCCGTTAACATCATATTTATACAAGGGTGCAGAGATGAAGATGTCCACACTGGTTATTATATCTGACCACGCACGTAGTTCAGAAAGAATTTCCTCTGGCTCAGAGACATAATATTGTAAATCATGAACAGCACCGACGACCCTAGCCTTTATTGGATCTGTCAGTCCGGATGTAATGGCAACCTGCGGAGCGACATCAGTGGCGCACATCATCAGAATCGGCGCGGACTGCATAGTCAAGGAGCCGTCATATAGTCTATATGCATATCTCACAAAAAAAGGCATTATGAATCTTCCTTTGTTTGTTGACTCATCAGCAATAAACTTGTTCACCTTTGCCAAGACTTGCGCTGTCACCTGCTCTTGATCTTCTGTGGAGAATTCTTTCTCGTAGTAATCGGATATATATTGATGGCCTTTGGAAAAATTCAGAGTAAATTCATCAGTGCGAATCATCTCCGATTTAAGAGAAAATTGCAATTGCAGATCAGGAAGATGTTGTCCGAGCGACATATACTTTCCATCTTTCCAGAGATAATACATCATGCCTTCATCAGTAAGCAAGACAAGGGTATTACCAATGGAGCTTATGCTGTTCACTTCGAATCTCAGCGCGCTGTCAAATTCAACTTTTTTATATTCTCCATCGTTCTTGTCGAGATAGAAATAGCTTAAAGCCAAGCCGTCATCTTGTATTTCCGTAGCAATGTAATGTTTGAACGCACTTGTTGCATGTACGTATCTGACGACACGGTCCGGAGTCCCAGTATTGAATAGCTTCTTCGGCTGCAATACCGGCTTTAGAGAACCGTTCTCCGTCCATAGATTCATCGACATCGCAAGAGTGCCATCTACGCAATCGTAGTCAGACGGAGCAGCAGTCTGTCCCGTATATGCTATTTCTTTCTCCATAATCAGATTTCGTATTAAGGTTTAACCGGGCGTTTCCGTGACATCATAGCTATAGACAGCATCTGATAATTATTGGACGCCAATTGTATATACTTTTCGGATTCATCAGGATTGACCAACGAGAACCATCCTGCAATTGCCGTATTGACGATATATTGGTGCATGGCCGTCGTCACAGCATCAATACTTGCCTCATTAAAATTCATCGGCAGATTCAGTTGAATGATGATATCCGAATCGGCCTCAAACTGATTGTCATCACCTGCCTGTTGAGAAACATCGAGATAATCTCCCAAATTCTGCCGTAGCATCGACAAAGCATTCCCGATACTACGCAGCAACTGATTATAGCTCTCCGGTTCATCACTTGCCTGAATCGCAGCTACTTGTTCCGGATTATCGCCGGAGTCTTTATTGCGTCCTATCACATAGGTTTTATTCTGAATGTCATAGATTATTTCATTCAGATACAATGTTATGGGTATCAGTTTCTTTGCCATATACTATGTATTGCTGCGGACGCCTGCTAAAGTGCGTTTTTCGCCGCCCCTCTTCCAGATGTCGTTCTCGTCATACGAATTTTCCATTTTCTTCTTCATGTCATCCTTCGGTCTGCTCCACGGCTGGAACCAAGCTATGTCACTGATTGTCCATTCCCAGTTTCCGCGAAACGATACGGCACGGTCGTCAAGATATACATCTGCGGCAATCTTGCATCCTTTAGCGGTATCGCTGCCCTCAGGCTGGTCAGGATTCTCATTGATATAGTCATAGGCAATTTTGTTGTCGGCAAGATACTTTTTCAGAGCGTCGGTCACAGGACGTGTAGTATAGATAATAATACGCCATCCCTTTTTCTTGAGGGTCTGTGTTCCAATGTCGGCATTAGCTACCATATCCCCGAACTTGTCCTCACCCTGGTATCCGTCTGAATAGTCGGCGATGACACCGTCGAAGTCGATACATATTGTCTTCTTCTTTGTCATATACATTATGATTATGATGATTATGGATTAACGGAAGGCCTTTCTGGCCTCTTCTTGAAATATATTTTCTTCTTGAATGACATCAACGCAGACGCCGCCTCTTCCGAATAAGGCGCGACTTCATCCTTTGCGGAAAACAAATACCACTTGCTCACTATGTAATTGGTGAAATAGCTGAAAAGGTCAGTAGCTGCAGCGGACATCAGTCTATCATCAAACAACTGCGAAACGGACAATGTCACTTCGAAATCCCTGTCCAATTCCATGCAATGTCCAGGGATATTCTCACTAGACTTGACAAGGAACTGTTTCAAAGCGCTATTCGCCATGCTGCATGCTTCATTCCAGAACCTTTCCAACAGCAGGCGGTCGTCATCCGTCGTAAAGATTCTGTCATACGCATTCTCGTCATTCAGTTTCTTTGCACCCGTGTAACTCGTGACCTTGGCCACTTCATTGTACACGTTGAGTTTCGTTATTTTGATAGTAATCTCTTTCATGGCGATAAATATAAATATTTCCGGTACGCATTTAATGATATCTATTTATATAGAAACGGCTCTCGAAAAAGATTCTTTTCGAGAGCCTGGATATAATCTTCGCCACTTGTTACATTTTGAAGTATCTTCTTACAGAAAATACACGGTCCCTGTCTTCAAGTCGAGAGGCAGCAAGCTCTGCACACACGCGAACCTCCTGTTCGGATGTCGCATAATTCCGCAGCACTCCCCATTCATCAGACCAGATCATATTTAAGACCGTCAGGAATGCCCACTTGTTGTATTCTCCTGTCTTTTCATATTCAATGTCCAATGAGGACAATGCTCTAAAGGCAGCATCCGCATCATCCCAGTGCGCGCCTCGCGAGCCGTCGAAGTTTACAAACTTGCTGGTGATCTCTTCGAATTCATCTTCCGAAAGGTAGTCGCGGAATCTCACCATATCTTCGCATTCATCTGCCAGGGCCTTAGCAGACTCCAGATCTTGGTTTTCAATCAGTTTCAATATTATAGTCCTACCGAGTTCATCGTCAATGCGGTCGCGGAGCAGGTCGATAAACCTATCCGCAGTCATATTTCTTTCCATAATTGTCAGCGTTTGAGTTATCATACTTTATTTCCGCTATTCAGCAATCGAGACAGCATATCCTTGAGTTCACCCATTGACGCTTCAATCTTACTGAAACGCTGTTCCGTTTCCTGCTTCTCTCGGTACGTCGGATTCAGTTCTGCCAGCAGCGTAGTCGATTTTTCAAGGATTTGCTTCTGTTGTTCAACCGAGGCAATTGCCTGTTCTGCGGTCACTTTCATGGATTCGACCTCTCCTGCAAGTCCCTGCCGGTCCACGGACAAGACAAGGTTGCCTGCATAAGTAACGGATAGGTTTTCAGGGATAACATAATTGGCTGTCTTGCCGTCCGCTACTATGGAGACATCGACAACCATCCCGGACTTGCCGGCAGCAGGATTCATTTCCATACGAGGGAAACCGACGGCAACGGCCTTGCCTTGAGTCAACGTCAGTGTCTGCTTGTCGAGGATATATACGGGATAGTTTTGTTTCAGATCTTTGAAGTACATAGCTTGAAATAATTATGAGTGGAGAGATTCTTATCCCTCCACTCCGTAATACAAATGGGACTATGCCCCAGCTGTGGTAGCTGTCGGCTTGAGAGCCGCAATTAGTTCAGCATTCTGCTTCTGCTGCGAGAGTTCCAGACGCGCGTCATTGTACCTCTGCTGGAGGTCAGCCTGCCAGTGACTATTGAGGGTGTCAATAATGCGCTGAGTGTTGTCCTGACCTGCGCGCACGATGTCGCACTTGTCCTGCTGCATCTGGAATCCGATGCCGGAGAAGCCGCGCTCGACGCTCCTGTTCACGAAGTCAAGTCCAGTCTGAATCTTGTACTCGATATCCTTCTGGCCAAGCTGGTTCTCATAGCCCATCCGGAGGATGTTCTGCTGTGTGTTGCAGCAGCAGTCCTTGATTGCCTGTATGACGTTGCAGTCACCCATATTTACGGCATTTATGACGCGCTCAGCCGAAAAGCCGACCTGTCCGCCTACCTGCTCGATAGCCGAGCGGACTGCGCAGATTCCTCCCTGCAACTGGTTGAAGTCGCAGTTGAGACTTGCCGCAAGTGCGGAAATTGCATTGTCATTGCCCTTGATTGCCGACATCAGCAGGTCGCTGTTGTGGTTGTCTGCCATCTGATTTCTGAGAGAATCAATCTGACTCTGAATTTCAGTGCCCTGAAGACCTCTATTCCCGAAGCCGAATCCGTTTCCTCCGAAGAGTGCGAGGAATATCAGGTACATCCATGGATTGTTCATCCAGTTGTTAGCCCCGCCGTTCATTGCAGCCATCAACGCCATCGGATCGGTATCGCGCTTGCCGAGCATCGCGGCAGCAAGAATATCATTGTTACCCCTATCGCAACAATAGATTTTATCTACCATTTCTGACATAATATGTTGGTATTAGTGTTACCCGCCTCTTGAGCCTTCGGCGGTACTGGCACGTGTACATCGTGATGCAAACATATCAACATATTCGCTGAAATTCAGGAGGTTGTCACCGCGTTCCGTATCTATTACTTCCGCGTTATTTCCATGTTTATACGAGCCACTTCCGAGACAGCCTTTGGCATACCAGACGCAGACCTGCCGAGTTCGCGAGGCGCGCCTCGAACCCTGATATTGCGCTCCTTACGGCACGTGCCGACAAACCCATTCTCTCCGCAATCATTGCCGGATAGAAGCCGTTGCCGAGCAGCAGGAAGATGACGAGATAACGCGCGTCTACGACCTCCTCTTTGCGTTCTGAAGACAATATCCGGTCACTGTCGATTTCGGTCTCCGCAGAGACGTCTGCGAGCACTGAGGCAAAAATTTCTGATTTTTTCATTTCTTATTCAATTTTTATTAGTTATCTTCGCCTCAGCCAACAACGAAAGAAAAACAGACCCACACCATTCAATTACCGAGGCAATAGTGCCCCCGTATTGCTGGTGTGGGTTTTTCTTTTAGTTGGCGCTAAACAAATCTTGCTCTTGCAAGTCGGGGGCTTTTTATGCCCCTCTTTTTTTGCTTACGAAATCAATTTCTTAAGCAGACCGAGAATCGGCCTCCGGAATTTCCAGAACCCAATGGCGGCAACGGCGGCCGAGAGAATCCAGAAGCCGCGCAACCTGAAGCGCTGCCATGCCGTCAGCTCTTTCTCGATATAGACCTTTTCCTTTTCGACTTCAGACTTCGAATTAGTCGTGACGCTGTCCTTCTTCTCGATAGTGGACTTGGAGAGAATAGGTATCTTTGCCGCCTTGGTCTCCAGCGTGTGGTGAAGCATACCAGCCTCGATCCTTGCCTCAGACACGGCATAGTCATTTTCGAGGCGCGATGTCGTGTCCTGTGTAACTATGCGCTCCACTTGCCTCAGCAGCTCGACATAGATGGTGTCTATATGCTCTATTCGCTCCGTCCTGACTTCCACTTTGGTGCTGTCGTGTGTCTCGATACTGGTTACTGCATGTCGTGAACTGCCGCAGGATGTCACGAGCACGGCAAGTAGCGCAAATGCCACCAGTTCGGAAAGAAATGCCACTAGTTGTATTTTCATCTTCTTCATTTGATTGCTGATTTCGCACGTAGGTAAATCTCCCACCTGTCGTCAATGCCGTTCAGTCCTCCGTTCACGCGCTTGGTTATTGCCTCGAAGGTCTTGCGCTCTCCGGCTCCTGAAAGTATGTCCGCAAGAGCATTCAGGCCGTTGGCTTTCCACCATAAGGCGGCAGAGCGGCAGGCATCCAAAGGCATCAGCAGGGCATCCGGCCAGACCGTCAAGTCCTTGCCCATCAGCGCCGACATCGCCACGTAGTTGTCTCTGCCTGTAATCTGAATCAGTCCGCGACCTCGGAACTTCCATCCGTCGCCGCTCTTTTCGTTGCCGTTGCCAATCCTGTCCGCATATACGCGGTTGGCGATCTGCTCAGGATGGTATGCGTACATCACCGCCTCCTGCTGGGTCGGAAAATACTTCGGGAACACCTTCCTCAGCGCCTGTGCCGAATACTTCAGGTTCTCCTCGACGCAGTTCAGCTGCGCCGATTCGTGGCCGACCTGTGCGAGGAAGGCCCTCGCCCGTTCAGCCGTATCAATGCCGCATTCCTTCATCGCCTTGTCCAATGCCACCGCGTACCTTTTAACGTTCTTAGACTGCGGATAAATCTTCCGCAATGTGTCACTTGTAATTGTTGTCATTATTCTTTATTTCCTATGTTGTGCCTCGGCTCTTCCTTAATCATCTCGATAACCTTCTGCGCTTTCTCGCTGTCCACACAGGAGATAATCTCCTGAACGACATCCACCACTCTGCCTGCAGCGCTCTTCTTTTTCTTGGAGTTCTCGATGACTGAACGTCCTTCTATAAGCAGTACGCCTAAAGTCGCTAAAATCGCACAATAAGGCAGGCTATACCACGTGAATACCGCTCCCAGTATATCAATGAGCAGAAAGAAATATACTATCCTCAGATAGTCTATAATCTTCCTCACAGTCTTACGAAGTCCGTGGCTCATAATCTTTTCCTTGTTCGTTTTTGCCGCGTCAATCCCGGTCCACATATCAATCAGTGCAGCAGCACAGACAAGCACGCAGAGCAGGAAGGCTATCATTATTCCCCTGCTCAGGCCGTCGGGGAGATTGAGCTTTGCGATTATCTCGTCCATTCCTTTTCCTCCTTGTTTTGTGGTTCCTCATTATCGGGTATCACTAATTCCCCTGTGCCACGTTGACTTTCCACACATCCTGTGAAATAGCCTAATTTTTCATACTTTGTCATGATTACCTCCTAAATGGTCAGCCCATTTTTCTGTCCAAAAGTGGTCATACTCTTTACCATGAGCCTTACAATCATGTAATGCTGCATGTAACACGGAATTTAATCCTATAAAAGGTAGATATAAAGGCCCCAATATCCTTGACTGAATAACATGTCCCCTTTCGTGTTTTACATGTCGAGGTCCATTAGTAAAAATAAACTCACCCAAAGTTAACCCGCCGGGAAATTCCTCGGCATAGTAATACTTTATCTGGGCGTTTCCATTAGGAAAATACTTAACAGTAAACTTATACTTAGATAACTTTAGGTATAAAAACCCGGCAAAATTCTGTAAAAGCTCCCAAATAAACAGAAACAGAAACAGAATAACCTTTAAAAACTTTCTCATAATTCCTCATTTATTTTGTTATAAACTGATTTACAAGTGTACATAAAAGTAAATGGGTGTCTTATGGTACCCATTTACTTAAATGCTACATTCAATTAAGAAAGTGTCCAAGAATCATTAGATGTGATAGTCAATGTCTTGGTCTCACCGGCTGCAACGAATGACAATGTATCAGGAGAGAGGTCAAGAGTTGAAGCAGAACCCTGCTGGTTGAATGTGATATCCTTAGTAGCAGTCTTACCACCCTCGCCCTCAGCTGAGATTGTAACAACAAAGCCTTCTCTTGGAGCAGTTGTAGGGTTGAGATTAACAGTAACCTTACCTGTATTAGTCTCAAGTGAGAAGCCTTCCTTAGGAGTCTTAACTGCATAATCAGCAGAGAGCTGTACCTTATTGTCTGCTGGAGTAGATTCAGTCCTTGTAGCACCTGAAGTGTAAGTAACTGTCTGCTTCATAGCAGGAACAATAGCATAAGTCTCACCCGGAGCAGCAAGAGATACTGGAGTAGCCTGACCAATAGTTACCTCACCATAAGTTGCAGAGTTAGCTGCCTGATATACAGTGAGTGTCTTAGTAGCAGTCTTATCACCCGCACCATCAGCTATCATTGTGATAACACCTGCTTCAGTCCTTGCAGAAACTGCCGTACCCTTAGAAGCAGCTGTAATAGGGTCACCGTAAGCAATGTGAATAGGATTAAATGCAGGGTCTGTAGAGCCATCCTCATCTGAAATGGTAACCTCAGCTCCTGAAGAGTATGTAATCTTCTGTGTGACAATAGCTCCTTCACCAGACCATATAATATCAGCTTTGTCCACAGAACCACCTGAAGCTGGAATATCATCAACTGAAGGAACTCTGCTTGAGAAGCTGACATCACCATAAGAAGCAGCATTTGCAGCCTGCTTAACAGAAACTGACCTAGGAGCAGAATCTTTGCCATTAAGAGTTACGACAAGAGTAACATTATCTACTTCAGTAATGCCCGACTCAACAGTACCCTTAGAGGATGCAGTAACTACTCCTGTATCTTTATTAGTAGAACTGCCGCCCTTAAAACTGGTTACGCCAGCCGCAGGAGTATGGTCTGAAATTGAGCCACCATTAGAATCAGATTCATTCCATCCCCACTTTTGCATATAATTTAAAGTAGGACTTACACTTCCACCAGATGCCGGAATATTTGCATCGTAAGAGAATGTAATAATGATAGGAACTGCATAGTTCTTAACACCTGCTGCCTGATTGATGGTAATTTCACCTGAAGTTACATCAGCATTTGCATTCTTGACTGCAAACTTAGCTACACGTGCAGACTCTGATTTGTTCTCTGGGACAGTTACTGTAAGAGTGAATTCATACATTGCAGATGCACCCGGGTCACCATCTACTGAAATGTCATCATTTCCATTCCAAGATTCATCGGTTACTCCAGCTACTGCAAGCTTATAAACAAGACCTGGAATAGTAGAATCTCCTACTACAATGTTGAGGTCAGCAGAGTTAGACTTACCCTGAATAGTGATGTTTTGACCTACTTTATCAGCAGAATAAGTCTTTGTTTCAATAGTGATAGCCTCAGCAGCACCTACCTGAGATACAGCTGTAGTATCTGAAGCTCCACCTGCTGTTGTACCCGTAATAGTACCCTCTCTGGCGACTCTACCAGTGTAGGCAGCAGCAGTGATTTCACTTGAGCCATTCATGGAACCTTCTGCGGTTCGAAGTGTAATCCATTTTGGTTTAGCCATAAAAATTAAATTTAAATGTTTATAAAATAGTTAATAAGATTAAGCGTTTAACCCGATTAACCACCTTGTTATATCATATTAAGAAACGTAAACTTCTCCGGGAACTGAATATGTTTGTCCCCTATTGTTTTTACCCGCAACTTCAAATGTATATGTTCCAGCAGAAGCTAATGCAGAAGCATTGATATAGAATCTAATTGTTCCACTATTATTCTTTCCAGTTGGGTCAGAAGAAGTGTCTCCACTCCAGTTATCCATGTAAACTTCACCTTCAGAATTTTGCATTTCAGTTCCCGGGTTAAAAGTAATAGACCCGCCCAACATGTCAGCATAAGTTACTTCAAATGCTACCGTGTCCTGTAAAGACAAATCCTGACTTTCTGGACTTAACGTAATTTCTGAATTTATAAATTCCTCATATATAGAAAGGGTGATTTCATTAGTCTCTACAAGTTCACCGTCAGGTCCTGTTAATCCAATGAGTATATCTATAGTTCCCCAATAAGGGTCATCAGAAGAACCTGTGCCATTATATTTATAATCAAACCAATTATAAAGAGTATTATAATCTGTAATTGTTATAGAGAAAGTAACATTTGCTGTCTTATTTGTGCTGTCATAAGAGTCTATAGACATACTTATTTCCATACCCACAGTTTCACCACTAAATCTAGTGATAGTAGGTGACGTAGGGTCTTCTCCTCCATTCACATGGAAAACTTGAGCTTCTACTGATTCTACAATAAAGTTCTCTGGAAGATTTTTAATTATTGCCTGAGTACTTAGGTAAGCAAAATTAGCTTTATTCATATCTACTTCCCAAAGTGGTTCCTGAAGCCACTCTAAGTGAGCTTGTGCTGCCTTTTGAATAATACTTATAATTTTAGAAATTCCTCCAGCAGTTACTACTGTAACTGTTCCACTTCTATCTGTAGCCCCTGTATTTTTTTGAGCAGTTATTGAAACATTCTTATTGCCACTACCTGAAGTAGGATTAACTGTTATCCATGATGGTATTGCCATAATCACTCCTTTTCTTTAAAAGTTAAAGTCCATTTATCATTTGATTCGACTGTAATTCTCCGTGACTCTTCATCCGTAGAATAGCTTAGTGATTCCGGAAGAAGCCTGATATAGGAAGAAGAAGAGTTACTTTTTAGTAGGTTTCTAAACATGCTCATTTGAAAATCCCCCAAACCGCTAAATTGTTCAAAACACTTACTACTATTACAGAATTTGCTTCTGAAACGGGACTTTTGCCATCTTGCCATTTGATAGTAGAATCTCCGAATACTTTATGTGCATTCTCTCCTATTGTAATGTAATAAATCACCTCATTAGTAAGTGACGGATTAGAAGTTATCATGTAATCTTCTGTAAGAGCCGGAACCTCGTGGTAAGTAACTCCTCCGCCGAACAATCTCCACTTTCCAGTTACGGCATCTACTGAGTTATTAGCATCATATTTATACGTGTTTCTGTCTTCCTCACAAAAAGATATGTGTCCTGAATCCATCGAGTATTCAGGAAATGCTTTCATATCTGCTAATGTCTTGAAAGAATCCCTAACAAAGTTAGGGAGTTTTCCTTCATATTTTATATTTGAACCTAATTGTAATGCCATGGTTGCTTATTTTAAAAAAGTTAAACTGAAATCTGTGGCAGTATTTGGATTAGTAAACGCATACACATAATACTCAGTTCCGTCTATATCCAATGTTGATTCAAGGAGGAAATCATCATAAGGGGCATTGAAATTTGTGTCTTTCACCGCAGTTAATTTTCCAAAAACACTTGGATACGCATAAGCCATTCTTTGATTTACAGTAGTAAACAAAAGAACAGCCGCCGCACCCGTGCATACCTCTTTCTTGAGTCCTTTTATCATATCAGCAGTAATACTTCCTACTGCCGTATCTACAGGAAGTGCCCCATAATACCTGTAATAGGTCTTCTTGAAAGTAGCCGTAGTACTTCCCGTATAAGTCTTGCCTTTATAAACAACAGATACTCTATAAATTGTAGTTGTAGTTACATCAGTAAACACTTTATAACCCGTTGCCGGGTCCACTGTTTCTCCATTTACGCTAACTGAGTCAGGAACAAGAGCCTGTCCATTCTTCATAAGTTTCCAAGATACCATAACTGTCTGAGAGGTGCCCTCATCATAAGTTCCTCCTCCTGATACAGAAAGGGTAGTAGGGAATACCTTGTCATCCAACAAAGCCAGCAGTTCTTTCATAGCAAGGATTTCTGCCGTGATTACTTTATTCTGAACAGGATTTACAGAAGTCTCACTAAGAGCTTCATCTACAGTTATAGAGCCTCCTCCCTGAATCTCAATATTACCTTCACCAGTTATTTTCTGGTTATTGATAGTCTTGAAGTTATTTGTCGCAATACCTGACTTTAATTTTGACCAAATACCGTCATAAGTCAACAAAACCGCCTCATCTTCGTTAACATCTATATCTCCAAAGTTTGTGTATGTGCCTTTGCCGTTTGCAATATAGAATGCCTTCCGGTCAGGTGTACCCGGATTTGTCTTCGGTGTTGCCACGCCCATAAATATATACCCTTCTTGCAGCAGCTGTTCTATTTTGTTTATCTTCTCGTAGTCAACAGAATCCAGCCCGCCAGTTTCTCCTGTGGCAGACCATACGCCAGGTTGATCGCAACGATAAATCTGACCAGGCACAGAATCTCCAACTGTCGCCCACCAACCTACTTCCGGAAAAGGATATCGTTTTTGAAGCGACGCAAGATCATGAAATAATCCTTTATTGGGTTGCTTCACACCTCTCGCTCGAATCATGCCAGCAACAGTGAGGTCATTATTAATGACTACATCTCCCTCATGCACATCCGTTTTTCTTCCGTATGTCTCCATCGGAGTTCCCGTACCGCTCCAGATGCGATTATACTTATTCCAGCGGAACACTACGCCATTGACAGTCGCATAGTCCCCTTCGTGGCCTCCTTCCGGATGCGCCTCCCAAAGTTCCTGTAAACTATTGAAGCTACCTAGATTATTCTTATCCATCATTTAATCAATTCTGTACTGGTTTGTAATAGAGCCGTTGCCTGATCTGCGGCTCCTGTACTCAATGCCGTAAGATATGCCGCATAATACACTACAGCGGGCTTCAACTTTTCGCATATTTCAATACCCTCAACATCTGCTTCGTTAGCAACAATTTTAGGGACAGGAATATATCTTGCCCTTGTAACATAGGCCTCGCTTCCGGCAGAACAGGAATAGAACTCCAGAACCAGACCTGCTGGTTGAGAAGTAATTGCAACAACCGGACGTTCCGGATTCCCACGAATTCCTGGGAATCTGCTCCGTTGCATACGATACACCTGACTATCCTCCAAAACGGCATCAGTTACGGCATAACTCCAATCGCTCATTTTAAAGCAGACGAGCCGCATAAAATCATCCGGCAGCAATGTCCATCCACAACCATATCCCGGCTGGCTCTCCCAAGCGAGACTGCCAGCAAAAGGCTTTCCCCCATCAAGTAGATATGAAGGCGCATCAATAGTAACCATCCGTACAGCATCGACAATCTTACTTGTGATAATTTCTTCTACAGTAAGAGTATCAATGTCCCCAACGCCCTCCAACAAAGCACTGCTATTGTTCTGATCCAAGGCAATGCGGATTTCTTTCTTTAACTTGTCAAGTGTGAAAAACATCCCAGAATACGATATTATGCATTGTAAAATTTCAATTAGATGCCCTCGAATTCAACACCTTTCTCTGCCGCAACAGTTTTAATCTCGGCGATACTTTTCATTTGCGTGCGGCTGGTTCCATATTTATCTGCCATATAATCTTTAGCATCATCAACGCAAGACACCTTCACTTTTCTGAAACTCTTCGATGCTGTGTTTGAGGTGCTCTTCTTTGCAGTTTTAACTGGCTTATCAATAAAATACGGGTCAATTCTGAATAGTTTATTGAATTTCGGATGACGTTCAAGAGCCGCCTGAATATCCTTGTCGTCACTGTAAAAAACACTTCCTCCACCTGTCAAAGGTGTGAATCTGACATGTAGAGAATTGTTTGACGCCATAGTGACATTAATGCTTAACTGCGAATTTGAAATGTACTTTTTCATATCTAGTATCATTTATCTAAAAAGGGCGGGCGCATTTCCGCCCGCCCGTATTGTTAATATAAACCTATAGACTTGGACTATGCTGCATGAGCCAATCTCATTCTCGCATGGGCTTTAGCATACCTCAAGTAAAGACATGAGACCTCCTGCATAACTACAGCATTCGTGTTTCTGACTCCTGCTGTCTTCAAATCAAGAAGATTTCTTGACCAAGACACATGCACTGCTTTAGTCAAATATTCCGGATCAAGGGCAAATCCGCAATCGCTCATTCCATTAGCATCGAACAGCTCGTGATGGATTGTCAGCAACTCACCGAAGTCCGTATCCCAGGATTTGAATTTTAGATTCCAAACCTCAACTGTATCTTTAAGCCTGAACTTTTCGCTCTTAATTTTTGAGAAGGCAGCGAGCATATCCGAGCCGCAGAACAGCACTTTCTTTTTGTTACCGATACCGGTTCCGACAAAAAGGTCCTTTGCGATATCCACCAGGTTATCGTCCGTAATGGTAGTTGTTTTGGTATCATTATTATAGGTTCCGACCTCAATGTCTTTCCCTGCCATCCACCAAAGGCCACCGGTGAACCAGGTTTTCATACCATCACTTGTCGAATGAGAAATAACGTTCTTTACACCCCAGAGGTGAGTGTTTTCCTTTGCGAGCTTCATGTCATAGATTCCGTCTTCCTCCATGTCAGAGAAACTCCAGTCAACCTCTTTCTTTGCAATCCTGTCAAAAGTGGACTGCTCAATCTGGATCATAAAATTCTGACAATACTGAACCTCGGCTGTCGGTATGTTATTAAAACGCCCAGTCTGCACTTCAAGTTCAGCACAAGCCTTGCCCATTCGAACCAGTTTAGTGCCTCTCGGAATCGCCGGGACCCAAATAGCCCTTCCGGTAGAATCTTTCAAGCCGTTAACGGCATAAACGGTAGGCATTGATGTGCTGGCGTCTTTTCCACAGACTTTGAGCTGAAGATCCGGAGTATTCTCATCACTCTTATTATAAGCCGCTCCAGTGTAATCAAACTCGCCCTTCACCCCGACTACACGAATAGTGTCATCAATAGTAAACATGTTCGCATCATCAACCGGAAGAGAAACAGATTCACCAGATGTCTGTTTAGTCACTTCACCGGAAGTAGTGCATACTATAGGTCTAGTACCAACTGAATAGTATTTAACCTCGAAGCTATCAGTAGAAATTGATTTGGCATATCGGCTGATCTGATCCACCGGCGTAGCCATCGGACGAATCTTTGTAATACGCTTGTCAATTTCCTTTGAATAGAACTCAGGATCGCCATTCTCGCGGCCATCACTTTCAGTGGAGATACCTCCACTGCCATCACCAGGATTTCCTGAAGAAGTAACACCTGCATCAGGAAGTTCACTTGCTGCTGCCATCATCACACCTGACTGCGCGCCCAATGCGAAACAGAGCACAGACAGCAGCGTTGACAGGATAAATTTTCCGAACTTGTTGATTGTCTTCATATTTGATTGGTTTTAATATTGAATATATTGTTATCTATGTTGAATTCTTTTCTCTCCGCCTTTTTCCCAAATGGTTCTGGAGCCATCTCCATATCTGTCAAATGCGCCAAGAGATTTTCTGTCAGCCAGACCTGCACCACCACTGTTGCCGCCAAGTGACACTATACCATCACTCTTTTTAGGCTTTTTCAATTTTTCTTCAATCTTCGCGTTGCGACCACGGATTTCTCCTTCCTCTGAGGCATTGGTTACGTCTCTATCATGACTGATTGCCTTGCCGACCATCATCAGAGTCTCCGGAGAGAATATACCTCTCAACCCATCACTTACAATTGAGATCGTGGCCTGCATGATATCATCAATCTCTGCCTCAGTAAAGCCTTTAGCCTTAAGGTCTTCAATATTTTGCATTGACTGATCAAGGTTGACTTTATATTCTTCCTCATACTCTTTGTTCTTGGCAACTCTTTCAGCAAATGCCTTGTTCGCATCTGCAACCTCCTGCTGTCTTTCCGGATCATGCAATATTTCCTCAATATCATTTCCAAATTCCTGAATCAGGGCAATTGCCGGATCTCCACCTTTTTTCCAGTTGGACAGGAACTTTGCTGAACGAGGATCTGTCGAAAACATATCCCCAAGAGACTTTTCATCAGCTTCATAACCGGCGATTCTCTCATCTTGTGCCTTTATCTTCTTATCGTATTCATCGTAATCACCATTAATTCGACCAAAAACGGCCTCATCATCATCAAAATTATCTTCCGGATATTTTGATTTAAGACGCTGAAGAGCTAATTCTCTTTTCGAGATAACTTTCTTATTATCAGTATTTTCCATACGTAATATATATTTTATGCTTTAGTTCTTATTGCGAAAATACATCCTCTCAAGAAAAGTCAAATGTTATCTATTTACCTGCAAGGGTAAATTTGTATAGAAACTGAGCAACAGAGACAGAATGAAACACACCGGTTCATATTTCGAATACGAGAAAGAGCGCAACTGCGACTTGATGCGTGCATTCAGAACAGTAATGGCACATCGGAACGGGCGTCCCATGAAAGATGTGTATGAAAGAATTGTAGAAATGCCTTCGAAAAGATTCTGGGTCAGTGAACTGCGAGCTGCCAAAGTCGTTTCGCTGATAATTAAAGGGAATGATTTAGACAACATGCGTCCCAACAAACGCGCAATGTTTAACGAGATTCATAAAAGAGTCATGGATTTGAAAAAGACACGCCCAAACGACTCAATTTATAGCTTAACGTTCGATGTTGTCAATTCGCAAGCACCACGATTCTATCTAACGCCTAACTCCGCTCACATGATCATATTAAAAATTAAAAATCAATGGTACGAAGCAAGAGAGTGACTCAGGGTATAAGTCTATTATATTCCTTACTCGCAGTCTGTCTGTGTTTTACAAATCCTGAAATAACGGCAATATCTCTGCATCCAGGAGGCGGGATAGCAAGCCGTTTTTCTTATCCATTTTTTCACACCTCATTTCTTCATGCCATGATGAATTGCTGGTGCCTCATATCCATAGTATTCATATATGACGTATCATTGATATCCTTGATAGCAGGATATGCAACTGCAATAACATATCCTGTAGGTTTATTGTCACAACTATATTCGGAGCCTCATTTTACAATTGGTTTTTCCGGTGTCTGTTACTACTTATTGGGACGAGTTTCCTTAAATGTTAAAGAAAAAGCATATTGGCAGATTTGCATCTGCACTACAATACTTATAGGTTTCATTTTCCCACATACAATCGACGTATGGTTACACGTGTATTGCTATATGTTCGGACTAATAGGTGCATTCCTCAATAAAAAGGTTTGACATGACAAAAGAAGAAGAAAGCAGAGCCGTCGCATCAATCATAGAAGAGAACAGTAAACGCCGTTCCGGAATTGAACAGACATTCAATCCCGTTACCGGTGAAGGCTCCACATTCTTCAAATCCAGAGTAAGAATCAAGATTACTGATTTCCCTTTTTCCGAGCAGTGGATTCCAAAAGAAATGAAATCAGTACCATTGATTCAAAAACTAGTCAAGACCGGTTCCATACGGAAATTCATAACAGACTCATTGAAATCTTGTTATAGCGAAAATGAAAAGCAAAAAGTTATTGAACAAGTCGTCCGAGTAAGAATCAAATTCGATTTTCCTTTTTGGGCGGCAATTCTTGCGTACATCAAGAATAAAGGAGGAGGAGAAGATACACTTTTCAGGCTTAACAATCCTCAGAGAAAGCTCATTGAGCGATTAGAGTCAATGAGGCTTACAGGGAAACCTATCAGACTGATTCTTCTGAAAGCCAGGCAATGGGGAGGTTCTACTTGCATACAGTTGTACATGGCTTGGCTCCAACTCGTACATAAAGTAGGACTCAACTCTCTAATCGTCGCCCATCAAGGGACAGCGTCTGATGAAATCCAGGACATGTTCGACAGAATGATCAGCAGATATCCGGTGAAATATCTTCACTCGATATCCGAGAATTACAGCGAAAAGGAAATCAAATTCAAATCTGTAGGAAAAAGCGGCAATATACATCGCGTCCCGCAAAGGAAATGTAAGATAAAGATCGGCACAGCAGAACGGCCTGACTCTGCGCGTGGTGGCGATTACAACCTTGTGCACTGTTCCGAAGTCGGTCTATGGAAACGCACCGACGGAAAACGGCCTCAGGATATTGTACGCTCCGCCTGTTCCGGTGTGTTATATAGGCCATTGACAATGATTATCTATGAGTCCACGGCGAATGGCTCCGGCAATTTTTTTCACCGCGAATACGAAGCCGCAAAAACCGGCAAATCCCAATTTGACTCAATGTTCGTAGCCTGGTGGCAAATACCGCAGTACTCATTATACATATCAGATCCCAAAGAGCTTCGGGACTTCGCTGTCAAGCTATGGTCCAATCGTGAAAACACTAACGTAAACTCCGACAGAGAGGTTTCCGGACAGTACCTGTGGTATCTCTGGACTATCGGGGCATCACTTGACGCAATCAACTGGTATATCATTGAACGTGCCGCACATGATTCCGACGAAGATATGGCTTCGGAATTTCCATCAGATGACATAGAAGCGTTTTCTCATTCAGGGGCGCGTGTATTCGACAGATACAAGGTAGAAAAACTACGTTGCAGTTGTAAGCCCCCAAGATTCATTGGAGAAGTCTGCGCGAACGGAGATGATGGAAAAGAAGCATTTGCAAACATTCGATTCATTGATGACAAGCAAGGAAGGCTATGGATCTGGAGCAAGCCGGAAATTGACAGAAAAATCAAAATAGTAGACAGGTACTTGGTTGTAGTTGATATCGGAGGACGCGCAAAGAAATCAGACTGGTCTTGCATTGTAGTATTTGACAGGCTTTATCAAATGGAAGGCGGCAAGCCGTCAGTTGTAGCCCAATGGTATGGACATATAGATATGGACTTGCTCGCATGGAAAGCGGCTCAAATTGCAGCCTATTATGATAACGCCCTACTCGTTATTGAGAGCAACACTCTGGAGACGCACGATGCGGAACGGCAAGTTGACGGTGATCAGTCACTATATATACTCAACCTTGTCAAAGATGCCTATCCGAATCTATATGCCCGTCCACAAAGTGACGAAGATATAAGGAAACAGATGCCTCGGAAATACGGCTTTCATACTAATGTCAGCACAAAGCCGAAAATAGTATCAATACTTGTCAAGGTCATTCGGGAAGGTCTATATACAGAAAGAGACGGAAGATGTCTGGACGAATATCTCACATACGAGAAAAAACCTAACGGAGCCTGGGGTGCAATATTAGGTATGCATGACGACCTTCTTATGACCCGAGGCATAGGTCTTCTTATCAGTTTCACAGAAATGGAAATTCCTAGAATTATAGAAATAGAACAGCAACCGAATCACAAGTCATCGCGTTGGAATAATCCGACAGAGGCTATAATCGCTTAATAAATCAACATTATGAACATTTTTTCAAGTTTCTATGCATGGCTGATATACCGTGAAGCAGTCAGCAGAGCCGACAGGGCTCATGCCAAGAACGGAAACCGTTATTATGTGATGCCGAATGCAAGCGGCCGCGTCAAGCTCATAGTCACGGACAGGAAAAACTTCAGGCAATTACGCATGAAGCATTACATTGCCTCCAACGTCAAGATGGATGACGTGACCATGAAGTGTTTTTATTACACCCCTGACAGACGGGAGAAGAATGCAATTGACGATTTCCTGCGAGACGTAAAACTCCACATGTATTACGAGTGGTATGAAAGACGTAAAAGGCGGGACAAGAGAGAACGGACAAGAAGGCGCAACGATTTCTTCAAGCGTGTCAGTTTCAGTTCCATAGCACGTCGCAATCCAAACGACAAACGATAAGCGACTAACAATAATTAAGGCAGTTTAAGTTTTCGACCTAAACTGCCTTACTTTTATGCGTTACTTCTCATTGCTTCTGCCGTAATTGCGTCATGCAAGGTATTCACTGCACCCATATTTGCACCTTGCTGAACCTGCTTTTGCATCTGAGGCGAAAGCCCTTCAGGAATATTTCCCTTGGACAATTCCTCCTTCTGTACGTTTATGTCCTGAAGAAGATTGTCTGCGAATTGGAAATCTCCATGTTCAAGAAGCTGTTCAAGACTAATTTGTCCGGACTTCCATATCTCCATGAGGAAGTCATTAGCCAACTGGCGATATACCGGTGACGTGGTGCTTTCCATAACGCTCAGGTCAAATTCAACGTCATTGAATTTATCTGGATCATAAACCACCTCAGCTCCGCTTTTGCCGGCGATGTTCACATATCTCTTGCTATCATAGAACTGTTGAATATTCTTGACATCCTTATATGCCGCATCTATCACAAAGGAGCTGAACCTTTCAAGAAGGTCCAACAATGAAGTTGTAGAATTCTGTGTCTGTTGCGCATAGAGACTGGCGCTCATCCCAGAATATCCCGGTTTGCCCTGGAGAGCACCATTTACGCCACTGATGTCTTCAAAGAACTTCAGTTGTAAATTCAGCAGCTCTGATATTCCTATATTCGTGCTATTGGCCGCAACTTGTTTCGGCAAAGTCCCGGATGGGTTATTCTTGGTTTTCACCACGATCACGCCATTAAACCTATGCCATTCTTCTGCCACATCCTCAATGCTCCAGTCGTCAGGCATACACTCTTCCGGAAAGATCAGCACACCTTTCGCGCTTGCACGCATAATCCAATCGTACATTGTAATAAGCCTGTTGACATATCTCTGTTGGTCAATGAAGTCAGAAACGAAGCTATGAATCTCTCCGTCAATGAAAGGGTATGCCTTGAACACGTATGGATGACTGCCGTGCTTATAAGGGGTCTCGCCCTCTTGCAGTATATCACCAAACGGCGTGAGATAGTAATAATACCAATAGTTGTCGACACACCATTCGGCGTCAATAACCGCTACATCATCTGCTGGAATTCCGTTTAACGTTCCTCTGGCAATCCTCTTGGCATTTTCTTCCAGAACAAGCTCGTGATAATCCTCTACGTCAACCATGAAGATAGTTCCTGTACTGTAATCATGGCAACGGTATCGAGGCTTGCTTTCACGACGCCAGACTTCAATAACACGACATCTGGTAATATCCTGCGGGACAAGAAAATCAATATTCGCCCTACGATAATAACCGAACTCATTACAGAATGTCGCAACATATCCTTTATTTCTGGCATGAGCAGAAGAATAAATTTCAGCAAGACGCTGGTAGTCCTGTTTAGAATGAGCAAACTGCCCTACCAGTGTGTTGAAATCAATATCATGAATCTCTCCGATGAAGTTTACGTCCCATCCTCGTATATCACGCGAATATGCATCCATAAAGAACATGTCAGGAGAAACGACACGAGTCCAACAGTCTAGACCTTTATCAGAATTCCATCCGAAGCTTTTATGATGGACGGCCAGACCGCTGATAAGGAATTCCTCAAGTGTTTCAGGATAGACCTCATTCATACGATTCCGCTGCATGTTGCATTGAAGCACCGTACTCATCGTCTCGCCTAGTTTCTGTTCATCTCGATCCCTCGCCGTACATGTCGGTTCTTTGGATTGACTCCGGTACACACCAAGGACATTTCTTACAAGTCGTCTTATAAGATTGTTCTTCAAAGGGACTTGTCCTTCGCTTTTGATGTATTTCTCCTCCGTCATATCCTCCCCGTCAACCGTAATTATGTCGTTCCATTGGTCTCCGTAAGTATATCGTTTACACCTTTCTCTATCCTTACGGAAACGAGCCATGTTATCATAATGTTGCTGCGCTTCCAGAACAATATCGAAAGCGCGCTTGCTGTCGCCAAAACTTTTAGAGAAGGCGACAGTATCCATTTCATTTTCTTTCCGCGGTTTTACGCGGCTCATCCGTCTAATACTTTCTTCAGACATTGTAATATAGCATTGGTTACACGAGCAGTTCGCTCATCAGCAAAAATACTTGTTAATGAGCGAACTGAACGTATATCAATTTATCTACTAATCTTCTTTCAGTTCCTCCAACATCTGCTGTTTCAATTTCCGAAGCATCTCCTGCAAGTATTCCGCATCCATCACATCTCCATTGAGTTCTTCCGTTTTCTTCAGCGCCGTCCTCAATTTCGCGATAGACGATGCATATCCTTTCATCTTCGAATACTTCTTGAATTCAGGAGTATTCATGAAATCAGATAGTTTATCAGCATATTCCATCGAGCCCATCCTTGCCTTTCTCTTATATCCCGAAATCGTATGTTCTGTTTCTCGGAATTCTTCCATTGCTTTAACATACTCACGATTCAATTGACTACCGGAGACTCTCTCATCGTCTGATTCTTGAACGAACGTGCTTACGATAGGCACATTGCGGATATCGCGCATTTCCGGATTCCATATCATCGAAATAGTTTTGGCCGTCTTGTTAATGGTCTTTCCGACACCGCCCAGATAACTCTCAAACAAATGTTCAATGACGGCAGGATTGTTAACAGGATCAATCCATCCTCTCTTGACATCGTCTCCTCCGGTTACTTCATTCAGCCATTTAGATGCATTGATAAGCATTGAACTCGTCCCCTTGTATGCCTTCGTCCAGGCTGGATCCAAACGATTATAGTCATTGCGTCTATAAATTGGTTTTCCAAAGTAATCAGAGTTTGCTACCAATTGCGCAAACGGCTGAGCGACAGTCGGAGTCAAACTTACGGCAAGATTATTTCCATTGCCCATAAAATCAACAGGGAGAAGATCCATAAAACTACCGCCTACACTCCTTAATCCTTCGAGGACATCTTCTTTTCCCATCAACACAGACATTGCCACCTCTCCAAGAGCGTAGAACGGACGTAATTCTTGGGATATCGGTATAATCAGGAACTTATCGTCACTCCATGGGACATAGAAAACAAAATTATTTCTACGAACCCACTCAGGCAAATCCCAATAGGCATCGTCATCACCACCGAATGCCGATATAATAGCTTGTGCCAGAAGTGGAGCAAGAAATCCTGCGGCAGAGAAAGTACTAAGAGCCACGGCAGATTTAACCGGATGCTCGTAGAAAATCTTTCCTGCGTTTGCAAGAGCCTGTATAGCCGCATTAAAGAAGATATAGGCAAAGTTCATAACTCGTGCACCAAAACCGCCACTACCTTTTCTATTGAAGTTTACCGTAATCTCTTTAGCATCACTGATACTCCTCTCCACACTACGTCCCATCTGTCGAGATGTCATGTACACCGAAAACCTTGTTGCATCCTCGGCACACCTATTCATGAACTCAACACCATCCCAGATTCCGTTCCACACTTTTGAAGAAACTTTCATCACTTGTCCTTGCGTCATCTCTTTCGCAAACCTGTTAAGGTCTCGCTTGAAATCATCGACGGTATTGAGTTGTGTGAAACCTGTTTCTCCGCCATTGCGTATGAACTCTCCGAAATATCTGTCAATATCTTTGGAGTCATCAAGTCGGCCTGTCTCGAATCTGTGCACCAGGCCAATCAATTGCCCTTTCGCCAATGCCCTGGCAATATTCTTCGTATATAGAGCAGTATATTTTGAATCCTCTTTTGCAAACACAGCAGTACCCGCAAATATCACATCACGACTGAGGTTTGAAATAATGAAGGCTGGATTTTGGGAAGTGAACATCCTGGCCATAAAGTTCTTAATAACACGAGCCTTACGGATAAGCCAGCTGTCCACAGCATCAGGATTGGTCATGCCATTGACAGCCTGAGCAGCACGCGGATTTCCATTGAGATATATGCAATACTCTATGCCGCCGCGCTTAACTTTGACGACATGTTCTTGTCCCTCATATGCCGTAATGTGTTTACCGGTATCGAGTTTTCCACGAGATATGCGAGCCGTCCCATTCTTTTCCGCAGCCTTCATGTCAGTCTCAAACTGGGAAACTATATCAGCAACTTCTTCTGGCGTCGCGTCTACAGGTATGACAGGATTCCTCGTAATCCATTCGCCAGTTACCGGGTCCTGGACCTCCCACTGACGATTCACAGTGAGCAAACCTGTCTTATGGTTCAACGCAAGATTCAACAGTTTCTGCTTCATCATATTTCTGTTACCTTGAATGATTGCGCTCTGTCCCATATATGCGATAGTTGCTATCGGATCATCGGAAATGGTGGTTCTTCCAGTAGCCGCCTTCACTATGGATGACGTCTTCAGTCTCGCATCGCTCAGATAGTCGTACACCGCCGAAGCCGTATTCTCACTCCATCCCCGCAACGGGATATAGTATCTGAACATGGAACGGACCATCTCATAGTTGTCATTCGTGAGCATTCCCGTTATATATGACGTCCGTAGGGCGTCCTTCGTAGCATCATTTATCTTTTCCCACAGGACATCCGTATCATGGTCCATTTCGAACTTCCGGACGATATCCTCAGCGCGCGAGGTGATCTCGTCGATTCTAGGCGCAACGGTGTCAGTCTCCCTTCTGGTGAGTTCTGTAAGACCTGAGTAGTCCCGTCTGACTGATCCGTCCCAGACGCCTCCATCTTTCTCGGCATCCCTCTTTGAGAAGACCTCGTTTCGCTCGAGTCCGTGTTTCGCCATGAGGTAGCGGACAATGTCTCCATATTCCGCTCCCTCTTTCTGGAGGCCACGGACAGCGTCCTTTATAGGATTAAAGAACTTGTTCAGATAGATGTCTGTCTGAGCCTTATTCTTAGAACTCATTGCATTCTCAGCCAGATAAGCATTCTCGAAGTCTTCTACAGGCTTTCCGGTTTCTTCCGCAACCGCATCCTGCAAGTATTTCAGAGACTGCATACTGTCCACATAGGCCTCCTTCAGACGGCGCATAAGATTTGCGGTATCAGTCTTTTGCCCTTTCCTGTCCACTATGCGAGTCTTCTCTTCGTAGATATCACGTGCCAAGCTTTTACGGCTTCCATTACTAGAATTCCGGAAGCGGAGTCTTGAGGATTCTTCGGGGACCTCATTCCTGAAGTTTCCGACCTTCATTGACTGTTGCATGGATATATCTTCGGCTTTGGCAAGAATGCCGCGCGAGGTCCGCATTTGATATGTCCGCCACAACATATAACGCAGTTCGTTGTCACCGATATTGACGCCCAGGGCAATCTTTGCCCTGCTCAACATATCGCGGAAGAAGTCTTTTATCTTCTCGAACAATGTACGATTCTCACGCCCGGCAAAACCATTCTCCGCCAAGCCCGCAATATACTCTTCAGTCGCAAGCCTGAAATCCCAATGGTTACGTCTTGCGAGACTGACGATTTCCAATCTGGTAGCCTTCGTAGCAGCCGCATACACTTTATCCAGGAAGTCATCGAATCTGTCATCTCCCACGAGTTCACGCAAGCCCTTGTGTCCCACAGCCTCGTGCAGGATTGTAGCCTGGATATCTTCAATGCCGGTTGCATTCGGAAGGACGACGACGATTTCTCCGGTTCCGGTATTGAACCAGCCCTTGGATTTCCTTTGGTTCTCCTGAACCTTCTTGTTCTGATTCTCAATCTCATTAACATCCCGTACGATTCGCACCTTCTCACCGAGGCTTTCCGCCAGTTTAATTGCGGCTGCTTCGATATCCTGAGAAGTGCGGCTGCCATTTCCAGTCTCATCGTGTTTATATCTGATGTCAGAATTCCCATTCTCAAACCTTCTGCTCAATGGAATTACATGTCCGTTGTCATCATATACAACTGGTTCGGCCGAATAAATCTGGTCGGCACTCACCGGTATGTAGTCAGTGACTGAACCATCGTAATTGCCTACACCGTCAGCCTCAATTCCGTCTCCATACTCATCAACATTTGAGATTATGGCTCCGTCATATTTTCCATTGCTTTCCCGTGCCTGTCTTGCAAATGTCCTTGTGGAAACATCGTTCCCTTTCGAATCTTTAGCGTAGTCTGAATTCTGGCCTCTGAAATCCTGTTCCAACGGACTCTCGATATCTAGGAATACTTTATAGACATAACCGTCTGTTCCGGCATAGTATTCGGCGAAGCCTTCATCGTCAGTGAAATGGCCATCACGAATCGAATTGTACGGGAACTGCCTTCCGTCTTCAGACACAGCCACGCCATGATATACGACGTTCTTTACCTTACTACCTGGGAATGCTTTCCTGAATGCAGCCTCCACCATTCTGCCGGCCTTGTGCATGTCTCCGGATTCAATTGCGGACATATATTCGGCGTCCATCTGTCCGGAATCTCTGTATCGGATATCCTCCTGCCCGACGTCAAACGTTCCGACATTGTCAGTTGCGGACTTGATCTGATTCGGCTCAAATGCTACGTACTGATTAGCAGCGCCTTTCTGTCCGCTTTCAACTATACCTGTAAAGACTACGCCATCACGCCCCATCCGCTTTGCATTCTGCAGGACCGGAGTCATTGGAAACACGCCTTCTCCATTATGGAAATAATCTCGTTCGACTTCATCGACTAACGGTGATTCTATATTCAGGAACACTTGCTCATTGTTCCCGAACTCTATACCGATTGAGGACAACTCTTCCTCGACCTCTTCCATGTCGCTGAAATAACCTCCCTCAATCTTACGTTCAATTGAATCCTGAATATATTCCCTCTTAGCTTCCTCCTCAGAGACACCATCAAGAAGGAATCCGCGAATTTCAAGATAGTCTCTATCGTTAGGAGAGTCTGTCTCATCCGCGTAGTCCAAATAGTCAGGGCTGTCATTCCTATACACCTCATACGCATCATTCAACTCATTTTCGGACATATTCAGAAGCCTGTCCTTCACCAGTTGTTCCACATCGCTTACAGGAAGGCTTTCAAGTGAATATCTGGAGAACAGTTCCGCAAGTTCCTTATTGTCGGTAAAGAAGAAGCCTTCTTTCGCCGAATCGGCACCTGTAGACTGTCCCAATTTAGTCTTGTCGAACCTGAAGAACCTATAAGGCGAACCATGATACACCACCTTAGGCTCTCCGTTCTCATCCACAATCTTGGACGAATTTGTTTTGGCAGTTGAAGGAGATTCCTCCACGGCCTTCTCCCAGTCGCCAAACCACTTTTTGAATGCGCGAGTACGGACTTGGGCCCACTGTCGTTCATTAAGGTTTGTCGGCTTTCCGTTTGGCGCCTTCATATACGTGCCGTTTTCTTTAGCCTCTCTGACAATGCGGTCAATCTCCGGTTCCTCCTCATAATGAGAATCCCCATTCAACGCGTCATTGAGAATAATCTGATCCTGTCGTGACACATCTTCAGTCTCCAATGCAAGAGTGCGACGCCTTTCTTCAGGTGTCATGCCGAGCCTCGCTGAAACATTTCTAGCCTCGACTTCTCCGGCGATGCGCATGTATTCAACATATGAATTGAAGTCTGAACGGGTGGATTCATCCAGATGGAAACGCTTGATGGCTTCATCCATGCTTCTGTCTGCATAACCACGCGCAAAATAATTTGCACCTTTGATACGGATCTCCTTGTCAGGCAAAAGGTCTTCCATTCCCAGCTCCTTATATTCCTTTCCAAGAGCGTTCTCCACTTCTGTCAGATTATACTCCCCGCCTAGTTCCTTTGCCGTCTCCTCCAGTTCATGAGCATAAGCGCGAGCTCTCCACTCGGTCTTGGCTGCATCGAACTCCTTTTCGACATGCTCTGGAGTCCCACCAGTAGCGAATCCCTCGATGTGCTGAATCGCATGCTGAATCTCATGATTGAGTATAGAATTAAGATACTTCAATCTGTATGCGTGGATTGTAATCCTATTCGAATTTGCGTTAAAATCTCCGTTTGAAGGCATGTCATTCACTATAGAATCAGTCTCAATATGGATATCCTTCAGCTGGGGATAGGCCTTGAATAGCTCCGGAGCTTCTATGACATTGCCCAGGCGGCCGCTGTTCCATAGCATGTCTTCCTCGAACCTCTTTTTGGAGATTCCTTTGCCAAGATCTATAGTGTCTTTTATATTCGCATCAGAAATCTCATATCTCCACTTGCCGTCAGCACCTCTCTCCCAGCCGGTGGCGAGTTTTATAGTCTTTGCGTCCTTGTCCGCATCCTCCATCTGCCGTGCAATCGAAAGATTGTCCAGACGTATTGTAGCCTCCTCGACCTTGTCCATATGCGCTGCGCCTTTCTCGCCGATGAACTGGAACTCAGGCTTTCTCTCCTTATCGCTTGGATTTTCGAACTCTTTCACTATATTTGCAGCAGACAAAAGTTCTGCGTTATCTGAGGCTTCCGCAATTGGTGCGGAGAGGTGCAGGTAATTCAGGGCTTTTTCTTTATCTACAAACTTCATCTTACCATCATTGATCCAGCCAAGAACCCCCTTGCTGTTCTTACCGAATGCGCTGCTGACGATATTAAAGTCGACTTCCGTGCCTCTGCCAAGATCGATGGAAACAAGGACGTTTCCGTTATCCGTTTTCAGTTCTGTCAGGATTGAGCGGTTCCCCTCCCGTCCAAGATTATCGAACACGGCTATCGGGTGCGCGATTGCCTTAGGCAAGTCTCTCAGTGCTGTAGCTTGAAAACCATGTTTCCTTATCTTCTTTGCAACTTTGCTTCCGTGCAAGCGTATAGGCTTATTCTCGATACCAGCCGAAAGCAGTACGGAAGAAGGCCTTCCAAGATTGAAATTATATCTGTCAGCCGTTTCAATAGTAAATGTTTCAAGCTGCTCATTGAACTTATCATTGGTCTTCTTCAATTCGGATTCCTCACGAGCGTTGACAAGCGGATTTACGCCCTTTGCCAAGTCAGAAAGCACCATGTTCTGGATATCGTCCACTGACACCCTTGAAGCCTCCTCCTTAGTCCATGGAGCAAATGAATCCCTTACCCAAGTCCAGAACTTTTTCAGCCAGTCCTTGAAGTCCTCGATGAGCGAGATCCTGTTTGCCGTACCGATGATGTCGCCACGCACCATTGCCTTTTTGGCCAGCTCTGTAAGTTTGTCTGCGCCTCTGTCACCGACAAGACGGGAAAGACATTCACTCGCTATCGCATCGTCTCCAGAAAGCTCCGCATAATTCGGATCCGTTTTGACTTCCTCCCATATAGGCAGCTGCTTCATCAGTTCAACGCCTCTTTTGTAAAGTTCCGGGTTTGCGTCTTTCAATGCGGAGAACCACAAGTGGGTGTATTCGTGGATTGGAGTGTTCGGATTCAGACGCTCTCGATTGAGATAAATCTTTCCTCCCACTGTTGCACCATATACCGTTCCGTCAGGCTCACGCAGGAATTCGACAGATTCTTTAGCATTGACTTCCTCGCGCTGTGCAAGACCAGTGGTGTCCTTGTATTCTCCACTATAGAGAGACTGCTTGATAGACTTCAAAATCTCCACAAGCGGCTTGCCCTCCGCTTTGTTCAGCGCCTTGTCAGGATAGAAGAACTCGACGATATGCGCATATCCATCATTCGTCATGCCCTCATTCGGCTTTCTGGAGATCACGATGCTGATGCCGTTGGATTCCCCGGCGTTGTCGAAGTTGGATACGGTAGCATTATGGTTGCTCACACGTATAGTGACCACCTGCCCGTTCTTTGTTTCGAACGTCGCATACTGGCTACTCTTGTCTTTATCTGAAGAACCTAGTGCTGAAGCCAGGTCACCCAAGAAAGTCTTGGTCCCCTTATCTCCAACATTCTGATAATCAGCTATTGCTTTGTCAAGATTATTGAGTATATTTGCCCCGTCAATGCTTGATATGACAGTGCCTTTGAAAGAAGATTCGTCTTCCGGTAGCGCGGTATCAAGCATTGTTGCATTTATCGCCATTTCTCTCATCGCCTGATCCGACAGTAACTCCACAGGGATTCCAGCATTTGACAGCATCTGAGATACGGCTTCATACGCAAGTCGATTCTCCGGCGAATTGTCAGAGAGAATTTTGTCAACCATCTGGAACAACGCAACATTTCCTGTCGTTTCATCGGTACGTTCCTGCACCACGCCAAAGATATTACGGACATCCTTTCCGAGAGTTTCCAGTTCAGCACGAGTCGGATACGAGAACCCTTTCAATGCCATAGGCGTTTTCCTAAACTCTTCGAATGTCATCATCTCGCCTTCAGGCTTCAGCTTCTGGATAGCTTTATAGAAGACATATCCCATTCTGGCATAACTGTCTTCCGAATCATTACGGCCTGCGAGGAAGTTGTTGAGTTCTCCACGTTTAGCCATCTCATCAGCAATCCATTCCGCAAACAAACGGGCGGTTTCCTCGACTCGTGTTCCCCAATAGCCTGAGCCTCTATCCATTGACCTTGTATGATAATCGGACTTTTCAACGTCATCGACAAGATCATTGAAAGCCTTTCTCATCTCTTCGCGCATAGGAAGTCTCTTGTCGGAAGTGACATAGCCCAACTTCACATTTGCGGCGCGACTGAAATAGTTGTCCAGGGCGTGCCACCATTCGTGTGCAAGTGAGCCTGCCCCTCTTGTCTTGGTAAGGTTGATGACCACTGCGCCCGGCTCATAGTGTGCGGACGCTGCGCCACTTCCTCTCGAACCGAAGGCAACGCCAAGCTCTCCATTCAAGCTCATGGCTTTAGGAGACACGCCAATGATCTTAGACATGTCCATGAAAGAATCGTAGGCATTGTTCAGCGCAGCCTGTCTGTCTGCCTGATTTGCCCAGTTTCCGAACTGTACGCCTCTAAATCCGAATTTGTTGGCAAACTCCTCGGCGGTGACATCCTTCCCGTTCCTGTAGTCTTCGCCATTGCGGGTCTCATTGTCTCCGGAGAAGTACACAAAATTGCTTCTCTGTCTCACAACGTCCTTTACGAGGCTCGCCCACCTTTCCTTGTTTGCATCTATCTGCTTCTGGGCTTCCTCGCGACTATTCAGACGCTCGGCAAGGAAGAACGGCATTGTATTGAACGCTGTCTTCTTCGGCCCATACTTGTCATCCAGTGCAACACCATAATACCAATGATACTTTCCATCGGAGCCCTTGTCGTAATAGTGGGTTATGTGGAAATATGACTTCTCCACACTTTCACCACTCTTCTTGGTCGCTGCCGCAATCGCTTCGTTTGCAAGGCGGTTCAATTCCTCATGCTCTGCTTCCGGAGCAGCAATAGCATCCTCTTTAGAGCCATACTCCTTCTCCAAAGGAATAAACTCTCTTGTGATAGGATGTGCAAAGCTAATTTGGTATTTCTCATATCCGACTGTTTCCCTCTTCTCCAGCGGCTCGGAGCATTCAAGCCCCTTGGCCTTCAATTCCTCAATTCGTTTAAGGGCAGCTTCTCTCGTAGGGAATATTTCATCCTCGGCAAATCGATTGCCCCTCGTTATTGCCGTGGTGAGGTTCTTTGCCGCAAGGACCCGATATCCTGTTGTCTCCACCTTCGGATTGATTCCTCTAATTTTGAAGTTCTCAATAGGATGGTCTGCCGTTTCATCGGCATTTGCAACTTTAATAAGGTAAACCAGTTCATCCACGACATCCTCGAATGACTTCAGACTGCGGGAAGGATAAATCCAGTCTTCTCCATTGACACCACGCAGGCTGTAAGAGTCAAACGTGCTGCTGCATACGATTCTACCTACCGGAATCTTTGTATTCTGACCGGCCGGATAGCCGAGCCTGTCAAAGACCTCGTTATACAACGCAATGAGGTTGAGAGGATAACTTGTGCCGTTAAACTCCCTGTGATTCAATTCTCCAATCCTCTGCTGCTGGGCTTTCGCTTCATCTACGCCTACATATTTGTCAGCAACAGCCGCCTCTATTACCTTGTCTCTTACACGCTCGTCAGCATCGAATAGTTCCTGGAGTATCTTTATGCCCGTATAAGCCTTTTCGGCCCATTTCTCCACGTTTGTCTTCTCGCCCCAACGCTGTCTCCTTCTTTCGTCCTTTGTCCCTGCCACAGGCTTTTTAGTGGAAAGGAATGCCGCAATGGCTGCCTGGGCGAATCGTGCGTCCTTGTCGCGAAGAGCGCCTTCTTCAACCGCCTTACTGAGATTCGGCTTCTTGAAGGCTTTTGAGAATGGCAGGGATATCAGGCTTTCAAGCGAAGTGTTTTGAACTGACTTGGCAAGGTCACGCAGCATATCCTTTCGAGCACCAGAAATCTGTTCACCATAGTCCTCAATCTTCCCTGATTTATTCTTCTTTATCTCCGAAGTTGTTGAAGATCCTTTTTGTGTTGAATGTTCTGATTTTTCTCTATCATACTCTTCCGACTTCTTCATATAGCCCTGAAGGTCGCCGGTTTCCTCTTTTCTTATAGGATTGATATCGACCTTAATCCCATTAATCGAAAGCGCATCCTCTTCACCGTTAAGCGCATTGAACATGTCGTCTTCCCTGATATCTCCACGATACTCGACTACAACATCCAGATCCGAGTCTGGTCTAGCGTCATGACGATTCCTGGAGCCATGGATATCCATGCCGATTATTTCTGCGTGAATATCATTGTCCCTCATCACATCGTTGATATGATCTGCCACAATGCCTTTAATCTCATCACGCGAATATCCTTCAATCCCTTGAACAGGTTTCTCCTTCTGAGGCTTAGCAGCTTTCACGCTTGCATATTCAGAAAACGGCTTTGTCTTTCGCGTGGAAGAGTCAATCCATTTCTTGAACTCTTCCTTGGTCACCTCAGTAATCTTGCCGAGACCCTTCCAGCCCTTTTCGTAATTCGAAAGATAAGCGTCCCTGGCCTCCTGCTCAGAAGAGAAACCATACATCACCTTGGACTCGTCAAATTTTCCGGTTTTTGGGTCTAACTGGTCGATTACGTATACGTTACCATGTTCAGGATCATCTGAAAGGAATATATCAATGTGGTCGTTATCCACGGCCTTCGTGCCACGGATATAACCATAGTCATTGTGCATTTCTGATTGCCATTCCTTGCCGTCAGCATCTCTTCCTTTGCGTATACTTCCCTTAGGATTCTCGATGGTGACATCCATTCCGTCAATCTTGACATGCCCCATGCGATAGTTGCCCGCTTCTTTCTGAGCATCGCTTGGGTTTGTATTGACCTTGCTTCCTTCCTCTGCGATTTTTTCTCTTACTTCACCGCTTCCGCTTTCGTTTTCAGTTCCTCCTGTATTATCGGCAGGTTGCTCTCCACCCTCAACTCGTTCTCCTGCTGCAGGAGTTCCTGTGCTTCCTTGTTCCCTTTCTTGGCTTGCTGTACTATCGCCAGCCAATACATTGCTTCGCTGCTGTCCATCATATTCAAAATTTAATGTTTCTAAAATAGCCTGTGCGAGTGTTCTCGGAGTGTTGTCCGGCTTCTCGAACAGAGTTTCTTCCTGGGTGCCTTGGATGAGGTCATACAGGTGGTTGAATGTAGATTGTATCAGGCTCTGACTTTCGCCTTTATACATTGTCGCCAAATGTAGTGCAAAATTACTGAATTTCTCGGCAGGCAGATAGCTTTCTCCGGTAACATCGTCCATTACATACTGCATTTTCCACGATTCAACGGCTAAACGAGCTTCTTTCCAATTCTTGGCGTTGGCAAAGTCTTCGCCCTGCGACAATGCGTTGTACGCTCTGATAGAATTCTGAATTTCCTTTACCATTCGCTCTGTGTTCGGACTTTCATTGTCTCTGAATGCGGTGGCAAGGATAGCACGCTGAGCTTTGGCCGGCATAGCATTGAACATTTCTTCAAGACGGATGTTGCCACCTGTGAATATGCTCTGATACATTATGCCTTTCAAATCGTTCTTCGCTTCAGCTGTGATACTTCCCTTACTGTCAAATGCGCTCTTGTACTGCGTAGGAGTGATGAAACCTCGCCTGTTCATCCACGCCAATACTTCATCGCCATTCCTGTCCACAAGTCCTGCAAAAGAGGTCTCATCATCAGAAGAAGCGAGAAGCATATCGGCGAATGTGCGCATATCGGCTCCCATTTTCTGCACGGCATTCTTTGGCTTGATACGCTCTGTGCCTCCGCTTTCGGTGTCCTGCGCAACAAACTGACCGAGGGTAATGGCGGTTGCGTCGTCCACATCAAGCATATTGACGAGTACAGGATGATTCATTGCTGAAATCTCATCGGCATTCAGACCGAAGTCCGCTGCGTGGTCCATAAGGTACTGCTTGTAAATGGCAGACTGCTCTTTATCGCCCTCCCATATCAAACGGAGCGCATCACTACGGTTGTTGCCCTGTATGACTTCGCCACGGACATTTGTGGTAGGCGCACCGGTATATGCCGTAATTGAGGATGTAATTTCTTCGGGACGGATGTTCCTGGCAATCTTACGGGCAGACAATACACTCGCATCGTCAGTCCTCTCTTTCGGCTGCGATTCATCAATGAAGTGTGCAGGATTTCTCGTGCCTTGGATGTGGCTCGGCTGCAAGGTCTCCGCTTCAATGACAGCGACACGACCGGGAACAATGACATCATCGCTGAATTTCACGGCTATATCGTTGCCCTGCAGGTGTGGTATAGGTTCTTGTCTATCCACCTTATGACCGCTTACTCTCCTGTAACCTCTTGCCCGTGCGTCCTGCGGTGTATCATCGGAAATGTCCGGCACACCGTTCAAGGCTTCACGCTTGATGCGCTCTGCTTCCTCGCGCTCTGCACGGAGTTTTTCTTCCTCTGCCTTGCGTATGGCTGCCTGTTCCTCTGCGATCCGTCTCTTTTCGGACTCCTCTGCATCTTTCCTGCGCCTTGCGGTCTGAGCAATCTGCTTCCACACGGCAAGATTAGCCTTTGCTTCTTCAATGGCTGCCTTACGCTCTTTCTCAGATGCAATCTTCTCCGCAATGGTCGCCCCTCCTTTGGATTTGGCTTTCTCTACCTTTTTCAACGCTGTTTCCTTGTCGGCAACCATTCCGTCCGTTACGGTCTGCGCCATTGCTTCATCGCCATCTGTCTGTTCAACTATGGCATCCCAAGCGAGCTCGGGAGTTTCAGCCTGCTCATAGATAGGATTTCCCTGCTCATCTTTAGGAATACGCTCGAAAGCAGACACCTGCGGTTGCTCCGGTTGTTTGATTTCGACAGGATTCTGTTCGATTTCAGGTGCTTCTTGTTCCTCCACGGACTGAACAAGTTGAGCCTGCATATTCGACAGATCCTCCGGAGAAAGGTACGATACGGATTCGATGCTGCCGTCATTCTCGATTGCTATCTCATATTTCCCATCATCCGTAAGTTCCGACTCTACAATTCCATGCTTGACGGAACCAGACCCGACATCATTAAATGAAATCCGGTCGTTAATTTTGAAAGGATTCTCAGGAGTCCGTCCTGTACTGTCTTCCTCGTATTGACGAGCGTCAACATCCAACTTCTGTTGCTCATATTGTTGCAGTCTTGCCATATTCGTGGCTTCAGCCATATTTTCAATCTGCTCCTTAGACATTTGAGAAATACGAGGGAGGCCGGTATTGGCATCAATATCTTCATTAAGTATAACATTGATTGTCCCATCTCCATTATCGACAACGCCCTGTTCGTCTGCTGCAATCTGAACCGTGAATGACTGTCCCTGCTCATTCGTCAAAGTATATACATCTCCAGGATTAAACTGGAGCACACCATCAATAATGTCTGCTTTCTGCTGTCCAATTTGTCCACGAATCTGCGACTCCGCCGCTTTCTTTTCTGATTCAGGATCTATTTCAGCGTCCTCTCCTACAATTTGAGACGGAGAAACGGATTCAATTTTTCCAGTCTTGTCATCACGAATGATTATATAGTCCTCCGAATTATGGATGTCAACCATTGTTCCATCAGGCGTGAGCCTGACTATACCGGAAATAATATGAACAGCTCTGTCATCAACTAGTCTGGCCGGTTGCAGTTTTCCAGTATCACTGTTCGTGCTGGCATCAATGGCTGCATTTACGGATGAGATTCTATTGTCAATATCATCTCTGACTCTGTCAATGACGCCATCGAACGTCGCTTCTGCATTCAAATAATCCAATGCGACAGACTTCTGTTCTTCCGTAAGTTTCCCCATCTCATTCCCAAGCATCAACGTTTCAATGTCGATGCTTGACATACCCAACGCCTGCTGAAGCCTTGCTTGCTGATATTCAAACATTATTTTCGCATCATGAACTTCCTGCGGTGTCGCTAAGGTATATCCATTTTCATAAGAAGACTCCAAATCCGTCATTTCAGGGCTTGATAATTCCCTATGCTTTTCATCTCCTTTTAACGTACCTTCATAAATCTTGATACTCTTTGCATAATCCAGAATAGCCTTTTCTCTTTCAGGATTCCTTTCCCCGATGATCACCTCCGACAGGACCGATGACATTCCTTCATCGCCGGCCTCCGCAAGCCTGTCCTCTATATCCTGCCATGCCTGATCGCCGAATTTCTTTTTCGCCTCATCCCTCGCTTTCTCCATTTCTTTCCTTGCTCTGTACTTTGGCGTTCGCCATGCAGCCGTACGAATTGTACTGAAGACTCCGCCCATCAACGCCACTCCAAGAAAAGTATCAATATTCTGGTCCAGGTTGAAAACTCCCGTATCGTCCGATGAATCCAACGTGCTATCTCCAACGAGAATGGCATTCTCGATATTGCCTACTACTTCTTCTGCATATTCTCCGATGGTTCCGTGCCACTTCGTGCGCTTCTGGAAATCCGCTATGAGTTTGGCGGCGTCAGTCGCACTGACATCGTCAACGAAATCCACGACATTCTTCAGGCCGAACTTCTCCATGCCCTTCCTGCCGAGCTTGGAGACGATTCCGAGAGCCGGAGCGAAGTATTCGCCCAGCATCTCGGAATGGTTCTCTATTGCAGTTGACGTGAATGCCTTTGCAATCGATTTCCCGAGGCTTTCTGGGGCATGGCCTGCAAATATGGTCTGCCCCTGTCCGTCCATATCAGTCTCGATGTCACCGACATGCCTGTCGATGGCGTCACCGGACACACGGACAGCGCCGGATGTCCCTGCCATGACAGCGGAACCGGCTATGTCACCCAAGGCGCGTCCTGCAGCCCCTGCAGCCTTTGTCGCGAACTTCTGGGCTGCTCTGGTCGCTCCTTTCTTCGCAAACCTCGACAGCGCATATCTGGCCAGCATGCTCTGTGTGGACTCTCCAAGCGTGGAAGCCGGGTTGACCGCCATCTCCAACATGAACGGCAGGCTCTGTGCCGTCACGGCTCCCGCCTTGTATCCCCTGCCTATGTATGAACCGAAGTAGGCATTCGTGGCGAGTTCCACCGACTTCGCGTCCAGTAGCATCTGCTCGGATTCCGAAAGCGGCTTTCCCTCATCGTACTTTCTGAGGGCCTTAAGCAGTTCGATGCTGTTCTTCGTGTCTGACACTCCCATGTCCCACGTGTTGACGTCAAACAGCTTGTCTCCGAAGCCGCGTGCTACGCCTTTGAAAAAGCCGGGGAATTTGCCTTCCTGGACACTCTTGTCTGCCTCGGCTATAATCTCTTCGGCATTGCTCATCGCCTTCTTTGCAGCCTCCAGTTTGGATATTTCGCTCTGGAGTTCGCTGTTCGCGCCCTGAAGTGTCCTCTGCTGGGCATCGGACATGCCTCCGGACCCGCCTTCAGGATTATGGCCGGACGCGGCAATGGCATGTGCAAGTGTCGACAGGAATCCACCTTTGCGTGCGTCTTCCTGTTCCTTCATATATATGTCACGGGATTTCGTCTGCGCCTCATCCAGTCGTGAGTTGATGTCCCTGCTGAGGTTGGCTACCTGCTGCCTGTTGGCATTCTCCAGATATGACCTCACATCACCAGAAGGAGCCGCGGTCCCATCATCAGACGGTTCCTGGCCTTCAGGTCTCTGCGGAATGGGCACATCAACAGGTTCAGGCTTTTCCACGGTCGCACGGCTGTGGCCGTTCCCCATCTGTACCTCCCAGTTCCTGTTTTCCATGGCCGGATTCGGCATGACAGGCCCCGGCTGTTCCACTGAGTCAATCTTCTCGGCACTAGGAGCGGAAGGAGCTGCCGGAGCAGTATATGACCAATTCTTAAACTGCTTCTGAAAATTCACCTTTTCGGAAACGGGAAGTGAATACTCAGCCCCGTCATTATCGTATATATCGACTGTTGCGTTGGGATACCGCTTTTCAAATGCAGATACCTTTTCTTCTGGAATATTATAAATATCTCCGTTTACTCTATATTTTGGCATAATTTATTTCTTCTTATCGGTCTTATAAATAGAGAAATCCATAGTCTCTTTCGAGCCGTTCCCCTTATCTAAATACTGAGAGAAATCTTCTTCAGACACTTGCTGTCCTGCAAGTTCACGAATGTCATTCTGCAGATCAGGATTACCTTCAAGATTTGCCCCTATGACTTCCAACATTTCGTTCTTTGTCAGAGGCTTATAAACTAGTACCTTGTTGCCATTTTCATCCTCCCTGATATTCCCATTCTCGTCTCTGGCATATATAGGCACACCGAATTCATTTGTTTTAGCGGTCTTGTAGTATTCTTGTGCCTGCTGTTTGACATCATCAGGAAGCCTGTCCCAGATCTGCTTGACATTCGCGTCATTTACGGCATCAGAATTAACTGATATCTGCCCTTTTCCACGACCAAGGGAAAATGTATACTTTCCTTTCGTTCCGCCGCCGGATCCGCCGTACATAGCTTGCATCTTTTTGTTGAACTGGACTTGTTTCTGAGACCTGTCGGCAGCAGCGCGCTTATTGGCAGCCGCTATCTGGCTTGCCGCAATATTTTCTCTGGAACTACGGTCCGCGTCGTCTTTCTCCTTCCGATACTTTGCATCAGCCGCATCCTTACCTCGCTTGTACATCTCCGCTTCATTTTTTCTTCCCATTTCAATCCTCCATTGTTCAAGTTGCTGCTGCCACTTGTCTTTGGCGTCCTTATCTGCTTTATCAGCCTTATAAGCAGAAAGGAGAAGATTATTATACTTATCAGCATCCGCCTTGCGTTCCGCATTCAATTTGTCCCAATATTCCTTGGTCTTCGCCGACATTGAAGTCTTCGGGTCGTACATATCCGGAGCCCCCTTGGATGCAAAATAGACGTTTGCCAAAGCGGAGATGCCATCGCCGATTGCAGAGAATATTTTGGATCTGCGCTCCCTTTTAGCTTCAGCGGCTTTCTCCTCCTGTGTCATTTGGCCTTTTTCTGCAACATGCTTGGCAAAAGCAAATGGACTCATCTCTCGCCCCTGTTCATCATATAGTTTACCGGTATTAGCCTTGTATGTCAGGCCATCTATCGTCTTGTCCGGACGCGCATTGATCAGTTCTTGCTTTTCAATAATTTCCGCTGGTTTCGGAATTGACTTGTCGTATTGAAGTTCCGGTTTACTAATCAGGCGTGGCTTGGTAATCCTGTCAAAGGTTGTCACCCCCTTATTGTCCTGAGTTCCCTGAGGTCTTACAGCAGTCGCAGCAGGTGCAGCACTTTCTACAATGCCGGGCTGCGTAGGACTTTGCTCTTGTTGTGGCGGTGCAACAGTCTCAACCTGTTTAATCTTCTTATCTTCTTCTATCATTTCTAAACGAATTAAATTGACGCCATACTGGCGGCTGCGTCAGCCACACCCTTTACGGCGTTGGCTGTAGCTTCCGCTTTTTTCAATGTCATATTGTTCAATTGTGAATTCAAGTCCGCATTTTTCGAAAGATATTGCCTTTCTATGCTGTCCTTCCTTTGGTCGGCAGCAGCAGCGATCTTGCTGGTAGCATCCACAAGAGCCTCATTATTTGCAGCCTTTGCCGCTGCAACACTTTCATCTGTTCCGCCCATCACTGCGGCGACACCGGCGGCTTGTTTGTTTCGCTCCCTTATGCTGTTTGCCGTCTGTGTGAGCAATGCTTGCGCATCGGCTCGCTGAGTCGCATCTTCATTATAACGTCTGTCGAACCAGTCCTGATTCTCCTGCATCTGTTGTTTGGTGTTTCCGATAACATCCTTGTACGCTTTTGCGTTCTTAATACCACCATAAATACTGGCAGCCGCTTGCATACCTGCGCCTATCATGCTACCTATACCTGGAAGTGCCATAATTATTGATATTTAATAGTTAATACTTAATTAAGTGGTTCAAAAATAAATAAGTATATTTGCATGAAAGGTTTATGTAATTACGTAGTAGTATTTTTTTCAAATATGGATGCCAACGGAAATAAAACTGGAGGCCGAAAGAAAGGGACTCCAAACAAGAATACGAAAAAAATGAAAGACGCCGTTGCTGAACTTCTCGACAGTTACAGCAACAGCGGACAAATGATTAAAGACTTCATGGAGTTGGAGCCGAAGGACCGGCTCTTTATAAGCGAGAAACTTATGCAGTATACTGTTCCTAAACTTCAGGCCGTCGATTTGAGTACCGAAGAAGGTAAGAAACTCACAATAGAGGAAAGACTGATACAGTTATCCAAAATCCCAGATCAGAATGGTCTATAAACATCTACTTTAGATAACTGTTTAACATACAACTTTTTACAAGTTTTTCATAAACTTAAATAATAATTGTAATTCGTAGCCCCCGACAGCAGAGATGTTCTCGGGGGATTATTACATTACTTTACCGATATCAAGCGTCGGTATAACATTTATGGCCTCCTCCCGCCGCTTGTCGACAACCTTTGCATAAATGGTTGTAGTTGAGATATCCTGATGGCCAAGAAGTTTACTCACCACATACAGATCTGCCCCGTTCGTTATGAGCAAAGTCGCAAACGTATGTCTTGAGGTGTGAAATGTCACATGCTTGTCTATGCCCGCATTCTTCGCCCACTTGTCAATGCACCGGCAGATCGTGTTGATTGTAGGCCATCCGACAAAGACAAGATCGTCCCCCGTCGCTCCCTCTCTTTCCGGCAACCATCTCCTCGCATTATCGGACAATGGTATATAAATAGGCTGCTGTGTCTTTTGCATAGTTGTAGCAATCATGCTATCGTCAATCTTATTCCACGTAAGAGCTTTAACATCTGAGCAGCGCAAGCCAGTAAAACACGAGAATAGGAACATGCGTTTAACCACAGGATAATCGCAAGGTGTATCAATTAGTTTGACGACCTCTTCCAATGTAAGGAAAACCCTCTCCGGGCTATTACCATGAGGACGTTCTATTGAATCAAGTCCGCTTACTGGATTAACTGCGATAAGCCCCTTACTTGAAGCACCGTTCAAGACTGCCGTTATATACTTGAAGTAGGCTCTTACAGTAGCTTCGGTCAAAGGAGATTCCTTTCCGCCCATAACAATCCTCTGGTGTATATATCCGACAGTTCTGAGCAGTATTCCCGTCTCAGCAGAAATTTGGCTGAATGTCTTCTTCTGGCGACAGGACAACTCCCACACAATTTCTTCCGCTTCTTTCGTGGAAATGTACCCTTCCTCCCGACCTTCTCCAGGAAATATCTTCACTTTTCGGGATTGGAACATATTATGAGTCGCTCTCAAATGCTTCACGAAATCAGCCAACATCTCAGATGTCACCTTACACAGCAACACATCTTCTCCGGCAAATGTAATCCACCGGTACAACGCATAGTCCGCACCTCGTCTATATTTTTCGGAAATTGAAGTACGAGAATCATAAAAATGATTATAATAATCAACAAATTTTATCTTGCGCTTGTCAATTGTCATAATGTTCGCCACTCCTGACTGTATATCGACAAGTCTCTTGGCCTGTATCACACGGGCCGCGTCCAGGGCACTTTTGTTTTTTAACTTGGTAAGAGGATCCGTTCCTGGGTTCAGGTATAATTTCAAATACTCGTAATGCCTTTGCCCGTTCTGATAGATGTCAAGGTAAAGCGACTTGACTCCTTTCTTGAGCGTCTTGCTCCTGAGCCTTACAGGCTCTTTAATATCATACTTTGCCATATTTCGAGAAACAAACGAGAAACAAATTTAATTAAAAAGAAACAAAATAGGAACTTTTTTCACTCGCATAATGTATCGCAAAAGTATAATAAAATCGCATCTAACTAATTAGCAATCAGACAATAATTAGATAAAAACAGCGATTCAGCACATCACAGCAGGGAAACAACGATATTTCCGCCGGGAAACTCCCAGCCGTCCTTGAATTCACCATATCCGCGCTGCGTCGCGAACACCTTGCCTTCCTTCATAATCACCGCAGCCACCACATTTATTGTCTTCATTGTCAATATTTTATAAAGTCATCACACATTCTCCGACCAGTCATACATTCTCCGACGTCAGATAATCATACAGATTCTTCTCCACAGGAGTCTCAAGCTTATACTCAATCTCCACGGCAGACACATCAGTATTCGGCATCACGAACTGCTTGAGCACACCACCCGCCTCATGCCTGATTCTGCCAAGATAGTAAAATTCCTTCGATTCCTTGTCATCCTTATTCTTACGGACAAACAGGAACATCCGCACCCCAAGCCGCTCACTGTCTGCGGCCGTCATCACATCCGCAGAGCGTAGTATTAAGAAATGGATTGAAGAAAAACAGATTAAGAAACTGGACCCAGACAGTATAAGGAGTTAAAATAGCATTTGATTCTCAAGCAGTTAAGCATTTAGACCACTACCAATTCTATTAATTCGATAAAATAATGTAAATTTGCGGTCTAAAGGAGTAAACGCCCTTATGCCCATACGATTTATTGACTTTTTCGCTGGCGCTGGCGGATTGTCTGAAGGCTTTATTAAGGCCGGATACGTTCCTGTCGCCCACGTAGAAATGAAGAAGGATGCCTGCAATACGCTAAAAACGCGGGCGGCCTTCCACTATTTGCGTGAGAACAACCAGCTTGATATATACGAAAACTACCTCCGAAACAAGCACGAAGGTACAGATGGCTCGGCACTTTGGAATCAAGTCCCTGCAGAAGTCACTAACCGGGTAATTCAAGCCACAATTGGTGAAGACACAATGGCTGACATTACTGCCAGGATTGACAAGCTTGCCGACAACGAACCCATTGACATCGTAATTGGCGGGCCACCCTGTCAAGCGTATTCGATAGCAGGCAGAGCCAAGATGGGTAAAGATGTGAAGAAAGATCCCCGGAATTATCTGTACCGATTCTATCTTCGCTTCATTAAACACTTCCACCCCAAGATGTTTGTTTTCGAGAACGTCATGGGTATCACCACTGCACAAACAGCAGACATGGTTAAGCCGTTTGAAGACCTGAAAAGCATAGCTGATGAGATGGGATACAATGTGGAAGCGCGCGAACAGATTGCCTCCGATTATGAGGTTTTGCAACACCGCCATAGAATGATTATCGTTGGCTGGCGCAAACATGACGACAACCATATCGAGACTGATTACCATTATCCGGAACTGACAAAGATTCCCAACAAGTACGAGACTCGCCGGGATATTTTTGCCGACTTGCCAGAGCGCAGAAATGGAGACGGCAAAATGTGTGAACTCGTCCAGTACACCCGACCCATAGAGGAAATGGAGTATCTGAGAAAGACTGGTATCCGAGGCACTTTTAATTTTACAACTCAGCACGTTACAAGGAATAACAATGAGCGTGACCGGGAAATATATTGTATAGCCATCAAAGAGTTGATGCATAAACGCCGCCTCAATTACGCGAAGCTCCCCTCCAGGCTTCAGACCCACAAGAATACGAGTTCCTTTCTGAATCGTTTCAGCGTTGTCGATCCCCACGGCTGCTGTCATACAGTTGTCGCTCACATTGCCATGGATGGCCATTATTACATATTCCCGTCAAAGAAACCAACCATTGAGAATGCTCGCTCTATTTCCGTAAGAGAGGCCGCTCGTCTCCAGTCGTTCCCTGATGATTACTTTTTTGAAGGTAGCCGCACATCAGTCTTTATGCAAATTGGGAACGCTGTTCCAGTAATGATGTCATACCACATAGCAATTGCCATACGACCGCAATTGGAACACGAATAACATATGAACTATAATAAAATAGAAACCACATCTGCAGCACCGAAGGCCTCGACAATGGTTGAAACCTTCCGCGCAATCGGATATTCTCTGGAAACAGCAGTCGCCGACATTATCGACAACTCAATCTCGGCTGATGCCCGGAATATCTGGACAAATCGCATATGGCGCGGTGGCCGCTCTTTCATTACTATCAAAGATGATGGGCATGGAATGACTAGCCAAGAGATCATCCAAGCAATGCGTCCCGGTTCACAGAATCCTCGTGATAAAAGGAGCGAAAAGGATCTTGGACGATTTGGTCTCGGCCTCAAGACCGCTTCTTTTTCCCAATGTCGGAAAGTTTCTGTTTTCAGTAAGAGAAAAGATTATGCCCCTGCATTCTGGACATGGGATCTCGATTTCGTTGCCGAAACCGACAAGTGGGACCTGCTCAGATGGATGCCTGAGGAGTTTTCCAATGAGCTGGATGATGTAGAAAGCGGCACTCTGGTCATCTGGAGCGACCTTGATCGAGTAGTGAGACCAAGCGTTTCAGAATTGGACGTGAATGCTCATGAGAAATTTTCCCGCGATCTCGACCATGTCAAGAAGCATATTGCCATGACTTTCCACCGTTTCATTGAGGACAAAGAGATAAAACTATATTGGTGCGGATACGAAATCGTACCATGGAATCCTTTTTGCCCCAATGAGAATAAACGTCAACTCCAAACAGAAGACCATCTTCCTGGAAATGTAACAGTTCGGGGCTATGTGCTTCCGCACAAAAAGAATTTCAGCTCTGAGAAGGCCTTCAATGATGCCGAAGGCATGAACGGTTGGACCGCTCACCAGGGCTTTTACATCTATCGTGGCAAGCGTTTACTTCTTGCAGGCAACTGGTTGGGCATGTTCAAACAAGAGGATCCTTACAAGTTGGTCAGAATACAAGTTGATATTCCAAACGCGCAGGATTCCGAATGGAAAATCGACATAAAGAAATCCCAGGCATACCCTCCGGCATGCTGCCGTGAGCTTCTTGAATCTTACGCCCGTACAGTTCGCAGGCAGGGCCTAGAAGTTTACAAACACCGTGGACGGATTCTAAAACAGAAGGCCGGGGCATCGTTCCAGCCTCTCTGGTTGGACAAAAGAAAAGACGGAAAGTGGTTTTTCGTTGTCAACCGTGAAAACGAGGTAATCTCAAGAGTAAAGGAAATGGCCAAAACAAATCCTGACAGTGCGATTGAAACCTTACTGCGCTTCGTCGAAGAATCAGTACCTACCAATGCCGTATATGCCAACAAAGTGGAAAATGAGGCCAACCAGAAGGATGCATTCGATGGTTTCGACACCGACTCACTTCTTCTTGTTGCCCAGTCGCTTTATAACTCCAAGATTACATCCGGAATGTCGCCTAAGGAAGCACGAGAATCGCTGAAAAGCATCGCGCCGTTCAATGAATACGAAGACCTTATAGAATCTATTTCATAGTATGCAGGACAATTTTCAGACCGCCTATAACATAGCCAACGAGCTACTTGAAAACCTTAAACAGGTTACAGACAAAGATATTGTCGCAGCCGTAGACAAGTGTATGCTCCTATTCCCAGATTTGGACAGGGATCCGCTTGAGAAGACATTGCTGGCCAATCATGTCACCAAGATAGATGATTTCAAAATATTGGAAGGCCGCGAAAGAAGGCTTCCTTGGCTGAAAGATTTCAAGGCAGCCAAGTGTTCTGAATGGGACTTTTGGAGCCGCTATGTCAAGTACCTAAAGAAAGACAAGCAGTTTCCGGATGCTGTTATCCAGCACTTGGACAACCTATCTGATGAGATTCTGGATCACTTGTTCAATCCCCAGGTTGAAAACATCCAGATTAACAAAAAAGGGTTGGTAGTTGGACAAGTCCAGTCTGGAAAGACCGCCAACTATACAGGCTTGATATGCAAAGCAGCCGATGCTGGTTTCAATTTTATTGTTGTTCTGGCCGGCATCCACAACAATCTGCGAAGCCAGACCCAGAACCGTTTGGATGAAGGATTCCTGGGCTTTGACACTCAATATGTCCGCAAGTATGAAGAAGGATCGTCTCAGAAGATAGGTGTTGGCCAATTCGATGGTTATAAACACGCTATTGCCAATTCAATTACAACTAGTGAAGAAAAGGGAGATTTCACTCAAAGAAGAGCCGAATCTCTTGGCATCAATTTCGAGACTCCGAATCCTTTCCTTCTTGTTGTCAAAAAGAATGTTTCTGTACTCAAACGTCTGTATACATGGCTGCACACCCACGCGGGTGATGGAAAGATCACATCCAAGGCACTCTTGATTATTGATGACGAGGCTGATAACGCCTCCATAAACACAAACAAGAGGGAATTCGATCCCACCAAAATAAATCAACAGATACGCGCCATTATTTCCCAGTTTGTACGTTCTGCATATGTCGGTTATACCGCAACACCGTTCGCAAACATTTTCATTCCTTTGGAAGACGACGATTTGTTCCCGCGAGATTTCATTATCAATCTTCCCGCACCAGACAACTACATCGGACCCGAGAAAGTTTTCGGCACGTCAGTGATACCAGACGAGTCCAACGATGATCTTCTCCCGATCGTCAATACTATCGATGATTATACTGAATTCGTCCCGGAAAAGCATAAGCGGACAGACCCGCTTCCGACATATAACGAAATTCCAGACTCATTGAGAACGGCCATCAAGTGCTTCATTATCACCTGTGCCATCCGGATTGCCCGTGGTCAGGGCAATAAGCACAACTCAATGCTTATCCACATTACGCGATACCAGATTTGGCAAAACGAAATCAAGTCACTAGTAGAGAAGCTATTCGGTTATTACAAGGCTGAAATCGAAGCTAATGATCCGACTGTAATGGAAGAACTACGCTGCATCTTTGAAGAAGACCACGACAGATACAAGTCTTACAAAACAGTTTCTACGGAAATTCTGAATTCCTCCCTGAGAAATGTAGATAACAGAATAAGAGTTCACACGTGGGCAGAAATAAAGCCGCTTCTGTTTAAGGCCGTCCAGAAAATTGAGGTCAAATCCATAAACGGAAGTTCCGGGGATGTCCTGACATATTATGAACACGAGCAGACAGGTATTTCCGTAATAGCGATAGGTGGTGACAAATTGTCTCGAGGACTTACTCTAGAAGGCCTCTCTGTCAGCTATTTCCTTCGCGCTTCCAAAATGTATGACACGCTGATGCAGATGGGACGCTGGTTTGGTTATCGTCCCGGCTACGTTGATTTATGCCGGCTCTTTACGAGTTCCGAACTCAATGGCTGGTTCCGTCATATCACTATGGCAAGTGAAGAATTGCGTGCCGAATTTGATTATCTGGCAGAAGCACATAGCACTCCGGATAAATATGCGCTGAAAGTCCGTTCACATCCTGGTGCTCTCCAGATTACATCGCTGTCCAAGATGAGATATACAAAGAACATTCAAGTTTCATGGGCAACACGTCTGGTCGAAACGTATCAGCTTTCCATGGATGTCCAAGTTCGAGCCGATAATCTTCGTCATACCGAAGATTTACTGGCTGGACTTGGGACGCCAAAGAGGCCTATAGGCCATGAAACATGCTTCCTATGGACAGGCATCAAACCGGATGACATCTGCGATTACTTACACAAATTCAAGGTTGGCAAGCAGTTAGTAAAAGTCAATTTCGACCTGATTTGCGAGTACATTGAAGAGCTTAACTGCTCAGACGAGCTTACTTCTTGGAGCGTGGCTCTGATGTCACGTTCAGTACGGGAACGTAATTCTCATTACAAATTTGCCGGGAAGTATGATGCCAACTGCTACTTTCGTAATCATGCTACGGATACCAAAGCTGGCAATTCTCCCGATTCATACTACATCCGCAAGAACCACATTGTAGGTGATAGGACCGATGAGTTCATTGATCTCGACAAGAAATTACTATATGAGGCACTCAATGTAACAATTGAGAGGAAGAAAAAAACATCAAAACCATGGAAAGAGAGTTATCCTGCGCCTGATATCGTGCGAGAGGAATACAGACCGAAAAATCAGCCGATGCTGATGATTTATCCTCTTAACCCCCGAGGCGCTGACAACAACCTCCCCGATAATGGCATGCCGTTCATCGGACTCGTTATTTCTTTTCCAGATACCAACCGCAAAGATATGGCTGTAGGCTATGTCGTGAATCCGGTAGACGAATATGCTGAGGATGAGGAAACATTTGAGAATGATAATGATAACACATATAACAATGAATAACCGTATGCTTGACCTCTGGGCTATCATGGAAGCCCAGAATGATATGGGGATCGCAAAGTTGTTGTACGATCCTTCTCTTCCATACCATATATATGCCTCATATGCGAGCGACGAACGTGGCTACGGCATTTCGTTTTCTTTTCCTGACAGCATCAGGATTGATACAGAACATTTCCAGAATCTGAAAAAACTGAAGGTTGGCATCTATAGCGACGGCACATTGGTCGACTCCAAGATGCTGCTCATTCAGCTGCTCGCTCCGGCTCAGCGAGAGACATTTTCCTGTCTTTGCGAAAGCCTTATCAACACTGTCAAGAGCATGGATTCCGAGGAATCTATGGTCAAGAGTGCTATCTCCCAGTTGGACAAATGGCGTAACCTTTTTGACAAAGCCGGTTCAGAAGGTTTGTCACCAATAGAACAACAGGGATTGTATGGCGAATTGGGCTTCCTAAGGAAACTCATCTCCAAAAATATCTTCCCTGCAAGTGAGGCCATGGATTATTGGGTCGGTGCTGATGCCGCCCAGAGAGACTTTATGGGAAACGCTTGGGCGGTTGAAGTCAAGACAACAGCCACCAGCAACCCGCAAGAAGTGACCATTAACAGTGAACGTCAGCTTGACGAGACTCTGTTTGACAACTTGTACTTGTATCACTGCTCGGTTGAAACAACCAAACGTAATGGAGAAACCCTTCCTGACAGGATAAACAAGCTGCGCCGTTCTCTAGAGAATGAACCGGCAGCCCTGTCAAAATTTAATGAGAAGCTTATCACAGCTGGATATTTTGATGAAGATGAAGCTTTGTACGCTTTCCGTGCTTACAAGCTCCGTGACGAATCCATATACCGGGTAGAAGGCGATTTTCCTCGTATCAAGGAGAGTGATTTGCGCAGCGGTGTAGGCAATCTGACATACAGCATTGTCCTTTCCGCTTGTGCCACTTACAGACAATCAGAAGCCACAGTTTTCAGCACAATAAAACACGATGACAGATATTGAAAAATACTACCAGCAGCTTTGTCAAGAGGTGACCTCCAAGCAAATTGCCAACGAAGACGGCGACACTCAGGAGCAGGCCTTTACACGTTTGTTCCTAGATCTGCTTTCAGAAGCTGGCGAAACAGAGAACACTACAGTCGCATTCGACGAAAAGGACATCGGTAACAAGAAACAGCATAAAATCAATGGTTACGCCATCTCCGACAACTATGAAACGGTAGATCTCTTTATCAGTATTTATCGACCGGAAGAAGAGATTCCTGTTATTTACAAAAAAGACATCGATCAGGCGGTTACCCGCATAACAAACTTTTTTCGAAAGGCCACATACAACAATTATGAAGATGATATAGCCGAGTCTTCGCCAATATTTGAATTCGCCCATACTCTCGGTTCATATTCGGAACTGAAGGAAAAACTTGTGCGAGTAAATGCATTCATTCTAACCAATGGCGAATACAAGGGAGAAATTCCGGCGTCTACTAGCTTGAACGGAAACACCATTTTCTATCGAATACTTGATATCAACTACCTGTTCCAGGTATCCGAAGCATCCCATGTTCCCATAGAGATTGACTTTGAGGAACAGCACACACTGATTCCGTGTCTTGCCGCCAGCTCTGAAAATGAGGATTATGAGGCATATGTAGCTATCATTCCAGGCACCTGCCTAGCCGATTTGTATTGGCAGTACGGCTCAAGATTATTAGAACAGAATGTTCGTTCTTTCTTGCAGTTCAATGGAAATATCAATAAGGGCATACGCGACACCATCAAAACTGAGCCACATATGTTCTTCGCATACAACAATGGCCTTGCTGTTACTGCTGATCACATCGAGCTTGATGAGTCCGGACATTTTATCAACAAAATCAGGAATATGCAGATAGTAAACGGCGGACAGACTACTGCTTCCATCTACTACACGAGGAAGAATGACAAGGCGGATATATCGAGCGTCTATGTCCAAATGAAGATTTCCGTTGTCAAAAAACAGGAACAGTTCAGCGAGATAGTTTCCAGAATTTCCCGGTATGCGAACACCCAGAACAAGGTGAACAATGCTGATTTCAGTGCGAACAACCAGGCCCTGATTGAATTTGAGAAGCTGTCAAGACACACGCTTACACCTCTCTCTTCCGACAGTCCTCTGCAGACATACTGGTTTTTTGAAAGAGCCCGCGGCCAATACAAAACCATGCGTCAGAAAGAAGGGTTCACCAAGTCGCGCCAGATTGCATTTGACAAGAAATACCCCAAGAACCAGGTCATTACCAAGACTGACATCGCCAAGTACATCAATGCATATGAGGAAATGTACGAGGGAAAGAAACTCGTCATCGGTCCACATATTGTTGCCCGCGGTAACGAGAAAAACTACGCCAGATTCATCAACAACAATCTGCCAGACAATCTCAAGCTAATCAACAATGTGTACTTTGAGGACACGATTGCAAAAGCCATTCTATTCAAGACCGCAGATAAACGGTACGGAACAAAAGCAAGCACTGTACATATAGGTGAGCTGAAGAATGTGACTGTTCCTTACACAATCGCACTCCTGACCAAGATTACGAACAAGCAGTTAGACTTATACAAGATATGGAAGGCACAGCAGCTTTCTCCCTCACTTTCGGATTTCATATTCGACCTGATGGTCCAGGTAAATGAATTTATTATCAAAAACTCTGTCGGATCGCACTACATTGAATGGGCAAAGAAAGAGGAGTGCTGGGAAAAAGTCAAAGAGCATATCTTCGCATATGACATATCGAATATTGCCGACGATCTGATTGATTCCAACAATCCTCCTGCCCGGAGAATTTCGAGTGAAGACCAGTCGAACAACTGGACCTATGAACATGAAATGGGCATAATCCGTTCCATACCGCCGTCTCTTTGGAACAAGATAGCCGAATGGGGACAGGCATCCGGCTATCTCGCCATTCACTATCAGAGTGCCGCCAGAGACACCGCTTACAAGCTTAAATACAACCACCTGATTTCAGAGACCGACCGCAAGCGTGCAATGGCTATCTATGATATTGTATGCCAACACAATATTGAACTTCTTGATGAAGCGGATGAGCTTGCCGAGAAAGAACGCGCAGATCAGGAAGCCCGCGAGGCAGTCAAGGAAGAGAAACGCAAGACCACCAGCACCGACGAAGTTGAAATCACCCAGGATCTAGTCAAGGAAATGGTTGATTGGGACAAACGCCGACGCATTCTGGAGGACTGGAAGTGGAACGTAATGAATGATGTGGCCAATGGAAAGAAGCCGCTGACCGACACGTATAAATACACATTCTGGTTAAACCTGCAAGTCCTCCGCAAGAAGGGCTTCCAAAAATAGTTAAACTATGCTAAGATACCAATTGTTTCCCCGTTCAGTCGGGATGGAAGAAACCATAAATAGGGTAATCCAGTGTTTCGAGCGACATATCAGTGAAATAGAATCTCCAACTCATACCCTGAAGAGTAATGCTGTCTTGAGTATTATTTCCCACGAACTGAAAGATATCGGGTTCCAAGTTGAAGATAGCAAGGCTTCTGAAGATAAAATCAAAGTGCCGGTATTGTTCAGTCTGAACAACCGTATTGACAAATTTTTTGATGCCGATGCTGTCAGCAATGATGGCCGAATTGTAATTGAAGTTGAAGCGGGGCGCGCCTACTCCAACAATCAGTTTCTGAAGGATGTTTTCCAAGCGTGTATGATGTACGGTGTGGACTATTTGATCATAGCAGTCCGCAACGATTACCGCGGGCATGCCGACTTTGACACTATCTTCAATTTCTTTGAGACTCTGTATATCAACGGTCGTCTTAAGCTTCCATTGAAAGGGATTGTCCTGATTGGATACTGATATACCTGACGTAATGACGCCTCAGCAGCGGCATAAATATATGTCGCATATCCGGTCGAAAGACACGAAACCGGAGCAAGTTGTGCGTCTGGCCTTATGGCAAAAGGATTCAAGGTATAGTCTTCACGTCAAAGGACTCCAATGAAATCCTGACATTGTTTTAACAAAGTATCGCACAGTCATTTTCATAAACAACCGTTTATGGAAGGCAATACCTTTATCAACTTTTCAAGAGTACGTCATTCGAATTAAGTCTAAAAATAATGAGCACCAGTGGCAAGACAAGTGCACTATTATTTCAAGAATTGAAGAGCGTACTCTAAAAGTCACAACATTTTCCCATACAAATGTAGATATAATATGAGCAAAAGAATTTGATTCTCATTAAGAAAAGAACTGATAATAGATGCCGGTTAGAATCCCAATTATGTTATTTGCTTATTTTTGTGTCGTAAAACAATATTGACATGCTCACACTATACGCATTGACATCAGGATTGCATAGCGAGGCGGCAGGAATCCGGTGTCCAAACTGATGATATCACATTGGATTTGATCAAAGAGATGGTTGATTGGGACCGCAGAAAACGTAATCTTGAGGACTGGAAGTGGAAAGTGATGAATGATGTAGTTACCAACAGGAAGCCGCTTACAGACACGTACAAGCACACTTTCTGGCTCAATCTCCAGTTCTTGCGTAAAAAAGGGTTTCCTAAATAACCAATGGTGCTGTTCATTCTGCTGACATTGATTCAAAGGAGGTTGCGGATACGGCTCGTGAGAATGCCTACAAGACGCTGGAGAATTTTTTTGGGATGAGGAGAATTCCAAATGGTGGTATAGTGTGCTAGATATTGTCGGGGTGTTGAATGCACATGAGGACTATACAAAGAACAGGAACTACTGGAAGTATCTGAAAGGCAAACTAAAAACAGATAACACTGAACTGGTTAGTGGCACTAACCAGTTCAAGTTGAGAGCCCCTGATGGAAAGATGAGACTTACCGATGTCCTTGATGCTTCCGGAGTTAATGACAGGGAGATGTTTATGAAAGGGATTGATTGCATAGCGAAGCGGCTTGCGAAGTCAAGGAAGAAAGTTTCATACGGGATATTGAGGAAAGACTCGGAGAAAAATTCGACATCCGTATAGTTATGAATCCACGACATTGTTGATTAACTTTGTGAACTCGGATAAACAAGTTTTGGCAAAACAAGATAACAGGGAAGAATCATAGCATCGACAATATGTATTACGTAAGCAAAAGATTCGAGGTGTCCGGAGCGCATTATGTGACGACGGACGGGTTCGTCTCAAGGTATTATTCCTGGTCATCGGAGCGGAAAGGGCTGGCAGGGATGCCGAAGCAGTTGAAGAGCGTGGGCACGAACCAGTTTTTCATGCAGTAACGGACCATCACCGGTGTCTTGACCTCATCGGAGCGGACATGAATGACCTTACAGTCATTGTCGTCAATTCGTGCTGTCGCGGGATGGAAAACATGGTCTGCTCCGGCCAGTTCAAATCCATGAAGGTCAGTGGATATGGGCGAGAGACCCTGAGGACCGCAGCGGAATGTCACTGTCGCCGTGCCGTTCCCGAATGCAAACGACTCCGCAACTGGAGTATCCACATCTGGGCCGGAGATGCCATAGTCCTTTGTCAGAGCGAGATATGCGAGCCTATGCGCGGGCGTGGTCTTGTCTGCTGCATGAATGCAGTTGGCTTCCCCGACATCAACGGTAGTTGCCATCCCGCTGTGCGGAATCTTCTCTAAAGTCTGAGCCTGTGCCCACATGAAATAGCCGGTCCGAGGGTCATTCTCGGTACCTCCGTACTTGAACGGGGCTATCTGGGTGAAATAGAATGGCAGGGAATCATCGCCCCACTCATCGCGGAGCATCTTTACGAATGCCGGCTGGAGTCTTCTGTACTGCTCCGGACGGTTGCGGTTGTTGCATCCCTGATACCAGATGAAGCCCTTGACCGTGTATGGAGCCAACGGATGAAGCATGGCGTTGTAGAGACATGCCGGGACAAATCCCTTGAAATCTTTCGGCCAACGTCCGAGTTCGTATGCCCTCATGTCCATTTCTCCCGCGAACTCCTTGTCAAGCAGTTCCTTGCCCATCCATGCCTCTATGCAGCTGCCACCCCATGACACGTTGATGACGCCTACCGGCACACCGAGGACATCGTGGAGTTTGGACGCGAAGAAATATGCGAGCGCACTGGCCTCGGCTACGTCTTTCGGCGTATTCTCCGTCCATGTCGCCGTGCACTTGTCTCTCACAGTGAGCGAGGTCTCCCTCTTTACGTAACAGTGCCGCACGGGGATTTCCGGCTTTGCATTCAGTATGGTTTCCGCAGAGCCCTTCACCGGCTGCCCGTTGAATCCCTTGACAGGCATCTCCATGTTGGATTGCCCGGCGCACAGCCAGACTTCGCCGATGAGGACGTTGTCGATGACTGTCCGCTCTCCATCGTCAAGAACGATTCTGTATGGACCGCCGGCCTTGGGTGTCGAAATCCTCGTGAACCATTTCCCGTTCTCATCGGCATACGCCTCAAACTTTGACTTTGACCACGATGCTGAAATCTTCACTTTTTTTCCTGGAGTTGCCTCTCCCCATATCGCTGCTTTGCTCTGCTGCTGGAGCACCATATTGTCGGAGAAGACGGGCGTTGGGATAACCTTGGAGAAAGAAACGGCTGTCCCGATGGCCATGGCGATGATTATGGACAAAAACTTCTGAATACTCATACTTACCTTCAGTGTTATTGAAATATTACCTGTTCGAGCGACTTATTCTCTTCAAATCTGAAGTCCCAGATTCCGCCGAGGGAAATGACGGCGAGGAAAGTGAGAATGAAATTCATAAATTATTATTGTATAGAAGCTTTTTACTTCAGAACAAACGACGCCTTGTTCTCAGTCGTAGAGTCCGGTCCTATGAAAACTTCAAATTCTCCCGGCTCACAGACATATTCCATATCCATATTCCAGAAAGACAAGGCATCGCGCTCGATTTCGAAACTCACGGTGCGGCTCTCTCCTGGTTCAAGTCTTATCTTCTCGAATCCCTTGAGTTCGCGCATAGGGCGTGACGAAGATGCGACGACATCGCGTATATACATCTGCACCACTTCCTTGCCGGCTTTTTTGCCGGTGTTTGTCACGACGACGCTCGCGACGACTTTGCCGTCGGACGCTATTTGAGAAGAGGACAGTTCCACTGGCCCATATTCAAACTTTGTGTAGGACAGTCCGTAGCCGAAAGGATAGACGGGATCGTTGCTGATGTCGAGGTAGTTGGAACGGTATTTCCAGAACCAGTCCTCGGGATTTTTGGGTTTGTATGCCGGACGGCCGGTATTCTTCTGCGCATAGTAGAGCGGGATTTGGCCTACTGACTGCGGGAAGGTCATAGTGAGCTTTCCTGACGGGTTCACGTCACCGAAGAGCACGTCTGCGATGGAATATGCCGCCTCGGAACCTCCGAACCAGACATTCAAGATGGCTGGAACATTGCGGCTTTCCCAGTCTATGGCAAGGGCTCTACCATCGAAAAGCACGAGCACTACAGGCTTGCCAGTTGCTATAAGCGCCTTGAGCAGGTCTTTCTGTACGTCAGGAATCGTGATATCCGAGCGGCAGGAGCACTCTCCTGACATCTCGGCGGATTCCCCGAGAGCAGCCACGACGACATCCGCTCTGCGTGCGGTTGCGACGGCCTCGTCAATCATTTCCCTCTCGCTGCGGGAATCCCTGACGAGAGTCTTGCCGAACAGCGTGGAGTTCCTTTCGAGCCGCTCGTCCCTTGTCAGATTGGAACCCTTTGCGTATAGAATCCTGACATTGCCGCCGGCAACATTCTTCATTCCTTCAAGCAGGCTGGAATATTTGTCAAGTGTTGCGGCTCCGCACCATGTTCCAGGCATATTCCTGGCGGCGTCAGCGAGCGGCCCGATGAGGGCTATCGTTCCCTTCCTCTCAAGCGGAAGCAGGTTGTCCTCATTCTTGAGCAGCACATAAGACTCCGCCGATATTCGGCGTGCGGCTGCCTTGTGCTCTTCGCAGTACATCTTGCTCTCCACATCGTCCGGACGGCAGAACTTGTACGGGTCTCTGAATAGGCCGAGCCTGTACTTAGCCTCAAGCACCCGCCGGCATGCCCGGTCAACATCCTCCATCTTGAGCTCACCTGCTTCGACGGCGGACTTTGCCTGTGTGAAGAAAGTCTCTCCGACCATATCCATGTCGACCCCTGCCTTGAGGGCCTTGACAGCGACTTCATGATAGTTTCCGACTCCGTGGTCAACGCATTCATTGATTGAAATGTAGTCCGTTACCACAAATCCGTTCCAACCCCATTGTTTGCGCAGAACATCGGTCATAAGCCAGCGGTTAACGGATGCGGGCACGTCATCGACGACATTGAATGAGGTCATGAAGCTTCCGGCTCCGGCATCGGCTGCGGCCTTATAACCCACCATATACTCATTGAACATCTTTTGTCGGCTCATATCCACCGTGTTGTAGTCCCGTCCCGCCTCGGCAGCTCCGTAGAGGGCGAAATGCTTTACGCAGGCCATAATCTGGTCCTCCTTTTCGAAACGGTGGCCGGGCCGTCCCTGATAGCCCCAAACCATAGCTTCGGCTATCCTGGCGTTAAGATAGGGATCTTCTCCGTTTCCTTCCGCAACCCGTCCCCAACGCGGATCCCGCCCCAGGTCAACCATAGGGCTGAATGTCCAGTTCGTGCCGTCGGCGCTGGCCTCCACTGCTGCAATGTGGGCGGATTCCTCCACTGCTTCCATATCCCATGTGCAAGAGAGGCCGAGTGGAATAGGGAACACTGTCTGATAGCCGTGGATGACGTCCATTCCGAACAGCAGTGGTATTCCAAGACGACTCGAATCGACTGCAAGATGTTGAAGTTCATATATTTTCTTATATCCCCTCGCATTTAGTATCGCACCTGCCTCGCCTTTGATTATCCGCTCCGCGATGTTGAATGACGCTCCGGTTCCCGTGGTCATAGTCCCATGGTCGGGCATGTTCAGCTGTCCCACTTTTTCCTCAAAGGTCATCCTCTTCATGAGTGAGGATATAAAGCGATCCATTTCCCTGTCCTGCGGCGACTTGTCCGCACATGATGTCGCGGCCAGACATAGAGCCGCGGCAACGAATATTTTCAATGTATTCTTCATACGCAATCTATTTGAACTGAAGCCCTTCCTTTACTTCCGCCCTTTCAAAGCAGTTGCTGAACAGGCAGTTCTCGAGGTAATCCTCCATCGCTTTCCTTGCCTTCTCCACATCGATATTTCCCAAGGCAATCTGAATCTGAACCGGAGTGTCACGCTGGGCCGACACGAAGGCGGAAATCTGCTGCCAGCCTTCCGGAGTCTCGAATCCGAGCAGCGACTCCCAATTGTCCATCTTCTTGAAAGGCCAGTAGGTGTAGCCGATTCCGGAAGACTTCATGTTTGATACAATCTGCGCCGTCATGTCCGTGCCTCCGTTCCAATGCCCGAATTCCCCTATGAAGATGGGAAGCTCGTATTTGTCGCGAAGTTCAGCGTCGCCCTTGACGACCGTGCTGCCGTAGCGGTGGCGCGTCATCAGAATCTTTGAGTCGAAGGCAAGATTTGTAAGAGGCGTGAAATCGTCATAAAAGTTCGCTCCTCCTATGATAAGGATATGATTTTTATCGACTTCCCTGATTGCTGCAGCCGCCTTCTCGAAAGTGGGCTGGAGATATGGGTAGAGGCTTTCATATTCCTTTTTTATCGGTTCGTTGAGGAGTTCATATCCGAGTATTATCGGCTCATCGGCATAGCGGGTCGCGATTTTCTTCCAGATTCTGCAAAATTCCTCCATATTCTCATCGCTCTCGAACAGCTTCGGATAGCCATCGCTGTCGTCGATGTGAGGGGCACCGCTTTGTCCTCCCGGAGCCACGTGCATGTCCAAAATAAGGTAGAGTCCGGCTTTCTTGCACCAGGACACCACCCTGTCAATGAACTCGAATCCCATTTCAGGGCTGTTGTCACAGAGATAGAAGGTGTCGTTGAACATCTTGTAGGTCAGAGGCATACGTACTGTGTTCGCCCCGATGGAGTTGAGATAGAGAAAGTCGTCGAGAGTGAAGTAATTCTCCATGAAGCGCTTCCACCACGAGTTCATGTACTCGTCGCCTAACATCTGTCTGAAAGCTTTGTCTGTTTCAGTGACGGAGATGTTCTTCAGACCGAACATATATGACTCCGGTGTAAGCCAGTGGTTGAGGTTGACTCCCTTTATCATGAAACTGCTTCCGTCCGCCTGATAGAGCTGCGTTCCCTTGACTACAACGAACTTTCCGGTAGGGTCATGCACTGGGTTCGCGTTTCCCTCTCCCTTGCCGCAGGCGACAGCCAGAACAAGAAGAACTAATGATATTATTCTATTTTTCATCATAATTTTAATTTGATTTGCCATATACCTTTATTTCCGCTATGCAGCCTTTCATGACGCCGTTGTTACCTTCCTTGCCGTTTGAACCGGCAATCATGACCTTGAGATAGCGTCCTCGGAACAGTCGTGATGGGATGCTCTGTTCCGCATTGCCGTTGTCAACGCTTGCAGCATCGACAATCTTCGTCCAGTTCGTGTGGTCATGAACGGACTGCCCCCATACGGCCGGGTCGTCGCTCACGAAAAAGCTCAGTGCGTTCAGCGCGTTGCCGGACCACATATTCTGACGCCCGATGTACCCGAAGCCGGTGATGGTCTCCGTCCGGCCCATGTCAAAGACAAAGCAGTGATTTTCTTGACCCTTGCATGGACTTGATGCTTCCCATGAGTAGTGCCAGTAGGAATTTATGTCATTGTCTATCATGTAGTAGGCGCTGCAATTGCCGCTGTTCTCCCATGGCTCGTGGCAGCATTCCTGCCATTTCCATTCGGTGCGGTCAAATTCCACAGGATACTTTATTGTCGGGTCTATGAGAATGGCGCAGATCCCGTCGGATTCCGATACCTTGAACTGTGACGCGTCCGTAAGGCGGAGTGGGATCATGACGGGCCTTAGCAACTTTGAGATTCCGCCGACCGACACCTTCACGTATGCCTTCTGCTCCGTCGAGTGCAGGGAGACTGATGTAGATGCCTCATAGCCGTCGGCCGGAAGGGCGTAGTCGGTCAGGTTCACGGCATTGTATGTCTTGAGATACTCTTCATCGATGATTACCTTGGCGTCTATGTCCCACCTGTTGTCAAGCGACTTTACCTCTACCGGTATGCTGATTTCCATCTTGTCTCCAGGCCATGTCTCGTCTATTGCCGCGCTGACGCAGTTGAGCCCGGCTCTCTCGAAACCGATTGTAGGGACGATGACATCACTTATCTCGCACATATATGTAGCGCATTTTTCATTCACAGAAGTGCTTTCACTGCTGAGCCTGAATCCCAGGACATAGCGCGTTCCGGGATTTGACGAGCTCAGCTGTGCCAACTTTTCCGAACTGAGGGTGCAGGCGATGACCTTGTATGTCTCGCTTTCAGAGAAATCCAGAACGAGAGGCGTGTCCATGGTGTAGGTATCTTCCGGCAGAATCATGTACCTGACCGAAGCACCGCCGGCATTGAAATTCTCGTCAAGCTCGCTCTGGAGGAGTGGGGTCAGTTCTGCGTGTACCCTTGTTCCGATGTCGCTGCCGGCCTTGCAGACGGTGAAGTCGAGCGTGCGGTCGGCGGCGGTCGCATCGATGGTCACATATTCCGTGCTGCTTTCCTTGATGTAGATGATGGTCTTGTAATGTTCGGGGAAGATGTCCATCTCCTTTCGTTCCGAACACGAAATGGCGAGCGCGAGGCAGGCCAATTGTATGAATATGAATCTTTTCATTTCTTCTGATGTTTAGAAATCATGGGGCAGCCTATCAGTAAAGCGGAGCCTGGACCATCTGCGGGTTGGCATACACCTCGGCATCAGGCACCGGCTGGAGGTACATCCTGTTGTGCCACATATACTGCTGCTCGACCTGCGTCCTGACGTTGAACGAGTCGAAAGAGGGATTCTTCTCCAGAACGTTGAGACCCTGATAGTTGTCGTGTCCCATATATTTTGCACCGTTCACATATCTCCTTATGTCCTCAAAACGCCAGCCTTCAAGATATAGCTCGCAGAACCTCTCTTCCAGCACGGCCTTGAGAAAGGCCTCGGAGCCACTGACTTCGGCAGCTGTGTATTCCGGGATTCCGGCTCTGCGGCGGATTCGGTTGAGGTAGTCCAGGCCCTCGGTTATGTGCCCTGTGTGAGCACATGCCTCGGCGTACATGAGGTAGAGGTCTGCAAGACGGAAAACCGCCCACGGGTGGTTGGTCATTGAACCGGTGTTGTCGTTGCCCCATTTATCATAGCGAGTGTTCGGGTGCACCAACTTCTTGTTCCAGAATCCTGTTCTGGAATTGTTGTTCACACCATACTTGTCTGTATTGTAGCCATTCTCGTCCGGATTCAGTGCGTTGACGAAGAGCGGCGTACCGTTGGCGATTACCGGGGAGTATTCATCCCCGTCAAAAGATATTGCAGCATAGAACCGTGCCTCTCTGTTCGCGCAGAGGTTGATTACATTTTCCTGACTTCCTTCGAAACCTGCCCGTCTGAACCAGTCTCCCTCGCTAGGAAAGACAGGGTCATCGGCCGGGCGCTTTCCGTTTTTCGTGAAGAAGGACTCTACGCTCTGAAGTGTCGGGCTTATCATTCCCCAGCCTCCTTTCGGCTGCCCGTTCTCCTTCACGAGTACATAGTGGGGATATGACGCCCATGAGCAAATCTCGTTTGTGAGCCACAACATTCCCCAAAGGATCTCCTTGTTTCCCTGATTAGGACGTGCGACGCTGAGGTAGCGAAACATCATGACCTTTTTGGCAATCTCTTTCCTCGCCGACTCGTCCGTTACAGGTATTCTCGGGAGCGGAATGCCGTCGGCGGCTCTGAGAACCTCCGAATCCTCAACGGTAAAGAGCCTGTGCCCGTTCTCTTCAGCCTCCTCAATGGCTTCAAGACAGGCTTTCTCGGCCCGTTCCCATTTTGCCGGGTCGTAAGTTCCAGAGACTAATTCATGACCATAGCCCGGGGTCTCGAAGTTCTCGTTCTTCCATGACTTGTCGTAGAACGAACCGTTCCACAATGGCGACGCGGCAAGCACGAGCACCTTGGCCTTGAGCACCTTTGCGGCGAGCTTGGTCGCGCGTCCGTAGTAGCGGGCGTTGTTGTCGAAGCCTGTCTCCAGTTCAGGATAGGCCTCGTCGCATAGTCGAACTACATAGTCAGTGCACGCGTCGAAATGCGAACGTCCAGGAATATGCTCTTTGGACGTTGACATCGGAAGCTGCTCATCAATGATCGGAATCGGACCGCAGGCCGACATCAGTTTGTAGTGGTAATAGGCCTTGAGGAACTTCGCCTCCGCAAGGTATGCAGTCCTGTCGCTGTTCGTGAGGTTTTTCACCTGCGTTGCCCGGAGGTCGGCAATAAACTTGTTGCAGTAGCCTATCCCAGTGTAGTAGTCGCTCCACACGCCTCCGTTTGCTGCCACGTTGAAACCGGTAATTTGGTTGCACTGCTGCTTGCGGAAGTTGTCATACACCGTCTCCGGTCCCACAATCTCATCGCTTCCGAAAGCCAGCGTGTTGTAGGATAGGACCTTCGTGTTCTTGTTCTGAAGGGTTCCGTAGCATCCGTACAGATATTGCAGCGCGTCCTCGGCTTCCAGAAGAAAATCGTCCGGTCCCTCGGTCTCCGGCGGTACCACGTCCAAAAATCCGCAGGAAGGAACTGCCGCAGTCAGGGAAAATAAAAGGAATAAATATGGCAATTTATTGTGTCTCATTGTCTTATATTTTATTATGTGTCGTCATCTCGTTTTTCCTCAGAAATTGACCTGAACGCCGACGTTGAAGGTCCGGCTTAGAGGGTAGGTGCTGTATTGAAGCTCCGGATCCCAATACTTGAACTTCGACCATACGGCAAGGTTGTCGCCGCTTACATAGACCCTGCAATGTGGGAATGTATATCCAACTTCAAGCGTCTTGAATCTGAGGAAACTGCCGTCTTTCATCCAGAATGTACTCGGATTGAGGTTGTTTTCCTGCTGTGCCTGTGCGGTTGCGAGCCTAGGCCACACGGCCTTGGAGTTGTCTGTGCCTTCTTTCCAGTAACCGTCGGCAATCCACTGCATCAGGTTGCGGTCCGCCGTCCATGACTGGTTGAAAGGCTGCATCGAACTCGGGTCAAGCATAATTTTCCGCTTGGCCGAGCCGTTGAAGAATACGCTCGCGTCCAACTTTTTCCAGGTCACGCTTATGCCGAAACCATACTGTATGCGCGGAGTGCTTCCATAAGGGGAGAGCATCACCTTGTCCTCGGACGTGATAGCTCCGTCTCCGTTTATGTCCCTGTATTTCAGATCTCCCGGCATTACGTGACTTCCGAAGAAACTCTGGTCGGCGTGTCTGGCGATGTCCTCTTCGTCGGAGAAGAACCCATCGCAGATGAATCCGTATAGGGCATTGAGCGGCTTTCCTGTCTGGGTCTGCCATGAGTAGTCGTACTCTGGTTCGTCCTTATAGACCAGTTTGTTCGCCGTGTAGGTGAAGTTGCTACGCAGGTCGATGGTGAGTTCGGGGATAATTTCCTTACGGTAGTTGACGCTGAACTCCACGCCCCGGTTGTTTACCTTGCCGAGATTTGCCCACGGCTTCACTCCCATATATCCTATGATGTCTGGGAATGACGCCCTCTCGATCAGTATTCTTTCCCGCTGGTAGTCAAACCAGTCGAAGACAATCTGGAGGTCGTCGAAAAGATGGATGTCCAGACCTAAGTCAAACTGTTTCGAGCGTTCCCATGACGGGTTCTCGACAGGATAGTCCGTGATAATCGGCCCGTTATAATTGTAGGAATAGTCACTTTGCATTCCTGACTGAAAGAATGGTCCTCCGTAGAGATTGACCTTGTACATATACATATAGTACGGAGCATTGCTGCCTCCAGTCTCGTCGCTACCAACGAGTCCATAGGATGACCTAATCTTGAGGTGGGTCACCACATTCTTCAGCGGAGTCCAGAAGTTCTCATTGCTGACCACCCATCCGAGAGACATAGCCGGGAAGAGTTCGAACCTTTCGCCCTTGCCGAGCCTTTCCGTACCGTTGTAGCCGAAGTTCACCTCGGCGAGGTAGCGGTTGTCGTAGTCGTAGGTAGCGCGTCCGGAGAATCCCTGGTTGCGGCTCGGGAGCACTGATGTGCGGTACTGTCTCATCATGTACATGAGCATTCCCGTGACGGTGTGCTTTCCGAAGCGCCTGTTGTAGTTTGCCCTTGCATCGAAATAGAATAGATTGTCCGATGTCTTGGAGACTCCAGACTGGTTGATGTAGGTCTCTCCTTCCTTGAGCAGGTCGAGCACATATTTGTCTGCCACGACGTTATAGCTGTCGGGCGCAACACGGTAGAGATATGGCGAAAGCGACCTTGTGTATGAAGCGTATGACCAAGCGTTGAAGTTGACCAGTGCAGAGAGGGATAGCCCCTGAGTGATGAAGTCAAGCTTTTGGTCGAAGTTGAGCGAGACATTGAGCTTGTTCTCGTTCACCTCCTTGAAAGAGTTGAGCATGTTCGCGTAAGGGTTGGTGTAGTAGCTTCCCGAACTTATGAACTCGGAACCGAACTTCATGTGACCGCATCCGTCGTCTGGGAATACGGCCGGATAGAGCACTGGGTTGTTCTTGTAAATTTCCTTGAAAATCGCGTCAGACGATGTGTTCGGAGACTTGAGGTTGGAAATTTGCGCGTTCATCCTCAGTCCGAGTGTTGTCGAATTTGAGACTTTGTATTGGAGGTTGTTTTGGAAGATGTACCTCATCTGGTTGTGGTTGTTGTCCAGTGAGTAGTTCTTCGGAACGTTCAGCATTCCGCTGTCGTGGTTAAGCTGAAGGGACATGTAGTATGTCACGTGTGAACCTCCTCCCTGGATGTTGATGTTCGCCCTTTCGTTCATCGTGAACTTCTTGAGCATGAGGCTGTACCAGTCTACGTCGGGATAGACGTACTCGTTCACGTGATTCCGCGTTCCCTCAATCTTCACGTCGCTATATTTCTGAAGCGGAGATGACGACCGCATCCTATGGGCGTAGTTGTATGTTTCCATGAATGTCACGCCGTCGGTGTAGTCCACGACATTTACCGGCTGGAGGAACGAGTGCTCGTAGGTGACGTTGATTTTCGCCTTCGTATTCTCCGTTCCCGTCTTTGTGGTTATAAGCATGACTCCGTTGGCTCCTCGTGCCCCGTAAATCGCCGTGGCGGAAGCATCCTTGAGAATAGAGAAAGATTCGATGGTCTCGGAGGGGATATTGTTCAGGTCAGCGGCGGAAATCTCAACTCCGTCCAGCATTATGAGAGGGGTGGAGCGTCCGCCGAAGGTGTTGATTCCGCGGATGTAGAATGAAGACGTGCTTCCCGGCTCGCCGCTTGTGGTGACTGAAATTACTCCGGAAAGCTTACCGGCAAGGTTGTTTGTGAGCGATGATGACGGGGCGCGGAGTTTGTCTCCCGCCACGGCGGTGATTGAACCGGTTACGGAAATTCTCTTCTGCGTACCTGCGCCCACGACCACCGCGTCCATAATCTCGTTGTCCGGCATCATCTTGACATTCAGTATTGCCAGGTCCCCCACGAGAATCTCGCTCTGGCGGAATCCGATGTAAGAAAATATCAGCGTGGCGTTCTCAGGGACTTCGATGCTATACTCACCGAGATCGTTGGTGATTGTTCCCGTGCCGGTCCCTTTGACCAGAACCCCGGCTCCAATCAAAGGCTCTTCTCCGCTGTCATCAGTCACGACTCCCTTTACAATGTGCGTGGACGAGGTTTTTTTCTGCGGCGCCGTTTTACTCAAGGAAATCTGCTTCCCCCGGACGCTATACCCGATGCCGGTTCCGTAAAAGAGTTTCTGAAGCAGCTCGTTGATAGTCGCTCCGCTGAAAGATATGGAGACGTGCTGCCCTGTGTCTATGTCTTTGTTGAAGATGAAAACATAGTCAGTCGTCCGTTCTATGTGGTCGATGCAGTCTTGAATTGACCGATCGGTCATCGAAAGGCTCAGTCCCGCGTCCTGCGCCAGGACCGAGCCTCCGAATGTTGATGCCATACAGAACAAGACCATTAATGTCGATAAGAATTTCTTCATTAGTCCGTTCTTGCTTTTATGTGTTTCAAAAAATGAGAATTGTTTTTCACTTTTCTGTGGGGCTACAGTTTCTCAAAAGTCACGGTCTGCGGGTTCGTGTTCATGTCGACTGTCATCCTGTAGGTTCCGTAGTCGTCCCATTTTGACTTAGCGTCCGTCCAACGGAGGTTGCCGTCAGTGCCCTGGGTGATTTTCCCGGTCTTGTCGTTAAGGTTGACACCGCTCACGATGCCTCCGCTCCACCCGGTGTTTCCGAAATATTTGAAGTTTAGGCCGTTGGCCCATCTGTCATAAGGCTCAAGCTCCCACCATTTTTCTCTGTAACGGCCTGTGAACTGATAGACCTTGTCTCCAATTTCAGCCATGAACGCAAGAGCTGTTCCTTCAACATTCCAGCCGACGCAATTCTTTATTGTAACCGACGCGACCCCTTCGCCGCTGAGGAAAAGTGTTGAATATACTCCTCCATTGTTCTCAGACCTGAAGATTGTCCAAGAATTGTCAGGAATCTGCTTCCCGGAATCAGACCAGCTGTTCTCGCGCGTTCCCAAGCGTAGCACGACCGTGTAGCTCCCCGTCTTTGAGTTGAACTTGCCGTCCTTGAGGAAGTCCGGGTCCTGCCTTACATATTCAAGGTCATTGCACCCGGCGAAGGTCACAGGCTCGCCCTTGGTAAAGTTGAGAGTCGCGGTGTATTCGTTGTTTCCTGCGTATGTCATGGCAGTTCCGTTCACCGAAAGTTCGAGAGACTCCACTTTCTCGATGCTGATGGTCATAGGGGAGGCCTTGTAGTCGAAGGTTACCTTGTGGTAGCCTGCTTCGCAACTCCACTGCTTCATACCATCGCTGTTCAGAGTAATCCCGTTCTCGCGGGAACTGTCCTTGAAGTACCACTCTCCGGAACCGGCATAGTTGTTCGGACCATTCCAAGTGTTCTCCGCCCACATATTCTCGCCGTGAATCTTGAAGTTGCTAGCCGCTTTGAACCAACCGTACCAAGTTGCCTTACCCGCGGTCCTGTCTACGGTCATTTCATACTTATTCATCTCCCAACTGAGGTTGTCTCCCACGATCCAGAACCTCTCGCCGGTTTCTTGAATCATCGAGAGTTTGTTCGTGTTGGTGTCGAGGATTATGGTGTAGTATTTTTCCCCGTAGTTCTTCCCGCCGTAAGACTGGATTTTGAGGGAACGCACTTCCTTCGTGTATTCTATGTCAAATACGCGATTTTGCTCTGAAACCCACGGATCGACTGGCGCGTAGTAGAATCCGCTTGTGCCGGCTGCAAACCAGATGTCATATTCCTGACCGCTGAGCCACTGATGCTCAAGCTTATATACGCCCGGCTCGACCTCAGTCATCGGGAAGTCTCCCTTGGCCTGTGGGTGGGTGGAGGACATTATCGGTGCCTGTCTCTCAACCTTTGTGGCGGCATCAAGGTCAATGTTCACCACGTTCACCGCTCCGGCGACCCATTCCTTCTCCTCCTTTGAAACGAACTGATAGACAGATCCGTCCGTGGTTATGGTGTAGGTCACGCTGCCTGCTTCGTTTGCTGCGACCTTTGTCGGAATCACGGTTGCATAGATTCCTTTGGCCTCACCAGCGGTCTTTGCCACGACAATCTCCGGTGTACGTACAGAAACGCTGACTTCATTGCCAGACCCCTTGGCGGAGGTCACTTCGCCATCGAAGCCTGCCGTGATGCTGCCTGCAATCTGTGCCGAGCCGGCGCTTACGCTGATGCTCCTGAGCTGCTCCGTGCCGGAGGCGGTGCTGCTGAATACATTGAACCTGAGCAGCGCTCCGGCCATGCGGAAGTATGCCTCGCCGGAACTGCTTTCCGCTCCGATCGTGATATCCGCAAGCTGCCCTTCAGCTGAACCTTTCGCGCCGCCGACGAGGAATAGTCTGTTGCCGGAAATCCCCGGAGTTTCCTGGGTCTGGGAGCTCGGAACGCTGAAAGTCACGCCTGTTTCCGAAACCTCGACTTTGGGCGACACGAGCCTATAGTTGCCGTCAGCGATTCCGCTGAAAGAAAACGCAGCCTGACTTCCGTCATTCGTTATGTCCTCTGATGTCAAGGCCGCTGATTCGTGGACGGAGTAGTCTGACAGTGAGACCAATGCAGCAGTTTCACCGATGCTCCACTGTGCCCGTGAATTATCCCCGATCCCCGCTTTTGTCGGGGCATAAATGGTCTGAGCCTTAATCGTGATGTTTCTTGAGACCGTTTCCGGTGTCTTTTCTTTCTGACAAGCAGCGAGAGAGACGGCTGCCAATGCCATAAGTATAGATATTCTTTTCATGTGTTGGTTATTTGTTTTTCAATTGTTTTCCGTGTTAAATTCGTTGTCCGTGATTCCCTCCTCGAAGTAAATCTGGTCGGTGCTGATGGATGCGGCGAATCTCTCGTCGCACCCGAGGACGAGTACGTCCATCTGTGGCTTCTGATAATTCATTGATTCAGTTTTAATTGATTATTAAATATGTAGCAATTTATTTTTGATATTTAGAAATATGAGTCAATCTATTTCCCTCGACACTAAAATTTGTCTGTCCTATGTATCTCAACTGTGTCTCCATCCGTCTCGAAACTTACCGGAGCTGTGAACGCAATCGTGTTGAGCACGCTTTCAAGCTCCTCTCGAAGGTCAATCTTTCCGTTGATGACGATGTCCTTGAGTGATTCCGTGTAATGAAACTTCACTCCGTAGTATGTGGCAAGTTTTTCTGCCACTTGTTCGATGTTCTGATTTCGGCAGATCATGCGCGGTTTGGTCCAGCAGGTCACTGCTTCCGTGTCCACGGCCTGTGCCTCCGTCAACTCCCCGTTCTCGAGTCGAACCTGCTCGGATGGCGACAGGATGCAGGATTTTCCCCTATCGTTAGTTACGCTGACCTTTCCCTGCACTAGCGTGACTTCCGAAAGATTGTCGCGCGACTTCATGTTGAACTCAGTTCCGAGCACGCTGACCTTCATTTCGTCGGCGCTGACTGTAAACGGCCGTGAAGCATCCTTGACGACGGAGAAATACCCCTCGCCGCAGACATAAACCCGCCTCTCTGTTTCAGAGAACGTGGACGGACATATAAAATCGGAGGATGAATTCAGATCCACGCGGCTTCCGTCGGGCAGGACGAGGTGAACCCAGTGTCTTTCGGGAACAATCACCCTACTGTATCCTTCATGTGCCGAGGACTCTATGCTTACGGAATTTATTGAGTATGAACCGTTTTTCGAAATTACAATTTCGGAATATCGCGAATCTATGTCTATCGATTTCCCGTCGGATAATACAAGTCTCGTGTCCTTGAGCCCAGGCATTTCTTCCACGGCCGCGATATATTCATCCATTGTCGGCAACTTTGTGGTCTCGTCGTACAGGTCTTTGAACAGCAGAACTGAAACGCAAGCGACAGCTGCCGCGCAGGCAGCCACCGTCGCCACCCTCCATGCCCTTGAGAGCCTGCGTCTGCCTGGCTTAATCCTGTTCAGAAATGCTTTCCATCCAGCTGCCGTGTCCGGACTGATCTGACTTCCAGCCTCTAGAGCCTTTGTGTACACGGCCTTCAGGCTCGCATATTTCTTCTTGTTTTCCTCGTCGGCAAGACAGTTTTCGAGTTCGCATCTTTCACTTTCCGACAATTTCTTTCCGAATGATTTTATGATAAGGTCTGTGTTTGTGTCCATATATTATACTTTGTGGTTTTTTATGATAATAGAAAACCTTCAAAAATAATCCTCAATCAGAGGCAATTTGCTCTTTTCATATTCATTGACACAAAAAAATCGGGATACCCTAATAAAATTTTAGGTATCCCGTAGTTTTTTTCTGTAGTCCGGTCGTTCCTTTGACGACAGGGAAGTGATTATCCTGCACTATTTCCTGTCATAGTCCCAAGAATATTAGCAGAATCATGTGTTTCTTCAGATTCAGACGTATGGTTTTCAGGCTCTTGGTGATGTACGCCTCCACCGACTTCTCGGACAACCCCATCCTTTCAGCAATCTCCGAGTTTTTCATGCCTTCTTTCCGCGACAGACTGAAAACTTCCTGACATTTCTCAGACAACGACGACATTGCGGCCCACACAACGGAACTGATGTCTTCCATATTCAGTCCGGCATCGACATTTTCGGGAGACTCGATGTCCTGCATGATGTCGAGATATGCGTACAAGTCCGTTTTCCTGAGCCTATTGAGGCAGCGGTTACGCACTGATGTCCTCAGATATGAATGGAAGGACTCCGAAATGTCTATTGACTCTCGGTTTTTCCACAAATGGAGCATGAGGTCAAGAATTACCTCCTCCGAGTCTTCTCTTGACTTAAGAAACCACCAGGCATAGCGGACAAGCGTGTCATAGTAAGCGTCAAACAGCCGCTTGAAGTCTTTCCTGCTCCCCGTCTGCCTAAATTCATTCCAAAGAATATTTCCTTCCGCAGTCATTAAATTTTTCCCAATTCGAACTACAAATGTGGCGAAATTTTTACATAAATCAAACGGCATTCGCTCCAGATTTGTTCGCTTTCGCAGCGGTACTTCCAGATTACGGTTCTGAAATCCAGCCCAATGGTTTGACTCGGTTTGCTTTGGCAGGTCTTCCGTTCATACAAGAAAAGTTTGTGTCAAATCAAAATATCCTTCCATCTGTTCACCAAGTCATCAAAAGTCAGTCCCGTGCAGAGGATTGCCGGGCTTGTGCTTGGGCATGCGCAGGTGTGCAGATGTCCTACTATGTTTATCGTGTCGGGATGCTTTTTCAAGTATTGCGCGTAAGACTTGGCTGCCTTTTTCCCGTTGAACACAATTGTTGATATTGTCGGGTTCTTTCTGATAAATCCGACTATGTCATTGAACTCTCCGCCACGGATATTCCCGTCGCTGCTGCCAGTACGTTCAGCTGCGGCGTAAACATCCCAGAGGGCAATATGGCTTTGCGCAAGCATCTCCTTTTTTGCCGGATAGCTGAGCGGCACAGGAGAGCCTGTTATTGTCGCTATGATTCTCCAGAAAAAGTTCTTGTGATTTGCATAATACTCTTGGCTTTCGATGGAAATGTCGCCAGGAAGGGAACCGAGTATCAGGATCTTCGGTTCATTGCATACTAGAGGCTCCAAGCCTTGTTTAGAGTTTGTTGTCATTTGAAATGCTGATTTTAATTGGTGAAACACTCCTATCAATGTCAAATAGGAGAGGATAGTTCTTTACTCTTGCGGAAATCTGACTCGCCGGAACCGGTTTACCATCCTTTCGGGCGTATAATCCCTGCCTGTTTATGAGTTTCGCGATTTCGGTAAATGTGAGAGCCTTCGATGCTTCTCGCAGCACTTTCTCAATAGCTTCGTGCAGTTTCATATCGTTTTTTATTTGCTCACTATTTCCGGAGTCGCATTCGTCAACTACCGGCTTTTCAATGTCATATTCCGGATTATCTTCCGCCCATCCGATGTTCAGAAGATCAACCAGTCGGCATCCTACTTTAGCCTTTTCAAGCCTCGCCTTTTTCAGCGCCTTTTCGAAGCGGAGCTTTTCATCCTCGGCAATGTCACAGGATTTCAGTTCGTATTCATCCCGCAGCCGATCTTCATCCCTGACAGCATAGAAAAAATCCGTCGCAGCTGCCAGAAGTGCCATATACTCGTGATCCGGAGACAGCATCGGAAGCGTCCCTTTCGTGCAATATTCAACATTCAAGTCAAAATCCGCATAGAAACGGAACGCCGAATAAAATGACATATACTCTTTTCCGTTGAGTATTGTGTATAACTGTGTTGGCGTAATATTCTTATGCATAGCATATTCGTTCAGGCCTTTGTATTGCTGCCTAATGATTTTCTTTATGTTTTCGGCAACTTCGGATGGAGTATGTATCTTTTCCATATTTGAATTTTTCTGCGAATATATATATGTTTTATTAAAATATCAAGTAAAACTTAATATAAATATATATTTATTTGCCTTTTTGAGTGTGCTGCTATACTCTAATCTTATAGTCATATAGAGTCTTGGGGTGGAGAATATGAGTCTGTGATATTATTGTTGCGAAAATAACGGCAACGATGGGATAATCGTAAATGTGTTGCCGGTGAACGGAAACTGACGATGCCTCAGGCCAGTTTCTTCTTGCAACCTCTAAGACCGGGAAGTAGTCCTAAATGCAAGACAGATGCTTTCGCACAAGGTGTTTTTTGCTTATTTTTGTGCCGTAAAACAATATTGACATGCGCACACTATACACATTGACATCAGGATTGCATAGCGAGGCGGCAGGGAAGCCGTCGGAAGAGAGGTTCATACGCGAGATCGAGGAGAGACTCGGCGAGGAGTTTGACTTTCGGGGCGAAGATTTCACCGGATATGGAGAGACATTGGACAATGTCATCTATGTCAGGACCGGCGGAACAGAGGGCGTTTTCAAGAGCATATTCTGCAACGACGGACATCTGCAAGTGCCTGACAATAAGCCGATAAGACTGCTGACCAGCGGCAAGAGCAATTCATTGGCAGCGTCAATGGAGATACTGTCATTCCTGAACCGGAACGGTTATCCGGGCGAAATCATACATGGTAGTCCGGAGGTTATCGCAGACAGACTGCGCCAAGGTTTCGCAGCCGGGAACAAATGCCATGTCAAGGCTTATGACATGGGACGGATACTGGACGGGATGAAGGTCGGCGTGGTCGGGAAACCGTCTGACTGGTTGATTTCCAGCAATGTGGATTACGAGACAGCCAAGGAACGACTGGGCGCGGAAATCATTGACATTGACATAAAGGAACTTGTCCGTCGCGCGGAGAATCCTGACAGGAAGCATCTTGAAGGGTTGAAACTCAATGCATTGAACAAACCAAAATTCGGGCGCGCAATCACGGAGGCCGACTTCGGGAAAGCTCTCGACATTTATTGTGCAATGAAATCAATCGTGGATGAATACGGCCTCGGAGGCGTTACTCTGCGATGCTTCGACCTGCTTACGGCATTGAACAATACCGGGTGCATGGCATTGGCAATACTTAATAGTCAGGGAGTTGTGGCGACTTGCGAAGGCGATGTGCCGACACTGCTGTCAATGTGCGTTGCGCTCAAAAAATTCGGGACACCGGGATTTCAGGCGAACCCGTCACGCATTGACGGAGACAAACTGCTTTTTGCGCATTGCACCGTACCGCTGAGCATCGTCAGCAGCTACTGCTATGACACGCATTTCGAATCGGGGATAGGAGTTGCGGTGCACGGCATCATACCTGCCGCCCCGGCGAAGATTCTGAAAATTTCCCCTGACTGCACCGAAATGTTTTTAGAGAATGTCAATGTCGTTGAAAATCAATACAATGACAATCTTTGCCGCACGCAGATTGTCGTGGAAGCGCCTGGTCTCGCCGACTATTTCCTGCGCTCCCCTATCGGAAATCACCACGTTGTTATTCCTTAACTGATATTCTTATATAAGTTTCCCGTCACATGACTGACGGGGATATAATGATTAAAATATGTATTACGTAAGCAAAAGATTCGAGGTGTCCGGAGCGCATTATGTAACGACGGACCACAGGAGCAAATGTGAGGAACTTCACGGCCACAACTGGATCGTGATAGTGCATTGTAAGTCAATGACTTTGAACGATGACGGGATGGTGACGGACTTCACGGAAATCAAGCGGAACATAATGTCCCGCATTGACCATAAGAATCTGAACGAGGTGCTGCCGTTCTCCCCTACTGCAGAAAACATCGCCAAATGGATATGCGATGAGACCGAGAACTGCTACAAGGTCGAGATCTGGGAGTCAGAGAACAACAAGGCGATCTACGAAAAGGATTAGCCCCGCTTTACTCCACGAAGCGGACTTTGGATTCGTTTCTCGGCTTTGCGGCCGGCGACTCGTCAGGATAGCCGAAAGCGATGGCGAAGAGCAGTTCATAACCTTCCGAGAAGTCGAGTTTCTTCAGGAAATCCGGGCACGAATCTGTCAAGAACCGTACAGGACCGCCGAGGCAGCATGTGCCAATGCCCAACGACTGGGCTGCGAGCATCATGTTTTCTCCAAGCAATCCGCAGTCAATCTGTGACATACCTGCGTCCGCCTTATGCGCCACGAAAGCGACTGTCGGAGCATTCCGGAACATATTCACAAAGCCGGGGCGCGCTGCCTGATCCGGATTCGCCTCCGCAAAAATCTTAGTCACCGCAGCAATCTCATCCGCATTGTCCAGGACGCGGACTTCCCAATTCTGGCTGTTCATCGCGTTCGGAGCATTGATTCCGCATTTCAGAATCACATTCATAGTGTCGCGCCCGACAGGAACTGCCTTGTACGCACGCACACTTCTCCGCGCCATGATATTGTCAATGACAGGATTAGTAATTTCGCCACCCGTTTTTCCGCCATTCGGCGCGCAGCCCGCCAGCAAGGTAAGTGTCAATGCCACAGGCAACATTGTCAATGCAATTTTCTTCATACTCTATTATTTTTTCCGATTACAAATATAAGTAATCCTTTAAAAACAGCTAGAGAATCTTTGCGAGTCTTTTCGGTCTATCATATGCGCTTTATCTACCGATTCCAATATGGCCGCAAACGACATTATTCCGTCAATATCATTTTCATCAGTTCTTCGTTGGCTCTGTTGTTTACCGACGCATCCTTTACTTCAGAAAGATAGTCGAGCGTGGCAGAACATTCGCCTGTTATATCCACGCCGATTACTTTTTCGTGGGCATAGATAATGCGCAGCACGGCTTGCATCTGCATGAGGCTCATGTCTCCATTGCTCCAATCAGTAATGGCGTCTTGCTTTCTAAGCACGTCCTTGTCTATGGAAATATATACTGGCTCATGTATCAGTTTGCCCGCCTTTGAAGGCCATGCCTGATGATGGTCGATTTCCGCTTGACTGTAGAACATCACCTTTTCTCTTAGATGAACAGGCACTTGTGATATAAGCTCATCTGAAGCACCTACGATAATGATGTTTCTTACAAATGGATTCTTCTCTAGTACATCAGTCACCCAACCGCCACATGAGACAACACCATCCCATTGAGGTTGTTGCATGTCTGGATGGTGGTCGAATACAATTAGTGTAAAAGGTTCCTGGAGTTTTGATACCCAATATTCTGTCAGATAATGGTAATCGCCGGAATCTATAAAATGTAGAGCTTGAGCGGGATAGGGAGCAAGAAGACTATGCAGTTTTCTCCTTCCTTCCTCATCACAATAGCAGTCCACACCATTTATGTTGCGGCAATCAACATGGGTGATGTTATGACCAGAGGCAAACGATTCATAATCATATATGCCTGTAAAATCGAGAAGTATAATAGGAAATTTCTTTATCATGAATGCGAAAATACATATTATTCTTGAAGTGTCCGATTATATCTTTAGGGAAGTGTCCGATTATCTCCTCTTTAAGGAAGCATTTGATTATTAACATCTCGTTTCAATCCGAGAAGATAGCAATAGACGAGAAACGCCGGCACTAAGGTCGAGAAGAATTGCAGACAAGTAAACTCATACAACAACCAACCAATCCCGACTATAACTCTGATAGAATACAGGCCAACAATTGCTATCATCACCAATCTCCGCAATGGTAACTTTCTGATATCACCAGCAGCGGCGAGCGCATACAAGCCTGCAATGGTAAAGCCAGCTGCCAAGCAAACCGTAACAACATACAACAGCCATTCCTGCCCAAAACAGAGATGTTTCATTTCATCTTCATTTCATCTTCTTTTCCTCCTCCTCTTCTTTTCCTCACCTCTTCTTTTCCATCCTCATCCCCTCTTCTTTCTTCCCCTCCTCTTTTCATCTTCTTTTTCCTCCTCATTTCATCCTCTACCGGAATCCAACTTTCTGTTATTTTTCTTATCCATTTCTCCGTTCTACTTTTTATCACCCCCTATTTGATGTAATGAGATTACAAAGATATGCATTTATAGGGCAGATGACATTGCTGTCCAGTAAAAGTTCCGGAAATCCAGACGATGGGGGCAAAAGAGCTGGATCTGTACACGTGAATCTCGGGACCTCCACAGACATAGGCGCGCTGTAACTTAACTTGTTTTCATGATGTGTACAGGGCGGTCATCACTATAATGGGTAAACCGAACAGCGGCATAGCCCGCGGCGAATTGCTAAGCACCCTGAGCAGAGCGGGCTCTTGCCGCAGTTCGTGACAACATACATGAAAGCCGACGGGGGCAAAAACCCGCGATCTGCACCCGTGAAGTTCAATGAGAAGAACGACGGGGGCAGAAAGGCCTGATCTGCACACGTGAATCCAGCCACGGGGGCAGAAAACCACGATTCGCCCCCGCCGTCCTATCACTCTCGTCACTCTCGGGACTTGGAAAGCGGAAACATTGCATCGACGTCATACTTGGTGAGACCAAGCATACGGCTGACCTGACCATTGGAAGAACGATACTCATAGTGCAGCTTTTTCGCCAGTTCCCGGACCTGCGCCTTAGACAACTCTTTTACGGAAGATACACCATATACTGATTGCAAGATCTTTGACAATTGGGCATACATTTCATTGTCAGTCAGGAATTCACCATCATCCAATTCCTTGGCAATCCCCAAGTATTCCTCCACATTCTTGGTCAACAATGAGAAGTAATGATGAGCGTCACGGAACATTGCCATTCCTAGTTTTACGGCACAATAAGAGGATGGCATCACATATCCGTTCATCATCTGCATTGACTCCGGATTTTCTGGGGGCCGTGCCTTAAAAAATTTTCGCAAATCCCTGTATGGCATATCCTTAAGAAGCGGCAAGCCTTTCAGTTCCATGTTAAAATAACAAAATCCAGTACCCCAGGGATACGAAAACGGCGTATGATTCGGCTGGACAACATAACCATTACGATTGACATACACGATCACGTTTCTCAATGAAGCGAGATCCGTGATCTTCTTGAGTGTCATCTTAAATTCATCAGCAAGAACGACATTCCGCTTAGCGAAATAACGAACAAGACGGTGGCGGAACACCGCGAAAAAATCATTGACCCGTTTTTCCTCTCCTGTCAATACAATGTGAAGATGGTTGCTCATCAATTCAAACGCCACGATTGCCAATTCAGGAAACTCACTACTGCATTTTGCCATCTGATTCATGGAATAACGATAGTCGTCATCATCGGAAAAGATTATCGATGTCTCCTTCCCCAGCGTGTAAAGATGCCACCAATCATGTTTAGTGTACGAAAACGTGGCTTCGCATTTCGCTTCTGCTTCACGAAAAGAATATTTTTTCATAATGTTAGATTTGTGATACGTCAGAACATTTACCCGTCTGACGCACCGATTATTATATACTATCAACTATCAGTGTCAGGATAACTTTCCTGATTCGTTCTACGAATATACTACAATTAATCAAGAACAAGAAACGTTTTAGAAGAAAATCCTCATGGCAAAAGACGGATCCGTACACGTGACGAACAATGAGAAGAACGACGGGGGCAGAAAGGCCTGATCTGCACACGTACATTCCGGGACATCCTCAGGCACAGGCGCGCTGTAACTTGACTTGTTTTCATGATGTGTACAGGGCGGTCTTCACTATGATGGGTAAGCCGAACAGCGGCATGGCCCGCGGCGAATTGCGAAGCACCCTGGGCTGAGCGGGCTCTTGCCGCAGTTCGGGACAACATCCATGAAAGCCGACGGGGGCAGAAAGGCCGGATCTGCACACGTGAATCAAACGACGGGGGCGAAACCCCGCAATCTGCACCCGTGGAGTTCAATGAGAAGAACGACGGGGGCAGAAGGGCCGAATATGCACACGTGAAGTTCAATGTGAAAGACGACGGGGACAGAAAGGCCTGATCTGCACACGTACATTCCGGGACATCCTCAGACACAGGCGCACTGTAAATTAACTTATTTTCGCGAGATGTACAGGGCGGTCATCACTATGATGGGTAAACCGAACAGCGGCATAACCCGCGGCGAATTGCGAAGCACCATGAGCTGAGCGGGCCCTTGCCGCAGTTCGGGACAACATCCATGAAAGCCGACGGGGGCAGAAAGGCCTGATCTGCACACGTGAAGTTCAATGTGAAGAACGACGGGGGCAAAAGGGCCGGATTTGCATACGAGAGTCAAACGACGGGTGCGAAACCCCGCAATCTGCACCCGTGACCAAGCCCCACGACCCCTTCCTGGCAAAATTCCACCCCAGGCACTAAAATCTGAGACAGAATTGAAGCCAGAACACGAAATTTGGAAGTAAAATCCGTTTCGGAATGAAAACAAATTCTTATATTTGCATTTTGAAACGAAAGCGCGGAACACCTCGGCTTAAAGGCAGGAAAAACAGCTTCAACGCAAGAGAAGCGAACCAGTTTCTGCGGAACAAGCTTCAACGCAAGGGAAGCGAACCAGTTTCAGCGGAACATGCTTCAACGCAAGAGAAACACCGCTGCCTCAAAGCCGAAAAACGCCTCCGTTTCAGACTTAGATTTACACTTTAACTTTTATTATATCGCAATGTCCGGAACACAGAAAAACGAATTTGACGTCATCGTCATCGGTGGCGGCATCACCGGCGCAGGAACCGCACGAGACTGCTCATTGAGAGGCCTCAAGGTCCTGCTGATTGAACGTCACGACATCGCTGACGGCGCCACAGGACGAAATCACGGTCTGCTTCACAGCGGAGCGAGATACGCCGTAACAGATCAGGAATCCGCAGCCGAATGCATCCAGGAGAACATGATTCTCAAGAAAATCGCCAACCACTGCGTAGATGACACGTCAGGCTTCTTCATCACACTACCGGAAGACGACCTCGCATATCAGGCCAAGTTCGTGGAATCATGCACCAAAGCCGGAATCAAGGCCGAAGTGATAGATCCGAAAGAAGCCATACGGCTAGAACCGTCAGTCAATCCGGACATCATCGGCGCCGTAAGAGTGCCGGACGGATCAGTGGACCCGTTCAGACTATGCTCCTCAAACGTAGTTGACGCCAAACTCCATGGAGCGGAAGTCCTTGTATATACGGAAGTTACAGAATTTCTGCGCGAACAGGACAGAATCACCGGCGTAAAAGTCCTCGACCACAAAACCGGAGAAACAGCAGAATACAGAGCACAGATAATCGTCAATGCAGCAGGCATCTGGGGCCATCACATTGCCGAAATGGCAGGAGCACAGATAAGCATGTTCCCGGCCAAAGGCGCGCTCCTGATCTTCGCACATAGAGTGAACAGCATCGTTCTCAACCGATGCAGAAAGCCGGCCAATGCAGATATCCTGGTACCGGGCGACACAGTCTGCGTCATCGGAACCACTTCAACCAGAGTACCTTACGAAGAGTGCGACGACATGCGCGTAACCCCGGACGAAGTGAAACTGCTTCTGGCAGAAGGCGAAAAACTCGCACCTTGCCTGAACGACACCAGAATCCTGAGAGCCTACGCAGGCGTAAGACCGCTCGTGGCAGCAGAAGGTGACACCAGCGGCCGAAACATCAGCCGAGGCATCGTACTGTTCGACCACGAAAAACGTGACGGAATCAAGGGATTCATCACCATAACCGGCGGCAAGCTCATGACATACCGTCTCATGGCGGAAATGGCCACAGACCTCGTCTGCGAGAAACTCCACATTGACAAGAAATGTGAAACAAGAGAAACACCGCTTCCGGGCTCCGGCAAAGGAGACGTGCAGGAAGTGGCCAAGAACATCTGGACCAAGCCATCGACAGCACAGAAAGCCACAGCCGGACGTATCGGCAGCTTCGCATCCAAACTGAAATTCGACACCGAAGAAGAAAAGAGCCTCGTCTGCGAATGCGAGGAAGTACCTGAAAGCGAGGTTGTCAATGCCATTGAACATCTCGACGTACACAACCTTGTGGACCTGCGCCGCAGAACCAGAGTCGGAATGGGAACCTGCCAGGGCGAACTCTGCGCATGCCGTGCAGCCGGACTCCTCGGCAAAGCACACGGATGCACACAGCGCGCAAAACAGGACCTCGTGCAGTTCATGAACGAAAGATGGAAAGGAATGTTCCCGGTAGCCTGGGGCGAAACCATGCGTGAAGCCGAATTCACATCATGGATATATTCGGAATGTCTCGGAATAGGTGACGAGGCTGAAGACGGCACAACCCCTGAAACACCTGTATTTGAATAAAACAGCAGCATTATGAAATTCGATACAATAATAATAGGTGGCGGACTCGCAGGACTTGTATGCGGACTCAGGCTACAGAAAAACGGACAGAAATGCGCAGTAGTCGCAGCCGGACAGAACGCAATGCACTTCTTCTCAGGCGGTTTCGGACTCCTGTCAAGAGTTGACGACGGCACACGCGTGGACGAGCCGCTCAAAGCCATCCCGTCTCTGGGCGCCGCACATCCATACTCGAAAATCGGCGCAGAGAAGATTGCCGCATATGACAATGAAATAAAAACCCTCCTGAAAGAAGTCGGTATCCCCGTAGAAGGCGACGCCACCAGGAACAGATACATAATTTCAGCATCAGGAGCATTGAAACCGGCATGGCTGACAGTCGAAGACATCGCATCAGTCGCTGACAAGACAGAGAAAATCGGAAGCAAAGCATTGATAATAAACGTGGAAGGCTTCCTGGATTTCAACACATCCTTCATTGCCGAGTCATTGGAAAAACGCGGAACCGCATGCAGAATCGCAGCCGTGACGACCGACGAAATCCGCAGGCTCAGACAGAATCCGAGCGAAATGAGAGCGACCAATATCGCAAGACTGCTGGACAAGGAAGAAGTCCGCACGAAACTGACCGGCGCCATCAAGGCTCTTGTCAATGACGAGGACTGCATCATACTTCCGGCCGTGTTCGGACTTAAGGACAATGCGGCAGGACATAAGATCTCAGAAGACCTGAAAATCAAGACATTGTTCGTCGGCACACTTCCGCCGTCAGTACCCGGAATCAGATACCAGATGGCATTGAAGACCGCATTCGAGGCTGCAGGAGGCACATTCCTGAAAGGCGACGAAGCAGTAGGCGCAGAATTCGACGGAGACAAAGTGACAGCAGTAAGGACCGCAAACATGGGCGACATCCTGCTGACAGGCGAAAACTACATCCTCGCTTCAGGAAGCTATTTCGGACACGGACTGATTTCCGACTCAGAAAAAGTATATGAACCGGTGTTCGGAGCAGACGTCATTTTCAATGCCGACAGAAACACCTGGTACGACAAGAACTTCTTCCACAAACAGGAATACATCGGCTTCGGCGTGGACACTGACGAGAAATTCCACGTCAGGAAAGAAGGCAGGAGCATAACGAACCTCTATGCGGCAGGCTCAGTGCTCGGCGGATTCAACCCACTTCACGAAGGTTGCGGAGCAGGGGTTGCACTCATGACAGCATTCAATGTAACAGACTCAATATTAGGCAGATAGAATATGGAAGCAAAAATCACAAATGAAAACAATTTCGAGCAGTGCATCAAATGTACTATCTGTACTGTATATTGCCCGGTAACCCCCGTAAGACCCGAATATCCCGGACCTAAACAGGCCGGCCCGGACGGAGAACGCCTAAGACTGAAGAACAAATACTTCTTCGACGAGGCGCTGAAATACTGCCTGAACTGCAAGCGCTGCGACGTAGCCTGCCCGTCAGGAGTAAAAATATCCGACATCATCCAGGAAGCGAGAATAGAATTCAGCACCCACGGACCTAAACTCAGGGACAGGATGCTCGCAAGCACCGACTTCATGGGAACACTGGCCAGCCCGTTCGCTCCCATTGTCAATGCCACCCTGCCTCTCAAGCCGGTAAAAGCCATACTTGACGGTATCTTGGGCATTGACCACAGACGTACATTCCCTAAATACTCAGGTACGAAATTCGAAAGCTGGTTCAAGAAGAACGCGGCCGGAAAACAGGCAGCATTCAAGAAGCAGATAGCATATTTCCACGGCTGCTACGTGAACTACAACTATCCTCAGCTCGGAAAAGACTTCGTGACAGTGATGAATGCGCTCGGATATGGAGTTAACCTGCTGGACGGCGAGAAATGCTGCGGCGTGGCAATGATCGTGAACGGCCTGACCGAAGGCGCCAAGAAACACGCCAAGCACAATGTAAAAGTGCTCCAGAAGGCCGTGGACAAGGACATGAAAGTGCTCACGACCTCATCCACTTGCGTACTTACAATGCGCGACGAGTACAAGGACCTGCTGAAAATAGACAACTCCGGAGTAAGAGACAGCCTGCTTCTTGCCACCAAGTTCATCTACAGCCTCATTGACACAGGCAAAGTCAAACTCGCATTCAAGAAAGACTACAAGGCACGGATTGCATACCACACACCTTGTCATCTCGAGAAACTCGGCTGGGGAATCTTCTCCACCTCACTGCTCAAGATGATTCCGGGAGTGGAATTCACAATGCTGGACAGCAACTGCTGCGGCATATCAGGAACATACGGCTTCAAGAAAGAGAATTACGAAGTGTCCCAGGCCATCGGAAAGCCACTCTTCGACCAGATCGGACGGGTTGCCCCTGACTTCGTGGCCTGCGACTGCGAAACCTGCAAATGGCAGATAGAGATGTCCACCGGATTTACAGTGAAGAACCCTATCAGCGTGCTCGAAGAAGCCCTCGACCTCGAAGCCACAGCCAAGCTCAACGGATAGGAATAGCAATATAATCAAGTTTCGCAAAGCGGAACACCGATTTGGAGCCCGTGGGGCGATAGTAAGTCCCCTCCTCGAGGGAGAGGATTTAGGTGAGGGGTAACGTGGATAAAACAGAGCGATAGCCTTCACACTCTCGCGAAAAGAATCCGCCCGCAAGCGAGCAAAACACAATAGTATTACAAACGTAACAAATTGGAATAGCTATTATTGCCAAGTTTCGCGAGCGAAACACCGTTTTTTGAGCCCTTGTGGCGATAGTAAGTCCTCTCCCCGAGGGAGAGGATTTAGGTGAGGGGTAACGTGGATAATAAAAATGAGCGAGGGCCTTTTCACCTTCGCAATAGAAAACTCCCGCAAGCGAGCAGACAGTTCAGAACAACGGAAGGAACAAAATAGGAACAGCAATGGAATATCTGTCAAAGGAACGCTACGACGAAATCGTGGCAGAACTGAACAACCTCATTGACGTGGAGTATCCCCGTATAAAGGATGCCCTGTCAGAGGCGCGCGCACAGGGAGACCTCAGTGAGAACTTCGAATACCGCGCGGCAAGAAGGGCACAAGCCAAGGCCATAAGCCGAATCCGTTTCCTGCAGAAGATACTTCAGTATTCGAGGATCATCGACACTAAGGCATTGCCCAAAGACCAGATTTCGCTCCTGAGCAAGGTAGAGTTCACGAACCTTGCCACCAATGTACGTATGACCTACACGGTGGTAAGCCCGCACGAAATGAACCTTCAGGAAAGCAAGATATCCTGCAAATCCCCTATCGGCATTGCGCTCATGGGGAAGAAAGTCGGCGATGTGGTGGATGTCAATGCCCCGTCCGGAACATTCCAGCTCAGAATCGAGAGCGTCACAATCGCCTGAAACACAAATCGATACAGAAAGTTCATACTTACGCCATCTACGAGTTATACAAACGACGCGCAGATGGCGTCAGATATGATATGATGCCCTACCTCGTTCGGATGCATGCCGTCGTCGCAGAACAGCTCAGTAAAATCCTTGCGGGAAAGAAAGCAGGTAGTTATGTCAATGAGCCTGACACCTTCTGCCGCGGAAATCCGGTACAGTTCCAGATTATACATCTCGTGCCAGTTCCCTATCGTATTCACAGTACCGCCGAGCCACCTCAGGACATTGTTCCGCTTCTCAGTGCAGAAACCAGAGCAGATATAGGAGTAGAACTTTATGGAGTCAATGGGCGGAAGCGAAAGCATGACCGGAATGCAGCCCAGTTCCCTTACCTTTACAATCAGGCTCTCATACGTCTCGCGGAACATCGACAGCGTAGTCTGGGGCACGTGGTCCTCGTCAGGACGCTCCGCGATAGCGTTCCAGTCATAATTGCAGTCATTGCCCCCGAACTCGAGAAACGCGAACTGCGAATCCCGGATCTGTCTCATATGCCTGGTCACATCCTTCATGCCGCCTGTTACGGTATTGCCGAAACGTCCATAATTCTCTATATCAACACCCATCCGCTTGGAGCAGAGAGCCGCGAATCCAGAGTCCGAAATCACATAACGGCCTCTGCCCTTATCTTCTGTATTTTTTCCGGTGATTATCCCTTTCATGACCGAATCACCGAATGAAACAATCTTGTTACCCATCATAATGCCAAGTTATTTTTTAAGGATTACTAAACACGCTGCAAAAGTAAACAAGGCCGACTATTCAGAGAAATAAAGGTGATAACGGTATAGGATTTGTGACAAAACAGGCGTTTCAGTGACAAAAACAGATATATAGTGACGAAAAAAGATTATTTTTGCATTCGTCACAACATAATGTTATGAACGACATCAACGAAATATTCAGGAAATTCTGGCCGCAGACGGTGCACATTGTTGCAATTCCCGCCTTTTTCTTCTGCTTCATGATGATCTACACACCATATGGAGCAGAGGGCTACTTCAGCGACATGAAAATGGGATATCCGTTCCATCTTGCGATGCTGACATGCATAATCGCCGCAAGTGAAGGCATGAGCAGAAGCATTCTCTACATTTTCAGGAGAAAAATCAACAGGACCGCCTACCTCTTCTGGTGCCTGATGGACATGGTATCCGCGTCACTGTTCATGGGCCTGTACATCTGGCTGATGAAACGCACCGCAATCTCTTATTTCAGCGCAGCAGCCTGGTCATTAGGGACAATGGCATTGACCACCGTCTATCCGTACGTGGTAATCTACCTGGCATTGCTCGCCCATCTGCGGAAGAAGCAGGCAGAAAAAGCCGAAGAAGGCCCGGACGACAGAATCCGGTTCTACGACTCCAGAAAGATGCTGAAACTGGTGGTCAATGTCTCGTCCATCTACTATATCAGCGCAGACGAGAACTACGTGAACATACATTATATAGAAGACGGCAAGACGAAAAAATATGTCCTGCGAAACTCCATGAAGAGTATCGAGGACATCTGCGCCAAAAATTCACTGGTACGGTGCCACCGCTCATACTTCGTGAACCCCGCGCATATCAGGATATTGAAAAAAGACGAAAACGGACTGGTGTTCGCGGACATTGACACGCCTGAAACCACCAGCATCCCCGTCACCAAGAGGTATTACGCGAACGTCACCGCGATGCTGTGACGGACTCTCTGAAAATCGCGACCATCGTCTCTGCGATGCTGTAACGACCTCTCCGGAGAAACAGAATCACCGCGATGCTGTGATCAGTTTCCTCAGATTCTTTGAAAGTGAGATGGGATAATCCTCGTCAGACCTGTCTAACCATTTGAGAGCCAACGTCTTATCTCCGAGCATATAACAAGCGAGAGCGATATTGTACTCTGCGCAGGAGCGCTTCATCATACTTTTGGTGTCAGTCAGGGACATCCAGATTTCCATCGCTTCCTTCCACTTGAAATCATATGCCGCCAACGATGCAGCCTGCCACTGGGACGGATAATCGAAATACAATACCGTCAGCTGCTCATTTTTCCATTGCGGAGAAAAAATCCTTGCCGACAAGTTGCCGAACTTCTCGCCAGGCTTGGAAAGGGACTGCCAGAAAAGAGACGGGACATTGTCCGGCACCGTATAGAAATCCGTTTTCAGATTATCAGAAATCGTCTTGCTGCCGGCCCAGGTATATACAGTATCCACCTTTCCCATACTGTCGAACGCGTATAGACGGATACTCACAGGGACATTGACCTTATACTGGGCGGAAAGCCCGTCGGATGCCGCCTGCATATCGCCCACGGACAGTTCGCCGAACTCAGGAGAATCGAAAAGGAACACGATGTCCTCCCCCGTCTCCATCACCATATTCACCAGACTCTCCTTCGAAGCGTAGTTTGCAGAACCGTCTTTGGAACGTTTGTAGATAGGAATCGCCTCCTCTCCGGAGAAATAATCCTTCTCCAGGGCTGAGGCAAAACCATTCGCCATATACTTGCAGAACACCGAATCGCTCTGCGCATTGTCCTCAAGATAAACGATCGCTACGGACTTGCCGGCAAGGTCAATGCCGGACTTCGACGGATAACGCATCTCCACATTCAAACTGAACGCCTGCGGATCGCAGGATGCTAACACGACAGCAGCCACGGCTGCCAATGCAGCAGAAACAATCGGTTTCATAGTCTATAATATTTACAAAGATACGAACTCTGCAACAAGGTCATAATCACCGGCTTCCACGATTTTGACGTTCATGAAACCGCCCACATAAGCCTGCGGTTCCCCAGTCATCACGGAACTGTCGTAACGCACCATAATCTCACCGTCCACTTCCGGACTTTCAAATTCGCTGCGGCATACGAACACCCCATCATTGAAGTCATCGACTATCACTCTCACCTGCGAGCCCACACGGCTGGAATTGAAAGCAAATGATATACCATTCTGCAATTCCATCAGCCTGTCAAGCCGTGATTGTTTGGTTTTCGGCATCACGGAGTCCTTGAAGTTCAGGGCATCGAAAGTCCCCTCCTCCTCAGAGTACTTGAACGCTCCAAGTCTCTCAAACTTAGCCTCTTTCACGAACTGGAGAAGTTCATTGAACTCCTTTACACCCTCACCCGGATGTCCCACGATCATAGTGGTACGCAGCACGATTCCCGGCACTTTCTCTCTCATTTTCTTTATGAGAGCCCTTGTCCAGGCCCCGTCCACGTGACGATGCATCATGTCCAGCACCTTGTCTGCCACATGCTGCAAAGGAATGTCCATATACCGACACACCTTCGGATTCGTAGCCATCTGGTCGAGCACATCTTCCGGAAAATCAGCCGGATACGAATAATGCACACGCAGCCACTCTATACCGTCAATCTCAGACAGCCTCTGGAGCAACTCTCCCAGAGCGCGCCTGTGATACAGGTCCAGTCCGTAATAAGTGGTGTCCTGAGCTATCAGCACCAGCTCTCTGATGCCCTCAGAAGCAAGCACCGTAGCCTCCTTCACCAGTTCCTCGATAGGCACAGAACGATGCGCCCCCCTGATAAAAGGAATCGCGCAATACGAACAGCGCCTGTCACACCCCTCCGAAATCTTCAGATAAGCGTAAGGCAGCTTCTTGCCCGTCCTCACACGCTCCGTCCGCCTTTCCGGATGCACCTTCACGCCGAGAGCCTTCACTATCGGATCAATGTCCCTCGCACCGAACCATCCGTCCACTTCCGGAATCAATGCCGGCATATCAGAAATGTAACGCTGTGAAAGACAGCCGAATACAAATATCTTTCCGACCTTTCCGGCATTCTTGCGCTCCACCGCCGCCAAGATGGCCTGGATAGACTCCTCCTTGGCATCACCTATAAAGCCGCACGTATTCAAAAGCAGATAGTCCACATCCCGTTCCTCCCCTGCCGGCACGATTTCGTACTCGTCACGGATCTGGGCAAGAAGATGCTCGGAGTCCACTTCGTTCTTCGAGCACCCTAATGTAACTATCTGAATTGACCTTTTTTCTGACATTCTATTCCTCAGATTTCTGTTCAGCCTCTTCTGCCTCACCTTCCTCCACGAACTCGAGAGAAGCGAAATTCTTCAGCTCATTGTACCAGTCCACTACCTTCTTCATGTGGGAAACATAGAACCTGTCCCCGTCATAATCAGGTACTGCCTTGGTAAACAGCTCCTTGAGCTCTTCAGCGGTAGCCTTCTTGGAAGACGGAGCATCAGCCTCGCCAAGCACAGCGTGAAGCTTCTCGAACACATCCTTCAATTTCAGTTCACCCTCAGAAGTATAGATGGAGATATCAGCCAATGTGGTGATCCTGCTCTTCATATCGAAACAAGTTCTGCGTTTGTCACTCAACGCCTCTACAATTGCTCCATTACGAGCCTGAGCGATATACAGGAACAAGCCGTGCTGGCCTGACACTGAAAGAATTTTTGCCAAATCTGTTTTCATAACCTAAAAAATTTAAATATCATTCATTTTGGACAGCACCACCTGAATCTCACGCAAAACCGCCTCGGTCTTCGCCCTGAGTTCCTCATGAGTCCCGTCATTATCGATAATATAATCAGCCGCTGACACATCCACGCTCTGATTTCTGATCCGTTCCCGAACCGCAGCCTCATCCACACCGTCACGCTCGCAAGCACGCTTCACCCGCAGCTCCTCCGGCGCCCTCACAGCAAGGACAATGTCGAAAATCCCACTGAAAGCAGGTTTTGTCAATGCCAATGCCGACTCCATCGCTACAATTTTTCCGCCACACTTGCCAATGTCCTCCGCCACTCCCCTAGACACTTCATTTTTCCAAGCCTCAAAGTCCTCAATCACAGCAGGATAGACCACCCGCTCCATCTTGGACATATTTACATTGTCACTGAAAATCAGCCGAGCCAGCGCCCGTTTGTCGAACCGCCCGTCCTCCGTCCTCAGCCTTGCACCCAACGCAGTCTCAAGCCGGGAAAGCAACTTCCCTTCATAGAGGGCCTTCGTCCTGCTGTCACTGTCGTACACAGGCACGCCCAGCTCCTCCATATATCTGGAGACCAGCGACTTGCCGCTGCCGATACCGCCAGTTATGAGCAATGTCAATGATTTCATTTCCCGCTCTCCACACAATCAAACACCTCAGGGCTCACCGTATAGTCCAACACCCCGACAGGAACAGATTCCATACGCGGAAGGCATTGGCCCTTAAGCGATTGGGTAAAATCATTGTAATCCACATACACCTTCACATCGTCAGTCGGAGCCGACGAAATCGGAAACGCACAGTGGAACGTCACCTCCGCCACAGACGGATAGATAATCAGCGACTTGCCCCGCGGAACATTCCTCGTGTCCACAGGTATCTGCACCTTGACCTCAACAAAACGCGAGACATTCAGACGATAACGCACCGTGGCATCGGACATCCTCACGCCCTTGATCTTGTCGAGCTTCGCCTCTCCGTGAGCCGAAGCGTCCAGGTCATTGAGCGTAAGTGACTCAGTATAAACCCTGTCAATGCCGGAAAGATGGAACGGCTCGCCGTAAATCGTAACAGAATCAGGCGACACCGAGAGGGTTCCGACATTGATATACTGAGGCTTGAAACTGAGCGAATAGACCGGCTGGACCGGCACCCGTTTATGGTTCTCGAAAGGAAACCGGAAGGACAACGTATCGACCAGGAAGGTCTCCAGCTTGGTCCCCGTGCCGAAAATCTGCGCAGCGTACTTGTTCAACTCGTCAGACGTGATGTAGTACATCTCCTCACTGCTCCGGTGCATATCCGACGAATTGAAACGGATGACCACAGGCCGCTGATTCTCAGCCCTTTCCAGCTGGATAAGGCCGAATCCCGTAGCGCGGCACCTCGCCATAGCCACAGACGTGTTCGAAGACTGGAAAGCGTGACCGTTGATGTCGCACTGCGCCTGAACCGGCACACGGACGATTTCGGTATAGTTCAATGACAGATAATGTATCAGCCATATACTATAAGCCAGCAGGAGAGAGACAATAAAAAGCTTTGCATCCCTCCCGCTGATATTCAACTTTTCCGTTATTTTTCCGAACACGTTCCGCATAGCCTGAAGTCCGGATTATGGAACTACTGCTGCTGAGTTTCAGAGAAATCCTTTACAAGAGAATTCTTGTCCACTCTGAGTTTGGTGTCACCGTCCACCTTGATGATGACAGTCCTGTCTTTGATTTCAGCCACCTCACCGTAGATGCCGCCGATAGTCACGACCTTGTCGCCCTTCTTGAGGGCATTGCGGAACTTTTCCAATTCCTTCTGCTGCTTGCGCTGCGGACGAATCATAAAGAACCACATGATCACGAAGATGAGAATCAGCATCACCCACATTGACCAACCGCCGCCGACAGGCTGCTGACCAGCCGGTGCCTGAAGAATTAAAGTAAGAATATTCATTTTCAATAAAAATTTATTCTACAAATATAATAAAAGATTTTCCTTTTACGACAATCCTACTCCACCAGTCCTGCTCCGCTCTTGACTATCTTGCCGTCAGCCACCAGTTTCGCGCAAAGTTTGTCCAGAAGGCCGTTCACGAACGAGCAGCTCTTCGGAGAACTGTAGTATTTGGAAATTTCAACATACTCATTGATAGTCACTTTCAGAGGAATCTCAGGGAAACTCTCCGCCTCGGCCAGACCGAGCGCCACAATAGATATATCTATGGAGTTCAACCTGTCCGCCTCCCAGCCTTTCACTGACGACGTGATGAGACTGTAATAGCCCTCGTATCCGGTAAAGGCGTTCTTCAACAGCCTGGTAACGAACACCTTGTCGCTCTGCACATCAGCTTCAGGATTCTTCTTCCTGAGAATGTCGCTCATATACAGATCCGGCAGACGCCAAGCCTTGCCTGCGGCCAGATCCTCCATCGTCCTGCAGCAGAAGGTCAATGAATAAGCGAGATCATCTATCCAGTAAAGTGAAATGTCCTCAAGAATGGCCGCGAGCTGCGGATTGTCCACAAACTCCTTCTCAAATATCTTTATGAAAAGGCGGCAGTCCTCCTTGAGCGAACGGGACGGCTCGGCCATATAGTTCTGGAAATACTTCTTGCCCTTGAGCGAGTCCAGAACAGAACCGATGAGCAGGTCATACTGCGACCATGATAGGTTCTTGCGCTCAAGCATCTTCTTGAAGTCAGGATCGTTCCTGAGGATTTCAGCCACCTGATTGTCTGCGAACTTGGTATTCGGATTCAGGTCCTCCTCCGTAGGATTGAACTTGTTTTTAGCAAGGTCAATGCGGTGTTTCGCCTCATCCGTCAATGGCATAACTATCGACAGCATAAACAGATACAGGTCACGTGTCGCCTCGCAGGACAACTCCAGTTCCTTCATCGCATCATCCAATGTCATCTTGCCCACAGATGCATAGCCATACAGCACCTTGAAAGCCTTTATCCTCAAAATTCTTCTACCTAACATAATCGAATCAGTATCTTTTTCACAAAATTTTCTCAAAGATACTACCATTTTTCAGAATTATCCTTATATTTGGTAAATAATTAAATTTAGCAAGGGAGATATGTACAACGATGATTATGAGGGAGGCTACTCCCACGATCGCTCCGGCGATGAGATCTATTCAAAGCCGGTAAGAGCAGGCAAAAGGACTTATTTCTTCGATGTCAAATCGACAAAAGGCAATAACGACTTCTACCTCACTATTACTGAAAGCAAACGCAGGGTTGAACAGGACGGCAAGTTCAGTTATGACAAGCACAAGATTTTCCTGTACAAGGAAGATTTCGACAAGTTCGCAGAAGGACTTGAGGATGTCATTTCCTATATCAGAGCCAAATGTCTGAAGGATGCGCCGGAAGGAGCCGCCGAAGTAAAGGCTGCGCCAGAGGTTTCTGTCAATGAAAAGGCAGAGGATTCTGACATGTTCTAATATAAGTAGCATAATACGAAGAAGGCGGCCCGATTGAGGTCGCCTTCCTTGTTATTATATGCAGCGCGTCATATATGCGCCGTGGGGATACACCGGGGATGCACCGGCCCCATCAGCACCTATTCTTTTATAGGGTCGCAGGTGAATACGACACCCAGACGCTTGAACACCCTGCGGTCCACCTCCGAAAGCATCACCGTCGAATGCACCTGACAGCCGGCAAGCTCAGGAAGCTGGGCCAAAGCCCTGCGGCACTTGTCATCCGTAATGCTCAGCAGCGAAAGCGCCACCAGCACCTCATCGGTATGCAGCCTCGGATTATGTCCGTGAAGATAAGTAACCTTCGTCTTCTGGATCGGCTCGATCATATCACGCGGCAGAAGCTTTATATTATGGTCAATGCCGGCCAGATGCTTGATAGCGTTCAATATCAATGCGGCACTCGAACCCAGCAGCGGGCTGCACCCGGCAGTGATGATAGTGCCGTCGGCAAGCTCGATGGCAGCAGCAGCCAGACCACCGCTCTCCTCCTTCCTCTCCTTGGCCGCCACAGTCGTCTTGCGGAACGAAGTGTCTATCTTGGCCTGCTTCATCAGGGAGCCTATCTTATTGATTTCAGCATCATTGACAGCACCGTCCGCCATCCTGCACAACGCATCATAGTACCTGCGCACGATTTCCTGCTTCGCGGCGTTGCAGCAGATCTCCTCGTCGCACATGCAGTAGCCTATCATATTGACACCCATGTCGGTAGGCGACTTGTACGGATTCTCGCCGTAGATGCTCTCGAAAATGGCATTGAGCACAGGAAAAATCTCGATGTCGCGATTATAATTTACCGCCATCTTGCCATAGGCCTCGAGATGGTGCGGGTCGATCATGTTCATATCATTGAGATCAGCCGTTGCAGCCTCATACGCCAAGTTCAGCGGGTGCTTGAGCGGCAGATTCCAGATAGGGAACGACTCGAACTTCGCATAGCCTGCCTTGATGCCCCTTTTGTGCTCCTGATAGAGCTGGGACAGGCACACAGCCATCTTTCCGCTTCCCGGTCCCGGAGCCGTAACCGCCACGAGAGGCCTGGTGGTAGGAACATAGTCATTCCTTCCGAAACCGTCCTCAGAGTCGATCAGGGCCACATTGTTCGGATAGCCCTCGATGGTGTGGTGGTAATAGGTCTTGATACCGCGCCTCTCCAGCTTGATGCGGTAGTTGTCCGCGCTGGACTGGCCATTGTAGTGAGTGATGACCACGGCGCTGACCAGGAATCCATGCCGCTCGAACTCATCATGAAGCCGCAGCACATCCACGTCATACGTGATGCCCAGGTCATTGCGGACCTTGTTCCGCTCAATGTCCAATGCGCTTATGACAATGATGATTTCCGTGCTGTCGGCCAACTGCCTGAGCATGCGCATCTTGGAATCCGGCCGGAAACCCGGCAGAACCCTGCTTGCATGATTGTCATCGAAAAGTTTACCTCCGAATTCGAGGTAAAGTTTGTCTCCGAACTGCGAAATCCGCTGTCTGATGTGTTCGGATTGAATTTTTAAATATTTATCGTTGTCGAACCCGTATTTCATAACGGGATTCAAAGTTACGAAAAAAATCCTTATATTTGAACTTTGACGACAAGATTCGTCGTTTTTTAGAAACAAATTTGCAGAACAGATGAGTTCGATATTACTTAAGAATATAGTAGTCAACGGAGTCCTTTCCAATATATATATTGAAGGGACGACCATCCGCAGGATAACTCCCGTCGGTATCGCTACCGAAGAAGAAGTGAAGACAGCCTCAGGCGTGGAAGTGATGGACTGCGAAGGCAGGACAGCGGTGCCGGGATTCATTAACATGCACACCCACGCTGCCATGACATTGATGAGAGGCATCGAAGAAGACGTTCCTCTTACGGAATGGCTTGCGAAAATCTGGGAGACAGAGTCCAAAATCGACGCGGAATACGTTTACTGGGGCACGAAAGTGGCCTGCCTGGAGATGATAAAGACAGGAACTACCACCTTCAATGACCAATACTGGTTCTCCCCTTACGCCCGCAAGGCCGCTGTCGAGATGGGCATCCGCCCTGTGGTTTCATACGTCACCCTCGACCACGGGAACCATGAGGAATGCGAGAGGCAGAAGGAACAATGCATCAGGACCTATGAGGAGTCACTCGGGCTTGATGACGGAGGCATATTCGAGATCGGCATCCACGCCATCTACTCCACAAGCGAGGAACTGATTCTCTGGGCCACCGAATTCGCGAGGAAGCACGGCCTGAAGATTCACATACACGTAAGCGAGACCGCGAAGGAAATCGCAGACTGCAAGGAGCAGCACGGCGGACTCTCCCCTGTCGAATACCTGGACAGGCTCGGAGTTCTGGGACCGGACGTTCTCGCCGCGCACACCCTTTGGCTAAGTGACAATGACGTGGAGATTCTCGGAAAACGCAGAGTGAACTGCGTCCACAACATCAACTCGAACACCAAGCTCGCGTCAGGTTATATGTTCAGGTACAATGAGTTGCGCGATGCCGGGGCAAATGTCTGCATAGGCACTGACGGCTGCGCCTCATCGAACAATCTGGATATGCTCGAGGCCATGAAAACCTCTGCATTGTTCCAGAAAGCCTGGAGGAACGATCCTAAATCATTGCCTCTGGAGGAACTTCTCCCGCTCGCGACGGAAAACGGAGCGAAGGCATTGGGGCTGAACACCGGCAGGATCGAGGAAGGCAGATTGGCGGATATTCTGATAGTCAATACCGATAATACCTTCTTCATTTCTCCGGGATCATTCTTGTCGAATTTCATTTATTCAGCGCACAGCGACTGTATCGACCACGTCATTGCAGGCGGCAGATTCGTGATGAAGAACCGCAAGGTGAAGGACGAGGCAGGCATCATTGCAGGTGCGAAGGAACAACTAATCAAAATACTCTAAATCACATAGTTATGGACCCAAGATCAGAAAAAATTTTCAAGGCCGCTGACTATATCAAGGAGCGGCTCGACGGACGTGTTCCGGTAGCCGGAATCGTACTTGGAAGCGGATTGGGAAAGCTTGCAGAGAAGATCGAGAACCCTATAGTAATTCATTACAAGGACATCCCCGGATTTCCTGTTTCCACTGCCATCGGGCATAAGGGAAATTACATCGCAGGTGAGCTGGGAGGCAAATTCGTGATAGCGATGCAGGGACGCATCCACTATTATGAAGGTTATCCGATGGAACTGGTGACATTGCCTATACGCGCGATGAAAGTGCTGGGCATCAGCCACTTGTTCGTATCCAACGCTGCCGGCGGTATCAATTTTGACTACAAGGTCGGTGACCTCATGATCATCAAGGACCACATCAACCTCCTGCCGAACCCTCTCATTGGCCCGAACCTCGACGAATTCGGTCCGCGGTTCCCGGACATGACGCATCCTTATGACAAGAAGCTCATTGCCAAGGCCAAGGAGATTGCTGCAGAGGCGGGCATTCCTCTTCGCGAGGGCGTTTATATCGCAGGTACAGGTCCTTCTTACGAGACACCTGCCGAGTGGCATTTCTTCAGGACCATCGGGGCTGATGCTGTCGGCATGAGCACTGTGCCTGAGGTAATCGTGGCAAGACACTCCGAGATTCCTGTTTTCGGAATGTCGGTTATCACCAATGCCGCGCAGAAGGAGTTCGCGGCTGACTACAAGAACGATGGAGACGATGTCGTGAAGGCTGCGGACGCTGCAGCGGACAAGATGACATATATCTTCGCCAAAATCATTGAATCACTTTAATTTACGGTGACATTGCCCATCCAGGCTGTGTCACTTTTTTAACAGAAAGATATGGAATTCGGTTTTATTAGAGTGGCTGCGGCGACGCCGAGAGTGAAAGTGGCTGATGTGGATGCCAATGTGGAAGGAATCTGCAGGATGGCGGAAATCGCTGAGAATGAGCAAGTTTCCATCTTGGTTTTTCCGGAGCTGTCCGTCACGGGCTACAGTTGTGGTGATTTGTTTACCCAGGAACTTCTGGTCAGCAGAGCTGAGGAAGGCATAAAAAGGTTGAAAACATTCTCACGCGGCAAGTCATTGACACTGGTCGTGGGCGTGCCCGTCAGAGTGCGGGGCTCTCTATACAACTGCGCAGCGGTCATCCAGAACGGGTCGCTGAAGGGCATTGTACCGAAAATTTACCTTCCGACCTATAACGAATTCTACGAATCGCGCTGGTTCTCAAGCGGTTGCGATTTTCTTTCTGATACCCTGAGCGCTTACGGCCGGATTGAGGACAATGCCAAGGACTGCAGTTCGCCTGCCGCCGGTGCCGAAATCAGCTACGCCGGGCACAAGGTGAATGTCTATCCGAATATGCTGTTCAATGTAGGCCGCGCGACTTTTGCCATAGAGATCTGCGAGGACCTTTGGACACCGATTCCGCCGTCATCACATCATGCTCTCGCCGGGGCTCAGATCATCGTGAATCTTTCTGCGAGCAATGAGGTCCTGATGAAGCACCAATACCGCAAACAGCTTATCAGTCAGCAGTCTGCGAGGACGATTTCGGCTTACGTCTATAGTTCATGCGGTTATGGTGAATCTACTCAGGATGTGGTTTACGCCGGTTCTTCTCTGATTTATGAGAACGGAAGCCTGATGGCGGAGAACAAGAGGTTTTCGCTTGAGGCAGGGATGATATGCGCCGACATTGACATAGACAAGCTTTCTGTGCTGCGTCAGAAAGAGAGCACGTTCCATTCTGTGGCTCCGGACGGCACGGGTGACGGGCTGGATGCGCGGAGGTATTTCGCTGTGGCATCTGGTGATGGCGCTGCGACTGATTTCGAAAAATGTCTGAGGAGACATATAGACCCGCATCCTTTCGTTCCGGGCAATGCGGCTGAGCGTGACGAGAGGTGTCGCGAAATTACTGATATCCAAGTAATTGGCCTCGCGACAAGGCTCGCTCATATCCATTCGCAGACTGCCGTAATCGGCATTTCCGGCGGACTGGACAGCACATTGGCATTGATAGTAATGGTCCTGGCTTTCGACAAGCTCGGCTGGGACAGGAAAAGGATTATAGGTATCACGATGCCGGGACTCGGCACGACGACGAGAACGCATTCGAATGCTTCCGATCTGATGGCAGCGTTGGGTGTGACGTCTCTGGAGATTCCTATCGGTAAGGCTGTGGCGCAACACTTCTCCGACATTGGCCAGAACCCTGAGGTTCAAGATGTTACCTACGAAAATTCTCAGGCTCGTGAGAGGACGCAGATTCTTATGGATGTGGCCAACAAGGAGAACGGTATAGTGGTGGGTACCGGCGATCTTTCTGAGCTCGCGCTCGGCTGGGCGACGTACAATGGCGACCACATGTCCATGTACGCGGTGAACGCCAGCATTCCGAAGACGCTTGTAAGATACCTGGTGGGCTGGGCCGCCGAGAATCATTTCGAGAGTGATGTGGCAATGGCTGCCGGACGTGGCGCCGTGGGGGCTTGCGGTGGTATTGTGGGTGCTGCTGGTGATGAGAGTGCTTGCGGTGGTGTGGAGAATCGTGGTGGTGTGGAGAATCGTGGGACATTACCAGAAACTTCTCGTGAAGACGCAGCTGGCCGCAAACGCTCTGTGCGTGAGATACTTATGGACATCATCGACACGCCGGTAAGTCCGGAACTGAAGCCGGCGGACAGCGAGGGAAACATCACCCAGAAAACGGAAGACCTTGTGGGCCCATACGAGCTGCACGACTTCTTCCTCTACCACATTTTCCGTTTCGGCGCGAGACCATCTAAGGTTTACTTCCTGGCACGCAAGGCTTTCGAGGGCGTATATGACGACGCCACCATTCTCAAATGGTTGAACACGTTCATCAGGCGTTTCTTCGCCCAGCAGTTCAAGCGTTCCTGCCTCCCTGACTGCCCGAAAGTCGGCTCCGTCTCCCTCTCCCCAAGAGGTGACTGGCGAATGCCGTCCGACGCCTGGCGCACCATCTTCCTGAACGACCTGCCGGAAAGCTGATCATCGGCTGATCTTTTCCAGCTCGCGCACCACCTGACGGGGGCAAAAGCGCCGAATCTGCCAGCCGCACTCAAGAAAGGCTGCCACTGACTTATGTGACAGCAGTCGCCAAGATAGCCTTAGTAGCAATATTCTGAACAGAAAAAGAAGTAATATTTCCTTTATTGTTCAAATTATTGCTATATTTGCAGCATGAAGATAGAATTAAGTGAAATAGGAACCATTCCAGTAACAACTTCAATCATTGAATCGTTATATCCGGAACTGAAGTCTGCTAATAAGAAAGTAACTTGGCTTGAAAAGCAAGGATTTATCATCAGACTGAAGCGGGGACTTTATGTGGCTAACCCCAAACATTCAGGAAAGACCCTATCGAGTGAGTTGATTGCCAATCATATCTATACACCTTCGTATATTTCAATGTCCACTGCACTACGATATTATGGACTTATACCCGAGGCTGTATATGTTCATCAATCAATGACGGTAAAGCACTCCCGCAGTTTTCAAACTCCAATCGGCTGTTATGACTACAAGTATATCTCAAAAGTGGCATTTCCGATAGGAGTAAGGAGCATGTATAAGGATAATTATGCTTTTCTTATTGCATCACCGGAAAAGGCTTTGTGTGATTTGATTGCCAATTCCTCGCAGGTCAATCTTCGCTATATGAAAGATGTGGAAACATATCTTGAACAGGATATTCGTATGGATATGGATGAGTTCAATAAGATGGATAAAACCATATTCGAAGACTACATAAAAGTTGGCAAAAAGGCCGATTCAATTTCGACACTTTTAAAATTCTTAAGACGATGAAAAATGAAATATTCGACAATATGCTCTCCCGTTATGATTTAACTACAGAGCAACAGAAGAGAAACGCCATATTTGAAGTAAACCAGCAGGTAATACTTGCCGGGCTCTACAACGGCGGCTTCTTTGACGTGGCAGCTTTCTACGGCGGTACCTGCCTCAGAATTTTCCATGGCCTCCAGCGCTTCAGCGAGGATATGGATTTTTCCCTACTGGCTCCCGATGACAAGTTCGATTTCATGAAATATTTCCAGCCTATTATAGATGAATTTGCCATTGTCGGTCGTGAGGTGGAGATTAAAAAGAAGGACAAAAAGGGATTTGGAAAGGTTGAATCCGCTTTTCTGAAAGACAATACGGATGTATATGATGTGTCGTTCCAGACAGACAAATCCATAAAAATCAAAATTGAGGTTGATACCCAGCCTCCGTTGAATTTCAAAACGGAGCAAAAGCTGCTTTTACAGCCTCATTCCTTCATGACACGTTGTTTCACTTTGCCGGATTTGTTTGCCGGAAAGATGCACGCATTGGTGTACAGAGGATGGAAAAACAGGGTGAAAGGTCGTGACTGGTATGATTTTGAATGGTACGTTCGCCATAATGTTCCTCTTGATTTTGCCCATCTTGCAGAGCGTGTCCGTCAGTTCAACAATGCAGAAATCGGGCAGGAGGAGTTCGTGGCTCAATTGAAAGACAGATTGGCTACAGCGAACATCAACCAGGTAAAGAGCGATGTCCTTCCGTTTGTCAGAAACCCAAAGGAACTCGACATCTGGTCAAACGATTATTTTGTCCAGTTGGCGGATATAATGAAGTTTGAATAATAGCAGCTAATATTTACTGATTATGGCAAAACAAATTTTGATCGACATTAAGGAGAAGAAATTGAGTGAAGTTGCGCACTATCTTATGATATATTTCCCGTATAACGAGGAAATGTGCAGCTATACTGATGTATGGATGGAAGAACTATACGAGAATAAATATCCATTGGTTTCTAAAGGTATGTGGTCAGGAATCGTCGACTTGAAAACACATAAACTGCTGAATTGGAAGCCAGAATATGGGGATTTGTACCTGCAGGCCAAGACATGCGACAGTGGGACGTATATTCTGCTCGATAAAGATAAAAAAGCGATATGTAAGATTACCGATTATGTGCCAAACGGTCTGATTCCGGAGTCAGATGACTGCGGAGACTATATCCGTTTAAGGATCAATAGTGACGGCACGATAGAAAACTGGCCTGAGAATCCGGACTATTCTGATTTCATAGAAGGCTCTGAGGCTGTAGAAAGGATTGACACGGATATCGAAGAAGAACCGATATTGGATACAAGAGTAGAGTTTACTTACAGCCAACTTATGGCAAAATTGCTTCAATTGCCTAAATTCTTGCAGCTGGAAATAGGAAAAGCGTTAGTGGCAAATGCTTCGGAAGGATTTGAAGAAGACGAATGAGTAATTGGGAAAATAGACATGACAGGTCAATTTTTATGCTATATTGCTATTTTATCGATTATAGATGTCTGAAATTGAATATTTTTCAATACATTTGCAAAATGTCAAATATTACTAGTGCATATATGAAGGATGTTAATAGATTAAAGTTGGTTCTTGTTGAGCAGAAAAGGACAGGAAAATGGTTGGCAGAACAATTAGGTAAAGATCCATCTACTGTTTCAAAATGGTGCTCCAATGTTACACAACCAACATTAGATATATTGGTCAATATAGCTAAAGTATTAAATATTGATGTTAAAGATTTAATAAATGACAAATAAGAATCAATATAGGAAAAAGCCTGTATTCTCGGGGCATGAATCATTTGCGTGCAAATCACATTGGTTAAAACGCGGATATGACTTTGTGCTTGCAGGGCATAGTTTTAACAATGAAGATGCTGTTGTGCACCTTGGAGTTGGTAAGAATATGGTCAATTCCATTAAGTATTGGATGCGAGCATTTGGGTTATTGAAAGCAGAAGGAGAATTAACTTCGTTAGCTCATAAACTTATGAGCAATGAAAATGGATATGACCCGTTTTTTGAAGATACAGGTAGTTTATGGCTGTTGCATTTTAATCTTATAAATGAAGATTATGCAACTGTTTATAAAAGCACTTTTATTGATTATCATAAACAGCGTAATTTAATTGATGGTATAAAACTTCAAAACTTCATTAAGCATCTATGCTTTGATGGCACAAGCTATAAAAACCTTTACAACGAAAATACAGTTAAACGTGATATAGGAGTTTTATTCCATAACTATTGTACGTTGTGTGCAACCGTTTGCTTCGGAGTAACGCCATTGCATGGCTTGGTTTACCTCATCGATAAGTTTTTGGGTCGGGATATACTCCGAACTTCGCAGTTTGTTGATAATGATTGCTAGCCGTCTTATGGGGTTTACTTTAGCCATAATTTATTTCTTTTGCGACAAATATAGAGGCTAAGGGCGACAAAACGTGTCGTTGTACGACATTTTTCGAAAAAAATGAGTAAAAGAAAAGAGCCGTTGAATTTTCAACGGCTCTTCGGGGTGAAAGATGGGGCTTGAACCCACGACCTTCGGGACCACAATCCGACGCTCTAACCAACTGAGCTACATTCACCATGTCGCTTTGCTTTTGCAAAAGCGATGCAAAGATAGGTATTTTCTCTGACTTTGCAAATATTTTCTCGATTTTTTATTCTTTTCTATTCTCTCCAATACCTATGTTATAAGTGCGAAGGTGATTGCGGGTACGATCGGCATAAAGTTGCATGCGTCGGTATGCGGTCGGCAAGAGTGAATCAGGCGGGGTCGATACGGGATAGAGTCTGAATCTTTTGCCGCCTGTGAGAAGCGGACGGCCTGTCCATACCAAGTCATATCCGCAACGGGTTATACGGGTATGGCCTGTCGAGTCTTTTTCCAGAACGAGCGTAAATGCTGCTCCGCCGTCGGTGTGGGTACGGCTCATGTTTGAGATGAAGTTTCCCAGTGAATATACGACGACATGTTGCCGGCCGGTGCTGTCGGTGCGTAATTCCATCGGTTGTACGACGTGGGGGTGGTTGCCGATGATGTGTGTTACCCCCTGGCCGAGAAGCCAGTCGGCCAGTTGCTTTTGGCTTTGATCGGGGAGTAGTTTATATTCCGTACCCCAATGCATACAGGCGATGATGGCATCGGGTTGTATGGCTCGGGCTGCGGCTATATCTTGCCGCATGACACGGCGGTCTATGCGGTTTACGATATGAGGTGGCGTTTCGACGAGGCCGTTGGTTGCATAAGTATAATTGAGAAGGACGATACGAAAACCGTTTTTCTCTATAATCATGGGATAGCGGCGCGAGCGGTCGCTTTCATTGCGGTAAGTGCCTATGCGGGGAATGCAAAGCGAATCGAGCATCGATAAGGTGCGGTCGAGACCTTTCTTTCCCCGGTCGAGACAATGATTGTTGGCTGTGAGCAGAATGTCGAAACCGCACTCTTTTATGGCATATAGGAATGCATCGGGGGCCGAGAAAGCTGGGTATCCCCGATACGGTTTCCCGCCGAGGGTAACTTCGAGGTTAGCAATGGCGATGTCGGCTTTCGAGACAAGGGGTTTCACGGCAGAGAAACAATCGGAGTAGTCGTAGGTGCCTTCGTTATATGCCGAATCGATTTGCGCCTGATGTTGCATAAGGTCTCCGGCGAAGAACAGCGTAATCCTTTTTTGTGCCGAAAGGATTACGCTGCAAGACAGAAGTATGAGAAATAAAAAGATTCTCATACTCGGCTGGTTATTTGTATATAGCTTTTTTGCCGGCCAACAGGGTATTGCGCATGAGCGATACGATGGTCATAGGGCCGACACCTCCGGGGACGGGAGTGATGTAAGAACATTTGGGGGCTACTTCCTCGAAGAGAACATCTCCATTGAGTCGGAAACCCGATTTTTTCGATGCGTCGGGTACACGTGTTGTTCCCACATCGACGATGACAGCACCTTCTTTCACCATATCGGCTGTAACGAAATTGGGTTGTCCGAGGGCGGCAATGATGATGTCGGCCTGACGGCACATCTCTTTCAGATTTTTCGATGCGCTGTGGCAGACGGTAACAGTGGCATTGCCCGGGTTGCTTTTCTGCATCATGAGCGTGGCAACCGGCTTGCCGACGATATTGCTGCGACCCAAGACTACGCAATGTTTGCCTTTTGTGTCGATATCGTATCGTTTGAGTAGTTCCATGATACCGGCAGGCCGAGACGAAACACGGCAATCCGATAGACATGCGTCCTACATTGATAGGGTGGAAGCCGTCTACGTCTTTACGGTAATCGATGGCCTCGATGATACGTTGTTCGGAGATGTGCTTGGGTAACGGGAGTTGTACGATGAAGCCGTCGATGTCGGCATCGTCGTTCAGTCGTTCCACTTCTTTCAGAAGTTCTTCTTCGGTGATGTCGTCTTCGTGGCGAATGAGCGTCGATTTGAAGCCGCATTGTTCACAGGCTTTTACTTTGTGGGCGACATAGGTTTCGCTACCACCGTCATGTCCTACCAAGATGGCGGCCAGATGCGGGCGTTTTCCTCCATTTGCTACGATTTCGGCAACTTCGGCAGCGATTTCCTGCTTGATTTGTTCCGAGATGGTTTTTCCGTCAATTAGTTGCATACAGTTTTCGGTTTATTTTTATCCATTATTTCATCTATAATTCGAATCATTTTTTCCCCGCGCAAT
>ENA-ORNF01000041-ORNF01000041.1-human-gut-metagenome-genome-assembly--contig:-NODE-41-length-110941-cov-9.902467_pt1 | contig 110941 bp, 103 predicted proteins | sample MGYA00242110_ERZ509012 | MGnify/ENA primary metagenome ERZ509012 (study PRJEB26280, sample SAMEA2338714) | human gut metagenome | biome: human gut; feature: human-associated habitat; material: faeces... | reverse complement strand
GAGGAAAGTAACTGATAACCAGTAAACTTTCCTCATTCTTCTCTCAAACACTTTTTATATGTACTTTCTCAGGCAGAAACGGCATAGTGAGCGACATTTGGCATCGCGAGGTAAGCTTCAAGAAGGGCAACACCTATCTTATTGAAGCGGCCTCGGGCACTGGCAAATCGTCGCTCTGCAGTTTTTTATACGGTTATCGTTCCGATTATCAAGGAATGATATGCTTTGATGGTGAGAATATCAAGAATCTGAACGTAAAGCAATGGGTAGAGCTGCGAAGAAAGCATCTCAGCATCCTATTCCAAGAGTTGAGGCTGTTTCCGGAACTGACGGCTTTAGAGAATGTCAAGCTAAAGAACGGACTCACCGGCTACTGCAAGACGAAGGAAATAAAAGCGTGGTTAGAACGTTTGGGCATAGCCGATAAGACCGACCAAAAGGCGGGACTCATGTCGTGGGGACAGCAGCAGAGGGTAGCATTTGTGCGTGCCTTATGCCAGCCGTTCGACTTTATTCTCCTAGATGAGCCGATAAGCCATCTTGACGACGGTAACGGAAGGATAATGGCGGATATTCTGAACGAGGAGCTTGCCAAGAGAGGAGCTACCGCCATACTGACTTCCATCGGCAAGCACATCGATATGAACTATAACCAAGTCATGAATCTATAATATAATAAGGAGGATAGACTATATGCTTTGGAAATTATTAAAGCAACACATCAGCATTCCGCAGATGACGGGTTTCTTCTTGGCCAACCTGTGCGGAATGACAATAGTATTGCTCAGCATACAATTTTATAAGGACGTGCTTCCCGTATTTACGCAAGAAGATACGTTCATGAAGAAAGATTACGTTATTCTTACCAAGCGGGTAAGCACTATCGGCTCCATAGCTGGAAGAAGTTCAGCTTTCTCTGCCGACGAAATGAATGAAATAAAGTCGCAACCGTTCGTCCGCCAGTCGGGAGGGTTCATGCCAGCGCAGTTCAAGGTGATGGCAGGCATCAGCATGGGAGGCATAAACATGCGCACCGATATGTTCTTCGAGTCGGTGCCCGATGAATTTGTGGATGTAAAGTCAGACCGCTGGCAATTCTCCGAATCGGATGATAAGGTGCCTATCATCGTACCCCGCAATTATCTGAACTTATACAACTTCGGTTTCGCACAGAGCCGCAACCTACCTCAACTTTCAGAGGGAGTTATAGGGATGGTAAATCTGAACGTTGAGTTATACGGCAACGGCAAAAGCAAAATGATGAAAGGCAAAATAGCAGGTTTCTCTAACAGGCTGAACACAATTCTTGTGCCCGAGTCGTTCATAGCATGGGGAAACCGTGAGTTTGGCAGCGGCAAGGAGGCTAATCCCAACCGTGTGATAATGGAAGTTACAAATCCTACCGACGACCGCATAGTAAAGTTCATACGCACACACGGATACGATACCGAAGGCGATGAATTGAATGCCGGGAAAGCTACTTGGTTCCTGAAAGTTGTTACCAGCGTAGTTATGTCTGTAGGCTTATTTATAAGCATACTTTCGTTCTACATTCTTCTGCTCAGCATTTATCTGCTTATCCAGAAAAACACCGTGAAACTGGAGAACCTGCTGATGATAGGTTTCAGTCCTTCGCAAGTGGCACTACCCTACCAACTGCTCACCACCATACTTAGCGGAGCGGTATGGATAATCGGTATGGGCATAGTATATGCCACACGCGGTCTATACGCAGATACGCTAAGCGAACTCTGTCCGTCGACCTGCTCGGGCGGAATGCTTCCTTCCATATTGGCAGGATGCACCTTATTTATAATAGTATCGGTACTTAATTACATCATTATCAAAAAGAAGATAGCCTCGCTGTTCTTTGCAAAAAGAAAATAACAAAATAAGCAACCAAGCATCTATGCGCCACATGAAGTCAACTGGTTTCATGCGGCGCATTTTTATTTCAAATGCCTTACAGAAGGAATTCGCGCACAAAAATGCCCTGTCATTATGTGAACAAACGTTTAATGATGCTCCATACTGTGAAACCTACTATCCTATATTTCTTGATTTATGTCTGATAACATAGTTTTAAGGATAGAAAACCTCAGGCAGAACAGCGTGTAACTCTATAGTCTGCATTATCGCTAGTATTTATTTCACTTCGGCTGCTATCAGCTCCAGTATATTATGTTTTTTATCTTTCAGCGCCAATTCTATGTGCGCTTTGTCTGTTCCTTGTTCGCCTCCTGCCAGATAATCCAACGAATTTAGTATCGGTAAGTTAGCTCGTTGGCCAAGAGCTTTGTTCAGAGCGTCGAAATTAAGCCCCATGAAGAAGCTTTTTCCTTTGGCTTGCTTTCCCCATTCTGTATCTGCTAGAGTAAGTCCTTTCGGGCGAACATCTATCATCTCCTGATTATTTGTGAAATAAAAGCGGTTGTCGTCTACACCGAAGAAGAATTGTACCGGAGCGCTTCCCATACCGAAGAAAGCTCCGCTGCGTGCTATGAACCGATAGGCTTTATCACCCTCGTTCTGCAGCGACATTTGTCCGCCGGTCATAGCGAGCATAGGCTTCAGGTCCTCGAATGTAGAGAGGAAAGTGCTGTTGCTAACTTCCGAAGTGAATATATAAGAAGGAAAGAACGGATTCGTCATGTTTACCGCAATAGCCCAATCGCCTTTCATGGCTCCCAATATCGCCTCAAAATCGACAGGAATCATGGAGTTGCTTAATACCTGACTTATGGTAGGGTTTTCGTTCAGCCATTTGAAATAAGCCTTTCCGTCTATTCCACCGCCTATCAAGCAGAGTGTGTTGGCATTATATTGGCTTAAGAAAACTCCTTTCATGCCGAGTAATGCGTTATGCTGCTTCTTGGTCAATTCAATTACCGTCTTGTCTGTAGTTAGGTTCTGTATGTCGAGAGTAACCTTTCCTTTTTCGAAAGATATTTCGGCAAGTCCCTTCACCTTTGCAAGGTCGATATCAGAAGTCATTCCCATCATGGCCAGCGATGTGTATTCTACTGGCAGTATGTCGGCAGAGAGGAAACTGACAATGTCGGCGTGCGATTCTTCTATTTTTTTGAAGTCGCCCGATGCTGCAAACCCTTCTCCTTTTTTCTGGCGGAGCAACATTTGCGCTGTGTGCACCATATCTTCAGCTCTTCCCCCGTTAGGGTCGGCCACTATGATGAATGCTTTATCGTTGAATGCTGCCAGTACGTTCCCAACCGCTGTGTATTGGCATCCACCGCTTTCTTTCAAGGCATTGCACACTCCGTTTTTGGCGAGCGCCTCAAACAAGTTTTCCAGATTCCCTTGTTTCGATACACGAGCCAGCATACCGGCGGCGGTAGCTTTCTCTTCCATGAAGAAATACACCTTATCAGTAAGCTTCAATCCGCTTTTATCTGGAGTGGCTACTATTTCTTCTATTAATTTATCCGAACCGTCGAATCCACTTTTAATAATATCGGTGATTCGTTTTACGGTTTGTTTGCCTTTGCCATCTGTCAGACCGCTCTTTTGAACCATCGACTTAAGGTCGGCACTTACTACAATGGCGGCATCTTTAGGAAGAGCATTGATATAATCGGCTCCATCATGACAGGCTGCCAAACTCAATGCCAGACCTATTGCTAGCATTAAGTGTCTGCATAATAGGTTAATCTTCATGTTGTTATCGTTTAGTAGTTATGTCGTTAGCTATTTGCCAAATTCATCAGATGAACGGATACCAACGCTGCTGTCTCCGTGCGCAGACGGCTCTTCCCTAATGTGATAGGGCGGAATCCGTTTTGCAGTGCCAGTTCCACTTCTTCGGGCGAGAAGTCTCCTTCGGGACCTATAAGTACGATGGTATTCTTTCCGGCTTCGAGCACGTTTTTCAGTTCTATGCGCTCTTCTTCTTTATAGCAGTGAGCTATGAACTTGCAGGCATCACCGAAGTCGATCGTTACGAAATGCTTAAAATCGGTCATTTCGTTCACTATAGGCTTACGTGCTTTCAGTGATTGTTTCATGGCCGATACCACTATCTTTTCTATACGGTCTGTTTTGATAACCTTACGCTCAGAGAAGCGACAGTTTAAGAAAGTCAGCTCATCGAAACCTATTTCGGTAGCTTTCTCGGCGAACCATTCCGTGCGGTCCATGTTTTTGGTGGGGGCCATAGCCAGATGCAGATGCCCCGTCCAAAGCGGCTCTTGCTCTACTTTCTCGGTAATCTTCACCTGGCAGCGTTTGTTAGTAGCAGCTGTTATTACTGCTTTATAGAAATGACCATTCCCGTCGGTAAGGTCTAAGTTGTCTCCGGTTTGCAAGCGCAGCACACGCAAACAGTGTGCTGCCTCATCTTCCGGCAATTCATTACATTCGTCTATGTTTGGAGTATAAAATAGTTTCATGTTTCAGCCTTTATTTAGAAGGTACATCTGTGCGTACGTGCTTATATTTAAATACTATAGCGAAAACTATCGCTACTACCAATGCGTAAGTGGCGAAGATAAGCCATGCGCTTTGCCATCCTGTAACCTGAGGCTCTGTACTGCCGAAGTCAACAAAGCGGTTCACTATGGCTTGTGCGCTTAGCGTACCTATGGTAGCTCCGAATCCGTTGGTCATGATAACGAAGAGTCCCTGTGCACTAGAGCGGGTAGAGAGGTCGGTTTCACGGTCTACATAAAGCGAGCCAGATACATTGAAGAAGTCGAATGCCACACCATATACTATCATAGACAGAACGAACATCCATACTCCGTTGCCCGGATTACCAAAACCGAACAATCCGAAGCGGAGCACCCATGCTAACATGGCGATAAGCATAACCTTTTTAATTCCGAATCGGCCCAAGAAGAACGGGATGAGCAATATACAGCAAGTTTCGCTTACCTGTGATAGTGAAATCAACAGATTGGCGTGCATTACACCAAAGGTGTTGGCGTATTCGGGGATATCCTTAAAGCTTGTAATGTACGGGTTGGCAAATCCGTTGGTTATCTGTAGAGAAACACCGAGCAGCATTGAGAAGATAAAGAATATAGCCATCTTCTTCTGCTTGAACAGCATGAACGCCTTCAGTCCGAGAGCGTCTACCAGCGACTTGCGTCCTTCGCCTGCCTTCGATGTAGGGCAATTAGGAAGTGTCTGCGCATAGAATGCCAACAATATACCCCATGCGGTACAAGTAAAGAACTGCATATAGTTACTCTGGAATCCCAGCAAGTCTACAATCCACATAGAGCAGATAAAGCCGATGGTTCCGAATGTACGGATAGGAGGGAAGGTTTTGATGGTATCAAGATGCGCTTGCTCCAGCGCCGAGTAAGCTACGGAGTTCGACAACGCCAACGTAGGCATATAGAAAGCTACCGAGCATGAATATAATGTAAACAGCAGGGGGAACTCTACGTCGCTACCTGCCGACATGCCATACCATCCTGCGCTCGCCATGAATAGAGCCGCCAACAAATGGCATAAACCGAGCAACCTCTGGGCTGGGATGCAACGGTCGGCCAGGATACCCATAACGGCCGGCATAAATAAAGAAACAATGCCTTGCATGGCATAAAAAATTCCGATGTGAGCACCCAGTCCTATTTGTGCAAGGTACGTACCCATCGATGTCAGATAAGCTCCCCACACAGCAAACTGCAGGAAGTTCATGATGATTAGGCGAGTTTTGATGTTCATTTTCTTTAGATTTTTGAGCAAATATAGTTACTCTTTTGAGATGAGCAAAGAAGATGTCGGCTTTTCGGAAAGCCGACATCAAAAGTTATATGTAATTCTTTTTATATCATATCGGGCACTACGCAGATTAGGATATTGTCTACTCCTTTAGACTGCAATGTGTCTTGGTCGGCAAAGTACATTGTCACGAAGTCTTCGTGTGTACCGTTGCCTTCGGACTTCTTGTAATACTCTAACGCCTTCTGGATGTCATTTTTTACAAGATAGATGTGTCCCATGTTCAGCCAGTCGGATGCGGTGGCGCAGTCCGACTTCAGCAACATTTCATAGTACTTCATGGCCTCATCGTATTGGTCGGTCATGAAATGGCACCAAGCAATGGCTCGGCGTGCATTGTTTGGCGACTTGTCCAGATATTCTATCTTGAAGAAGTAGGGAAGCGCCTTGTCGTACTGTCCGGTTTTTACGTAACATTGACCAGCCAGCTGACAAAGCTTCAGGTTGTCAGGCTCCTTATTTAATAAAAACGACAGGCACTCCAGTGTCTCCTTATATTGCTTAAGATGTCTGTGGCATTGCATCTTCTGCTTGATGGTCCATGCCGAGTTAGGCTTAATCAAATCGGCCTTGGTATATGCAACCAACGCTTCGGCATACATCTTCTGCAGTTGTAGAGTATATCCGTACTTCTCCCACAGGCTTGCCTGGTCGTTTTGCTCTTTGCACAGCAGTCCGTACACTTCCGACGCCTCGTTTATATGGTTAAAGTGAGTCAGATGATCGGCTATGCCGAGCATGACTTCGGGCGTAGCGAACATCTTGGCCAGCGTCTTGCACTTCCACAATGCCAAAGGTTGGGCGAATATATCCTTTTGCTCAGATCTGAATCTCCAGAGTTTGAAGAACCGATAGAGGTCGAATATATAAAAGCGTGCCATTGCTATGTCGTCTGCTTTCTGCGGAGGTATATTAGCGTTCATATCAATCATTCCTTCAGGTAAATCCGCTACCGTTTTGTGCATCTCCGGCATGGAATTCAGTGCAAACAGCAGTGAGTACTTATCCGAGTCGCAGAACGAAGGCATGTTTATCAATAGATTGAAGAACGGATTTTTCTTTATCTTCTCCAAATCAGGGATGCGTTTTACAAACGCCGAGTTCATATCAAACAAGTAGAACCAATGAGCCGCTTCATTGAAGAACGTGAACGACTTGAGATGGGCGAACGATGCCATTTGCGTATCAGCACCCTCTTCCTCCAGCTTCTTTATCGCCATCAATTGCTCTTGCATGTTTTCTATGTCCTTGCTCCATTCTGGGTTGGCGGCTATAGCCTCTTCTATATCCTCCATCTCGATAATTTTCTTGCCTTTGCTTATCCACTCCTTATCTTTTTTAAGGATAGATGGCATGATTTGTTCTTCCATTTCGCGGTTGATGCCTTCCGTTTCGCGCGAATAGAGCAATATACTTTGCAGCGTGTTGAGTCGGCTTCTAGTTTCTTTCGATGCAGAAAGCTCATCAAGTTGTTTTACTATATCAGGATAAAAATGCAACTTGTCTTCATTGAAGTACACGGTCAGCGCTATACCTGTCAGTGCCCTCCATGCTATTTCTTTATTGTTGTAATTAGCGTAAACTTGTAGCAGAAAACGCAACTTATTGGCGTCGAACAGATAAGTTTGGTTCAGTGTGATGGCGCTTATTATCACAGCCAGTGTGTTTATCGGGAAGCATCCAGATAGCATTATGTCAAGCGCACTGCGATAGTCGTTCTTGCTCCAACTTGGCGACGCCCATGTTTGGTAAAAGACTTCGTCAGTATATCGCATTATGCTTAGTTCCGCCATTTGTTCATTTTTAGGGTCTTCACCATGCTGCTTGTTGTTTATAGTCATTAACAACTTCCACTTTCTGCTATTATTTACTAGTTCAAGTCGTTGTGGCAGAGTCAAAGCTCTACGTGTCTGAATGTCTGTTAAGCGTTGCCGCATATAGCTCTTCGATGTTTTCTGTATGAACGCTATCTGGCTTACCAGCGAATTGCATCTGCGTTGTATATCCATGTAGAGCATTTCCCTTTCAGGGTCGTTAGCTCCGCTTGCAATATATTGCAGCATATACATATAGATAACTTTGCACTGATGTAGGTCGGCGCTTATTTCTTGATATTCAGGTTCTCTAGTCAAAGCTTCGAGTTGAACGAAAGCTTCTTTTATTCTATGTTTTTCTATTAGTTCTATAATTTCGTTATACATATTATTATGTCTTTTGCAACAAAGATACTAAAGTTTTCACCATTAGGACGTATTTCCCTTTTTTCTTACACTAAAAATGAAAGATATACTAATCATTTTGTTGCCTTAGTTACCCTGGTTGTGATATTTTGCCGACATGAAAAAGAAGCATTTTTACCTGTTTATAGATTTAAATACCACTCACTCTGCGGGGTAAGTGGGGCTATCATTTGCAACTGATGATTATTATTCATTTCTTTGCGTTTATAGATTGTCACTAAAAAGAAGGAGGCATAAAGATGAAGTATGGTACTGAGAAAATAATAGAATTGATAAAACTAAAAAAATATAAGGCAGCAGAAATTGTTTTGCATAAAGCTTTTGATAAAACGCCAAAAGATGCTTATGTCCTCACTCAACTAGCAAATGTACTATGGAACAGATGTAAGGATGAGGAAGCTTTACATTATGCCAATAAAGCAAAGGAGGTGTGTCCTGTTATGCCTCTTTTGAATTATACTCGTGGCAGAATCCTTTGGTCATTAGAGAGATACGAGCAATCTATCGTAGAATGGAATCTTATTTTAAACATGACTAATGCGGAGGTCGCTCAAAAAGGATATGGTGTCAGATGGGCAAAATCTGTTATTAATGATGCTAGATATTATAAGGCAGATTGTCTCTATCATCTATTTAGAGATGAAGAAGCTTTTGCATTAATGGAAGAACATTTGTCACATCGATGTAGAGGCATTGAAAGTGATTTTTCTAAAAAAGAAGCTGTTCTTTTCTGTAAAGTATTGAAATATAGTCATCCGCAGGCAGTCGCGAAGGCTTCAGATGCAGGCTATGCTTCTGAACCTCAACGGAATAAAATCTTAAAGAAAATTGCTGCTTTGGAACAGAGTAACGATAAGGAGAGACTAGGGCGGTATTTAAAAGTCATCTGCAAACATTATCCCAAAGAGTATTATTTGAAAACAGTTCTTTCAGAGCATTATAAGAGCATTGGAGATAAGGTTGGTTGCTTGGTTTATGCTAAGGTTGCTTTTGAGCAAGAACCCAATGACCCTCTTGTAAAATATGATTATGCTGTTGCATTGATGCTTAAAGGTTTATATAGTGATGCTCTTTCACAATTTGAAGAGATTATTGCATTAGGGCTAGACTATATCGCATTCTCAGAACATGGTGAGGGAGTAAGATGGGCAAAGAAGCTCTTGCGAGAGGCCCAATGTAACATACAAAAAATCAAGCAGAGATTGGAAAATGATAATGACCCTTCATGAATTTTCCTAATGGATTTGTAGATAAGGTAAAAATGGATAAGCATTTGACCATAACCTCAAATATAGCCCTATAGGTGTTGTGCCAAGGCTTCTTCACTTTCGTATAGTGTAGGCAGCAAGGTTGGATAACCATCGGAAGCAAGCCCAACGCAATGTGATGCTGTGGCAATGCAATGCTTGTATTGTTTGCAGCTTTATTGGAAGAGGTTTTTTAATCTTATTTGGTATAATATTGAATATTTATATTAGATTTGTATTCGATATATTAATAAAATATGCTTAACAAGAATATGGAATTTACTTGGATACCTTATTATAAAGAATTCGCAGATAAGTTGCTACAGTACAGTTCTAATCGTAGCGCACTTCTTAAATTGATTTACGACAATAGAACTGAGCTTCTTGCTAATTATCTTCATGATGAAAATGGTGAGAATGATTTATTTGAAGATATAGATCCATTTACTGTCTTTGGCTTATTTAATCGTGGTATAAAACTTGATAATCGAATACATTCGGCTGAATTATTCAAGAAACTATTGAATTTGTCTTCAGTTGTTCCGAATGATTTTACAGGTATCCCTATTGTGAATAACCAGAAATCACATTTCTTCAGATTTAGATCAAACAACAGAAAAAAAGATGATATACAGAATCTCTGGGATTTGTTTATAAAGGTTGTAAACAATCAAGATTTTGAGAAGGAGTACAACAGAGTCATAATGCAAAAAGGTATTAATATCAACATTACAATGGGGCTGTTCTGGATACGTCCAAATGATTTTCTTGCTTTTGATAGTACTAATAGGACGTATATGAAAAATCATTATGGCATAAATCTTCCAAATATAGTTCCGGAATATTCAAATTATATGTCAATGTTGGACGATCTTAAGGGGAAAATGGCATCGGGTAAAATAAAGGAGAATTCATTTTATGAGTTGTCTGCTAATGCATACAATAATAATTCTGTTTCTTCGGGAAATGAAAATGGCGAAGCTGGTTGGTATGACAAGAGAGTTATTACATGGAAAAGACAAAAGAACATTGTTCTCTATGGTGCCCCTGGTACAGGTAAGACCTATGATGTTCCTCAATTTGCAGTAAGACTATGCGATACAGAATTTAATGCCAATAAAGCGAGTAGGGCAGAGTTGGTTGATAGATATAATCAACTTAAGCAAGAGGGACGAATTGTTTTTACTACCTTTCATCAGTCAATGGACTATGAAGACTGGCTCGAAGGATTACGTCCTGTTGTAAATGAGAATAATCAGGTAACTTATGAAATTGAAAATGGCATTTTCAAGAAACTATGCGATGACGCTGCCCGTCCTATTGTAAAAGATAAGCATGTTGGAATATCACCAAACGCTGTTGTTTGGAAAGTTTCTCTTGCGGGTACGGGAGATAATCCTGTTCGAAGAGATTGCATGAATAACGGTTATATACGTATAGGATGGGATGGATACGGAGCTGTTATTTCTGAGGAAACAGATTGGAGCATACATAATGGGGAAGGGAAGCAAATCTTGGACGCATTCATTAATAAGATGAAAGTTGGTGATATCATTATGTCATGTTATTCAAGTCAGACTATTGATGCAGTAGGTGTGGTTGTTGGAGATTATGAATATAATGATGCTCTTCCTAATTATAAGCGATTAAGAAAGGTGAATTGGTTGCTTAAGGGCGTTGACGAGAATATCTTAGACATAAACGACGGTAAGACCATGACCTTGGGTACTGTATATCGTCTAAATTCTATATCCCTTGATAATGTTAGAGCTATTCTGGATAAATATAAAACTCCAACAACGATGGAGGAAAATAATAAGCCATATGTAATGGTTATTGATGAATTGAATAGAGGTAATGTTTCAAAGATATTCGGCGAATTGATAACTCTGCTGGAGCCTGATAAACGAAAAGGTAGAAAAAATGCGGAAAGTGTAAAACTTCCATACTCAAAGAAAACGTTTCAAGTGCCAGATAATGTATACATCATTGCAACTATGAATACTGCCGATCGGTCTCTTGGAGCTTTAGACTATGCCATAAGAAGACGTTTTGCATTTATCGCAATGAAGCCATATGATTTATTATCTGAAGATAGTGACTTAAAAGGTTTTAATTCTGACTTGTTTAAAAAGGTAGGAGAGCTGTTTATAAATAATTTTGCCGATTATGCGGAGAGTGATTTTGATTCTGACTTTAAACTTGTACCTGCAGAAACTCTATCAAGCGAGTATGCACCAGAGGATGTATGGATTGGTCATAGTTACTTCTTGATGTGCGATGAAAATGGACAAGACTGTACGAGCGATAAGTTGCTATATCAAATTATTCCTTTGTTGGAAGAATATATTCGTGATGGTGTATTGACGGCAGAAGCGCAGAGTACAATAGATGATTTGTATACCATAGCTATGCAATGATGGACATCATACAACTTAAAGAACAACTGTTAGAGAATTTCTGCCTGAAGCCGGAAGAAAGCAGAGCCATCGTTACTCATATGGATGATGGCTCAGAAGTTGTGTTCAGTGTAAGGAGAGGGAGAGAGGAACAAGCGCTTTGCCTTCGGCTTGGCAGAAAAGGCGATGATATATTTGCTAACGCATCCTATTTTGTTGGAATAGATTGGGTAAAGGAGAGAGAACTAGCTGTTCAAGTTTATCCGAAAATGAATGATGGCTTTGAGATAGATTATGTGCGTATGCTAAATGAGGCACTATGTGAGCCTGATAGTTACGAGCATCTAAAGGATCTTATAACTATTCATTTCAATAAGCCATCAATACGTATAAGTCAGCAGCAGGATTTGTTGAGTGTGTTTTTGATTACAGAATATTTGAATACTCTTCAGCGTATCGTAAGAAAAGGATTGAAGAAAAGTTTTTATATGCTAGAAGAAAATCTCAGCAATAAAATTAAGGGACGTATTCTTGTTGGTAGAAACATTCGTCAGAATCTGACAAGGGGGCGTGTAACTAATAATGTTTGTCGCTATCAGGTTTATGACATTGACTCTCCGGAGAACCGTATTCTTAAAAAGGCACTACATTTTTGCAGGAAGCAATTGGGCGTTTATAAAAAGGCTTTTGATACAACGGTTTTAGAGCAAAGAGTTAGAAACATTGAGCCTCATTTTGATAAAGTAGGGAATGATGTTAGCGTAAATACGATGAAAGCGTTCAAGGGTAATCCTGTATTTAAAGAGTATTATATAGCAGTGGAATTTGCACAACTACTATTAAAACGCTTTAGTTACAATATTACTGTTGTTGGAAGAGATGAAATAGACACACCTCCTTTCTGGATTGACATGAGCAAACTGTTTGAGCTTTATATATCATAAACTCAAACGGGTATTTACTGCAAAGGATGAACTTCATTATCACCTTAAAGCTCATTATCAAGAACTCGATTATCTTTTGAAGCCAAAAGAATGGTCGGAGCCGTACGTAATAGACGCTAAATATAAACCTCGGTATAAAAATACTGGAGGTATCACTATTGATGATGCAAGAGAAGTTGCTGGCTATGCACGCTTGAGCAGTATATACCAAAAGTTAGGATTAGATGAAGAAAAGGCGTTGCCTATAAAATGTTTAATCATATATCCCGACCAAGAGAAAGAAGAACAGTTCAAGTTTACCAGACTAGAAGAACCTACATTTGAAAAAGTCTCTGGTTATATACGTTTCTACAAGCTTGGCATTCGACTTCCTGTCATTAAAAATGGATAAGCATTTGAAAATATACCCCATGAATCCATAACCTCAAATATAAACCAATTATTGGGAAAGAGTACAAAAAACAGCGTTTATTCCGCTACGAAGCCCCAAAAATGGTTTTCGTAGCGGAATAAACGCTGTTTTAACTCAGTTTTAACATTTTAAGATACACTGTTTCAAAACGCAACAATATCTATATCGTAAGTTTTATGTAAGCACGGTCATCGAAGCTTACGTTACCCTCTACTAATCCCTTGGTAGCGATAAAATCGGTGATATTCTGTGGATCATCAGTCAGATGTTGTGCCAAGGCTTCTTCACTTTCGTGTAGTGTAGGCAGCAAGGTGGGATAACCATCGGAAGCAAGCACAACGCAATGTGATGCTGTGACAATGCGAGTGCCGGGCATATATATAGGTGTTCCGTCAATAACGGCATACTGTCGGTTTTGTCCTTCAAGCATAGCCTTTATCAGTTGAGGCTCAATAGCGCATCGGGCTTCTTTAGGCGACATTCCGTTCTTTATGAGCGTGGCACGCTGCATGGCAATCTCTTGCTCGTAAGGCTTAGAGTTGTCGTAATGCTCTCCGTCTATTATGGCTTGGCAGTCGCCCACCATCCATACTTCTTTTCTGCTATTGCTATATATAATAGCGGAAGCCGTAAGGCGTTCCTCGGGATGCTTTGCCATATCTTCTGCTATGCCACGCTTGGCATATTCTTCAGCAATGCGAAGCGTTATGCCACGGCAGAAGTTGTTCATGGTATAGTCTGCCGGCATCTGTTTGATATATTCACTGATGAGCAACATGGCAAAGCGTCCGTTTTTCATAGAAGGGTCAAGTCTTTTCGGAGTCTTGCTTGTGCTTCCATCAATTACGGCTGCAAAGTCATTGGTTATTACAATACCGTCCTCGCAGTCGACAGCAGTATGCTTGCCGCAAATGAATTGTTCAGTTATGGTCATATGTTCTTGTTTTATTAGTTGTCCAATATTGCTAATATTTTATTTGTTTCTGCCAAAATCAATAGCTTATTGATAATATATTATCAATTGCGAAGTTGCACTTTTTTGTTGAAATGGCAAAATGAAGAGGAAATCTTAGGAGTGAAACGGCTGTTCATGTAAAAATCATAAACATTAATTCGAGCATGAAATAAGCGGAAAAAAAGAATGCGAGTCGCAAAAAACAACTCGCATATTGCACTCCTGCAATTCGCATATTGCAGGTTATCCTTTCGCATTCTTTTAATTTTTTATCGCAATGTTTTTTTACCCCATCCAGAAGGTGCTGTAGAGTCGATTCTTTTGAATATCTTACAGCTAAAGCAAACCAGCCCTAACACCATTTCGGCATTAGGGCTGGTTAATTATTTAAGTCTCGGTTTTTTATTTTTTTAAGCTTGAGTAAGCTGCTTATCCATAGCGGCTGCGGCTCTGCGTCCGTCGCCCATCGCCAAGATTACTGTAGCTCCACCACGTACGATGTCACCTCCGGCAAATAGGGTAGGAATAGAAGAACGCATGTCATCGTCTACGGCGATAGTACCCTTGCGACCCAATTCAAGGCCTTCTACAGAATGAGGGACAATCGGGTTGGGCGATACGCCTACGCTGACAATTGCCATGTCGATGTCGATGGTTTCTATAGCGCCTTCGATTGCTACCGGACTTCTACGGCCTGATGCATCGGGCTCGCCTAATTCCATTTTCTGAAGAACAACTTGTTTTACACGACCTTTTTCGTCGGCAATGTATTCTATCGGGTTGTGCAGAGTAAGGAACTCTACGCCTTCTTCCTTGGCATGTTTTACTTCTTCCAAACGAGCAGGCATTTCGGCTTCAGAACGACGGTAGATAATCATGGCACGTTCTGCACCCAAACGGCGAGCGGTACGTACTGAGTCCATAGCTGTGTTACCACCACCGATAACCGCTACACGCTTACCGAAGCAGATAGGAGTATCTGAGTCTTCGCTTGCAGCATCCATCAGGTTGACACGAGTAAGATATTCGTTAGACGACATGATGTTGATAGAGTTCTCGCCAGGGATGTTCATGAAGTTAGGCAGACCCGCACCCGAAGCTACGAATATACCTTTATATCCCTCTGCTTCCAAATCGGCTACACCGATAGTCTTTCCGATGATGCAGTCTTTTACGAAGTTGACACCCATCTTGGTGAGGTTGTCTATTTCTACGTCTACAATCTTGTTAGGAAGACGGAACTCAGGAATTCCGTATTTCAATACACCGCCAATTTCGTGAAGTGCTTCGAATACGGTTACGCTATATCCTTTCTTCGCCATATCACCAGCGAATGACAATCCGGCAGGACCCGAACCTACAACGGCTACCTTGATGCCATTGGCAGGAGCCAATTCGGGGATGGAAATCTGTCCGCTTTCGCGCTCATAGTCGGCAGCGAAACGTTCCAAGTAACCGATGGCTACAGCCGGTTCGTTCATCTTCAGATGGATACACTTAGATTCGCACTGCTTTTCCTGCGGACAAACACGACCGCAAACTGCCGGCAGAGCACTGGTTTTCTTCAGAACACGAGCGGCTTCGAGGAATTCGCCACGTTCTATATTCTTGATGAATCCGGGAATATTGATACCTACCGGGCATCCCTGCATACATGATGGGTTGGCACAGTCAAGACAACGCTTAGCTTCTGTAAGTGCCTGTTCTTCGTTCAAACCTAAGTTGACTTCTTCCTTGCGGCTGTGCGAACGGTATCCTGCTTCCAACTCGTTCATCTTGACGCGTGGGATAGCGGTACGTTCTTTCGGTTTCATAGCTTTGCGCAATTCTACACGCCACGGAGCGTTACGGTCGTCATCGTCAACTGCGGCTTCTGCTTGGCATGCTGCCGGTTCTTCGTGGTCGAGCTTGTGAAGTTCTTCGCGCTCGATGTCTTTAAACGCGCCCATACGCTTCAGCATCTCGTCGAAGTCTACCTGATGTCCGTCGAATTCAGGTCCGTCAACGCATACAAAACGAGTCTTTCCGCCTACAGTGATACGGCAAGCACCGCACATACCTGTACCGTCTACCATGATGGTGTTAAGCGATACATCGGTAGGGATTTCATATTTCTTAGTAAGCAGACATACGAATTTCATCATGATAGCTGGACCGATAGCAAAGCATTTGTCTACCTTTTCGCGCTTGATGATATCTTCTATACCTTCTGTTACCAATCCTTTACGGCCATAAGAACCGTCGTCTGTCATAATAACCACTTCGTCAGAGCTTTCGCGCATTTCTTTTTCGAGGATGATAAGCTCTTTAGAACGTCCGGCGAGCACCGTGATGACGCGGTTTCCGGCAGCCTTCAATGCCTGCACGATAGGCAACATAGGAGCTACGCCTACACCACCTCCGGCACATACTACGGTACCGAAATTCTCAATGTGAGTGGCTTTACCCAACGGACCTACCACGTCGGTTATATAATCGCCTTCTTTCAGTTCGCAAAGGCGTGTAGAAGAAAGTCCTACTTCTTGTACTACCAAAGTAATGGTTCCCTTTACAGGGTCGGCTTCGGCGATGGTAAGCGGCATACGCTCTCCCTTTTCGCCCACACGTACGATAACAAAATGTCCGGCTTTTCTTGATTTTGCAATCAGCGGAGCCTCTATCACTAATTTAAAGACTTGTTCCGAAAAGTGCTCTTTGGATATAATTCTATTCATTAGTCCGATAAAAAAGTTAGTTATATTATTCCGTATATATTCTAGTTTGTTTGCCTTTTGATGCTTTCACTCTGACGCATGGTTTACGTTCACTGTTGACGTATTGCATTGAGTTGAAGCAAAAGATGGCGCAAGTTATCAAGAAATTTCTGAATCAGCAAGAAATAAGCGACAAAACGATAGTTTTAGCTGTGAATAGCTATTTTTATGACTCCGTCTTCTTTGTTTTCGAAGATTCTGTACGCTTCTTCTATTCTGCTGAGTGGGAAACGATGGGTGATAAGTGGGGTAGTGTCTATCTTTCCTTGCTCTATAAGATAAAGCACTTCTTCGCAGTCGCATCCGTCTACGCCGCCGGTCTTGAAGGTGAGGTTCTTGCCGTACATATCGGGCAACGGCAGTATCTGGGGTTCGTCATAAAGTGCTACTATTGTAACTATGGCGTTAGGGCGTGCGCATTGCCAAGCCAGGCGGAAGGTGTCTTTGCTTCCGGCTACCTCTATTACACGGTCGGCGCCTCCGTGGTCGCTATTGTCTTTTACGAAGGCTTCGCACTCATCGGGTGTAGTGAACAGCACTTCTGGATAGTGCTTCTTCACGAACGCGAGTCTTTCTTCCGATTTCTCACATACGATGATGCGTTTGGGCTTCTTAAGCATCGCGCAGAGCAGGGTGCAGATGCCGGTCGGTCCGGCTCCGATGATAAGCACGGTGTCTTCTTCTGTTATCTCGCTGATGCGTGCAGCCCAGAATCCTGTTGCCAATACGTCGCCTACGAAGAGGGCTTGCTCGTCGGTAACACCGTCGGGGATGCGGTTCAGGCCTTGACTAGCTAACGGAACACGTACATACTCTGTCTGACCGCCATCAATTCGGCAACCCAACGCCCATCCGCCGTGGGGCGATGTGCAGTTGTTTACGAATCCGTGCTTGCAGTAGAAGCACTCTCCGCAGAATGTTTCTACGTTTACTGTTACTCTGTCGCCAACTTTCACGCCCTTTACTTCTGTGCCGATTTCTTCTACTATGCCCACCATTTCGTGTCCTACGGTAATGCCCGGCACAGCTCTGGGTACGCTTCCGTGCTTAATGTGAAGGTCGCTGGTGCATATGCTGCCAAGTGTTACCTTTACAATGGCATCTGTGGGTTCTTGCAACTGAGGTTTTTCTTTGTCTATCAAGGCGAATTTGCCTTTTTCGATGTAAGTGTATGCTTTCATGATTTTATTTTATTAGGTTGAGTTGATGTTGATTAAAAAAAAACGCCGCAGCATGTCGGGGATTGAAATGCTGCGGCGCGTTTTCTCCAGTTCATGCGCCTTATTTCGGGGCCTTTCTATATAGGTATATAGCTATGAACAGGTATAATATGTTTGGTATCCACACGGCGATGGCCGGCGAAAGGTTTCCGTTGATGGCGAAAGTAGACGATATGGTCTGGAACAGGATGTACGAGAAGCTTAACGCCAATCCGATACCTAAATGCAGACCCATGCCTCCTTTTACCTTACGCGATGATAGCGACAGTCCGATAGCGGTAAGGATAAATGCAGCGAACGATGTGGCAATGCGTCGGTAGTACTCCACTTCGAACTCTTTGATGTTAGCGAATCCGCGCTGCTTCTGCTTGGAGATATACTCTCTAAGTTGCGGACTGGTCATAGTTTCTTGCTGTCCGCGCGTAATCAGGAAGTCTTGCGGTTCCATATTGATAATAGAGTCAAGTTGGTCGCCCGTAGTGATGTGTTCGCGCATGCCTTTCATTTCGCGTATCATGTAGTCTTTGATAATCCACTTATGAAAAGCCGTGGTGTCGTAAGTGATTCGGCGAGCCGTAAGATGCGATACAAGCTTATGCTTCTCGAACTTATCGAGCGAAAAGCGGTAGCCGGTCTTGTTGTAGTCTTCGTATCTTTCCATATACGCCACCACTCCTGAGTCTACCTCCAACTGAATGTTTCTGGCGTAACTTACTGAACGCTTCTTTTTGTACTGCCTTTCGAATTTCAGTCGCGTAACACTACCTTGCGGAATTACTTCCGTACTCAGTACGAAAGTTACCATCGAAATGATAGCAGCCGAAATCATGTAAGGCACCATCATTCTCTTGAAGCTCATGCCGGTAGAGAACATGGCGATGATTTCCGAGTTCTCCGCCAACTTAGAGGTAAAGAAGATGACAGCGATAAATACAAACAGCGGACTGAACAGGTTTGTATAATAAGGTATAAAATTCAGATAGTAATCGAATATAATGGCTTTTAACGGGGCCTTATTATTAATGAAATGGTCGATGTTCTCATTAACGTCGAATACTACCGAGATAGATATAATCAGTGCTATGGCAAAGAAATAGGTACCAAGAAACTTGGCGATGATATATCGGTCGAGCCTCTTGACCCACTTCTTTTTCAATGCTGTTTTGATGCTCTGCTTTAAAGAGTCAAACTGTATCATTTCTAATTGTTTTTATAATCGGGTAGATACTTGTTTTACCATCATTGGCTTCCATGTAGAGAAGTCGCCGGCTATAATATGCTTGCGGGCTTCTTTTACGAGCCATAAGTAGAATGCCAAGTTGTGTATGGATGCAATCTGCAGTGCGAGCAACTCTTGTGCATGAAACAGATGACGCAGGTATGCGCGGCTGTACAGCGTGTCTACATACGATGCGCCGTCAGCTTCAATTGGCGAGTAGTCTTTCTCCCATTTCTTGTTGCGCATGTTCATGATGCCGTGCTTGGTGAACAGCATTCCGTTACGCCCGTTACGTGTAGGCATTACACAGTCGAACATATCGACTCCGCGTTCTATACCTTCGAGTATGTTTACCGGAGTACCTACTCCCATCAGATAACGAGGCTTGTCGGTAGGAAGAATTTCGTTCACCACTTCTATCATCTCGTACATCTTCTCTGTAGGTTCGCCCACAGCCAATCCGCCGATAGCGTTTCCTTCAGCGTTCTTTGACGCGATGTATTCTGCCGAACGCTTTCTAAGGTCGGGGTATACGCATCCCTGAACGATGGGGAACAATGACTGATGGTAACCATACTTAGGCTCTGTCTCGTTGAAGCGGGTAAAGCATCGGTCGAGCCAGCGGTGGGTAAGTTCCATTGATTTCTTGGCGTACTCATAATCGGATGTGCCGGGAGCACATTCGTCGAACGCCATCATGATATCCGCACCGATGGTACGCTCAATATCCATAACACGCTCTGGGGTGAAAAGATGCTTAGAACCGTCGATGTGCGAGCGGAACTCTACGCCTTCTTCTCTCATCTTGCGGATGCCGGAGAGTGAGAATACTTGGAAGCCACCACTGTCGGTAAGCATCGGACGGTCGAATCCGTTGAATTTATGCAAGCCGCCCGCTCCTTCTATCACGTCCAGTCCCGGACGTAGATAGAGGTGATACGTATTACCTAATATAATCTGAGCCTTGATATCGTCCTTCAATTCAGGAAGATGTACTGCCTTTACGCTGCCCACTGTACCTACCGGCATAAAAATAGGAGTCTCTATCTGTCCGTGGTCGGTGGTTATAAGTCCGGCACGTGCGTTCGATTTAGGATCGGTATGTTGTAATTCGAATTTCATTCTTAATCTTACTGCTTGTTTTCTGAATTGCCTTTCTCGTTATCTTTTACTGTGAAATCTATCGCATCGGCTACCTTCTCGTCGGTCAGCGCCAAGTCGAGCACTTCCTTGATATCCTTCACGTAGTGGAATTCCACACCTTTAAGATAGATAGGCTGTATTTCTTCTATATCTTTTCGGTTCTCTTCACACAAGATGATGTCTTTGATGCCGGCACGCTTGGCAGCCAATATCTTTTCTCTGATACCGCCTACAGGCAATACTTTACCGCGGAGGGTAATTTCGCCAGTCATTGCCAAATTAGCTTTAACCTTGCGCTGAGTAAGTGCCGAAGCCAAAGATGTCACCATGGTAATACCTGCCGACGGTCCGTCTTTAGGAATAGCGCCTTCGGGCACATGGATGTGAATATTCCAGTTGTCGAAGATACCTTCTGGCAAGTTGAGCAGATGAGAGTGCGCTTTAATGTACTCCAGAGCCAGCATAGCCGATTCTTTCATCACATCGCCCAAGTTACCAGTAAGAGTGAGACGTCCGCCTTTACCCTTGCTCAAGCTGGTTTCAACGAATAAGATTTCGCCGCCTACTGCAGTCCATGCAAGTCCGGTTACTACTCCGGCGTACTCATTCCCTTGGTATTTATCGCGAGAGTATGGAGGCATACCCAGGTATTGCTTAATGTCGGCAGGCTTCAGGTCGTGACGCTCAGTGAATTTATCGCTGGCTATCTCCAATGCAATTTTACGCATTACCTTGCTAATCTTCTTTTCCAACTCGCGCACACCGCTTTCGCGTGTATAGTTCTCGATGATATACTCTATGGCAGACGGTGTGAACTTCACGTTGTCCTTAGTAAGCCCGTTGTTCTCCAGCTCCTTCGGGATAAGGTGGCGACGTGCTATCTCAATCTTCTCTTCGGTGATGTAACCGCTAACTTCAATCAGCTCCATACGGTCGAGCAATGGGGGAGGGATGGCTCCGATATTGTTTGCCGTAGCTATAAACATCACTTTCGACAAGTCGTAGTCAATATCTACGTAGTTATCGTGGAACGAGTTGTTCTGTTCAGGGTCGAGCACTTCGAGTAACGCCGAACTTGGGTCTCCATGATGATCGCTGCCCAATTTGTCAATCTCATCTAAGATGATAACCGGATTGGAAGTCTCAGCTTTTATCAAACTTTTGATGATACGTCCCGGCATAGCTCCGATGTAAGTTTTGCGGTGTCCGCGGATTTCGGCTTCATCGTGCACTCCACCTAATGACATTCTGATGTACTTGCGCTTCAATGAAGTAGCTATAGAACGTCCGAGCGAAGTCTTACCAACTCCCGGAGGACCGTACAGACAGATGATAGGCGATTTCATATCACCTTTAAGTTTCAATACAGCCAGGTGCTCCAAGATGCGCTCTTTTACTTTTTCTAGGCCGTAGTGGTCTTTATTGAGCACTTTCTCAGCATTCTGTATGTTGAGCGAGTCTTGCGAATATACATTCCACGGAAGCGACAACAGCACCTGCAAGTACGATAACTGTACATTATAGTCGGGCGATTGCGGATTGAGGCGTTCCAGCTTAGCCAATTCGCGATCGAAGATTTTGCCTACCTCTTCGTTCCATTGCTTCTTGGCTGCCTTGTCTCTCAGATTTTCTACTTCTTCATCCTGTCCGGTACCCAACTCATCTTGGATGTTCTTGATCTGCTGCTGCAAGAAATATTCCTTCTGCTGCTTGTCGAGATCCTCGCGAGTACGCAATTGGATGTCCTGCTTGATAAGCGCCAACTTAGTCTGCTTGTTAAGTACCTGAATCAGCGTGTATAGACGATCTTTCAATGTGCTTTTCGCAAGCATGTTAATCTTGTCTTCTATAGGGAACGGGAAATTGGTGCAGACATAGTTGATCATCATGTGATTCTGCGGCAAGTTCTTCAGAGCGAACACCATTTCCTGAGCACCGTTTTCGCTTACTTCGATATACTTAGAGCATAAGTCCTTTGCTGTATCTAGCAGTGCGTCAAGTTCATCGTTGTTCTCTTTCATCTCCATGTCTTCAGGAAGAGCAGAAACCTTTCCTTTCAGGTACGGTTTAGCCGAAGTTACACTGTCGATGCGTACTTTTAGTGTACTGGCTTGCAGTATGACGGTAGTGTTTCCGCCCGGAAGTTCGAATTCTCTAAGTACGCGTCCTACAACTGCGGTAGTATATAAATCGTTCAGATTCGGATCTTCGACTTCCATCACCTTCTGAGTGGCGATGACAATCGGTTTATTCCCTTTCAGAGCTGCCTTTGTCAATTTCAGAGTAGACCGTCTTCCCACGGTTACCGGCATAATGACGCTCGGAAACATAACCATGTTGCGCAAAGTCATTATAGGCAGTTCCTCATTTAGACAGTCCTCTGTTAATTCCGGTCCAGATGGGTCAATGTCCGTTACGACCGAAAATTTAGCATCTTCTTCTTCGGGATCATCAAATCTTCTTTTTCTAACCATAGTTTTTTGATTCTATTTATAATTTCTGTTGTTTTCGCATAAAATGGCTACAAAGTTAAACATTTTGAGGAAACTATAAAAACGCTTTTCGATAATAATAAGGTGGTTAACTGTTTTTATTGAGCGCATACGCTTTCAAAACATTGGTACGAGCTTGCAGGATTGCGCTCAAATTGCATTATCTTTGTGCCGGAAAGACTGTGTTTTTAAATTCGGGATAGCTTTATTGCGCTTGAATTAACTATATGAAGCAGGTAGTATTTTGGAAAATATAATGTGATTTAACAGGATGTCTAATACATATTTTCAGTTTAAGAAATTTATCATTCATCATGACCGCTGCGCGATGAAGGTAGGCACGGACGGAGTGTTGCTCGGCGCATGGGCGAATGCCGAAAACGCTCGGCGAATATTGGATATAGGAGTAGGTAGCGGACTTATATCATTGATGCTAGCACAGCGTTATCCGTCGGCCAGTATAGTAGGAATCGATATCGATGAAGATGCGATAGCGCAGGCTAAAGAAAACGCCGGGTTGTCACCGTGGAAGGATAGGATAGAGTTGTTTGTAGCCGATGTATGTGAATTCTCTAAAAATGAAAACATGCAGTTTGATGCCATCGTTTCTAATCCTCCGTATTTTGAAGAGAAAGTACATTGCCCTGACGGACAACGTAATGCGGCAAGACATACGCAAGGCTTGTCTTTCGCTGATTTGCTTGATAGTGCGAATCGACTCCTTGCTCCGGAAGGCGGCTTCTCGGTAGTGTTGCCAAGCAATGCTTACGATACTTTTGTTTCTTTAGCTGCCGAAAGGCATTTGTATGTGCGTCGCTGTACGAAAGTGTTTACCAAGCCCGGCATTCCTGCCAAGCGAGTACTGGTGGAATTAGGGCATGGTATAGTGAGAGCGGAATTGCATGACTTATATATCGAGGTGGCTCCCCGAATACACAGCAATGAATACGTAGCTCTGACGAAGGAATTCTATTTGAAAATGTAAACAATATTACTTTTCTTTATCGGATGGATTCTGCTTCTTGCTGTACGACAGTCTGCGCAGCAAGTTCTGGTTAAGTTGCAACAATTCCTTATGCTTCTTCACGATAGTAGACGTGAGTGGTTTCGTATCGAGAAAGTCCGTGAAGTGCTGTAGTACGCTGAACGGCTCTTCCGCTTCCGATACTTTTTTTATGGGAGCCATTACCTTCAGTCCCTTTGGTATAATCTCTACTTCCAGGTCTTTTCCGCCCATTGTGGGGTCGCCGTCGTAATGGAATACGCCCTCTTGTGTGCGGTGGATGGTAATCTTTTTCTCCTTCAGTGTTTTGATTCGGCTGTTTTGGTCGATGGTTTTATTAAAGAGCTGGAAAGACAACGACGGAACATCGAGAACGGTGAACGGCTCTAATATAGTAATGTCCATCATTCCGTCGGTCAGTGATGCCTGAGGCGCTATGTAGGCGTTGTTGCCATACTGAGAAGCGTTGGCACACGCTATAAGGAACGCTTTATACTTCATCGTGCCTTGCTCGTTCTCTATTTCGTAAGTTTCGGGTTTATACGTCAGGCTCTCGTGCAGCGTATTTTCTAAATAGGTGAGTAGTCCCCTTCTTCCCGAGTCGGCGAACTTTAGGCTAACGAAAGCGTCGAAACCCACGCCGCAGGTGCAGAAGAACGGGTGCCCGTCTATCACTCCACAGTCTATGTCCTTTATCGCACCTTCGTTAATAACATCAATCGCTCCTTTCGGACTCATCGGTATATGAAGATGACGAGCCAGCCCATTGCCAGAGCCGCAAGGGATGATACCCATCGCCGTGTCGGTATGTATCAAGGCACGTCCTATCTCATTGATAGTACCGTCTCCGCCTATCGCTATCGCCATATGCTCTCCTTTCTTTACCAGCTCGTCGGCTATCAGTGTGGCATGACCGGCATATTCCGTCTTACGGATATCGTAGTCATAGCGTGAGCGGTCAAGTTTCTTATCTATTAATTGCAGGATGGCATCTTTGTTATGGGTGCCCGATATAGGATTTACAATAAATGTTATATGCTTTTTCAAACTCATTCGTAAAGGGGTTTGTTGATTCGGAAAGCAAAATTAGCTCATTTTTTGTAAAAGAACACGCTTTTTGTGGTGTATTTGCGATATTTAGCGAGTTTTTTTATGTCTCTGTAGTTTCATTATACTAGAAATTATTACCTTTGCACATTCTTAACAGAAATGTGCCGGACGGAAGTCCGGTTTTTAGTGAAAATACAAACGTAAGCGGAGTGCTTACCAGAAAAAATAATATGGGATTATTACAAGACAAATTAAGCAAATTCAGAACGCCGCAGTACTATATGGAGAAAGGCGTTTACCCTTATTTCCGTGAAATTGACAGTGCTCAAGACACAGAAGTAATAATGGACGGAAAAAAAGTGTTGATGTTTGGTTCTAACTCTTACATGGGTTTGACTCATGACCAGAGAATCATCGAGGCGGCTATCGCTGCTACTCGTAAATATGGTACAGGATGCGCCGGATCACGCTTTCTTAACGGTACTTTAGACATTCATGTTCAGTTGGAGCATGAACTTGCCGAATTTGTAGGTAAAGAAGAAGCTTTGGTTTACTCAACCGGTTTCACTGTAAACGAAGGTGTAGTATCTTGCTTGACCGATCGTAATGACTACATCATCTGTGATGACCGCGACCACGCTTCAATCGTAGACGGTCGTCGTCTTTCTTTCTCTACACAGTTGAAGTATAAGCATAACGATATGGCGGCTCTCGAAAAAGAATTGGCAAAATGCCGTCCGGAGTCGGTTAAGCTGATTGTAGTAGACGGTGTGTTCTCTATGGAAGGAGACTTGGCTAACTTGCCAGAAATCGTTAGATTGAGCGAGAAGTATAACGCTAGCATCATGGTAGACGAAGCTCACGGCTTGGGAGTATTCGGTCGTCAGGGTAGAGGTGTGTGCGATCATTTCGGCCTTACTAATAAGGTTGACTTGATTATGGGTACATTCTCTAAATCATTGGCTTCTATCGGTGGTTTCATCGCTGCAGATAAAGACACTATTAACTGGTTGCGTCACAACTCACGTTCTTATATATTCTCTGCAAGTAACACTCCTGCTGCTACTGCAGCTGCAATGGAAGCTCTTCACATCTTGAAGACTGAACCTGAACGTCAGGAGAACTTGTGGAAGATTACCAACTACGCTCTTAAGTGTTTCCGCGAAGTAGGTTTCGAAATCGGAGATACAGAAAGCCCTATCATCCCGCTTTACGTGCGTGATACCGACAAGACTTTCGAAGTTACAAAATTGGCGTTCGATGCCGGCGTATTTATCAACCCGGTTATTCCTCCTGCATGTGCACCTCAGGATACATTGGTTCGCTTCGCATTGATGGCTACTCATACCAAAGAACAGGTTGATTACGCTATCGACAAGTTGACTCAGTGCTTCAAGCAGTTGGATATCTTGAAATAAGAATACCACGAAGAAAAAAATAGAAGCCACACGGTTTAGCTTCTATAATATATAATAAGGAGACTATATCACATTGATTTGTTCTTTGATTTATTTGAATCAAGAAATGATTAATGAGATATAGTCTTTTTTGCTTTTACAGAAGAAATGATAAACACATAAATTCAGTGAACGTATATGATATTGAATGAAAGAGATTGCCGGCACGATGTTGTGATACAAATTGCCCAACAGATGATTACCGCCGCCCGTACTGCACCTAAAGCAAAAGGGGTAGATATTATAGAAGCAGCCCTGATAACCGAAAGCAATATCCGTATCTTATCGGATACAATGAAACAGATGTACGAGGAAAACGGCTTTAAGTTTTTCTTGCGCGACGCAGAGAACATTCTTGCTGCCGAGTGTGTAGTGCTGATAGGGACGCATGATCATATCCACGGCATGAATTGCGGGCATTGCGGCTTTGCCACATGCGAAGAAAGGTTTGAAGGCGTGCCATGCGCCATCAATACTGTGGATGTAGGAATAGCTATCGGGTCGGCATGCGCTGTAGCCGCCGATCATAGGGTAGATACTCGTGTAATGTTCTCGGCAGGACTTGCAGCACAGCAACTCGATTGGTTGGACGGATGCACCCGAGTATTCGCTATCCCGGTAAGTGCATCGTCAAAAAATCCTTTTTTCGACAGAAAGCCGATTACTGTAGAATAAACTTTTCTACTACATGCGCCACTCCGTCTTCATCGTTCGAAAGGGTGATGAAGTCGGCGCTGTCGCGCACCACTGTCTGTGCGTTAGCCATGGCAACTCCCATGCCGGCGTAGCGTATCATTGATAGGTCGTTGAAGCCATCGCCAACGGCCATCATTTCTTCTTTCGTCATTCCTATTTCCTTCAGAAGAACTTCCAGTGAGCGAGCCTTGTCGATTCCCTTAGGCACCAACTCCAAGAAATAAGGTTCAGAGCGGAATACTCCCATCTTATCTTTCAGAGTTTCCTGCATTTCTTTTTCCAATACGGCCAAACGTTCTGGTTCACCTACAATAAGGCACTTTGCTACCGGGTGTTTTACCGCATCCAAGAAGTTGTCTACCTTCTTTATGGTCATTACATTAAGCAGCGCTTCTTTAAGAACGTACTCATCGTCGGGCTTTTCTGTAAGAACGAATTCGTTTTCGTATGTTACTATGGCAAAGTCATTATCCTTAGCGCATTTATACAGATAAGGTAGCACCGTAGGGTCGAGCAGGTTCTTATACATCATCTCTTTGGTTTTCCAGTCGATGATTTCGCCGCCGTTATAAGAAAGAATATAGCCTTCGTACTTATCAAGCTGAAGCTTGTTGGCCAGCGGAGCCACTCCGTATGTAGGTCGGCCCGAAGCCAATACTATCTTTAATCCTTGTTCTTGCGCACGAGTCAGCGTGTCGAGCGTATGTGCAGTTATTTCTTTTTTCGAGTTGGTTAGCGTTCCGTCGAGGTCGAGTACTAGAAGTTTATATTTCATATAGGTTATTAGTGTAATAAGATATTAATGTTTGCAAAGGTAGCCAATCTCTTATTATTTTCCGTTATATTTAGGCAGAAAAAGAAAAAGGAGGACAGACTATGAATTTATTTGGCGATTTTACGTTACGCATATTCGTGGCAGGGGTTATGGGCATACTTATAGGCTTGGAGCGAGAATATCGTGCCAAGGAAGCCGGTTACCGCACTCATTTCCTTGTTGCTCTGGGTAGTGCGCTCATGATGATAGTTTCGCAATACGGATTCGAGGATGTGCTGAAAGCTGATTTGGTGCGTCTCGACCCCAGTCGTATAGCCGCACAGGTGGTAAGCGGCATCGGTTTCATTGGTGCCGGAACCATAATTTTGCAGAAGCAGATAGTGCGTGGACTGACCACAGCCGCCGGAATATGGGCTACGGCCGGAATCGGGTTGGCAGTAGGTGCCGGCATGTATGGCATAGGTATTGTTGCCACGGCATTGGTGCTTATTGGGCTCGAAGCATTGGGATTTTTCTTCGGAAGCCTTGGACTGCATGGCATGGTAGTGGAGTTTTTCGTGACCGACAAGGCGCTGATAACAAAAATCTCATCGTTACTTCAGTCTAAGGAATGCGTCATTACATCGTACGAGATGAAAGATTTTCATGACGCTAGCCGTCACGAATACCTTGTAAGCATGACCGTCAAGGCCAAACGGATGAACGAACACGCTTTGTTACAAGCTCTTCAAGACGAGTTTCCGGAAGTCTCGGTCACTAAAATTGTGTAATCTTCTAAAAAGATAGGGAATTCCCTACATTGAAATAGGGAATTTCTGTGTCCCGAGAGAAAAGCAATTCTTATTTTTGTATCACGAAATAAAAGACGAAACAAGATTAAAATAATAGCGTATGAAAAGTAGATTTATAATAACAGCGTTAATAGCTTGCTTGCCGTGGCTTGCTATGGCACAGAGCAACGACGATCTCTATTTCGTTCCTAAGAAAGAGACGAAGGCAAAAAAAGAGAACGTCGCAGTGCAGCGCGAGAAAAGACAAAGTTCGGCTACTACGGTATATGCTGCTCCAGGTTCTACGGTAGTGGTAAAGGATGCGTCAGGCCGTACACGCAATATTGATGAATATAATCGCCGATACACATCGCGCGATAATACTTTCCGCACTCAGAACGATACGCTCTACATCGAAGAAAAACCTTATGGCGAGCGTGGTGAATGGGTAAACGGTTTCGAAGGTACGCAGGATGATTATGAATATGCCATGCGTATCGTCCGCTTTCGCAGTCCGCGTTACGCTATCCCCGTAAGCAGTCCGCTTTATTGGGATGTGGTGTATGGCGCTTATCCTTCATGGGATTGGAATGTGTACGATGACGGACTCTATGCTTATGTATTCCCAACCTATACTAACCCTATGTGGTGGGATTGGCGATGGAATTGGAGTATGGCAGGCCCTCGCTGGGGCTGGAGTTGGGGATGGAGCTCTCCTTATTATTATAGTTATTATAGCTGGCATTCTCCTTATTGGTATGGCGGTTGGTACGACCCGTATTGGGGACCGGGATGGGGTGGTCCGCATCACCATCATCACGGATATTACGGATGGGCTGGCAATTACCGTGTAGGACATACCGATTATCGCCCGTCTCGCTATAACCGTGGTGGAAGCAGCTTGCGCTATTCTGCTTCTAATCAGAACAGATATAACAACGGATACTCTCGCAATCCGGGCAATTCGTCTACTCGCTGGAATAACAGCCGTGGCTCTATCGGACGTGTGGTAACTCCGGGCAACAACGGAAGTGCTATCCGCGTACAGCCGGGAAGTCAGTCGTCAGTTCGTCGTGGATATGTAAATGGCGGAGCATCGGGCAGCAATAGCCGTGGTTCGTCTTTCGGTAATAACCGCGAAAGCAATACCTATATTCGTCCCAGCAGCACTGTAGACCGTTCGGGTTCATCTTACAGTCGTCCCAGCAGCACTCGCCGTAGCTATGAAAGCAACAGTCAGGGCAGTTCATTCGGACGCAGTGGCGGCAGCAGCAACAGCGGCTCATTCAGTCGTGGCGGTAACAGCGGAAGCTTCAGCCGTGGTTCGGCAACAGGCGGAAGCAGTAGCCGTGGCTCTATGGGAGGCGGAAGCAGCTCACGCAGAAGATGATGAAAAAGTAATGGACACTATTCTTAAAGATTAAGTTATGAACAGATTATATTTCCTCTTGGCTGCCGGATTGATATCATCGGCAGCCGTAGCACAAAATCAATACGACGCATTGAAGTTGATGAATAACGATCTCAACGGTACAGCCCGCTTTGTAGGTATGGGCGGTGCTATGAGTGCCTTGGGAGCAGATATCTCAACTATAGGAACTAACCCTGCCGGAATCGGTTTGTTCCGTAAGAGCGATGTGTCAGTCAGCTTCGGGTTCAATAATAATAAGGTGTCGTCCGATCACGGTGGAATGAAAGTGAGCGACGACCGCACCCGTTGGTCGTTCGATCAAGCCGGCTTTGTATGGGCAAGCAAGATAGGCAACCGTACCGACCTTCGCTACTTCAACGTAGGTTTCAACTACACTAAGCGTGCCAATTTCAACCGCCAGTTCTCTTCTAAGATGAATCTCAATGGTGAGTCGCTTACTAATCAGATGGCGATGATGGCCATGAATTCTGGAAAATTCGGAACAGTGAATGACGTAAATGCCTTGTTTGATGCCAAGAACCCATATACATCCGAAACATACTATGGAGTTCCGTATTTAGCAAGTATGGGATTACGCTGCGGATTCAATAAAGATGGCGTTAGTGCCGGATTGCTTGACTATGTGACAGAAGCCAACGACGACACAAAAATATCAAAAATATACGGCTGGAATGGCGAACAAGGCGAGTTCTACAGTCGTGAGGAAGGCGGTATCAATCAGTTCGATTTCAACGTGGCTTTCAATGTACAGGATAGATATTACTTCGGACTTACATTGGGCGTATACGATTTGAACTACAACCGCTATTCATCTTACGCTGAAACTATGAACCGAATTACTCAGGAAGGAGATGCAGAATATCACGATACCGGCGATTTGACACTGAACAACTGGTATCGTGCCGATGGTACAGGTATCGACTTGAAGTTTGGAGCCATAGTTCGTCCATTTGAGTACTCTCCGTTCCGCCTCGGTTTCTCGGTACATACACCTATATGGTATTCTATGACCGATAAGTATTCGGCAACCATCGCGTCTAACCTCAACATTCAGAATAGAAATGGTGGCTATACATCAGGTTCGTCGGTAGAAAATCTTTCCGACTATCTGCAGCCGCAGTACGTATTCGATTACGCCCTAACTACTCCGTGGCGCATCAATGTAAGTGCCGGAACCGTACTGGGCGGCATGGTAGCCTTAGATGCTGAGTACGAATTCGAGAAATACTCATCTGCTCGTCTGCGTGAAAGAACAGAATACGATTACGATTATGTATACGGGGGCAATGACTTAAGCGGTACCGATGCTATTAAGGAAACCTTCAAGCCTGTGCATAAGTTCCGTGTAGGTATGGAAACCAATGTAGACGGCTTCTGCATTCGTGCAGGATATAACTTCCAGTCGGCTCCTATAGAAACGGGCTCTTTCAAGAACATTGCTGCCACCGACGAAACACGTACTAATCCTGAATACATCAACCCGAAAAACCGCCAGTCGTTTTCTTTCGGTTTAGGTTATCACGGCAAGACACTTTATGCCGACTTAGCCTATAAGTACGATATGTACAAATCTGATTTCTACGCATTCGACAGCAAGACATTTGTTCCTGCCAAGTTGGACAATGAGCGTCATCAGCTATTGTTCACCGTAGGAGCACGTTTTTAAGAGAAAGATAATTTAAATTTATTGTAAGAGCGCATACGCGTCTTTCGGTAACCCGAGAGAGCGGATGCGCTCTTTTTTTATTTGCCGAAAATGTATTATTTTTGCACCCCTCAAAGAAAAGATTATGGCAAAACAAGAATATATTCAGAAAAACAAAGAATGGCTTGCGGCAAAAGCAGCCGAAGAAGGAGTACAGTCACTGCCTAAAGGCATCTATTACAAAGTAATAACTTCGGGCGACCCCGCAGGAAAACAACCTACGGCACGCAGCATAGTTACAGTACACTACACCGGATGGACCATCAACGGAAAGAAATTCGACAGTAGCCGTGGTGGTTGCGCAATGGCAGTACGCCTTAACGAACTTATAACCGGATGGGTTATCGCCCTTCAACGTATGCATGTAGGCGATAAGTGGGAAGTCTACATCCCCTCTGAAATGGCATACGGCAAATTCTCTCAACCTGGCATCCCCGGAGGCTCTACGCTTATATTCGAAATAGAACTGTTGGGCGTAGCATAAATTTATAAATAAGCAGCCATACCATGAAGATATTGAAACAAAAGTATCGTCCGATAGCACGCATACAGCAAATTCCGCAGTTGTTTTACCTGATAAAGTGGACCGTACTCTCGGCATTGGCCGGAGGATGCATCGGCTCCGCTTCTGCATTACTGTTGGTATCGTTGCAATGGGCTAAGAGTATCGCGAGTCACACCTCTCAGGGCATACGGGTATCTATACCGCACAAGTTGTTGGCAGTCCCAAGAACATACTCTCCTGGCGAGAGAAAGGCAGCAAGTTGCACTCTTGACATAAAGCAAAAATACCGAATAGAAATACTAAAAGCTCAAATTTTTCGATATTTATTCTTCGGATAGCCTTAACTTTGAACAGAAATATATATAAATCACAGATTTATGGCACAAGCTAAGGAAATGACGTCGGGAGCCTCTTTTCCGCTCATTCTTAATTTTACACTACCACTTTTATTAGGAAATCTCTTACAGCAAACCTACTCGCTCATGGATGCCGCCATAGTGGGTAAGTATTTAGGCATAAACGCCTTGGCATCAGTAGGAGCCAGCACTTCGGTTGTCTTCCTTATCTTAGGATTCTGCACCGGTTGCTGCAGCGGCTTCTCTATTCCCGTAGCCCAGAAATTCGGAGCGCGAGATTACGTCACCATGCGTCGCTTCATATCCGTCAGCCTCAAGATATCCGGAGTCATGTCGGTTGCCTTAGCCATAATCACCAGTTTGCTATGCGCTTACATCTTGCGAACAATGCAAACTCCGGAAAATATCTTCGACGGAGCATATACCTATCTTCTTATAACGTTTATAGGCATACCTTCTATCTTCTTTTACAACCTATTGTCCGGTATCATTCGTGCCTTGGGCGACAGCAAGACACCATTTTGGTTCCTGCTACTTTCGTCGGTGCTGAATATCATACTCGACCTTTTCTGCATAATTGTGTTAGGGTGGGGAGTAGCCGGAGCCGCCATCGCCACGGTATTTTCGCAAGGCGTTTCGTCGGTGCTGTGCTATATCTATATGAATCGTAAATATGAAATCCTTAAAACTACGCCGTCAGAGCGACGCTTCCGTTCTGATATAGCCCGCCAACTGCTTGGCATCGGCGTGCCTATGGGACTCCAGTTTTCTATCACTGCCATAGGTAGCATCATGCTGCAAAGCGCTAATAATGCATTAGGTACTGCGTGTGTAGCGGCATTTACAGCAGCCATGCGCATAAAAATGTTCTTTATGTGCGCTCTCGATAGTTTAGGTATAGCCATGGCTACATATAGCGGACAGAACTACGGAGCCGGAAAGCCCATTCGCATTTGGCAAGGAATCAAGTCGTCGTACGTTATGATGCTTGTTTACGTAGCAGCGATAAACATAATAATATGGTGCTTTGCCGAGAAATTCGCCCTGCTGTTTATCGACCCATCCGAGACGGAAGTCATAAAAGATACGGCGTTGTTTTTACATATCAACTTGTCGTTCTTTCCATTGCTCGGTTCGCTCATTATTTTACGCTACACCATTCAGGGGGCAGGCTACACCAAACTGGCTATGTTCTCTGGCGTATCCGAAATGGTAGCCCGTATTATGGTCAGTCTTGTAGTAGTGCCGTTGTTCGGCTATTTAGGTGTATGTTACGGTGACCCCACGGCATGGTTATTCGCCAATCTGTTCTTGACTCCGGCATTTATATACGTATACCGCCGGTTAAAGCAGATAGCCCGTCCCGAGGCAGCTTAACAATAATTGTCTTATAAAGCTTTCGTTTCTCGCTGAAAATGCGTACCTTGCCATAGTAATCATAAAACCGTTAGCTTATGACAAAACTTAATGAAGTGTACCGTTGCAGCGTATGCGGCAACATAGTAGAAGTAGTAAATGCAGGCGGCGGTGAATTGCACTGCTGCGGAAAGCCCATGCAGCTGATGAAAGAGAATTCTGTTGATGCCGCAAGGGAAAAGCACGTCCCCGTGATTGAAAAAATTGCCGGAGGATACAAAGTTACTGTAGGCAGCGTAGAGCATCCCATGCTCGATAATCACTACATTCAGTGGATAGAACTATTTGATGGCGAGAAAGTGATGCGTCATCATTTGAAGCCTGGAGAAAAGCCCGAAGCTACATTCGTCACTCAGGCCGAAAAGGTAAAAGCTCGCGAGTATTGTAATCTTCACGGTCTATGGATTGCCGAAGAATAAAAGTTATCAAGTTTTAAACGAAAAGAAGGAGTTGCCTATTTGTGGGCGACTCCTTCTTTTCGTTTATAAAAACTGTTCCAATTATAGCAAAAATTGAGCTATGCGCAAATAATACAACTATATGCACCATAAATGCAACTTTGTTTATGTTAATTACATCATCTTTGCAGTGTAAGAAAACAAAACACAAAAGCTACAATAATTATATATATTAAATCCTATTAATCGAAAATAGAAAAAAGGTTGGTTGTTTTTATTGGGTAACTTAAAATGGAAAAAGGAGTAAGAAAGGCGACTTTCCTACTCCTTTTAATTTATACGTCTGTGATATTGTCTTTCGTCTTAACTTATTAGAAGTTGAAGAACTTCTTAGCGTTGTTGTAGCAAATATCCTCTACCATCTGCTGAACTCGAGCCATCTCTTCTGCAGGAATTTCACCATTCTCTACATCGTTGCCCAGCAAGTTACACAATGTACGGCGGAAGTATTCATGACGCGGATAAGACAAGAATGAACGAGAATCGGTAAGCATACCAACGAAGCGGCTCAACAAGCCAAGCAATGACAAAGCGTTCATCTGTTTCTCCATACCATCCTTCTGATCGAGGAACCACCATCCAGAGCCGAACTGAATCTTACCCGGAACAGAACCATCCTGGAAGTTGCCAAGCATAGTAGCGATAACCTCGTTGGCACACGGATTCAAGTTATAAAGGATAGTCTTAGTAAGCTTGCCGTTAGAGTTCAAGCGATCGAGGAACTTAGACATAGCCTTAGCGGTAGTAAACTCACCGATTGAGTCGAAACCAGTGTCAGGACCAAGGAGCTTAAACATCTTAGAGTTGTTGTTACGGATAGCACCATAGTGGAACTGCTGAGTCCATCCGGTTTCATAATCCATTTCGCCGAATACTACGAGCATAGCCGACTTGAACTTCAAGATTTCTTCGTGAGTCAATTCTGTACCGCCATACACCTTATTAAATATAGCGTTGATTTCAGCGTCGGTGTAATCTTCAGCGTAGAACTCTTCGATACCGTGGTCAGACAACTTACATCCCTGTTCTGCGAAGAACTCATGACGTTTGCGCAAAGCAGCAACCATATCGTCGAAAGAAGAAATAGTAACACCGCTCACCTCAGCCAATTTCTCCATGTATGCACGGAATTCAGCCGGAACTTCTACAGCCATAGCCTTGTCAGGACGCCAAGTAGGAAGCATCTTGATTTCGAAACCGCTTTTGCGAGTAGCGATATGATATTCCAAAGAATCTACAGGGTCGTCGGTAGTACAAACAGTCTCTACGTGATAACGACGCATCAAGTTGCGAGCTGAATATTCGGGAGTCGCCAATTTAGCGTTACATTCCTCGAAGATTTCGCGAGCGGTAGTAGGATTCAAGATCTTGTCGATACCGAAAGCAGTCTTAAGTTCCAAGTGAGTCCAGTGATACAGCGGGTTGCGGAAAGTATAAGGAACTGTCTCAGCCCATTTTTCGAATTTTTCCCAATCAGAAGTATCCTTGCCAGTGCAGAAACGTTCGTCTACACCGTTGCTACGCATAGCACGCCATTTATAATGGTCGCCACCCAACCATATTTCAGTGATAGAGTTAAAGCGATAGTCATCAGCAACCATTTTAGGAATCAAGTGACAGTGATAGTCGATGATAGGCATCTTAGCTGCATGATTGTGGTACAATTCCTGTGCTGTTTCGGTCTTCAACAGGAAGTTTTCATCCATAAATTTTTTCATAATCTCAGTTTTTGTTATATAGTTAATTTGTTAGTAATTTTCGCTTAATAAACTATCAAGCTATAGATAATGCGTGAAAAATAACTCTCATTTTATGTTGTTCAACATATATAGCGATTTATTTATCGTTATCGAACACGAAAGTAGAAATTTTATTTGGAATAACAAAATAATTCGTATATTTGCAGCGTTGAATTAATAAAAAAACATTTGACCAACGAAAAACATACCTTTTGAATATAAAGATATTTTATCGGAAGTGTAATTTTTGTTAGCGCAAACGATAACTTTTATAAGTAGACAGTAAATTTACAGAATACAATTAAATAAGAAACCTAAAATATTAAAAAAGAATGAAACCGTTAAACAAAGAAACAGCCAATAAGACTGTACGTCCAGAGAGAATTATTCAGTTTGGTGAAGGAAACTTCTTGCGTGCATTCGTAGATTGGATTATCTACAACATGAACGAGAAAACAGATTTTAACAGCAGCGTAGTAGTAGTTCAGCCTATCGACAAAGGTATGGTAGACATGCTGAATTCACAAGACTGCTTGTACCACGTAAACTTGCAAGGTCTTGAAAACGGCAAGGCAGTAAACAGCCTTACTATGATCGACGTTATCAGCCGTGCCTTGAACCCATATACTCAGAACGACGAATTCATGAAGTTGGCAGAACAGCCCGAAATGAGATTCGTTATCTCTAACACTACAGAAGCCGGAATCGCTTTCGATCCTTCTTGCAAGCTCGATGACGCTCCCGCATCTTCTTACCCAGGAAAGTTGACTCAGTTGCTTTACCACCGTTTCAAAACATTCAACGGCGATATGAGCAAAGGTCTTATCATCTTCCCATGCGAGTTGATTTTCTTGAACGGTCATAAATTGAAAGAAACCATCTATCAGTATATCGAATTGTGGAACCTTGGCGACGAATTCAAGACTTGGTTCGAAAAAGCTTGTGGAGTATACGCTACATTGGTAGACCGTATCGTTCCGGGATTCCCTCGCAAAGACATCGCCGCTATCAAGGAAAAATTGCAGTACGATGACAACTTGGTAGTTCAGGCAGAAATCTTCCACTTGTGGGTAATCGAAGCTCCGCAGGAAGTAGCTAAAGAATTCCCAGCAGATAAGGCAGGATTACACGTATTGTTCGTACCGAGCGAAGAACCGTACCACGAAAGAAAGGTTACATTGCTTAACGGTCCTCACACAGTATTGTCGCCTGTAGCATACCTTTCTGGCATCAATATCGTGCGCGACGCTTGTCAGCACCCTGTAGTAGGCAAATTCATCCATAAAGTAATGTTCGACGAATTGATGGAAACATTGAACTTGCCGAAACCGGAACTTGAGAAATTCGCACACGATGTACTTGAACGCTTCAACAACCCGTTCGTTGACCATCAGGTAACATCTATCATGCTTAACTCATTCCCTAAATTCCAGACTCGCGACCTTCCGGGCTTGAAAGTATACTTGGAACGCAAGGGCGAATTACCTAAGGGTCTTGTATTAGGATTGGCAGCCATCATCACTTATTACAAGGGTGGTAAGCGTGCTGATGGTGCTGAAATCGTTCCTAACGACGCACAAGACATCATGGACTTGCTGAAGAACCTGTGGGCTACCGGCGATACTCAGAAAGTTGCCGAAGGCGTATTGGCTGCAGAATCTATCTGGGGTGAAAACTTGAACTTGATTCCGGGTCTTACAGCAGCTGTAAAAGCTAACTTGGACAGCATCCAGGAAAAAGGAATGTTGGCAACAGTAGAATCTATCCTCTGATTTAATTGTTAGAAGTTCCATAATACCCTAAGGAGGCAAACTCTCATTTCTTGAGTTTGTCTCCTTTTTCGATTTAAACATTTTAGTTAACTTTGCACTCGTCTTTTTAACTGAAATGTAAATGAAGCCACAATTATTGATAGGTTCACCCATGTCCGGTAGCGGAAAATCCATCTTCACCATGGGGATTCTTCGCCTTTTGAAACGGAGGAATCTGAATGTACAGCCCTTTGTATGCGGCCCAGACCAGGCAGTTCCATTGTATCACGCCATAGCGTGCGGACACGATTCGGTCAACTTAGACACCTTCTTGGCTTCTAAAACCCATCTGCAGTACGTTTATAATACCTATTCCGAGAACGCCGAAATCTGTGTGGCCGAAGGCAACATGGGCTTGTTCGATGGCTACAACCGTATGCGAGGCAGTAGCGCCGAAATAGCCATGATGCTGAAGATGCCCGTGCTGATGATAGTCAACGCACGCGCCACCGGATACTCTGCCGCTCCATTGCTGTACGGATTCAAGCATTTCAAACACTCGCTCAATATCGTAGGCGTAATATTCAATCAAGTAACCTCATCGGCACAGTACGCCTCACTTAAAGAAGCCTGTTTCGATGCCGGAATAGCCTGTCTTGGCTACATCCCCTTTATAGAAGGACTGAAGTACAACCGCCGCATGGCCCTCACCGTAGAAAACCGTCGCGCGATAGGGGAGATGTCCGACCTCGTGGCAGACTTGATAGAGAAGCACGTAGATGTAGACCGACTGCTGAATCAAACCGTCCGCATATTCCCCTGCGAGTACACACTGCCATACACATCGGATATAGAGAACCTTTCATCCTTGCCCGCTATGCCGAAGAAAGGCAATTTGCGCATAGCCATAGCTCGCGACCCCGCTTTCTGCATGGTTTATAAGGAAAACATCGATCGCCTGTCCACTCTTGGCACTATTAAATATTTCAGTCCCGTATTTGGTAGCGAACTTCCAGAAGCCGACATAATATACCTTCCCGGCGGTTTTCCCGACCTCTTCGCCCGCCAGCTACATCGTCGCAAGCAACTCTTGGAGCAACTTAAAGATTACGCCGAGAGAGGAGGGAAGATATTGGCGGAAGGAGGAGGCATGGCCCTTCTCTCACAAAGCCTGTCGAACAAACCCGGAGGCACCCCATACGAGATGGCGGGCATACTGCCGTTCCGCATCTCCGCCGACGAGCAGAAATACACCGGAGGCTACCGTTGCATAACCCTCAATAACACAGAATACAAAGGTCACGAATTCCATTTCTCGAAGATGGAAAACACCCCGTGCGAAGCCCTTGCAGAGATTCGCCTCTACACAGCTCGCGGCACAGAATCGTCCACCTCATTGTACCGCTACAAAAATGTAATAGCCGGCTACACTCATTGGTACTGGGGAGAAAGTGATATTTTAGATTTGTGGAAATAATAAGAATGCTAAACATACACTACGCACTGAAAGTGCAAAAGTAAAAACATCAAGCTTTGTGATTTTACTTTTGCACTTTCAGTGCGTTTTTTTTGTAATAATGCAATGTGCGAAAAAAACAATGCAATGAAATAAAAAAACAATGCGAATGGTCAAGTGAACCATTGCGATGGTTCGATTTAAGCATCGCAATGTTTTTTGGGGGTTATATACTGTAAATTTATGCTGATTGCCACTTAGAACCATAAAAGATAACACTTGCTACTTTTACATTAGCGGAAAAGCTAATAGATAATCACACGAAAATAGGGGAGAAATAACACGAGCGTGTTGCGCAAATTATGTTGGTCTTCTAATTGTAAGACCCGACTTTGTGTACAAAGGTACGTTTTTTCTATCATTTACAATCATTTAGGAAAGAAAATATTTTGACTATCGGCTAATTGTTGCCCAAATGTTGACCAAATCAAGCTTTTTGTTTTCCTGAAACCAACTGATTACCAACGGAATATAGGGTGTGTCGTGTTTTACAATTAGAAGACCAAGAAAGACTGATAGAGACGAAGCCATGTAAGTAGGTGAAAATGTTATACATCTACACCTTTCAATCTTTGGCGGCTAATCTTGATGGTATTATTATGAACAATGTCGTTGTAAAACAGGCGCAGTTATCCAAGGCGATGGCGGCCAACTCAACAGACATAAAGTAGAGGAGAGTTTATGAAGCTGGATTGCACGGATTCTCGTTCTACAGCCGACGAAACAAAGAGTTTTCAAACCACTGAAAACAATGAATTTCCAGAGGGCACATACGTTTCTGAGCCAGACAAAGCGACTGGCTCAGTAGTAGAGAAACGCTCTAAAGCGAACGCTCGGAAAGTGCAATGGTGCTATCTTTTCGTGCATCACAGAAAAGTAAAATCATTCGAAGAACAACTCGAAAAAGACGGAATAACCTACTTCGTTCATAAAACCATTAAGTACGTTCCGCGCCACAGAAACAAAGGCGGCGTGCGCGAAGTCGAAATCCCTTCAGTGAGCGGCCTGATATTTCTGCAAGGCACTCCAAAAAAACTCCAGACATACCTCGACGAGAAACTGCAACCATATAGATTGTGCAAGAACTGCAGTACAGGCAAGGTGGCAACCATCCCATGTAGTCAGATGGAATCATTTATGCGCATCGTGGAGACCGAGCCCGAACGCCTTCGCTTCTTACTTCGTCCTTTTGTGTACTACTCAAAGAACCGCACCCTTCTTCGCATCATGACCGGCGACTATGCCGGACTCGAAGGATATGTTATCCGCATAGCTCGCGACCGTCGCTTGGTGATGGACGTAGGCGGCATGGCAGTAGCCATCTCTAACGTACACGCCGAACGTTTTGAAGAAGTCAACAAAAACGAAGGCAGCAAGTCGGAACGCGAAACCTTCTACAAACGTAACCTTCACGAACGTAACGCCTTTATCGACCGCTACTTCCATCAGGTAAGAACGGCAAGCGAGGTAGAAGCCCAGAAAGAAAACATCGCGATACTTCTTAATCAAACCCTTGCCGACGTAATGAGCAAGAAGCTCGATATAAAAGATGCCTTCGACACATTCTACTTCATGATAGAAGAGATAGGCTACTATTACGCCCCCTTCATTGACTACTTCAAAGACGACTTGAACCCCATCCTCGAAGAAGGCCGCAAGGTAATGCAGGAGATAGACCGTATCACCGCCAGCGTTGGTGACGTAGAACTCCGCCAACGCTGTGAAACGGAGTACGAAGAATTGAGAACTAATTATGGCTATTTGTTTGAATAGCGGATGGTAATAAAATAAGAAGATTGTCAATTAAAATAATAAAATCATTATGAGCATTTTTGCAGGTAAAACCCTTATGATTACCGGTGGAACAGGTTCCTTCGGTAACGCAGTGTTGAATCGTTTTCTCCGTACCGATATTGGTGAAATCCGTATTTTCTCACGTGATGAAAAGAAACAGGATGATATGCGCCATGAATATCAGGCAAAGTATCCTGATGTAGCAAACAAGATAAAGTTCTTCATCGGTGACGTTCGCGATTTGCAGTCATGCCGTAACGCTATGCCCGGCGTGGATTATATCTTTCATGCAGCAGCATTGAAGCAGGTTCCAAGTTGTGAATTCTTCCCGATGGAAGCAGTGAAGACAAATGTGATTGGTACGGATAATGTGTTGACAGCAGCAATCGAGTTTGGTGTAGGAGCAGTTATCTGTCTTTCTACCGACAAAGCCGCTTATCCTATCAATGCAATGGGTATTACTAAAGCTATTGAAGAAAAGATTGCTGTAGCGAAGAGCCGCTACTCTGGCAAAACTAAGATTTGCTGTACACGCTACGGTAACGTAATGTGCTCTCGTGGTTCTGTAATTCCTTTGTGGATTGATCAGATTCGCAACGGCAACCCTATTACTTTGACAGAACCTAAGATGACCCGTTTCATCATGTCGTTGGAAGAAGCTGTAGACCTTGTTCTCTTCGCTTTTGAACACGGTCATAACGGTGATATCCTTGTACAGAAAGCTCCTGCTTGTACCATCCAGACTCAGGCAGAAGCGGTATGCGAGTTATTCGGTGGCAAGAAAGAAGAAATCAAGGTTATCGGTATCCGTCACGGTGAAAAGATGTACGAAACATTGCTTACTAAAGAAGAATGTGCCAAGGCAGAAGATATGGGCAACTTCTATCGTGTTCCTGCTGACAACCGTGGCTTGAACTACGATAAGTACTTTAAAGAAGGTGATACCAAGCGTGCAGAAATAGAAGAATTCAACTCTGATAACGCATACCGCTTGAATCTTGAGGAAACCAAGGCTAAGATTGGCGCATTGGAATACATTAAGAAAGAATTGAGTGGCGAAGGTAACTTCGTACAGTAATAAGCGTATGAAGATATTAGTAACTGGTGCCAAGGGATTTGTTGGAAAGAACCTTTGTGCCCAACTCAATAATATAAAAGACGGCAAGGCACGTTGCTACGGCGACTTGCAGATAGAGGAAGTATTCGAGTACGACCTCGACTCTACGCCAGAGCAGCTTGACGCATGGTGCAAGGAATGTGACTTCGTCTTTAATCTTGCAGGCGTAAACCGCCCAAAGGATAATGACGAGTTCATGAAAGGCAACTTCGGTTTTGCCTCTACCTTGCTTGATACATTGAAGGCACACGGCAATAATTGCCCGGTTATGCTTTCAAGCTCTCAGCAAGCATCGTTGACTGGACGTTTCGGAAACAGCGAATACGGGCGTAGCAAGAAAGCGGGAGAAGAGCTTTTCCTAGAATACGGAAAAGAAACTGGAGCGAAGGTATTGGTTTACCGTTTCCCAAATCTCTATGGTAAATGGTGCAGACCTAATTACAACAGTGCCGTAGCTACGTTCTGTAACAATATCGCAAACGACCTGCCTATCACCGTTAACGATCCGAGCGTAGAACTTGAACTTCTCTATATTGACGACCTCGTAGAGGAAATGATTCACGCATTGAAAGGTGAGGAGCATCATTGTGAATTTGAAGGTCTTGATGTAATTCCGTCTGAAAAAGGACGCTACTGCTATTGCCCGGTTACTCATAAGATAACCCTAGGCGAGATAGTAGACTTGCTTCATCAATTTGCAGAAATGCCAAAGACATTGATGATTCCTGAAATTCCAGCCGATTCATTCGCAAAGCGTCTGTACAGTACATTCCTTAGCTATCTGCCAAAGGAAAAGGCAATCTTCGATTTGAAGATGAATGTAGATAACCGTGGATCGTTTACCGAATTAGTTCATACATTAAACTGCGGACAAGTAAGTATTAATATCTCAAAGCCTGGTATTACTAAAGGTGAGCATTGGCATAACACAAAATGGGAACAGTTCATCGTGGTTTCTGGTCACGGACTTATTCAACTCCGAAAGGAAGGTACAGACGAAGTGTTGGACTATGAAGTAAGCGGTGATAAGATACAGAGTGTAATCATGCTTCCAGGCTATACACACAACATTATCAACCTCTCTGATACAGAGGATTTGGTAACAGTGATGTACTGCAATGAGATATTCGATCCTAATAGACCGGATACCTATTTTGATAAAGTAGAGAAATAATCTATCGAGTATTTGTGAATATCGGGATTATTCGTATTTTTGCCTTTATAACAAAAAAAGAAACACTATGGACATTAAAGATTACCGTTTGACATCACAGGAAGAACCTTCGGACGAAATGCTTCATGAGCTGATGAAGCAGGTAGCGGAATCTGCTCGGCAGAGTACCGCTCATGCGCAGCGTGTATTGCAAGACAGAATGAAGGAGACGATTGCGGCAATCAGACAACAGCGTAAACTGTCCACAGTTAAAGCGTAAGTATTATGGTTGCAGTCCATCGTCCGGTGCTGTGTGTGGTTGCCGGTCCTAACGGATCAGGAAAGACATCGACTACGGAAAAGCTACTCGCCAACGAGTGGGCTGCTGACAGTGTATACATCAATCCCGACAATATTGCATTAGAACAATTTGGCGATTGGAATTCTCAGGATGCTGTATTGAAAGCTGCAAAGGAAGCTACCCGTTTGCGCTATCAGTGTTTGGAAGAGCAGAAAAGTTTTGTGTTTGAGACGGTGTTCTCGTCTGAGGAAAAGCTTGAATTTCTCCGGAAAGCACATTCAAGCGGTTTCTTTATCCGTTTTTTCTATGTCTGCACAGAGAATCCTGAGATAAACGTGCTCCGTATAGCCCAACGCTATTTGAACGGCGGACACGAAGTCCCCATATCTAAGATATTCAGTAGATACTATAAGTCATTATTGCTTGCAGCCCAGGCAATTCCATTTGTAGATAGAGCGTATATCTATGACAATTCGCGCGATAATGAATTGCCGCGTTTGCTTTATCGCACTTCCGAGGGGAAATTGGTGAAACAATACGTTCCTGAAATTCCTGCTTGGGCAAGCTCTTTAATAATCTAAAAACTTTATTTATTCATTAAGTTAAGCAGGGTTAAGACTCTGTTTGCATTTAGCATATCCTCATTTCTCGAAATGCAGGACCAATGCGTCTTATCCCTTTGTCTTGATAATCACTATTAAATTATAATGGAAAAGCAACCTAAATTTGATTATTCAGATATAAAGTTCAAGGATAACGGTAAGCTGAAATTGATTATCGTTGTCGGAACCCGTCCAGAGATTATCCGTCTCGCTGCCGTAATTAATAAATGCCGTCAGTATTTCGATGTAATTCTTGCCCATACAGGTCAGAACTACGATTATAACTTGAATGGTATATTCTTCCGTGACTTGAAACTTGCAGAACCGGAAGTATATATGGATGCAGTAGGCGATGACCTTGGCGCAACTTGCGGTAACATTATCAACTGCTCATACAAACTCTTCGCACAGACCAAGCCAGACGGTGTATTGGTATTAGGTGATACCAATTCATGTTTGAGCGTTATCGGAGCGAAGCGCCTTCATATCCCTATTTTCCATATGGAAGCAGGGAACCGTTGTAAGGATGAATGTCTGCCAGAAGAAACAAACCGTCGTATCGTTGATATTATCAGCGACGTAAACATGGCATATTCAGAGCACGCAAGAAGATACCTTGCCGACTGCGGTTTGCCGAAAGAACGTACATACGTAACAGGCTCACCGATGGCAGAAGTTCTACATAATAACCTTGCAGAAATTGAAGCGAGTGATGTTCATCAGCGTTTAGGCTTAGAGAAAGGCAAATACATCTTGTTATCTGCACACCGTGAAGAGAATATTGACACAGGAAAGAACTTCATGTCTCTTTTCTCAGCTATCAACAAGATGGCTGAAAAGTACGATATGCCTATTCTTTACAGTTGCCACCCACGTAGCCGCAACCGTCTTGCAGCCTCTGGATTCCAACTCGACACACGCGTCATTCAGCACGAACCTCTTGGCTTCCATGATTACAACTGCCTCCAGATGAACGCATTTGCAGTAGTCAGCGATAGTGGTACACTTCCAGAAGAATCAAGCTTCTTCACCAGCGTAGGTCATCCTTTCCCTGCAATCTGCATTCGTACTTCTACAGAACGCCCAGAAGCTATAGATAAAGGCGACTTTATCATTGCTGGTATTGATGAAAAGTCATTGCTGCAAGCTGTAGATACAGCCGTAGAACTTTGTCGTGACGGTCAGCATGGTATTCCAGTACCTGATTATGTAGACGAGAATGTATCGACTAAGGTTGTTAAGATTGTGCAGTCTTATGTTGGCATTGTGAATAAGATGGTTTGGAGAAAATTCTAAAATAAACATGGAAGCTGTTGTACAGGTAGTTCTGCAAAGAATGTGGTTCGATACCACCAACAGCTGCAATATTTGATGATTTATGAAAAAACAACATAATTCTAGTAATAGTTGGGCATGTTATATGTTATTTGCTTTGTTAGGTGTCTTTTGCATTATGGCGCTGTTTGCTTTCATTGTCATTAACAAATTAGAAACTTGGGAACAGCGAGGACAATTCGGAGATTTGTTTGGAACTATCAATGCGTTCTTTTCTGGTTTAGCTTTTGTTGGTTTGATAATAACGATTCGACAGCAGCATAAAGATTTAGAGTATCAAAGACAAGCTATTGAACAGACAAATCAGGAAATGCAGAGTCAGACGGATGAATTTAACAAACAAAATGAGACAATGAAAATTGAGCGCTTCGAGAATACTTTATTCAAGATGCTCGAAGTCCAGCAAAGTATTGTTAATGATTTGTATGCTGCAGATTCGCATACGGAATGGGTGAAAGAAGATGATTCAAATTCGTATGGAATAAAAGCAAAGGAAGTTTTGTCTAAAGACGAATATAGAGGTAGAAACTTATTCTACTATGTATTCTGTTTATGTGAACATCGTATCGAAAAAAAATACATTCAGAGACAAATAGTGTTTGGGGACTTTCCGATGTAATTAAATTCATGGGTAAAAAATGTTTTGATGATTATATGACGACAACAATGTTTGATCATTACTTCCGTCATCTTTATACTATATTAAAGTTTATATCAGTAAATGAGTGGTTGGGTGAGGAAAAACAATATCAGTATGCAACTTTTTTGAGATCGACGTTATCAAGATATGAATTAGTGATGCTTTATTACAATGGCTTTTTTCATCCTAAGATGAAAAAGATGATGGAGCGATATTCTATTCTTAATAATATTCGAAAAGATTTATTGCCTATGAGCTTTGAGTATAGTAATTACTTACAAGGCTTGGGGATACCAATAGAAAAATTGCGTGAGGCTAATTTCTCTGTTAGTGATTTTGAGTATTATTTGACAGATGTTGAAAATGATGAAACTCGGTATCACTTAAGAGCATTTTATACCAATGAAGAAATAGGAATTGGTATCGAACTGTTGAATCGTTGGAAAAAGTTTGTTAATTATAATATATGATTTGTATTAGATCTAAATTGACTACCAATTAATAAATATATATATAAGATGGAAAATCAATCTGGTAATAAGCGAATTGCCAAAAATACAATGTTCTTGTATGTTAGAATGTTGTTTGTGTTATTTGTTTCTTTATACACATCTCGTGTCGTACTGCATACTCTTGGTGTAGATGATTTTGGCGTTTATAATGTTGTGGCTGGCTTTGTGACATTGTTTGGCTTTTTTAATGCAACACTGTCTTCAAGCATGCAAAGATTCTATAATTATGAAGGTACAAATGATAAGGAAAATGGTTATCATCGTGTGTATTTCACAGGCTTGATAATTCATATTGTATTGGGTATTTTTATTATTGTGTTACTGGAAACCCTTGGGCTATGGTACGTTAATAATATAATGGTTGTTTCTAATGGTAGATTATTTGCTGCAAATATTGTTTATCAGTCATCTATACTATCAATGCTCTTTGTAATACTGCAAATTCCATATATGGGAGCAATTATGGCAAAGGAAAGAATGAATTATTATGCCATAATTAGTATGTTAGACGTAATATTAAAATTAGGGGCCATAATAATACTACCTTATTTACCTTTTGATAAACTTGTTGTATATGCAATAATAACTTTACTGATTTCAATATTTGATTTTTTGTGTTATTACGTATATGCCAAACATAATATTTTGACTAGAAAATTTATATGGCAAATAGACAGGAAGTTGTTTAGGTCGATGCTTTCTTTTTCAGGTTGGAATTTAGTCGGTACATTTGCTTTTTTATTAAAAGGACAGGGACTAAATATGCTTCTGAATGTATATTTTGGTCCTGTTGTTAATGCTGCAAGAGGTATTGCTTATCAGGTTAATGGAGCAATAAATGGTTTTTCTGCTAATATTGCAACTGCATTTCGGCCTCAAATAGTGAATACACATGCTGAAGGTAATAATGACAAAACACAATATTTGATGTTTATGGAGTCAAGGGTATGTTATGCTTTAATGTGTTTATTAACAGTTCCTATTATATTAGAATTAGATTTGCTGTTAAGATTGTGGTTGGGGGATATTGTGCCGGCGCAAACAAATGTTTTTGCAATGTTAGTAATGATAGATTCTTTGATTTGTACATTAAATACTCCTTGCTCTCAAGTTGCATTTGCTGTAGGGCGTATTAATAAATATCAGATAGCAACTTCTTTTGTAAATCTTGGCTTATTACCTTTTTCTTGGTTGTTTTTATATTGGGGGTATGATGCTGTTAGTGTGTTTTGGATAACCATTATTTTTTCTATAATTAACCAAATTGTTTGTTTGTTCCAATTAAAAGATATATTTGAGTATAGTATTGTTGAATATTTGAAAATAGTTATTTTGCCATGTGTGCTTGTTACTATTGTTTTGCCAGTATTGCCAATTATTGTGCATAATGTAATGGCTGAATCTTTTCTTAGGTTTGTTTTTGTTTTTTTGACAGATATATTAATGGGAATAGTATTGATATACTTAGTCGTATTGACAAAAAATGAAAGAGTTATAATATCTCAATATATTGGTAATCATTTGTATAAAATAAAACTATAATGTCAAAGGTTTCTGTTATAATCCCCGTTTACAACGTTGAGCAATATATAGAAAGATGCGTTAGAAGTTTGTTTGAACAGACTTTAATAGATATAGAATATATTTTTGTTGACGATTGTAGTCCGGACAATTCTATAAATATATTAGAATCTGTATTGGAAGAGTATCCTAATCGTAGGAGTCAAGTTAAAATAATACGTCATTTGGAGAATAAGGGTTTGCCTATTGCTCGAAAAACTGGCTTAGATAATGCAACTGGTGATTATGTAATACAATGCGATTCTGATGATTGGGTAGATAGAGTGATGTATGAAGAGATGTATAATATGGCTGTGAGTAATCATTCAGATGTTGTTGTTTGTGGATATTATGTAAGTGATGGAATAAGTAATGTTCCATATATTGGTAGTCAGTATACAGATAAAAAAAGTTATATTCATGATTGCTTGCTTCAGAAAGAGTCTGCATCTCTTTGTTCAAAGTTATTTAAGCGTGAATTGTTTAATAATGACATAATATATCCTAAGTATGCAATGGGTGAAGATATTGCATTGAGTCTGCAACTTATTTATTATAGTACTAAACTATGTTTTATACCTAAAGCTTATTATTATTATTATAGCAATTTAAATTCTATAAGTAAAAAGCAGTCTGATGAGAGTGTAATATCACGCTTCAGGCAGATTAGTAGCAATGTAAATCTTTTGGATACATTTTTTAAATCAAAAAAAAACGATAAGTTTATAATTAATGCATTCGATTGTTTTAAACATCTTCAAAGAAATCTACTTGCACCCGTAATATCACAAAAGAAGTATTATGAAGTTTGGAAGTATAGTTTTGGTGATATAAATAAAAAGGTATTATTTATGCCATTATCCCTTAAGGATAAAGTGGTTTTTTTATTGAGATTTACCAGATTAAAAAAGAAGTAAAATGAAAAATTTCACTATAGATAGAAAAGCTATTGCATATTATTTAATTCTTTTGCTTGTATTGGTGACTTGGACTGATTCAAAAAATCTTCCACCAATGTCTCTTCGCGTAATATTTATGTGTGCAGTTATCTTGCCTCTTTTGATAAAAAAAAGTATGTTACTTCCTGAGGTTTTTTTTACATTTGTTGTTATATCAGCGTCAAGTTATGCTGTTTCATATATGCCGGTTGATGGTCTTTATGTGTTAATAACAATACTTTTCAGCATTACTGTATTAGGGAGGAGAAATGGAATACATCTTAAAATTCCCATGTGTTTTAAGATGTTATGTCTACTATCAATATTCATGGATATTTTTTTTTCAAGTGATTTAGCATTTGCATTAAATTGGTTAGCTATAATAGTTGTTGCTGAATCATTCTTTTTAGTGAAGGATTCTCAGCAACTAAGATTATTGGCATTTTCATTTGCTGTGATATCTTTGGTCTTGTCATTAGAATTTATATTTGTGGGTAGTCGTTTTATAACAGACGTAAATACTTTGGACGGTACGTTGGAAAGAAAAGGATGGACTGACCCTAATTATTTTGGCTCAATATTAGGTTTCGGAATCTTTACTTCAATAGTGGAGTTAATAACTAAAAAAAATGACTCAAAGAGAATTCGATATTTTTACCTTTTAACAGTGTTAGTGTCTTTGTATACGCTATTTGGAACGGCATCTCGCGGAGCTGTTGTTGCTTTGATTTGTTCGTCTTTAATATTACTATTTGTTTGTCCGTTAAAAAAATCTTATCGCTTGGGTGTAATCTTAACGTCTTTTTTGATTTTATTCGTTATGTTTAAATTAAACATGCTTGACCTCTTGATTTTAAGGTTTCAAAGTGATGCTGGTGATGCTGGTGGACGTACTGAGATATGGATACCAAGAATGAATGCTTTCTTTAATGAATGTAGTCCAATACAGTGGATGTTTGGTTTGGGAACAGATGCTGCAATGAGATTAGGAACGAATCAATTTATTGGTTTTCATAATGATTATTTATCAGTACTTGTTAAATATGGATTTGTAGGTCTCTTTTGTTTATTGGGATTACTTTTAAAGCCAGTATTGAGCAGTTCTATAAATAAAGGTATTGTTGCAGCTGGTATTGTATATATGAGTTTATGTATGTTTTCTATTGAACCTTTTACGGGAGGACAATGGGGCTGTTTGTATTTTTATTTGTATATAATATTATTAAGTCAGGTGAAATATGAAAAGTCAGTTTGATATAAAAGAATTTGGCATAATACCTCCTCCTTATGGTGGATGCAGTGTATATGTGAAGAGATTGATTGATAAATTGAATTCTGATGGTTATAAAGCAGGTGGGTTTTATCTGGAATCATGTAACGATAAAAAGATTGAATCTTCACCTCTATATGATCGTTGGAATTGGATGGAAACTCATTTACTCCCTTTTAAAATATGGAGATATCTTAAAATTATAAAACCTTATAAAATCATACATTCGCATTTTAGTTTAGAAGGAATGGGCTATTTGTGGATGTTAATGAAATTAGATAAGAAAAAGGTAGTTGTAACCATTCATAATTCTATGGTTTCAACTTTTTATAGGCAAACAAATATTGTAAACCGATTTTTTATAAATAAAATGTTGCGTTCTAAGGATGTTTGTTGGGTAACAGTAAGTGTTGAAGGGAAAGAACAATTATTGTCATTACCAATAAAACCACTTTATAATGTACATGTAATTCCTGCGTATATTCCAGTAGTAGATGAATGTTATATACCTCTTACATCAAAAATGCAAACCTATATAAATAATCATGATTACAATATAGCATTCTATGGACATAGCTTTATGCTAAATGAAGGCACAGATGTTTATGGCTTTCAAACAATAATAGATATTTATTCAAGACTGATAAAAACGTCACATTATAACGTTGGATTGGTATTATGTCTATCAGATGTTCACGATACAGAAAAAATACTAGAATTACGTGAATATGCTCAAAAAAAGAATGTTGATGATTGTATTTATTGGCAAATAGGCGCAATTGATAACATTCGGACATTATGGAAAAGTGTTGATGTTTATGTTAGACCGACATCAACTGATGGAGATAGTGTTGCAGTAAGAGAAGCACTTGATGAGGGTATTTCTGTTATAGCAAGTGATGTTTGTGATAGACCTGAAGGGGTTATTGTCTATAAATATGGTAATGAAGATGAACTTTATGATAAATTGGTTTTATGTTTTAACAATCCGATAAAGAATACTAAGCCCAATTATGATTATTACTATTCCATGAAAGATATATATGATAATCTTTTATTCTCTAACTTATAGGTTTTAAAGATGATAGATATAAAAAATATAATATTTCGCTTTTATAATAAAATATATATACCGTTATACAAAAAGCGTATGGGAAGGTGTGGAGATAACGTTTTCTTTTCTCCTATAGACAGTACCTTTTTTTATGATAACTTATATGTTGGAAATAATGTATATATCGGTTATCATGCAGATTTTGTTTCTACCAGAAGCAAAATAATTATTCATGATCATGTGATGTTTGGTCCTCATGTGAGTATTCGTGGTGGTGACCACAGAACTGATATTGTTGGACGTTTTGTGGATGAAATAAAGGATTGTGATAAGATTCCAGAAAATGATCAAGATGTTATTTTTGAAGGTGATAATTGGATAGGCATGAATGTAACTATATTAAAGGGTGTTACAATAGGACGTGGGTCTATCGTTGCGGCAGGAGCAGTTGTGACAAATAGCACACCACCGTATAGTATAGTTGGTGGAGTACCTGCGAAGGTCTTAAAAATGCGTTTTTCTGACGTGGAAATACAGAAACACGAAACATTGCTGTATAATAAAAAATAATTTATGTTGTATAAACAGGCGTTTTTAAGACTAAAATGGCTTGATATTGCTAAAGGAATCGCCATAATACTGATGGTAATAGGTCATACTTCGATTCCAGACATTTTTTCTCGATTTATTTTTGCTTTTCATATGCCACTGTTTTTCATTGCTTCAGGGTGGACTACTAATTGGGGGAAATATAGTTTTATGGTATTTGCTAAAAGCAAGTTTAAATCTATAATGGTACCATTTATAATTTATTCACTAATTGTATTGTCAGTTCAAACAATATTAATTGGGGGGGGGAATATATACGATTGGTTGATGTATGGATGGCAGGGCTATGCTTTGTGGTTTATTCCAGTTTTATTTGTAGCTTCCATATTAGGAAGACTTATACACATTGTCCATAGTTCATTTTTTCATTATGTTATGATGACAGTTTTTGTATTTTTAGGCTTTTTGCTTAAGCGAATCGATTTGTATTTACCATGGACTCTTTGCAGTGTACCTTTAGCTTGCTTTTTTGTATTGTTGGGAACTGAACTTAAAAAGATTCAATATTTCATTGTTTTGCCTCGTTTATGGTTATTTGCAGGATGTTTTATAATAACTTTTGTGATATCCCATTTTTGGAAACTTGACATGGCATGGAATAATGTTATTCCAGTTCTTCCATTGATATTAGGAGCGGTTGCAGGTTCTGTTATGCTGTTTAGTCTATCTTCATATATTGAGCGATACACTGTAATTGCATCGAAGGTGCTGTCAAACATTGGTAAAGAAACATTTGTCATTGTAGCTTTCTCACAATTAATAATAATGCTTTTAAGACGTTATACATTATTACATAGCGCTACTTGTTATTTATTATTAATTGTTATTCTAACTATTATAATAACTATAAAGAAATCAATAAAAAGAATAATTAGATAAATTATGGCTGTATTATTTATTTCAAGTCTTACGCCTGATAGAAAGGAGTATTGGACTAATGCCTTTGCTAGATCTGGTTTTAACGCAATACAAGGCGTTGGTCTTTCTATGGCTGATTTAATAGGACGCGAGAATATAGAGTTTGTTTCAATGCCATCTTATCAGTCGTTTCCTAATGGGCCCTTGTGGATATCTAAGAAAAAAGATACTTTAGAAAATGGTTCAAAGGTTACTATTATTCCAACTCTTAATTTAAAGGTCATAAAAACTCTACATTGGAGTATTCAGTACGCTAATTATATTAGTAAATGGGCTAATAGACATAAAGGTGAGGATTGTAAAGTCTTTATTTATAATACTTACCATCCTTCTATTGATTACATTTACAAGGCGTGTAAGAAGGCTGGAGTAGAACTATATTGCATGTTATATGATCTTGGTGTGCCTCCTAAACGTCTTGGGCTAAGTAAATTGTCTATGTATGGGTATGAGCGTGCAGAAAAGATTGCGGAAAAATATATCCCATTACTTGATGGGCGCATTGTCATAAATGAAAGCATAGTTAAGCATTATGCTCCTGGTAAAGACTATATATTGATAGATGGGGGTATTACTGATCAATTGATATCAAGACTGTTTCCATTAAAGGAATCTACATCAAAAGAGTATATTTTTGTTTTGGCAGGTATGTTATGGGATCAGAATGGAACAAAACTAGTACTTGATGCTTTGAAACAAAGACCGGATTTGAATGTTCGTATTAGATTTTGTGGTAGGGGAAATGATGTCCCCATCATAGAAGAGGCTGCTAAAACAGATTCACGAATTGAATATCTTGGTATGTTAACTCAAGAAGAGCTATTTAAAGTTTATGAGGGTGCTGATGTCCTTTTGAACCTTCGTATTGAAGAAGAAGAAGACTTCCATTTTCCAGGTAAATTTTTAGAGTGTTTGTCTATGGGCAAGCTTGTGCTTTCAACTCCTATTGCACATGTTGAGCGTGATTATGGTCAGTATGTTAAAGTTTTAAATAATGTAACTGCTGAAGGACTTGCTTATGCTATGGATGAGATAACAAAAACTTCAAAAGTTGAACTCTTAGAAGAAGGGAAGAGTGCAAGAGCATTTATGCTTAAACATCGTACATGGAAAATTCGTGCTAAGGATATTGTAGAATATATGAAATTGAAAAACAAATGAGCTCAATAAACAAACTCCGTACGGATTCAAGACTGAGAAAATTTGCTGCGGCAATTTATTCTATTTTTGGTCATAATTCAACAAAAGTAAAAGGGAAAAATAATCAGATAATTACCGCTGGAACTTTTAGGAAAGGTTGTAAAATCAAGGTGTATGGTGATAATAATATTGTTGTGTTTGCTGAAAGTGCATTTGCTATACATAATATTACTATACAAATATATGGAAACAATAACCTTATACAAATAGGTGCTAATTTTACTAGTGACGGTCTTTCTTTTTCTATAGAAAATGACAATAATAAAATTGTAATAGGTGAAAATTGTCATGGAGGAGGAAATTCAGAATTTGCTGCTATAGAGGGTACAAGTATAATTCTTGGTGATGATTGTATGCTTTCAGCTAATATAACAATTAGAACAGGTGATAGTCATAGTGTTTTAAATGCAATTACAGGTGAACGTATAAACAAATCAAAATCTGTAGTCGTGGGTGAGCATGTATGGATTGGCAACACTGTTTTAATATTTAAGGGAACAGAGATAGGTTCTAATAGTATTGTAGCGGGTGGTTCTGTTGTTACAGGTAAAAAGTTTCCGGAGGATTGCATTATTGGCGGTAATCCAGCAGTGGTTATTAAAAATGGCACGAATTGGTGCTCTGAGAGGATTTAGTTTATGCAGATTGTATTTTATAGTGTGGTTCTAAACCAACATCAAGCACCAGTGGCAGATTTACTATGGGAGTTAACTCAACATAATTATGTTTTTGTTGAACTTAAGCAATCTGCTGAAAATAAAGGTGGTACGGAAGACTATTCTAATCGACCTTATCTATTGCGTGCATGGGAGTCGCAAGATAAAAAAGCAAAAGCTATGGAATTAGCTGTGACGGCTGATTGTTGTGTATTTGCTGGCATTGAATCTTTGTCATTTGAGAAGGAACGCTTAAAGCATGGCCTTTTGTCTTTTGAAATGGGGGAAAGATGGTTAAAGTATGGATTCAAGAGTTTGGCTTCACCTCGTCTTTTGAAGTGGCTAATGGCTTATTATCTTGGTGGGTGGAATAAGAAACCACTATATAAATTATGCTGTTCTGCTTTTTGTGCACTTGATCATGAGAAACTTAAAACTTTTGATGATAAATGTTATAAATGGGGGTATTTTACTAAAGTAAACGATATATCTGATATTGAAGAACCTTTGAGTATTTCAACTTCGGACACCATGCACACGCTTATGTGGTGCGCACGATTTCTGAAGTGGAAACATCCGGAGCTGCCAGTGTTGTTAGCAGAGAAGTTAAAGAGTAAAGGTTTTCAGTTTCATTTGGATATGTATGGTACTGGTGAATTGGAAGAACAAACAAAACAGTTTGCCAAACGGCTTGGGGTAACGGATGTTATGACCTTTCATGGAGCTGTAGCGAACAATATTGTTCATGAGAATATGCGTAAGACTGAGATTTTCCTATTTACTTCTGATCGATACGAAGGATGGGGAGCTGTTGCAAATGAGAGCTTGTCTGAATCGTGTGTGTTGGTTGCCAGTGATACAATAGGAAGTTCTCCTTATTTGATTTCTGATGGTATTAATGGTTTTATGTTCAAGAGTTCTAAGTCTTCATGTTCATTTGAAAATCATGACATGGAAGCTTTAGACTCTATTTATGAAAAAGTAGAGTATTTGTTAACGCATCCACAAGAGTGTAAACAAATGCAACATAATGCAGAAATAGGAATGAAAAAGACGTGGAGTCCGGATGTAGCAGCTAAAAGGTTTTTAGCACTTGTACAAGAATTGAAAAATGGAAATGAAACTCCTTTCTTGTCTGGACCATGTTCAAAAGCATAAATATAATGAAGAGATTATTACAAATAAATACTTGTATAACACAGTCTACAGGTCGTATAGCACAGCAGATAGGCGAGAAAGCCATATCCGATGGTTGGGAGAGTTATATCGCTTTTCCTGCTCGTGCTCCTAAAGTGGAAAGTAAATCAAAGCTTATTGTTATTGGAACTAAGGTTGATCAATATATCCATGCTTTAATGACTCGTATATTTGATTGCTGTGGTTTCCTTTCCAGACGAGCAACAAAGCAACTTATCAAACAAATTGAGGCAATTCATCCAAATGTGATTCATCTTCACAATATTCATGGATACTATTTAAATATTCCTGTCTTGTTTGATTATTTAAAGAAGTCGGGAATACCAGTAGTCTGGACGCTTCATGATTGTTGGGCGTTTACGGGTCATTGTGTGCATTATACATGTGTAAGCTGTTTTAAGTGGAAATCAGAATGTTATGATTGTCCCCGAAAGAAAACTTATCCAAATTCTTTCTTACTTGACCGTTCAAAGCAGAATTTCGAGTTGAAAAAAAGAGCTTATGAAAATATGCCAAACATTACGTTGGTGCCTGTTTCACATTGGTTGGGACGTGAAGTTAGTCAATCAATGCTTGGTAAATATTCAATTCATGTAATTCAAAATGGGATTGATGTGAATGTTTTCCGTCCTCGTAGAGAATCGGTTGCAGGAGTAAGGGAAAGATATGGATTATGTGGTAAATACGTTGTATTGGGCGTTGCAACAGGCTGGAGTGAAGAGGTAGGACTATCAACATTCTTTCGTTTACGGAAACAATTATCTGCGGATTTTGCAATAGTTATGGTTGGTTGTACGCCAAATATTTTAAAACAATTGCCTGATGGTATTATCGGTATATCTCGAACAAATAATGTAGATGAATTAGCTGAGATATATTCAGCAGCAGATATTCTATTCAATGCTTCTTATCAAGAAACATTCGGACTGGTAACTGCGGAAGCAATGGCTTGTGGTACTCCTGTTATTGTCTATGATTCAACAGCGTGTTCTGAAATAGTTACTTCAGAAACAGGTTATATTGCTGAAGTGAAAGATGAAATTCAAGTGTTGAATTATATACTTGAGGACAAAATGTTGGATTCTACGCAAAGAAGAGTTCGAAGTGAGAAATGTAGGCAATATGCTATAGCTCATTTTGATAAAAATATTAAGTATCAAGAGTATATAAAGTTATATAATTCGTTGCAATGAAAACATCTTTAATCATATCTCTAAATTTTCATCCCGGACACGTAAGTCATATGGTAGCAAGCTATAAGCAATGTGAAGAGTTGGGCTATGAATCGGTATTTTATGTTAATCCTGCATTTATACCATATCTTCCTAAAGGTAGTCGTATAGTGTCGGCTGTAGATGGTGTGCGTATTCAGGCAGAATTGGCAATATTCTTATTTCCGAGTCAGAAAAACTTGCCTCTTATTTGGAAGCTAAAGCGGCAAGGAGCGAAGGTCGTGTATATATTCCATGAACCGCTAGCTCCGATGAAGGTGTATCGTAATGCAGGCTTCTCAATGAAATACTTGGCAAAACTTTGGGTAATAGATCATGTGAGTGCCCTTACGGTAAAGTGGAGTGACTATATTTTAATTCCATCGCATAAAGCTATAAAATATTATGAAGAGAATAGCTTATATAAGAATAAGAAGTACTATTATTTACCACTGATGTATAGTGATGAATGTGAAGAGGGGTATGCAAAAGTTCCAAGAGAGTATTTTAGTTACATTGGAACGGTAGCGGCTGATCATTCATTCGGTGAGTATCTAACATTTGTGGAATGGGCGATAGCCAATAACAAGTTGGTTAATATAAAGTTTCTTATAGGAACTAAGAGCGAATTTGATGTGCCAAAAATTTTGCAAGATTCAAATAGAGTGATTATTCATAAAGGTAAGCCAATGGGTGATGCTGAAATTAACGCTTACTACAATACTTCTATTGCTGTATGGAATGCATATGCTCGTACAACTCAAAGTGGAGTATTGGCAAAGAGTTTTATGTTTGGGACGCCAGCATTAGTAATGCGCAAAAACTTAAATGAGTTTACACGCAATGGACAGAATGTTGTGGCTGTAGATGATAATACCAATATGGAGGAGATTGCAGCTGCATTAGAGAAGATATATGCGAATCAAGAGACCTTCTCGCATGAATGCCGTAAGGAATTTGAGTTGTCATTCTATTATAGGGTGTATAATAAGAAGTTTAATGATATAATTAATGAGGGCTAACACGGAGGATACAATATGCAATTATTATTATTATCGGGTGGTTCTGGTAAACGCTTATGGCCACTATCTAATAACGCACGTAGCAAACAGTTTTTACCTCTTCTTGAAAAGGAGGATGGAACTATGGAGTCTATGGTGCAGAGGGTTGTACGACAAGTACGAACAACTAAACTGACTGATAATATTACTTTGGCAACAAATGTAAGCCAACTTGATATTATTATTAATCAATTGGGTGAAACTGTCAATGTTGTGACAGAGCCAGAGCGTCGTGATACTTTTCCTGCTATTGCTCTAGCTGTCAGTTATCTTGAATTTGTGCAGAAATGTGATGATGATGAAATCATTGTTGTAATGCCATGCGATCCATATACCGAGACAAGTTATTTTGAGACCATCAGAACGATGGTAAAATGTGTGGAAGCTGATGTTGCAGACTTAGTCCTTATGGGTATAGCCCCAACTTATCCAAGTGAGAAGTATGGTTATGTAGTACCTGAATCTATTCAGAGGAATGGGCCTGCATTAGAATACAAGAAAGTCGTTCGTTTTACTGAGAAACCAACTGTCATTGTTGCCGAAGGATTACTAAAAGATAATGCTCTCTGGAATGGCGGTGTTTTTGCATTTCGCCTAGGTTACATGATGAATATAATTCAGAAATATATACCTTCTTCTTCGTTTGAAGAAACTCGTTCTCGTTATTCCGAATTTCCTAAGATATCTTTTGATTATGAAGTCGCAGAAAAGGCGGAATCTGTTGCGGTTGTTCCTTTTGCAGGGCAGTGGAAAGACCTTGGAACTTGGAATACACTTACAGATGAAATTAAACGTCCATTTATAGGAAATGTCGTTATGGGAAGTCATTGTATCAATACGCATATTATCAATGAACTTCAACTCCCTATATATGCTGATGGACTAAAGGATGTTGTAGTAGCGGCATGTCCTGATGGAATTCTTGTATGCAGAAAGGATTTTTCAGAGAATATAAAAAATGCAGTTGAAAACTTATCTACACGTCCTATGTACGAGGAACGTAGATGGGGCACATATCGTGTGCTTGATGACTCTACATATGATGATGGTAGGCATTCATTAACCAAAAGCATAACGCTTAATTCTGGAAAAAATATTTCTTACCAAGTTCATCATCATCGTTCTGAAGTTTGGACTTTTGTTCAAGGAGAAGGTCTATTTGTTATGGATGGTAAAGAGCAAATGGTAAAAACAGGTGATACTGTGGTTATCCCTGTTGGGCATTTACATGCTATAAAAGCTATAACTCCTCTGACCTTTATTGAGGTTCAGAGCGGAAATCCGCTTGTAGAAGAAGACATTGAGAGATTTGAATGGAAATGGAGTAAGTAAAAATGGAGATGTGTAATAAAAAACTATGGATAGTTACAGAACTATTCCCACCAGATGAAACTTCAACGTCCTATATACTTGGTGAAATAGCCAATGCAATGGCGAAGAAGTATCAAGTGAAGGTAATATGTGGTCCGGAGATATATGATAAGCGAAAGAAGTTGGATGAAAACAATAAATTCTGTTTAGATGATTCTATAGAGGTGTTTAGAGCTAACGGAACAGATTTAGATAAAAATACTACTAAAGGAAAGGCTATTTCTTTCGTTTTGATGAGTAAACGTATGATTTCGCTTGTTAAACAACATGTACGGAGTGGTGACAAAGTATTAATGGTGACAAATCCCGCTCCTTTGGTGGTATTGATGAGTAAATTAAAGAAAAAAGTGGGTTTCGAACTGAACATTCTAGTGCATGATGTGTTTCCTGAGAATACAAAGCCAGCTGGAATTAAGTTACCATTGTATGGGCTGATTAAGCGTGTATTTGATAAAGCCTACTCTCGCGCTGATCAGCTAATAGCTCTTGGAAGAGATATGCAGGATGTTTTGGAGAAGAAGGTGCTGAATTACTCTTCAAACAAGCCAAAGATAACCATCATTGAGAATTGGGCTGATGTGGATGGCATTAAACCTCAGGCAATGCCAAAGGGCAATATTGTGTTGGAGTATGCTGGGAATATTGGTCGTGTACAAGGATTGGATAAGGTAATAGAACAGTTGCCAGAGAATGTGGAGTTTCATATTTATGGTACTGGGGCAATGGAGGAGACGTTGAAGAAGATGAATCATTCTAGAGTATTCTTTCATGGACCATATTTCCGTAGTCAGCAAAATGATGTATTGGCAGCTTGTCACATAGCTCTTGTGACGCTTCAGGATGGCATGTATGGCCTTGGCGTTCCATCAAAGACCTATAATATATTGGCTTCAGGACGTCCAGTCTTATTCTTTGGACCGAAAAACAGTGAAATTGATTTGCTCGTTCGCGAGAAAATGATTGGTTATTGTGGATGGCCAAAAGAATGGGATAATGCCGAGCTTGTGAGAATGGGCGAACGTGCCCGTGAGTTAGCTGTAGTGGAATATTCTGAAGTGAAGATATTGAATAAATTTATTAAAGCATTATAAATGGAAAAGTTACTATTCACTGGAGGTACGGGCTTTTTGGGCAAGAATGTCCGTCCTATATTAGATAAAAAATATGAAGTGACTACTTGTGGCATCACTTCAGATGACATGATAAAAGCAAATCTCGCTAAAGAAGTTCCTAATCTTGACAGTCATTATGATATAGTGTTGCATGCTTGTGGTAAAGCGCATGTTGTACCAAAGACCGAAGCTGAGAAACGAGCTTTTTATGATGTAAATTATAAGGGAACAGTAAATCTCTGCAATGCTCTTGAAAAGGTAGGTGTACCAAAGGCTATTGTCTTTATTAGTACAGTTGCCGTTTATGGATGTGAGTTCGGTGATTTAATTTCAGAAGAACATCCACTAAATGGCGATACTCCTTATGCTAAGAGTAAAATTATGGCTGAGGAATATCTGGAAGAGTGGTGTAAGAAAAATAATGTTGTCTTGGGAATTCTGCGTCCTTCATTGTTGGCTGGCAAGGGTGCTCCAGGAAATCTCGGAGCTATGGTTAATGGTGTACGTAAGGGTTTCTATATGAATATAGCTGGTGGTAAAGTGGTTAAGTCTATCTTAATGGCTGAAGATATTGCACGTATTTTGCCTTCGCTTATAGAGAAAGGCGGCGTTTATAATGTTTGTGATACTCGTCAACCATCTTTTGGAGAACTGTCTTTCTCTGTAGCAAAGCAATTGGGTAAGCGTAAACCTATATCTATCCCTTATTGGATGGCTTGGTGTATGGCAAAGGTCGGCGATTGTATTGGAAGTAAAGCACCAATCAATAGTTATAAATTAGAAAAAATGACAAAGAGCTTAACCTTTTCAAATTATAAAGCACGCCGAGAACTAGGATGGGAACCAATGGATGTACTGACTAACTATAAGATTTAAGGATATTAATAGTGGAATTATCAAAAGTTTTAAATTTAGCTAAAACTTCTGGTTTTGCTGAGCGCAGCAATTTAAGAAACTTATATAATTGGCACTATGCCAATAATTTAAGTAAGCACTCAAATTAGGGCTTAAATTTGAAAGAAGTAACTTCGTTGCTGAATTTAAAACATCAAATTATGTACAGCAGTGAAGATTTGGAAAGATTTTATTTCCAGTACCAGACGGAGGCAATGCCGAAGGGCATCTCCATTGAACAGTTCTGTTCACGTAATAAAGTACCTTATAATATATTCTATAAATGGTACAAGGATACACGCAACAAGATCGTGGAAGTAAAGGTGGATGGGCTTCCTACCTCGACTCAAGAAGAGCCGAAGGTGGAAAGCCGTTCTCAGGAACAATCATCTACAGAAACGAAGTCCTCTTGTGTTCGTATACTTGTGGAGTTGCGCATGTCCAATGGACTGCATCTCTCTCAGAAGAACCTAAGCTATCAAGATTTGAAGCAACTGATAGAGAAATTGGAGGGTCTATGCTGAGTGTTACCGGTATTAACCGCTTCTATTATCTCCGTGACTTTACGGATATGCGATGCAAGCATAGCCGGGTGTTATCCATCATACGTGAACAACTCCACCGTGAGCCGTCTGACGGAGATGTGTTTATCGTCATGTCTCGTGACCGTCGTATAGTAAGACTGTTCACTTATGACAACCGTTCATATACTCTGTTTGAGAAGAAGTTTGTAGCTGGTCATCAGTTTATGAAAGTATATCATAATGGGGATGAACGAGTTTACAGAATAGACTGGAAAGATGTTGTATTGTTATTGGAAAATCCAATAGTTAATACATTGAAACTCAGATAATTATGTTGCTTATTTATTCGTTTTTCTCATATGTTTTTACTATCTTTGTAGTTGAAAATCAGAGCATTACGGATGAAGGAACTGCAACATATCATAGAACAAAAGCAAGAGCTTCTGGCACGGGAATCAATCTCGCGCCCTGCTCTTGATTACAGTGAAGGTATGACAGCAGAAGAACAAAAACGTTATATCAATTACCTTGCCGAGCGAGTTCGTGAGGCAGATTTAGGTTTACGTGCTCGTGACCTTGTTCTCCAAGATTTTCTTGATAAGCAGAAGGAATACGACGAACGCTTGTCAAAATTTGACGCTGTGCTTTCTCGTGTTGATTCTCTGGAATCTTCATTAAAGGATGAGATAAAGAGACGCAAGACTGCAGAGCGTAAGGTAGATGACTTGAAGGCAAAATTAAAGTTTGCAAACAAGAACCGCTTTGGTGATAAAAGTTATGGCTCAAAGAAAAAGAAATCAGATGATGAGTCCGACCGTACCAAAGACAAGAATGATTTTGATGGAACATCTTCCTCTTTGCCGGAAAACTCTATAGCCAACAAGGAGTCAGAGTCATCACCGGCAACCGCCACTCAAGAAAAGAGACCTCGCGACTTGTCAAATCGCCCCGACACCTATAATACCATGGGAGTCCATGGCGCTTCCAAAGAGTATAAGTCAGACTTGTCAAAAGTCCCGGGACGTATACTTGAAAGAAAGATGATTCCCGTTTTCCATCTTGAGGTAAACCTTGTGGAGGAACGGTTTGAGATGGTTCATTATGTTGAGAAAGGCAAGAAACCCAAGTGGGGTTATTTCCCTGCTGCAGGTAATCCGCAGATTGTTACCAAGTTTGACGGAACCAAGGCAACACCTGAATTCCTTCAGGCTATAGCATACGAGGTCTATGTTAAGAATGTCACTTTCGGTCTGCTTCATCGTTGGCTTACCGACTTGGGCATGAAGGTATCAGCCAATACATTACGTAACTGGTTGAAGAAAGGCAAGAAGTATCTTGACGAACTAGTCAAGGTACTGAAGGAAGTGGCTTTAGAGAAAGACTCGATAGTAAACTGTGATGAATATATTTTTCCTGTTGCAAAGCAAATTCCTTGCAAAAATCATCGGCCATATAATAAATCTCTGTAATTTTAGACTCCGGAAACATAGTGGTAATCGTTTAAATCTTATAATTCGGCACTATAAATTTAATACTTTTATCGCTATGTTCCTAATTATCACTGAAATATATTTATTCTTATTTCGAACTCACGTTAGGTAAGTTTTTTACTAAAATATTTAACGGTTGCAGGGATTTTTTCAGTCTGCGGCCAGACAAAATCGGATTGGCAATATGCCAATAGTTAATAATCAAGATGAAATTTTAACAACTCAATGTATAGGCACTTGCAAAAGTGCCTATTAAAGGGGTATGCCCTAAATTGAGTACTAACGCTTACGAATGGTTATTGTGAGAAACTTGCTCGTAGCTTTAAATTATCTAGAGGTATATCGTTTATGGAAGCTGAAATAAAAAATATTCTTGAAGATTTTAATAATAGATTTTCAGTTAATTGTGCTGGAGAACTCTGCATTAAAAGCTCTAAAAATGGTTATGTAAATTATGAAGAAACAAAATTCGGTAGATTAGAGTCATTCCTGTCTAAATATATACGGCCAGAATCGATAGGCTAAATGATAATAGAAAGACTTTATATATAACAAAATAAGATATTATTAAATGACAAATCAAACTTCATTAAATAACAAACGAATAGCAAAGAATACAGCTTATCTTTACATCCGTATGTTAATCTTGATGGTAGTAAATTTATATACCTCAAGAGTTGTACTAAAGGCTTTAGGTATAGAGGATTATGGAGTCTATAACGCAGTGGGAGGATTTATATCAATGTTTTCAATGATATCCGCTGCTTTATCTACAGCTATTAGTAGATACATTACATTCACATTGGGTGAAAATAAGCCGGAGAAATTGAAACATATTTTTTCTACAGGTGTAATTATACAGATAATTTTGTCAATTGTACTTGTTATTATCTCTGAAACTGTAGGGCTGTGGTTCTTATCTAATAAGATGACAATCCCAGTCGGTAGGGAACTTGCTGCTCACTTTGTCTTTCAGTTCTCTGTTGCGACTTTTGTTATAAATCTTTTAAGCGTTCCGTACAACGCTGTGTTGATTGCACACGAAAAGATGTCTGCTTTTGCATACATTGGTATTTTTGAAGGATTTGCAACTTTGGCAGTCGCATTGATTCTCCAGTTCTCTCTTGTAGACTCTTTGATTACTTATTCTTTTTTAATGTGTTTTGTTGCCATTATAGTAAGATTAATATATACCTCTTATAGTAAGCGGCACTTTGATGAAACACGAGGAAATCTTGTCTTTGATAAAGAACATTTAAAAAATATGCTTGGTTTTGCAGGGTGGAATTTTATCGGAGTAACATCTGGGGTTTTGAGATCACAGGGTATTAATTTATTATTTAATGTTTATAATGGACCTATAGTTAATGCTGCTCGAGGAATATCTATGCAGATATTCAATGCAGTAAACAAGTTCTCTGGCAGTTTCTATACAGCAGTTCAACCACAAATTACCAAATCTTATGCTGCAGGGCATCATCAAGATGCTAACAAATTAGCATGTGATAGTAGTCGTTTGGCCTTTTATCTTCTTTTTCTGATTGGATTACCTATTTTATCAGAGACAAATTTTCTTCTCAATTTGTGGCTACACGAAATACCAATGTCAACTAGTATATTTGTAAAAATTATAGTTGGTTTTGCTCTTATAGAAGCATTCTCACAGCCTCTTATATATCTTATGCTTGCAACTGGAAAAATTCGTAACTATCAAATAATTGTTGGTTCGCTTTGTTTGCTCAATTTCCCAGTTGCTTGGCTGATTTTATATCTTGGGTATTCTCCTGCTTTAGCACAATTTACCACTATTCTGTTTTCGTTTTTCAGTTTGGTGGTGCGCGTGATTATGCTGAATCGAATGACAGGTCTTTCAATTCGTTATTTTACATTTAATACTTTTGGTAGGGCATCTTTAGTTACTGTTCTTTCTATAATTACTCCTTATATGATATCAACAATATATACTGAAGGCATAGTGCGTTTTTTTGTAAGTACACTATGTTCTGAATTTGTAGCCATAATATTAATTTTATTTATTGGATTAAATAGTAATGAGAGACAGAATGTCTTTAGTAAAATTAGACAATTGTTAAAGTATGCAAAATAGAACTTCTACAATAAAGAGTATTTTTTTGCTATATATGCCTTTAATGTATATAGCGATAGGCTTGATGCTTGGCGTATTTGGTAATGGCTTACCTTTTAAGGATTGGATTCGTCTTTTGGTTAGTATAATAGGTGTATTTATGCTTATTAAGAATTATACATTGATAAAAAAGAATCGTGTTTTTAGGTCTTTAATTCTATTGATGATCCTTATCATATTGCCAACATTTATTTATTACTTCATTTCTAATCCTGCAAGAGCTGAGTCTGTTAGAAATTTAGGCGATTCTATTTTATGGATTTCTGTTATGGTTCTTGCGTATTTAGTAGGTTATAAGAATAGTGATACATTGTATAATTCAAGAATTATAGCGCTTACAATTCCTATATATTTTGTGGTGTTTAAGTCTGTTAAAGCTTTTTTTGTACTAAATACTGATGATACAGCCTTAATTTCTACAGCATATTATGCGTTATTTCTAGTGCCGTTTGCTTTTATGATAAAGCGTAAGTGGCTTATGTGGTTTTTGTTATGCATTGTATTTCTTACTGTAGTATTATCGTCTAAACGTGCAGGCTTTATTTCCTTTATAGGAGCACTAATTGTGTATGCCTATTTAACGATAAAGATTGATAATAAAGGGGGCGGAAATCGCTTGAAATATTTTTTGGCTTTTGTATTAATTGGAATTGTTGGCTTACAACTTTTTAATAGTTTTATTTCTACAAATAATATTCATTTGCTTGACCGATTAGCGACAATGCAAGAAGATGGAGGCTCAGGTAGAGATGAGGTATATGCTTATACTTGGGGGCTTCTAATGAACTCTGATTTATTAAGTTTGCTATTTGGGCATGGTTTTAACACGGTTGTACATTATTCTCTATTAGAGCTTAGTGCTCACACTGATTTTCTTGAAACTCCATTTGACTATGGCATTGTTGGAATGATTGTTTATATTATATTTTATTTCCGTCTATTCAAGTACTACAAAATATTGAAATGGTATAATCCAAGCTACGCACCAATTTTTTTATCTACTTTATTTATAACATTAGTCTTAAGTACATTTGCTCATTTGATTATTTATCCTACTCATTACCTGTTTTTCTGTATGTATTGGGGATTTTTGATGGGAGAGTGTGATAGAGCAATAAGAATCAATTAGTATGAAAATTTCAATTATTATACCCGTATTTAATGTTTGTGAGTATTTGGAACAATGTGTTCAGTCTTTATTGTTGCAAACTCATAGTGATACTGAAATACTTCTTATAGACGATGGATCAAAGGATGATACTCCAAGAATTTGTGATGAGTTAGCTAAAAAATTCACAAATGTCATTGTTTTCCATAAAAAGAATGGAGGTGTAAGTTCTGCACGTAATTTAGGTATTCAGCGTGCTAAAGGGGATTTTATCATGTTTGTTGATGGTGATGATTGGTTGGAACCTACATGTTTAGAGGATATGTTGAACATGGTAAACAGAACAAAATGTGATGCTTGTTCGTGTAATAAGTACTTTAAGAACAATACTCCTCAGATTGCAACTTATATTTGTTTAGGAAAGTCGTTGTCTGCTAAAGAAGTTATTAAAAAACATCTTCACTATGGTTTTATTGCTTCTCCTTGTCTTACATTGTGGAGAAGGGAACTTGTCAAAGATGTATTATTTAATGAAAATATTCACACTTTAGAAGATTGGGAATACAATTTTCGTTGTCTCACCAAGATTCAAAATATTTGTATTTTGGATAGAGCATACTATCATTATCGAACAGTGGAAGGAAGTGCTAGTGTTTCGCCTGTTAATAGTAGAAAACTTACATGTTTGGAAATACCCAGATATGTAAATGAGTATATTCAGAATAATCAACTTGACCTTGCTGAAGATGCTAAATATGTTCCTGTATTTCTTGCTTATCATATGCTTGTTATTTATTCTACGCAAGGGGCAGACGAAACTTCTACAATTAAATTGCAAGCCTTTTTTCGTAGAACTTTACGTAGGATATTATTTAGTAGAAAGGTGGATATCAAACATAAGTTATATTTAATATTAGCTTCGGTTCATCCAGACTTTTTTAAAACACTGTTTAATCTCAAAAATAAGAAATAGATTATGATAGATAAAATTGCACACATCGCTACGTTTCATTGTGTACCCAATTATGGCGCCGTTCTTCAAACATATGGACTTCAGCAATATTTAAAGACAGTATTTAAAGAAGTGCGTGTTTTAGACTATCGTCCTGATGCACTCTTAAAGGAGTATAAAAATATAAACTGTTATTCAATAGGTTCAATTGCATTTTCATTATGGTCTCTATTCCCTTTTATTGCGAAAAAAAGGTCTTTTGCTAAATTCGAAAAGCGCTTTAATCTGTCTGATGTAGTAGGTAAAACCGCAGAAGATTTTCAAGGTTTAACAAGCGATTATTTGTTTTGTGGTAGCGATCAGATTTGGAATCCGAGTGTAACACATGGTTTTGATCCTGTTTTTTTTGGAGCGTTAAAAACAAATAGTAGTCCGAAAATCATTTCGTATGCTGCAAGTCTTGGAAAAAGCGTTTTCTCTAAGCAGGAATTGTTTCAGATGAAAACTCTTCTTGAGCATGTAAATGTTATTTCAGTTAGAGAAACAGATGCACAGGATTTGTTGTCTAAAGAATTGAATATAGAAGCTACAGTTGTAGCAGATCCTACCATACTTGCAGGCTCCGAAGTATTCAAACCGTTGGTTAAAGATGTAAGATATAAAAAATATCTTTTTGTATATACCCTTACTAATAATCCGAAAACACTTCAAGTTGCTAAAGAAGTTGCAAAGAAAAAGGGATTACAGATTATACAAGTGAATGGTAATCGAAAACCGTTTCATAAACCTAACCATATAATTATAAATGATGCTGGTCCGGAAGAATTTCTTTCACTCCTTTTCCACTCTGATTTTGTAGTTACAGATTCATTCCATGGTACGGTGTTCTCAAATCTGTTTCATGTACCTTATATTACTATTCCACATAAGACTCGTGGTGGTAGGATGGTAACTCTACTTACAGAATTAGGAATGTTAGATCGCCTTATTGATAAGGCTGATGTAAGCGAAATGTCTATTGATTGGACCGTTGTCGATAACAATCTTAAAAGAATGCAAAACAAATCAATTGAATTTATTAATAGATCTATATAATATATGCAAATACAACACGATGTTCATGTTGGTCAATTTTGTTGGCTAAATGCTAGAATATATCTAAATGGGGGGGGTAAAATTAACCACTTGTATCTCCCTGAAACAGTAGAAGAATTGAAAGAATGTGTTTCTAATATACAACAATCAGGGAAACCACTATTTATCTTTGGTCACACATCAAATTGCTATTTTCTACCTTCATTTTGTGCAGATTCTGTTATTAGTACAAGAAAACTTACGCAATATCAAGTGTTTGATGATAAGATAGTATGTCAGCCAGGAGCGCATATTAAGAAAATAGCTAAAGAACTTACTTACAATGGTATAAAAGGATATAGTGGCTTGGTTGACCTTCCAGGAACTGTGGCAGCTGCAGTGGTTGGAAATGCAGGTTGCTTTGGATGTGAGACAAAGGATATTGTAGAGTCTGTAGAACTGCTGTTGTCAGATGGAACGATAAAAACTTTGAGTAACGTAAACTTAGGTTTTCGAAGAAGAAGTTCTATTTTAAAGCGAAAAGAGATAGAAGAAGTTATTTTATCTGTAACATTAAAAAAAGAGAAAGGTAATAAGGACGAGCTAATAAGTCATGCTGAACAATGCCACACTGAGCGGAAAAAAAATCAGCCGAGTCCTGCTAATAATTTAGGCTCAAACTTTATGTCAGGGTCAAAAACTTTGAAGTTGAGAGTAGTAGAAAGATTAGTGCGAGACTTTGGAAGACTATTTAAATTGGACAATAATCAACAGTTTAGATTACTACTTAGAGTTTTCGGTAAGAAGAATCTAATTCCTTATTTATTCAATCTCAATAGGTTTATGTGGATAGATGAAAAATCTCATGAAGCATTCGAAGATTACACTTCTTTCTATAAGAAAATTTATAGAAATGCTAATTTAGAAATTTTATTATTCAAATAAATATATGACTAAAGTATTAGAGGTAATATACGGATTTGGCTATGGAGGTATACGTGCTTTCATTATGAATTATCTTAATTATTTAGATAAGACCAAATTTAAAGTAGATATATATGTGTTTGGCTATGATTCCTCTCCTTTTACAGATAAGGTAAAAGAATTGGGGGCAAACATTTATTTTGAGCCGCAAAATAATGCAGCAAAGAAGCCATGGTTATTTGTACATCAAATGGAAAAGTTTATGAAGGAACATGGCCCTTATGATGTTGTACATGCCAATACTAATTTGATTAGTGCATGGGTTCTGTTGGCAGCTAAAAAAGCAAATGTTCCTGTACGTTTGGCTCATTCTCATTCGGCTAGTCATTTTGGAAATTCGTGGAAACAAAATGCATATTCATATTTGAGACGATTTATGATAGACCATCTTGCTACAAAGAAATTAGCATGTGGACAATTGGCGGGAGAGTCTATGTATGGGAAAAAAGCTAAATTTGAAGTAGTTGCAAATGGAATATCATTAGATCGTTTTATGTATCGTAATGAAAAACGAATAGAAGAATTGCGACGAGAGTTTAATATTCCAGATGATGCTAAAGTTTATGCGAATGTGACTAGAATGGATACAAACAAAAACCATCTTTTTGCAATTGAAGTATTTCGTGAAATACATAAAATTGATCCCAATGCTATTTTCCTTTATGGTGGAGTTACTCCTAAAATATCTCCAACTGTAGATGTAGTAAAAGCTAAAATTGCAGAGTATGGACTAACTGATTATTGTAGATATACGGGACCTGTAATGGACGTAGAGCAATTGTATCATATGACGGACTTATGGATTTATTGTTCTGAATACGAAGGTTTGCCTTTCGGACCTATTGAATTACAAGCCGCTTCTATTCCTGTAATAGCTTCGGATGTGATTACTTATGAAATAGATTTGGGATTAGGATTAGTGCATTTTCTTTCTTTAAACGATGACCCAAAGAAATGGGCAGAATTAGCAGTCAGCATACAAAAGAAAGAATTACCCAATGATCTTATTTTAGAGGCATTTCATAAATATAATTTCGATATACGTCAAGGGGTTAAAAAACTAGAAGCGATTTATGAAGGGAATTAGTAGTATTATGTGTTTTCTATTAATTGCATTGTCTGTTCAGGCGAAGGCGATTCATTTAAAACAAAACACTAATCTAAATCAAGTTTTAAGAAATTCCTATACCACTTTTATTGTTGATGAGAGTTTGGATTTGCATGGAACTTCAATAGTATTACCCTTTAGGTCTACATTATCGTTTACTACTAATGGGAGTATTAACAATGGTCAAATCATTGGAAATAGTTCTTTGATAAAGGCTGGCACAAGTCAGATTTTTAATAATATAAAAATTGGAGGAAGTTGGAGAAATACCAAAGTATATAGTCAGTGGTTTAAATTCAAAGGGGGGCAAGAAAATAATAATGATGTATTTGCTCAGTTGATGCAATTGTGCGGAGGAAACCAATTAACTCATTTTTATATGCAAAAGGGCACGTATTATGTGTCTGCCATATATCGTTCTGCTCCTATTTTGATACCATCAAATGTTTATTGGCATAACGAGGCTACAATAAAAATGTTACCTACAGATTTAGAATGGTATAACATAGTATATCTCAATAAATCGAATAACGTAACTATAGATGGAGGTTCTTTTATAGGCGATGTTGAAAATCACAAAGGGAAAACTGGAGAATGGGGACATGGCATAAAGTGTGGAGGAGCAACTAATGTTATTATTAAGAATGTAATCTGTTCTCATTTTTGGGGTGACGGTATAGATTTGATAGAAGGTCTTGATGAAAATAAGAAGCCAATATATAATTGTAACAATATTACAATCAATAATGTGAAGTGCTTAAATAATCGCCGACAGGGTATGAGTATCGAAGCTGCATCAAACGTTAGAATAATCAATAGTGAGTTTGCCTATACAGGATTGCCCAAGTATACGTTGCCTGGTGCTGGTCTTGATATTGAGCCCTGGACAAACAATCAAGATAAGGTTTGGAATGTGAGTGTTGTAAATTGTACATTTCATGATAATGAAGGACTTGATGTGCAGTGTGAGCCAAATATTAAAAAGTTAGCGTCATTTGCCGTATTGAAAAATAATATAACATTTTCAAAATGTAATATTGGATCTATGCGCATACAATACACTAAAGACATTGTATTGAAAAATTGCAATGTAAGTAAGAATTTACTAATACAATGGACTGATGGAGTGGTAGTGCGTAAATCTAAAATAGAAAAATTTAAAAAAGGGAATAAATCAAGTAATGTAAAAATGCAGAATTGTGAAATTAAGACAAAACCAAGCATTGTGGCTTATGCAATTCCTTTGGTTGGATTTTCAGCTTTTGCATTAGTTGGTTTTACTAAATCAAAAGAGAAATGAAATCAATAGGAATAATAACCATCCATAAAATAAACAATTACGGTTCTGTATTACAGGCTTATGCTTTGCAAAATGTTTGTGAACGAATGGGCTATAATGTGGAAATCATAGATTATGATTTTCCTAACAATTTCCATCGTAGCAATAAATACGCTACTAAATCGGATACGCAACCTAATGAACCTAAATGGATTAAAGCTTTGTTTGCTAAGGCGCTTGTAAGACAGCATAAAGGTATTCGTTCATTTGTAGATAAATATCAGAATCTATCAAGTAATAAATACCACCAAGTGGAAGATTTTACATCAAATCCTCCTTTATATGATGTTTATATTACTGGTAGCGATCAGTTATGGAGTCCACGTCATTGTAATGGTGACCCTTCTTTTATGTTGTGTTTTGCTCCCGATAATGCACTAAAAATATCATATGCAGCAAGTATCGGTTCTAATGCAATACCAGAAGAACTTAAGAATGCGTACATAAATCTTTTAAATAGATATAAACACATTTCTGTAAGAGAGAATTCAGGTGCTGATGTTATACGTGGTCTTATTGGCAAAGACGCATCAGTAGTTCTTGATCCTACGCTTTTGCTTAATAAGGATGAGTGGAATAATATTGCAACTTCAAAACGTTTAGTAAAAAAGAAATATATTCTATGCTATTATCTCAACTATACGTTTAATGCTTTCCCTTATGTTGATGAATTGGCAAAGGAAATGCAGAGGCAAACAGGATATGAAATAGTACGTGTAGCTAGACCACCGCATAAATTGTCGTTTATAAACACAACATATAAGATAGGTGCATTGCCTGAGGAATTTCTTGCTTTAGTGCGTGATGCTGAGATTGTATTGACTACGTCATTCCATGGTACTGCTTTTGCTGTAAATTATGGTAGACCTGTTTTTACAGTTGTGCAAGATAGAAATGCAAGCGATAGCAGACAAGTAAGCTTGATGCATAATCTTGGACTTGATAAACAAGTTTTGTCTGTTAAGGATAAGTTTCCACAGGCTTCAGAAGCTTATTATAATGTAGATAATGAACAAAATGTATTGAATCAATTGCGTTCAGAATCAAAATTATATTTAGAAAAAGCGTTGAAAGATGAATAAGATAGAATTATGTAAACATGATGTTTGCACGCAATGTTATGCTTGCCAAACATCTTGTCCGAAAGGATGTATATCGATGATTGAGGCAAATGATGGATTTGTTGTTCCTGAAATAGATAGAGAAAAGTGCGTGGAGTGCGGTGCTTGTATGAAGGCATGTCATAGACTGAGTCCTTCTTTCTCTTTTCAAAAGCCTATACATACATATGCATGCTGGACAAAAAATCTTTCAGATAGAGAAAGAAGTTCTTCTGGAGGTGCTTTCTCTGTCATTGCCAAAAAGATTATTAGCCAAGGTGGTATTGTGTATGGTGCTTCAATGTGTGATAATTTGCAAGTCAAGCATATTGGAATAGAGCGTGAAGAAGATATTGTAAGATTGCAAGGCTCCAAATATCTACAATCCTATTTGGGTGACTCTTATAAGAATATAAGAAATGAATTGCGAACTGGCCGTAAGGTGCTTTTTACAGGGACTCCTTGTCAAGTGGCAGGTTTATTGACCTTTTTACATAAGTCGTATGATAATTTATATACTTGTGATGTGATATGTCATGGAGTGCCATCGCAAAAGGCTTTTGATGCTTATATCGAAAAAATAGGTCTAACAGGGAAGTGCCGTGATTTTAGTTTTCGATTCACTAAAGGTTGGGGATTTCAATTGTCTAGACAATTGATAGCCCCAACCGGTCGGGGATTTCAAAATAAAATAATATCTCCTAAAAACGCTTATTATCTAAGAGCATTTACAAAGGGATTGATGTTTAGTGAGGCGTGTTACTCGTGCGCATACGCACGTCCAGAGCGTGTAAGTGATATAAGTCTTGCAGATTATTGGGGTCTTGGCATTATGAAGCCATTTAACCATCCTACGTATAAAGGCATATCATGCTTATTGGTGAATAATGAAAAAGCGTTGGCTTTACTGAATGAATGTGGGGATTTGATTTACGAAGAACGTCCATTGGAGGAAGCGATTGCAGGAAACCATAATCTATCACATGTTTCTGACCGACCTCAAGGACGCGATACTTATTATAAAGACTCTTTATCAATGCCAATTAATGAGTTAAGTTCAAAATATGGTATTAAGGCTAATATCAGAGACTATTTTAGAATTTTAAAGCAATACATTAATTCTTTCAGATGAAAAGCAAAACTTACAATGGCTTAGACCTATTAAAATTCATCATGGCTTTGTTTGTTGTCATGATACATGTAAAACCCAATGTACACTCTGAAGTTTTAACTACAATGCTCGATCCGATAATGAGTATTGCTGTACCTATATTTTTTATGCTTTCTAGTGTATTGATATTTAATAAGTTAACAAAAACTGGGGGGTACGCTCCACTTATCAGATACAGTAAACGATTGTCGATATTGTATTTATGTTGGCTAGTGATTGATATATGGTTTGTCTTATTTAAAAGACCGTATATAGCTGATGGTTTTCCATATGGTTGTCTTGAGTTTGTGAAGGACTTATTCTTTGGTACCACATTCCCTGGCTCATGGTTTCTTTCGGCATTACTTGTTTCTGTAGTGCTAGTATATGTCGGTTGTCAAACAATAGGGAAATATGCAGTATTAGGCATTGCTTTGTTCTTATCGTTGTATGTGTCATGTATTGACATGATTCCGGAGTATATGCGAGGATTATATGAGTGGTATGCAACTAATGTTAGGCAGGAGGTTATTTTGTCTTTCCCTTCACAAATGATATGGGTGGCAATCGGAATGGTTATAGGAACTAATCTTGATTATATAATCCCTCGTAAGAAAGCCATTTATCCGTGGGTATTAGGATTGACCATTGTATGTTATGTTGCAAGTTTATTTTTACACTTCATATTAGTGAAATATATTTGGGCTATAAGTGTATGTTTAATTGCATTTTTCATAGAATTACCTGATAAACACATTTATAAACGTATTAGAAATTATAGTATTCTTATATTCCTTTTTCATTTTAGTATCGCAGGCAAAATGTCGCTGTTTTGTTCTTTTGTAGGTGACACGCTGTTAACAAATTGGCTTTATTATATAATTGTTGTTATGGTAAGTATTGCTTTTGCTGAGGTGATTATTAGATTGGAGAAGGTACATCATTTAGAATTTTTAAAATATCTGCATTAAGAACATGAAAGTATCTTTTATTCTGCCAATATATAACGTTGAGAAATATCTTTCTGAATGCGTTGAAAGTATATTGGCACAGACATATAGTGATTTTGAAATACTGTTGGTAGATGATGGTTCACCTGATAATTGTCCTGCATTATGTGATGAATGGGCAAGAAAGGACAACCGCATAAAGGCTTTACATAAGCCTAATGGTGGATTGTCTGATGCCCGTAATTATGGACTAGATCATGCTCAAGGTGATTACGTGGTTTTCGTTGATAGTGATGACTTTTGGGTTAATAACGATTGTTTAGAGCAATTGATGAATATTGTGGATGCACATCCTGACTGCGATTTTATCGGTTTTAATTGTTCTTATTATTATTCAGATACTAAGACATACAAAAAATGGGTGGCATATGATGATAGTTTAATAGAGCCCACAGATAAGGATACTGTCGTTCGCTTATTAGTTGCATCAGGGACCTTTCCAATGAGTGCTTGTTTAAAAGTACTCAAGAGAGAATCACTTTCTAACATGGGGCTTCGTTTTATTAAAGGAACAATCGCTGAAGATATTCCATGGTTTATTGATTTGCTGGATGGCTCAAAGAAGTGCATGTTTGTTAATCAATATATTTACGCTTATCGTCAGAATGTTGCAGGTAGTATTACTGCATCGGGTAATCCTAAAAGTACAAGCGATCTATTTACTATTGTAAAGAATGAAGTTGCAAAGATGGAAAGCCGTTCATTGTCGGAAGAGGTAAAGGATGCATTATATTCATTCCTTGCATATGAGTTTTGTATTCTGTTAACGTCATCATCTCGTATGCCAAAAGAAATGAGAAAGGAACTTATGCAATATGAATGGTTGCTTAATTATACTGCTAATCCTAAAGTTAGAAAAGCTGCTTTAGTGAATAAACTGTTAGGCATAAAGGCAACAGAATTAGTGCTGAAATTCTACACTAACTATATAAGGAAATGATTCTTTATGAAGCGCAACAATAATAAAATAATTCGCTCTGTTACAGTATCTATGTCATTAAGTTTCTGCCGAGAAATAATGATTAAGATGCGTACAATGGACTATGAAATGGTTGCGGTAACGTCTCCAGGACCTGAACTTGATGAGCTGAGAGATAAAGATAAATTCCATTGCATAGCAGTGCCAATGGAAAGACACATCTCGATAGTTAGGGATATAAAATCTCTTATAAAGATGATTAGCGTATTCCGTAAAGAAAAGCCTCAAGTAGTGCATTCAATGACTCCCAAGGCGGGAATGATTTGTATGGTAGCGGCTTGGCTAACACGTGTGCCGGTACGCATTCATACATTTACCGGATTGGTGTGGCCTACAGCTACAGGCTTGAAAAGACGCATATTAATGATGACCGATTGGCTAACTTGCGCTTGTGCTACTCACGTAATTCCAGAAGGACAAGGAGTTCTCGATGACTTGAAGAATGGTGGCATTACCAATAAGCCTATGAAGGTGTTAGGTTACGGCAATGTAATGGGCGTTGATATGGAGCGTTTTTCTCCTGTTCGTTTTAAGGTATCTAAAGACTCTAATGTATTTACTTTCGTTTTTGTAGGTCGCATAGTAGGGGATAAGGGCATCAATGAATTGGTAGAAGCCTTTGATAAGTTGCATAGTAAGTACAAGAATACAAGACTTGTATTAGTAGGCAGATACGAACATAACCTCGACCCAGTAAGTGATACTACACGTAAATCGATAGATGATAATGATGCCATTGATGCCTGCGGTCCGAAGTATGGTGATGATTTACTACAAATGTACGTAAATGCAGATTGCTTCGTGATGCCAAGCTACAGAGAGGGTTTTCCTAACACTGTACTCGAAGCTGGTGCAATGGGATTACCATCTATTGTAACAGATATAAATGGTAGCCGTGAAATCATTGAAAATGAAAAGAACGGATTGATTGTTCCTTCTAAAGATGCTAATGCTCTTTACGGTGCTATGGAGCGTATGCTCACAGACAATATGCTTCGTGAAGTAATGAAGAATAATGCACGTGAAATGATAGCTTCACGTTTTGAAAAGAACTTCGTTCAGAAGTGTCAAATAGATTTTTATAAGGAGGTAATGTAATCATGTTATATAAAATAGCACATTTTCTAAGAGACCATATGCCATGGTTATGGGATTTGGTAGATATACTAAATTCAATGTTGTTCTGCATAAGATATGGGAATAAATTGAAGCATGTAGAAAACGAGATTTGCCAAAGAGGAAATATGGAAAGCCTTTGTTCTGATGGCTATGAAGTTGTGCCAATTCGAGATATAAAAACAGAGGATTTAGTTGAGTTATTTGCTTGTCAACCAGATGAGGCTTTTAGATTTTTCAAGCCTCACGGATTTGATAGTAAATCAATAAAGAAGCTTCAAAAGAATCGTGCATTTATTGGCTATGTATTGAAAGATGCAGTAAATGGTAAGATCGCAGGTTATTGCTTTAATCGCTCATTCTTTCATGGAAAAGGTTTCCGTGGACGTATGGTAGACGTTAATTATAGAGGTAAAGGACTTGGAACTATGATGAACCGCTTATTAAACAAGGTGGGCTTTGAAATTGGTTTGCGATTATTTGAAACGGTATCAAAGGATAATGTTGCTTCGTATAGAAGTGCAATTAGCGCAAGTTCTTTTAAGGTAGTAGAGGAATTGCCACATAATGAATTGTTTTTGGAAATAATTAATGATATGAAACAGGAAAACAAAAACCTAATAGGGGGGGGGTAAAAAACGAGTAGTCAGATTGCAACCGCTCTTCGTTTCTAATGTTATAGAAGAAAGGAGGGCTGCATAATGGCACAGTGTGACGTAATTCTAACCTACTGCTGGAATCGCGTAGGCTATACGATATTGAAATCTCTCCATCAGAAAGGATTGAAGGTATGGGCGGCAGATACGAGCAAGAAAAATATCTGCTCAATGTCTAAGTTTTGTTCTGGTAGCTTTACTTATCCTGATCCTTTTAAAGAGGAAGATGCTTTTATCAAGGTTTTAAAAGAGAAGATTGCCGAGCTTAAACCAAGGGTGCTGATGCCTACTCACGATGAGAGTGTTGTAATTATGCGTCATCGTTCTGAGTTTCCTGCTGAGTTGATTATTCCGTATGAAAGTGAAGCGAAGTTGCTGATGCTGGCTAACAAGGCAGAGAGTACTGAGATAGCTCGCAAGGCTGGTGTTTCTGTTCCGGAGGTATATCCGTCGGCTGATGAAGTGAAACTTTATCCTGTTGTATTCAAGACGGTAATTGGTAATTCTGCAAAGGGTGTGTATTTCCCTAAGAGTAAGGAGGAGTTGCTGAAGTTGATGGAGGTACATAAGAATGAAGAGACGTTGTTGCAAGAGTGGATAGGTGGCACAGACTATAGTGTGGACTGTGTGCGCTGGGATGGTTTTTGCAAAACTTCGGTATATCATGCGCTTGTTACTAAAACGGATGGCGGTGGTACTACTACGCAGCGTGAGATAGTAGACATGCCGCAACTGGAAGCGGAGGCTATAAAGTTGATGGATGCAGTTGATTTCCATGGGGTGTGCGGACTGGATTTCCGTTATGACCCAGAGAATAACAGAATTGCTTATATAGAAACTAATGCTCGTTTTACAGGTGGATTGGCTACTCCGGTAGCAGCCGGATTTGATATCCCATGGATAGTTTATAAGTTGGCAACGGAGGGTAAGTATACTGAGCCTATAAATGTTCGCATCGGTACTCGTACTAAATGGATTCTTGGTGATGTGATTACATTAGTAGGGCGTATCGTTAAGATGAAATGGAATCCAAAAGAATTGAAACGTGTTTTCTCTTTCAGCGGTTTTGATGCTTTTGATGATTTTTGCAAAGAAGATAAGAAGGCTATTCTTGGTGAATTTGGATATTATTGGGGTAAATTGGTTAAGAACGGTAAATTGAATCCATAAAGATGAAGTGTATTCAAATTTATGTGTTGTATCCAAAGATTGTAGAATTAGTGAAAGGGCATTGGGACTCTTTTTTCAGCAGATATAAGTGATGAAAAATTGCTAATTTACCGTCATTCGTTAGAAAAAGTGTGCCAACTTGCCAATTATTCGTTAGAAAAAGTGTACCTTTAGGCTTGTTATTCATTAGAAAAAGTGTAAGTCATGAAGAGAACTTTATATAATCAGCTATTGCAATGGAAGGGCAAGAACGACAGAAAGCCGTTGATACTCAATGGTGCACGTCAGGTGGGTAAGACATATTTGCTTCAGGAATTCGGGCGTAATGAGTACGAAAAGGTAGCGTTCTTCAGTTTAGACCGTAATCCGATGGCGGTTACCGTGTTTGAACAGGGTGGTTCGGTAGCGGATATTCTGCTATCGCTTTCGGCAATCAGTAATGTGGATATAACTCCTGGGAATACGCTCGTGGTGCTTGATGAGGTGCAGGATTGTCCAAAGGCGTTGGAGACGCTTAAATATTTTTGTGAGGATGCTCCGGAATATCATGTTGTGGTGGCGGGCTCGCTGTTGGGGCTTTCGCTTCACGATGGGGTGTCTTATCCGGTAGGCAAGGTGGAGGAGTTGCGCCTTTATCCGATGACGTTTATTGAATTCTTGCAGGCTATTGATAAGGTGCGCTTGGCTGATGTGCTGCAGAGCGGTAACTGGACGGTTATTAATATGCTTGCCGATGAGTATGTGCGATTGCTTAGACAGTATTATTATGTGGGCGGTATGCCTGCGGCGGTGTTGGCTTTCGCTGAGCAGAAGGGGCTGAAGGTGGTAAGAGAGATTCAGAACCAGATAATTCGAGATTACCGACGTGATTTTTCGAAACATGCTCCGGTGGGTGAGGTGCCACGTATTAATATGGTGTGGGACAGCATTCCGGCGCAATTGGCTAAGGAGAACAAGAAGTTTATTTATGGGGCGGTGAAGAAGAGTGCACGGGCTGCCGACTTTGAGCTAGCTATTCAGTGGCTTATAGACGCTGGTTTGGTGTATAAAGTGATGCGTGCCAACAGTGCGCAAATGCCGCTGAAGTTTTATGAGGACTTGAATGCTTTCAAACTGTTCATGCTGGATGTGGGCTTGATGGGGGCGATGGCTGAGACTAGTGCTGAGGCTATGTTGGTAGATAATAGTGTGTTTACGGAATATAAGGGGGCGTTTACGGAGTTGTATGTGCTCACTCAGCTTAAGACGTTGGAAATGCCTATCTATTATCATAGTGTAGATAATTCTACTATAGAACTCGACTTTATTGTACAGTTAGGCGGCAAGGTGTGGCCTATAGAGGTTAAGGCTGAGACTAATGTCAAGGCTAAGTCGATGCGTACTTTTATCAATAATCATCCAAATCTTACAGGTATACGTTTTTCCATGCTTCCGTATGAGCGTCAAGATTGGATTGTGAATATTCCGCTTTATGCTTGTTTGATGATAGGCAAGGCTTAACGATATTCTTCCTCATCCGAGTGGCGGCAATGCGCAGAGCGATACTGCGGTGGGGAACATTGGCTCTCTTTCGCATAGAGATGTCTATCGGTAAGTACTCAAATTGTCTGTTGAAATTGAAAACATTTAGCTCAATGGTAATGCAATATTGAATAGATTTAGTTATCTTTGTATTGATAGACCATGAGGTTTGTGACAATATCAAGAACATCAGTGATTTTAAATCTATAAATGATATGACCACTCTCGAGATACAAAACGTTGGGCCATTACAGTCTGCATATGTTGAATTCAAAAAATGCACTTTGTTCATTGGAGAGCAAGGTGCAGGTAAAAGTACTATCGCTAAATTGTATTCTCTTTTCACTTGGCTTGAAAAGGGATTGTTAAGACATACGATTTCAGAAGGTTCGGTAGTAAAATATAATCGGTTTAAAAACAAGTATGCTGCATATCATAATCTGAAGTCATATTTTTCTGAACATTCATACATTCTATATACGGGTGAGCAATATGTATTTGAATACAAAAATGAACATCTGGATATTAGGCGAAATGATTCAAATGGAGAGTTGAATTCTGCGAAGGTGATGTATGTTCCTGCAGAGCGTAACTTGCTGAGCGTAGTGGAGAGTGGTAAATTGCAAAGTGGATTGTCTGAATCAATGCAAACATTGATGGAGGAATTGAACAATGCCAAAGCTTATTATGCCAAGGGTGTGGATTTGCCTATCGGAGGTATGAATTTTACATACGATAGACTAAACAAGGTGAGCTGGTTAAATGGAAAGAATTTAAATGGCAGGGAGTTTAAAATAGCATTGAAGGAAGCTTCAAGTGGTTATCAGTCGTTGATGCCTATGACGCTTGTTTGTCATTATTTATCAGATCTTGTTCAGAATAGTGGGGCTGAGACTATGGACTATAAAGAACAGCAACGCTTGCAACAGGAGGTGGATAAGATAATGGAGGATAATAAAATCTCCGATACTGTAAAAAATGCAATGCTTCGAAATATATCTGCAAGGTATAGATATACTGAGAATGTGAATGTGGTGGAGGAGATGGAGCAAAATCTATACCCGGAATCACAAAAGCGTGTATTGTTTGACCTACTTAGCATTAACAATAGATTAGAACGAAACAAATTGGTATTGACAACTCATAGCCCGTATCTGGTGAACTATGTGACCCTTGTTGTGAAAGCCGCTATGATAGAGCCGCAGATTCCTGCAGATGCTGTTGGACTGAAAGATTTATTATATAGTATAGTTCCTGCAGAATCTATAATGAATGCTTCTGATTTGGCTATATATGAATTGAGAGATGGCGAAGCAAGATTATTGGAAAACTATGATGGTATTCCTTCGGATTCTAACTATCTAAATCAACAGATGGCTGAGACAAACTATTTGTTTGACCAACTGCTTGACATCGAAGAACAAATATAGGAAGCATAAATATGGAGGATGTAGTAGATTTCTTTATCCCTAAGTGCCAAGTGCTTGGAATAATGGCAGAAATTTTTGGTATTTGTGATGATGATGACAAGGCAGAGAAGACTCCTGCATATGTCAGTTTCGACAACGAAGAGAAATGGGGCGCTATTATAAAAAACTATAGTGGAAAGCCATTGAATTTTACAGCAGTGGACAATTGTGTTGTTGTACGGAGAGAAAATGACGATATGGAAAACCGTTGTGATGCAATGTTGTCAAATGCAGATAATTTGGTATTTATAGAGTTAAAGAACGAACGCTAGAAATGGTTTCCTCATGCTGTGGAACAGTTGCAGAAGACAATAGAGGTTTTCAAGCTATATAACGATGTTGGTATGTATAAAAGGAAGCGTGCCTTTGCTTGTAATGTTAGACATCCGAATTTTGCATATAGTAACAAGGAACTGAAACAAAAGTTTTATCAAACAAATGGTTTCAGACTATATGATGAGATGACAATAGAGTTCAGATAGAGTTCTTTTCGCTGTAAGCGGGTTGGATGAAACAATAATAAATCCCCGTCCGAATGACGGCATAGTGCAGAGCGATACTGCGACGGGGAACAACTTCTTATTTTTATTATTTGTATTCTTTTGGGTGGAGTAGGGTCTTATCATTCCACTAACGCATAATAGTATATTTTTTAATTGATTTTTAGGTAGGTATTCTGGTATGGAGTATCTACCCTAAATGGTATTATTCATCAGAAAAAGTGTATTCTTCCTCACTCGAGTGGCGGCAATGCGCAGAGCGATACTGCGGTGGGGAACATTGGCTCTCTTTCGCATAGAGATGTCTATCGGGGCGTGTTGTGCCTATAAAGCGCGTTTCTTCTACCTGAATTTCATAGTAAACTTAATAGAATGATTATCAAAAGACTCTTTGACATTATTGCATCCCTGTGTGGGCTGCTCTTGATTTGGTGGATTTTCCCCATTGTAGCGTTTTTAATCCACAAGAAGATGCCGGGCGGTCCTGCGTTCTTCTGCCAGAAGAGGGTGGGTAAGGATGGTAAGTTGTTTACTTGCCATAAGTTCCGCTCTATGACGGTAAAGCATAGCGGCTCTTCGGTTTCGGTGGCGGGCGACAGTCGTATCACTCCGTTTGGAGCAAAGCTTCGCCATTACAAGATTGACGAGTTGCCGGAGTTGTGGGATGTGCTGATTGGTAACATGAGTTTTGTAGGTCCTCGTCCTGATGTGCCGGGTTATGCCGATAAGTTGCAGGGCGATGATAGGGATGTGTTGAAGCTTCGTCCGGGCATTACTGGTCCGGCTACGCTGAAGTATCGTCTGGAGGATGAGATGATTTCGGAATATGTGGCAAAGAAACAGGCGGAGGGGGATAAGCGCCCCATGCAGGAGATTGCCATAGAGTATAATGATGAGGTGATTTATCCGGATAAGGTGCGCCTGAATTGTTATTACTATCGTCATTATTCGTTCTGGAAGGATATCGAAATGATATTCGCCACAGTGCTGGGCTTCAAGGTGAAGTTTGCCGGCGAAGAGGTGTGACGGTGTAGTGTAAATATGTATATGTATCAACAATTATAATATAGTATAATTATGTCTGAAGAAAGAAAAACAATTTATCTCTGCCTTGCCCACATGAGTGAGGCTGGTTTGGAACAGAAATATGTGAAGGAGGCTTTCGACACTAATTGGGTGGTGCCGATGGGCCCGAACGTAAATGCTTTCGAGAATGATTTGGAGGCATTTGTTAATAGCAAAAGTAACGGTACTGAGCCGCTTGATAGAGAGGTGGTGTGTCTGAGTGCTGGTACTGCTGCGGTGCACTTGGCTTTGATAGGTTGTGGCGTGAAGGCTGGCGATGAGGTGTTGGTGCAGAGCTTTACGTTCTGTGCGTCGAGCCATCCTATCACTTATCTGGGTGCTAAGCCTGTGTTTGTGGGTTCGGAAGGTGAGACTTGGAACATGGATCCGGCGTTGCTGGAGAAGGCCATCCTGGACCGTAAGGAGAAGACTGGTAAGTATCCGAAGGCTATCGTTCCGGTGGCGCTGTATGGTATGCCGTATCGCATAGACGAAATTATGACTATCGCTGATAAGTATGGCATAGCAGTAGTAGAGGATGCTGCCGAGGGTATGGGTTCTCGCTTTGATGGTGAGGTGCTGGGTACTTTCGGTAAGTATGGTGTTCTGTCGTTCAACGGTAACAAGATGATTACTACTTCGGGTGGTGGCGCATTGATTTGCCGTAACGCTGAGGAGGCTAACGAGGTGATGTGGTATGCTACTCAGGCTCGTGATGCTTATCCGTATTATCAGCATACTGCTATCGGCTATAATTATAGAATGAGTAATGTGTGCGCCGGTATCGGCCGTGGCCAGATGACGGTGCTGAATGATCATATAGCTCATCATAAGCATGTGCAGAAGCTCTACGAGGAGTTGCTGAAGGATGTTCAGGGTGTGCATATCCACAAGCAGCCTGAAGATAAGCGTTATGACTCTAACTTCTGGCTGTGTGCGGCTACGCTGGATGCTGACGTGAAGATTCAGGGTCAGGAGAATGCTTATAAGGAGGTTATCAAGACTGCGGTGGGTGGCGCTGCTGGTGTTATCCATGCGGTGGATTCGGCTACTACCGACTGTCAGCCTAACGAGAATGTTGAGGCTCTGCGTGTGTTCATGTTGGCTAAGAAGATTGAGTGTCGCCCGGTATGGAAGCCTATGCATAAGCAGCCTGTATACGATGGTGCTCCGGTTTATACTAACGGCATTGAGGAGGATATCTTCAAGGTGGGATTCTGCTTGCCGGCAGGTCCGTACGTTACGGATGATGATGTGCGCTATATAGTAGAGTGCATCAAGGAGGCGATAGTGAAATAAGTTATATTATATATAAGGTATCGTAATGGGCGGTTAACGGACGCACGGGTGCTAAGGCATGTGTGTCTGTTGGTCGCCCTTTTGTTATTAGTGTATTATGATGAAGCGTTTTATACTTGCGGTGTGGAAGTTTTGTTCTTATCTCTTCATTCCCAGAAAGGCGAAGAGGTGGGGTGAAGATTGAATAAAATCAGATTTATTGGTATGTGATTTGTGTAAGCCACGAAAAAAAAGTAATTTCGTATTATTCTAAAAACGTTTGTATATGAAGTTTCCAATCGGCATACAGGATTTTAAGAAAATACGCGAAGGTGGTTTTGTTTATGTAGATAAAACGGCTTTGTTGTATAAGCTGGCGAATGAAGGCACAATTTATTTTCTGAGTCGTCCGCGACGGTTCGGAAAATCGTTGCTTGTATCGACATTGAAGTATTATTTCGGTGGCGAGAGGGAGTTGTTCAGTGGACTTGCTATCGATGCGCTGGAGAAGGATTGGAATAGTTATCCCATTTTTCATGTGGACTTTAACAGTACTAATTACACGAAGAGTGGAGATGCATTGTCTAAACTGATTAAGGGTACCGTTGAGGATTGGGAACGGCAGTATGGTTATGTTGGCAACGAGGAGTTTGATTATGGGAAACGTTTTGCCGAACTGCTAAAGCATGTTCATGCAACTACGGGCAAGCGTTGTGTGGTGCTGGTTGATGAATATGATAAGCCGTTGCTTGATGTTCTGGATTCGGGAATGGTGGAACAGGGTGGAGACGGAAAGGAGATGCTGCTTGAAGATATCAACCGTGAGATTCTGAAGGGCTTTTATTCTGCTTTTAAGTCTGCCGACCAAGATCTGCGCTTTGTGCTGCTAACTGGGGTGACAAAGTTTTCGCAGGTAAGTGTGTTCAGCGGTTTCAATCAGCCTGCAGATATCAGCATGAGTACGGTGTATGATGCGATATGTGGTATTACGGAGGAGGAGCTTGAAGCGGTGTTTCATGATGAGATGGATGCGATGGCGGAGGAAATGAATGTGCCGGAAGATGAGGTTCGGCTTATGCTGAAAAGGCATTATGACGGTTATCATTTCAGTAAGCGGAAGACGGATATTTTCAATCCGTTCAGTTTACTTAATGCGTTTGCTAACCATAACATACAGGATTATTGGTTTAGAACGGGTACGCCTACTTATCTTATACGTTTGCTGAATCATACGGATGAGAATCTTAATGAGCTTACGGGGAAATATTATGATACGTCGGAGTTTATCGACTATAAGGCGGATGTGGAGCGTCCGTTGCCGATGATATACCAGAGTGGTTATTTGACTATTAAAGATTACGACCGTGATTCTGATTCTTATTTGCTTGACTTGCCGAACAATGAGGTGAAGAAGGGGTTCTTAACGCTAGTTGCTTCAAACTATCTTGGAGCAAAGGAGTCGGCTAGTACATTGGCTATACAGTTGGTGCGTGCCATACTTAGGGACGATCTTGATACTTGGCGTAAAAGTCTGACTGCATTTTTTGCCAGTATTCCTTATACTATGCGAAGAAAGAATATGGAAACTGAGAAGGAGCGTTATTTTCACTATACGTTTTACTTGATTTTTCGTATTCTTAGTACTTATTTGGTGCTTACCGAAAAACAGCAGAGCGAGGGCAGAGCGGATTGTATCATTGAGACAAAGAAGGTGGTGTATATATTTGAATTTAAACTGGACGGTACGGCAGATGACGCTTTACGACAGATAGAAGAGAAGGGGTATGCACGTCCTTACGAAGCTGATATGCGTACTGTGCGGAAGGTTGGCGTTAACTTTTCTTCGAAATCGGGAACGATAGACGACTGGAAAGAAATTTAAATAGACTTCCTTTTTTTATGTGCTCAAAGCGTATTTTGAGTTTTTTCTGCTAACTTTGCATGACTTTTATATAGACTTGATAATTATGATTAGGATTAAGAACAATTGGCGAGTGCCTAAAGGTCAGGAGCTGACCGAACTGGATAAGAAGGTGCTTTATTATCAGAATAAGGGACATCTGGTGCCGACTCGTCAACTTATCAAGACTCCGGAACAGATAGAAGGCATCCGCAGAAGTGGTATGCTGAATACGGCTGTGCTGGATAAGGTGGCTGAAGAGATTCATGCTGGCATGAGTACAGCTGAAATCGATAAGATAGTGTATGATTATACTACTCAGCATGGGGGCGTGTGCGCGTGTCTGGGCTATGAGGGTTTCCCGAAGAGTGTTTGTACTTCTATAAATGAGGTGGTGTGTCATGGTATTCCGTCGGAAGAGGAAATTTTGGAAGAGGGCGATATCGTGAACGTGGACTGCACTACCATCCTTGACGGGTATTATGCTGATGCTTCGCGTATGTTTATCATCGGAAAGACTACTCCGCAGAAGGAGAAGTTGGTGCGCGTGGCTAAGGAATGTCTTGAGGTTGGTATGGAAGCCGCTAAGCCGTTCAGCTTTGTAGGTGATTTGGGTCATGCTATTGAGAAGCATGCCAAGAAGAACGGGTTCTCTGTAGTACGAGACTTGTGTGGTCATGGCGTGGGAGTGGAATTCCATGAGGAACCGGATGTGGTGCATTACGGTCGTAAGGGTACCGGAATGTTGCTGGTGCCGGGTATGGTGTTCACTATAGAGCCGATGATTAACATGGGTACGTGGGAGGTATTCATCGATGAAGAGGATGGCTGGACTGTAGTCACTGAGGATGAATTGCCTTCGGCTCAGTGGGAGCATACGTTTGTGATGACGGAGAATGGTTTGGAAATTCTTACGTATTAATAGGAATCGGTATACACATTATTATATATAGTAAATTATGAGTGATACTATCATATTAGGTATTGAGTCGTCTTGCGACGATACTTCTGCCGCTGTTATAAAGAACGGTGTGTTGCTGTCGAGTGTGATAGCGAGTCAGGCCGTGCACGAGTCTTATGGTGGCGTGGTACCCGAGTTGGCGTCGCGTGCGCATCAGCAGAACATTGTGCCGGTGGTGCACGAGGCTCTTAAGCGTGCGGGGGTGACTAAGGAGCAACTCAGCGCGATTGCCTTTACCCGCGGACCGGGATTGATGGGTTCGTTGCTGGTGGGTGTGTCGTTCGCTAAGGGATTGGCGCGTTCGCTTGATATTCCTATGGTGGATGTGAATCATCTGCAAGGACATGTGTTGGCGCATTTCATAAAGGAGTCTGAAGATGACGATAATCAGCCTAAGTTCCCGTTTATATGTTTGTTGGTGTCTGGCGGAAATTCTCAGATTATCCGTGTGGATGCTTATAATAAAATGACGGTGCTGGGTCAGACTATCGATGATGCAGCTGGTGAAGCTATTGACAAGTGTTCTAAGGTGATGGGCATGGGTTATCCCGGTGGTCCTATCATCGACCGTTTGGCACGTCAGGGTAATCCTAATGCTTATACGTTCAGTAAGCCTCACATTCCTGGTTTCGACTATAGCTTCAGTGGGCTAAAGACTTCGTTCTTGTACTCGCTGCGCGAATGGCTGAAAGATGATCCCGACTTTATAGAGCATCATAAAGAGGATTTGGCGGCATCGCTCGAAAAGACAATCGTAGATATTCTGATGGATAAATTGCGTAAGGCGGTTAAGGCTGCAGGTATTAAAGAGGTAGCTGTGGCTGGTGGTGTATCTGCCAACAATGGATTGCGTAACGCATTTCACGAACATGCTGATAAGTATGGCTGGAAGATATTCATCCCGAAATTCGGATATACTACGGATAACGCTGCGATGATAGCTATAACTGGTTATTATAAATATTTAGATAAAGACTTCTGCTCGATAGATAAGCCGGCGTATTCGCGCGTAACAATCTAAGGGCTGGAGGGATATTGTAAAACGGAAAATAAAAACAGATTATGTCAGTAGAAACAAAAACACTCAGTAAGGAGATAAGTGAGATCTTCTGGAGAGAAGGCTTTACCTTGGCTACTGCTGAAAGTTGCACAGCAGGAAATGTGGCCGCTATTATAACTGCTATCCCTGGTAGTTCTCGTTTCTATAAAGGTGGCGTAGTGGCTTACGCCAATGAGGTGAAACAGAATATGCTTCATGTGAGCCCGGAAACTCTGGCTGCTCACGGGGCGGTAAGCGAAGAAACGGTAACCGAGATGGTGAAGGGAGCAATTGAGGCTTTCGATACGGATTATGCTATGGCTACTTCGGGCATTGCTGGCCCGGCGGGCGGTACTCCAGAGAAACCGGTAGGAACTATTTGGGTGGCTGCAGGTGGCAGAGATAAAGTAATTACCGCAAAATTAACGGAAGACGAGGGACGCGACAAAAATATTCAGGCGGCGACTAAAAAAGCACTGGTTTTGTTGCTCAAATTGTGCCAAGAACAACAAAAAGAGGAGTAAAATCGCAATTAGTTGGTAAAAAACTTGTGCGTATAAAATAAAATCACTTATTTTGCACTCCGTTTGAGAGAATATAGAAATAAAACTATAAAAACAAGATAGAAATGTCGAAAATTTGTCAAATTACCGGAAAGAAAGCCATGATTGGCAACAATGTTTCACACTCTAAGAGAAGAACAAAAAGAACTTTTGATGTGAACTTGTTTACTAAGAAATTCTACTATGTAGAACAGGATTGCTGGATTAGCCTGAACATCTGTGCTAATGGCCTGCGAGTTATTAACAAGAAAGGCTTGGACGCTGCGCTGAATGAAGCTGTGGCTAATGGCTACTGTGATTGGAAAACTATCAAAATTATTGGTTAATTAAAAGGAGAGTTAAACTATGGCTAAGAAGGCTAAAGGAAATAGAGTTCAAGTAATTCTGGAATGTACAGAAATGAAAGATAGCGGTATGCCGGGAACTTCTCGTTATATCACTACTAAAAACAGAAAAAACACTACTGAAAGATTGGAGTTGAAGAAGTACAATCCTATCTTGAAGAGAGTAACAGTTCACAAAGAAATTAAATAATAAACAATAAGAAACCATGGCAAAGAAAACAGTCGCAACCCTTCAGACAGGTAGCAAAGAAGGACGTTCTTATACTAAGGTTATCAAGATGGTTAAGTCTCCGAAAACTGGTGCTTACATTTTTGACGAACAGATGGTTCCTAACGATAAAGTACAGGACTTCTTTAAGAAATAATAAGCTGAAATATATAGCTGATAAAAGTTCTTTTCATCGACAGATGGAAAGAACTTTTTTTGTTTGTAAACAATATTAGTTATATCTTTGCATGAGTAATAAAATGGAATAATATGGGACTTTTTAGTTTTTTTTCGAAAGAGAAAAAGGAAACTTTAGACAAGGGGTTATCTAAAACCAAAGAGAGTGTGTTTGGTAAGATAGCTCGTGCCATCGCCGGAAAGTCGAAAGTGGATGATGAGGTACTTGATAATTTGGAAGAGGTACTGATAACTTCGGATGTGGGTGTGGAAACAACGCTTAAGATTATCAAGCGTATTGAGAAGAGAGTTGCGCAGGATAAGTATGTAAATACGCAGGAGTTGAACAATATCTTGCGTGAGGAGATTGCTGCCTTGCTTACAGAGAATAATACTGTCGACAATGACGGCTTTTCTTTGTCTGAAGATAAAAAGCCTTATGTTATAATGGTAGTAGGTGTGAATGGTGTTGGTAAAACTACTACCATCGGTAAGTTGGCTTACCAGTTTAAGAAATCTGGTAAATCGGTTTACTTGGGTGCTGCCGATACATTCCGTGCCGCTGCCGTAGAGCAGTTGGTGGCTTGGGGTGAACGTGTGGATGTGCCTGTCATCAAGCAGAAAATGGGTTCGGACCCTGCTTCGGTGGCGTTCGATACGCTTAGCTCGGCTGTAGCTAATCATGCTGATGTGGTGATTATCGATACAGCGGGTCGTCTGCATAACAAAATTGGTTTGATGAACGAGCTTACTAAGATTAAGAACGTGATGCAGAAGGTGGTGCCCGACGCTCCGCACGAAGTGTTGCTGGTGCTTGACGGTTCTACAGGACAGAATGCGTTTGAACAGGCTAAGCAGTTTACCTTGGCTACAGAGGTTAACGCGATGGCTATCACAAAATTGGACGGTACAGCCAAAGGTGGGGTAGTGATAGGTATCTCTGATCAGTTTAAGATTCCGGTGAAATACATCGGATTGGGTGAAGGAATGGAGGATTTGCAGATTTTCCGCAGAAAAGAATTCGTAAGTTCTTTGTTTGGTGATAATTCAGATAAATGAGAAAGAATACAATCGACATAATTACCTTAGGGTGCTCTAAGAATCTGGTAGATTCAGAGAAATTGATGAAGCAGCTGGAGGCTAGCGGATATAAAGTGACTCACGATAGTGAGAATCCGCAGGGCGAAATAGCTGTTATCAATACGTGTGGTTTCATTGGCGACGCGAAGGAGGAATCTATTAACATGATTCTGGAGTTTTGTCAGGCTAAGGAAGAGGGACGACTGAAGCAACTGTATGTAATGGGTTGTTTGTCGGAACGCTATATGAAGGACTTGCAGATTGAGATTCCGCAGGTCGATAAGTTTTATGGAAAATTTAACTGGAAGGAACTTCTGGCCGATCTTGGCAAGAAGTATCATTCTGATTTCGAGATAGAACGTCATCTTACTACCCCTAAGCATTATGCTTATTTAAAGATAGCTGAAGGATGCGACCGTAAGTGTTCGTATTGTGCTATTCCTATCATCACGGGCCGTCATGTGTCTCGTCCGATGGAGGAGATTCTTGACGAGGTGCGTCAGTTGGTGTCAGAAGGAGTGAAGGAGTTTCAGGTCATAGCGCAGGAGCTGACTTATTATGGCGTTGACCTGTATCAGAAGCAGATGTTGCCTGAGTTGATAGAACGCATGGCTCAGATTCCGGGCGTGAAGTGGATTCGTTTGCATTATGCGTATCCGGCTCATTTCCCTACTGATTTGTTTAGGGTGATGCGCGAGAATGATAATGTGTGCAAGTATATGGATATAGCTTTGCAGCACATCAGCGACAATATGCTTAAGTTGATGCGCCGTCATGTAACTAAGGCTGAGACGTATGAACTGATAGAATGTTTCCGTAAGGAAGTGCCTGGTATTCATCTGCGTACTACGCTAATGGTTGGTCATCCTGGTGAGACTGAACAGGATTTTGAAGAGCTGAAGGAATTTGTACGTAAGGCTCGTTTCGACCGTATGGGTGCTTTCGCTTACTCTAACGAGGAGGGTACTTATGCCGCTGAACATTATAAGGATGATATTCCGGAAGAGGTGAAGCAGCAGCGCCTTGATGAATTGATGGAGATTCAGCAGGAGATTTCAGCAGATTTGAGTCACGCTAAAATCGGTAATGAGTATAATGTGATTATCGACAGAAAAGAAGGCGATTACTACATAGGTCGTACTGAGTTCGACTCGCCTGAGGTAGATCCGGAAGTCTTGATTAAGGATGAGGGCAAGCGTTTGTGCGTAGGTTCTTTCCATAAGGTCAAGATTTACGATGCTGATGATATCGACCTGTATGCTACAGTGATAAAATAAGTATAAAAACAAGAAAGGGTTTTTAGTGAATAATAAAGAGTTGGTTAACGAGCTTTCGTCTCGTTTGGGATATACTAATAAGGATGCCGCTACATTGGTTTCGTCGATAGTGTCGATAATGGGCGATGGTTTCTCGAATGGAAAGAAGGTTTCGTTCGATGATTTCGGTCAGTTCGAAGTGAAGAAGAAGATGGAGCGAATCACGGTGAATCCGTTGATCCAACAGCGTCTTTTGGTTCCGCCTAAGTTGGTACTTACATATAAACCAAGCCCGATTTTGAAAGATAAGTTTAAAAATACCTCAGCCGATGAATGAAGAAGAACTAACGTTGCAAGATCTGATAGATTTATTGGTTAAGCGTCATGATATGGAGCGGGCAGATGCGGATGCATTTGTCAAGCTCTTTTTTTCGTTGATAGAAGAGGGGTTGGCGGCTGATAGGTATGTTAAGATAAAGGGGCTTGGCACGTTCAAACTCATTGATACTCGTATTACGTTTTCTCCCGATTCGGCGATGAAGGACTTGGTGAACAAACCTTTCTCGCATTTTGAAACGGTGGTGCTGAATGATAAGACTCACTTTGATGATATGCCTGAGAATGAATCGCCTATCTCTGATGTAGAGACTGACGAATCGGTAAAAGATGCATCGGATTCTACTTCGGAAAACGATAGTGACGAAGCTACGTTATCAGAAGAAGTGGAATCTGTTTTGGAAGAAGTGTCGGATCAAAGTGTGGAAGAAGAAAATCCTGTATCGGCTAAAGCTAAAGAAGAACAATCGTTTGTTCAATCTGAATCTGTAGAGCGTTGTTCGGTTTCTTCTACCAGCATTCCTTGGTGCATGGTTGCTTCTATTCTTTTGGTTGGTGTAATAGCAGGCGGTTTTATGGTTTGGAGTATGTTTAGAACAGCTTCAACAGTAAAAATGTCCTCTGTAGAACCGAAAGAACCTATTGCTGTTATAGAGCATGATAGCGTGGCGAGTGATACGCTGACTGTAGATAGCGCAATGGTAAGTAAGGAGGAGGCTGTGGCAAATGAGCGTCGCCAAGATTCTGCAAAAGTTGTAGCGATAAATCCGGAACAGGAAGAAGAACCGAAAGGTGGTTTGTCATTATCGGATGCGGTGACGTATGCTATAGTGGGCACACGTGCTACGCATCAGTTGCAATACGGTGAGACGCTTGTAAAGTTGGCACGCAAGTATTATGGCAACAAGAAATTGTGGCCGTACATAGCGCGGTATAATAAGGAGGCGCTGGCAGACGTGGATAACATACCTGTGGGTACTACGATAAGGATTCCGGAACTCTCTGAAGAGAAAACTAAATAGCCGAAAACGTTTTCAGACTAATAAGTCTAAAGTTTTAGGATGCTTTGTGTCGTTTGGTAAAAATATTTTTTTTTGTTTTTATCAAGCGACAATGTTTTTTAATAAAAATTAGTTGGCTCTGTTAATAGAATGCCGTACTTTTGGCTTTGCAAAAAAGCCATGTAATGATGGCGTGAAATAGTATAAAATTTGAGAACATAAAAATATTAAATTATGGCTGAAGCTATTGATATTCGTGAATTGAACGAACGCATAGAGCGCCAAAGCGCATTTGTAACCAATTTGATGACTGGCATGGACCAGGTTATCGTAGGTCAGAAACATTTGATAGAATCGTTGTTGATAGGTTTGCTTTCTGATGGACATATCTTGCTTGAAGGTGTTCCTGGGTTGGCAAAGACATTGGCCATTAAGACATTGGCATCACTTATCGACTCAAAATACAGCAGAGTGCAGTTTACTCCCGACTTGTTGCCAGCCGATATTATCGGTACAATGATTTATAGCCAGAAAGATGAGCAGTTCATCGCTAAGAAAGGTCCTATCTTCGCTAACTTCGTATTGGCCGATGAAATTAACCGTGCTCCGGCTAAGGTGCAGAGTGCCTTGCTCGAAGCCATGCAGGAACGTCAGGTTACTTTGGGAAAAGAAACTTTCGATTTGCCTACTCCGTTCTTGGTAATGGCTACTCAGAACCCTATTGAGCAGGAAGGTACTTATCCGTTGCCAGAAGCACAGGTAGACCGTTTTATGCTGAAGGTGGTGATTGACTATCCTAAGTTGGAAGAAGAAAAGAAGATTATCCGTCAGAATATCTCTGGCGAGAAGGTAGAGGTTCGTCCTATCCTGAAAGCTGAAGAGATTATCGAGGCTCGCAAGGTAGTTCGTCAGGTTTATCTGGATGAGAAGATTGAACAGTATATCGCTGATATCGTATTCGCAACTCGTTATCCTGAACAGTACGGATTGAAGGAACTGAAGAGTCTGATTGGTTTCGGTGGTTCTCCGCGTGCTTCTATCAACTTGGCATTGGCTGCTCGTAGCTACGCTTTCATCAAACGTCGTGGATATGTAATTCCGGAAGACGTGCGTGCTGTGGCGCATGATGTATTGCGTCATCGTATCGGATTGACTTACGAAGCTGAAGCTACCAACGTTTCATCCGACGAAATTGTAAGCAAGATCTTGAATAAGGTTGAAGTGCCCTAATCTGTAGGAAACTTGCCTTTAGCCGTTGGTCTGGAGGATGACGGCTGATAAAGATAAACTCGACCACGGGAGGAGTGGGGCACAGTGCCGCCGCTCAATCTTATGGTCGAGAATGTAATTTATAAATAGAGGAGCGTAGGCTTAAACCCATAAAATAATGGAAACAAGTGAACTATTAAAGCGTGTACGTCAGATAGAAATAAAGACTCGTGGACTTTCGAGCAATATCTTTGCAGGACAATATCATTCGGCTTTTAAAGGTAGAGGTATGGCCTTTTCGGAAGTGCGAGAGTATCAGTACGGCGACGATGTGCGCGATATAGACTGGAACGTCACGGCTCGTTTCGACAAGCCTTTCGTAAAGGTGTTCGAGGAGGAGCGTGAGCTTACGGTTATGCTGTTGGTCGATGTGTCAAACAGTCTCGATTTCGGAACTGTAAAGCAGTTGAAACGAGATATGGTAACGGAGATTTCCGCTACCTTGGCGTTCTCGGCTATTCAGAACAATGATAAGATTGGAGTGATTTTCTTCTCGGATAAGATTGAGAAGTTTATTCCGCCTAAGAAAGGACGTAAGCATATCTTGTATATAATACGTGAGTTGATCGACTTTAAGCCGGAGGGCACACGTACCAATATTCAGTGTGCTATAGAGTATCTTACTAATGTACAGAAGAAACGTTGCACGGCGTTCATGCTGAGCGACTTTATTGATAACCACGATTTTCAGAATGCGTTGACGGTGGCCAACCGTAAGCACGATGTGGTGGCTCTGCAAGTGTACGACCGCCGCATGGAGGAACTGCCCGATGTAGGATTGCTGAAGTTGCGTGATGCAGAGACCGGACATGAGCAGTGGGTAGACACTTCGTCGAGAGCGGTAAGAAACGCCCATCATGCGTGGTGGATGCAGCGTCAGGAAAAGCTGAATGGCATTTTTACTCATAGTAATGTAGATTCTGTTTCAGTGCGTACAGATCAGGATTATGTAAAAGCTCTGCTAAACTTATTTGCTAAACGAAACTAAGGTGTGACTATGAAGTGTATCTTATCATATAGAAGAAATCTAAAAAGAATTTGCGGTGTATTGTTGCTGTGCTTGGCTGCTATAGAGGGATTTGCCCAGGTTACGGTAGATGCCAGCATCGACTCTACACAGCTTTTTATCGGTCAGCAAGCTAAAATTAAACTGCAGGTTAGCATGAATGCAGGGCAGAATTTGCTGATGCCTCAATTCCCTGACACTATTGTTGCCGGGGTAGAAGTTGTAGATGTTGCCAAGCCCGACACTCAGATGCTGAACGGCAACAAGCGTTTGCTTATCTCGCAAGAATATACAGTGACTTCGTTCGACTCGGCTTTGTATTATCTGCCGCCGTTCGAGGTAAGTGTTGACAATAAGTTATATCGCTCTAAAAATCCGTTGGCGCTGAAAGTGTATTCGGTGCCCGTAGATACTTTGCACCCAGACCAGTTCTTCGGTCCTAAGCCTATTCAAGAGGTTAGTATTACGTGGGGTGATATCGATACGTTGGTATATTCGCTTCTCATTATGCTGATATTGGCAGGCGTTTCGGTGTTCTTTGTTATCCGCTACCGCGACAATAAGCCTATCATTAAGATTATTAAGATAGAACCTAAGTTGCCGCCTCACCAGATGGCCATGAAGAAGATAGACGAAATCAAGTCGGATAAGGCTAAACTGCGTAACGATCCGAAGGCGTATTACACTGAACTTACGGATGTTATACGTACTTACATAAAAGATCGCTTCAACTTTAATGCGCTAGAGATGACCTCTACAGAGATTATAGAACATTTGATGCAAGTGAAAGACCAGCAGTCTATTGCCGAGTTGAAATCGCTTTTCGAGACTGCCGATTTGGTTAAGTTCGCCAAGCATGCTCCGCTGATGAACGAGAACGATATGAACTTGGTCAATGCGGTAGATTTCATTAATGAGACTAAGGAAGAAGAAGATCCTAATGCCAAGAAAGAACCTACAGAGATTCGAGTAGAAGAAAAACGCTCTAAGCAGGGACGCATCATACTGATATGCAGCATTGTGCTGACTAGTGTAGGAGCGGTAATTGCCTTGTATTTTGCAATACGTCGTATCATTGAATTGTTCTTTTAATATTTATAGATTATGATTTTTGCTAATATAGAATATCTGTTTCTGCTGCTGTTGCTTATACCTTATATAGTATGGTATTTTATGCGACGCAAGAAAACGGAACCTACCATGCAGGTGTCTACTACCCGCATGTATATGAATGCGCCCAAGACGTGGAAGGTGTACTTGCTTCATGCTCCTTTCTTACTTCGTGTAGTGTCGTTCGTAATGATAGTATTGGTGCTGGCTCGTCCGCAAACTACTGATAATTGGCAGAATACGGAGATAGAGGGTATCGATATCATGATGGCGGTCGACGTGTCTACCAGTATGCTTGCCGAGGATTTGAAACCGAATCGTCTGGAAGCTGCAAAGCAAGTGGCTTCTGAGTTTATCAACGGTCGCCCTAACGATAATATCGGTCTTACTATTTTTGCAGGTGAGGCGTTTACCCAGTGTCCGCTTACGGTAGACCACGGTGTGCTGCTCAACTTGTTTCACAGCATTCACGGTGATATAGCCCAAAAAGGTTTGATAGAAGACGGTACCGCTATCGGTATGGGATTGGCCAACGCTATAAGCCGCCTGAAAGACAGTAAGGCAAAGTCGAAGGTAATCATTCTGCTTACCGACGGTAGCAACAACCGTGGCGACATTTCTCCGCTTACCGCGGCAGAGATTGCTAAGCAGTTTGGCATACGTGTGTATACCATCGGTGTAGGAACTAATGGTACAGCACCTTATCCTATGCCTACATATGCGGGAGTGCAGTATGTAAACATCCCTGTAGAGATAGATGAGAATACGCTTACACAGATAGCTGGAGCTACAGATGGAAACTATTTCCGTGCTACCAGCAACTCTAAACTGAAAGAAGTGTATAAAGAAATCGATAAGTTGGAAAAGACAAAACTGAATGTTAAGGAATTCAGTAAGCGTGAAGAAGCTTTCGCTCCGTTTGCGTTGATAGCTTTCATCTGCATTCTGTTGGAACTTGTCTTGAGAAATACCGTATTAAAGAAGATACCTTAAAAAACAGAAGATTATGTTTCGATTTGGAGAACCCTTATATTTATATTTATTGTTAGTGTTGCCATTCTTGGCAGTGCTGTTCTTTTATTCGAACTATAGAAGGCGTAAGCGCATCCGCCAATATGGTGATCCGGAACTGTTGGCGCATCTGATGCCCGATGTTTCAAAGTATCGCCCCGACGTGAAGTTCTGGTTGGTCTTCTCGGCTTTAGCTATGGTGATATTCATGATGGCCCGTCCGCAGTTCGGCTCTAAGATGGAGACCGTTAAGCGTCAGGGTATCGAGACGGTGGTAGCGCTGGATATCTCTAACTCTATGTTGGCCGAGGATGTAAAGCCAAGTCGTTTGGATAAATCGAAAAAGTTGATTTCACGGCTTCTTGAAACGTTTAATAACGATAAGGTAGCGTTGATAGTATTTGCAGGCGATGCTTTTACACAGTTACCTATAACTAGCGACTATATTTCGGCTAAAATGTTTCTTGAAACTATCAATCCTTCGCTTATAAGTACTCAGGGTACAGATATTGGTGGTGCCATCAATTTGGCTATGAAGAGCTTTACTCCGAACGAAGGGGTAGGACGCGCTATCGTTTTGATAACCGACGGCGAAAACCATGAAGGTGGAGCTACAGAAGCGGCTACAGAAGCAGCCAAGAAAGGTGTTAACGTGTTTGTCTTGGGAGTAGGTTCGCCCGAAGGTTCGCCCATTCCAACAGAAAGCGGATCGAACGAGTTCAGAAAAGATAGAGACGGCAACGTTATCGTGACTCGACTCAATGAGCAGATGTGTCAGGAGATAGCGAAGGCCGGCAACGGAATGTATGTACGCGTAGATAATACCAACAATGCTGAACGTGCTCTGAACACCGAGATTAATAAGTTGGCCAAGGCCGACGTTGAAAGTCAGGTTTATACTGAATTCGACGAACAATTCCAGGTGTTGGCATGGTTGGCACTGATTTTGTTAGTTGTCGACTTGATTATTTTAGAGCGCAAGAACCCGCTCTTGAAGAATGTGAAACTCTTTAAACAAGATTGATTATGATGTTATATAAAGGATGTCTGATGGTAGGGCTGCTGATGGTTTCGGCAACGGCTTTCGGACAGAAAACCGTTCGCGACTATCTCCGAAGCGGAAATAAATTATATAAGGACAGTACATTTGTCAAGGCAGAGGTTGATTACAGAAAAGCTCTTGAACTTGACCCTAAGTCGACCGACGCCATGTATAATTTGGGCAACGCATTGTTGATGCAGCAAAAGGCGAAGGATGCGATGGAGCAGTTCGAAGCTGCCTCAAAAGTAGAGAAAGATAAGAAGAAGCTTTCGCAGATCTATCATAACATTGGTGTGATATTGCAGTCTTCTAAACAATATCCGCAGTGTATTGAGGCTTATAAGAAAGCTTTGCGTAATAATCCTGCCGATGATGAGACTCGCTACAACTTGGCTTTGGCGCAGAAAATGCTGAAAGACCAACAGCAGAATCAAGATCAGAATAAGCAGAAAGAGCAAAAGCAGGATAAGAAGGACGACGATAAACAGCAGAAAAATAAAGAACAGCAAGACCAGAAGAAAAAAGATCAGCAGAATCAGAATCAGCAACAACAGCAAAATCAGAATCAGATGTCTAAGCAGAATGCTGAGCAGTTGCTGAAGGCGGCTATGCAGGACGAAAAGAACGTGCAAGACAAGGTGAAAAAAGGCGTTCGCATTCAAGGTCGTAAATTGGAAAAAGACTGGTAACATATTGATAATAATATAAAAAGATAATAATAATGAGAAAACTGATTTTCTTACTGCTATTGATTGTTTCTGTCGTGCGGGTATATGCCGACGACAAAGCGACACTGAGGGCCGATGCGCCTGAGGTGGTAGTAAGTGGAGACCAATTCAGACTGGAGTTTACAGTTAATACTCAAAAGGTGAAAGATTTCCGCGCTCCTAGCATCAAGGGGTTTGATGTGCTGATGGGGCCGAGCCGCTCTATGCAGAGCAGTACTCAGGTTATTAACGGTAAGGTTTCGTCTACCAGCTCCATCACTTATACGTATATTTTGATAGCTAGTGATGCCGGCACCTATACTATTCCGGCTGCTAGTATCGAAGTCAACGGCGAGAAGGTGTTTTCTAACGCCATAACTATTAAGGTTCTTCCGCCAGATAAAGCTGGAAATAACAGCGGTCACTCTTCTTCTTCGCGTTCATCATCTTCTTCGGCAAGAGGACGTGCGGGACAGATTTCGGGTAACGAACTGTTTATCGTGGCTAATGCCAGTAAGACTAACGTACATGAGCAAGAGGCTATTTTGCTGACTTACAAAGTTTATACATCGGTTAACCTGCGTCAGTTGCGTGGCGATATGCCGGATATGAAAGGCTTCCATACTCAGGAAATTCAGTTGCCTAACCAGAAGGTGTTCCAATTAGAGCATTATAAGGGACGTAACTACAACGCTACCGTATGGAGTCAGTACATCCTCTTCCCGCAGCAGACTGGTAAGTTGGAGGTTCCTGCCATTACGTTCGATGCGGTTGTGGCACAGCGCACTGAGTCGGACGATCCGTTCGACGCTTTCTTCAACGGTGGTGGAATCGTTGAGGTGCAGAAGAAGATTGTTGCTCCTAAGCTTACTATCAACGTTCAGCCTCTTCCGTCTAAGCCGGCTAACTTCTCGGGTGGTGTAGGAGAGTTCAGTATCTCTTCTTCTATCAATTCTAAAGAAGTACGTACCAACGATGCTGTAACCGTTAAGTTGGTTATCAAGGGGTCGGGTAATATGAAGCTTATCAGCACTCCGGAGCTTAAGTTCCCCGAAGATTTCGAGGTGTACGATCCTAAGGTAACTAATAATTTCGACGTTTCTACAGCTGGTCTTACCGGCTCTCAGACCATCGAGTACTTGGCTATTCCGCGTCATGCAGGCGATTTCACCATTCCGCCGGTAGAATTCACTTACTTCGATTTGAAGAGTAACGCATATAAGACACTGAAGACAGAGGCTTATAATCTGAAGGTGGCTAAGGGTAAAGGCAACGCTGATCAGGTTATAGCCGACTTCACCAGCAAGGAAGATGTAAAGGTATTAGGTCAGGATATTCGCTTCATCAAGTTGGGCGACACAGATTTGCAGAAGAAAGGCGACTTCTTCTTCGGAACTCTTTCATATTGGTTGTGGTATATCATTCCGTTCATACTGTTTGTTGTGATGATGGTATTCTTCCGCAAGCAGGCAGCCGAGAATGCAAACGTAGCTAAGGTTAAGACTAAAAAGGCAAACAAGGTAGCCGTTAAGCGTCTGAAATTGGCAGGTAAGTTATTGGCGGAAAATAAAAAGAACGAGTTCTACGATGAAGTGCTGAAAGCTTTGTGGGGATACATCAGCGATAAGCTCAGCATTCCAGTTTCTCAATTGTCGAAAGACAACATCGAGGCAGAACTTACCAAGCATGGAGTAGCCGAAGACATTACCAAGACATTCATCGGAGCACTCGACGAATGCGAATTTGCGCGTTACGCTCCGGGTAGCGAAAGCGAGGCTATGGATAAGGTTTACTCAATGTCGGTAGACGCCATTAGCAAGATGGAAAATAGTATTAAACATTAAAGATAGGAGAACTGATAGATGAAAAAGATATCTGTTATTTTATATTTCCTGATAGGAATGATGCAAGTGTTATCGGCTGCTCCTACCAAAGCCGAGGCGGACAAGGCATATCAGGATAGTCATTATGCCGATGCTATAGAGAAGTACGAAGCCATTCTGAGCGAGGAAGGCGAATCGGCTGAACTGTATTATAACTTGGGAAACAGTTATTATAAGAATAAGAACGTGGCTAAGGCAGTGCTCAATTATGAGCGTGCCTTGTTGCTCGATCCGGGAAACGCCGACGCTCGTTTTAACCTTGAGATGGCTCGCAGCAAGACAACCGACAAGGTTACTCCGGTGAGTGAGGTATTTATCGTGACTTGGGCAAAGGCTGTCGTTAACTGGCAGAGCGAGAGTCAGTGGGCTGTATGGGGTATAGTAAGTTTCATCCTGTTGCTTGCCTCTTTGGGCATGTATATTTTCGGAAAACAGATTGTCTTGAAGAAAATAGGTTTTACCGGAGCCGTGGCTTTCCTGATGATTACCATCTGCGCCAACCTCTGTGCCAGTCAGCAGAAAGATGAGCTTATTACTCGTGACGGTGCCATCATCATGTCGCCCAGCATTACAGTTAAGAGTACTCCTAATGAGAACGGTACCAATCTGTTTGTGTTGCACGAAGGCACTAAAGTATATATCGATGATAACTCTATGAAGGCATGGAAGGAAATCCGCCTCGAAGACGGAAAGAAAGGATGGGTTCCTACATCGTCTATTGAAATTATTTAATTTGACAAACCGAAAGAGAGACTATAAATGATAGACATACAGCAACTTATACAGACTGATCAGCATTTATTGCTTCAGCTTAACGGCAGTGACTCATTGTTTTGGGACGGCGTGATGTGGACAGTCTCCGATACCAAGACATGGATTCCGGCTGCGGTAGTGTTGCTGTATGTCATCTTTAAGAACTGCAAACTGTCGCAGGGCATGTTGGTGCTGCTCACCTTGGCGTTGGTAGTGTTATGCGCCGATCAGTTCTCTTCAGGATTCTGCAAGAATTACTTTATGCGATTCCGCCCTTCGCAAGAACCTGCTCTTACCGACTTGGTTCAGGTGGTGAATGGATATCGTGGTGGATCTTACGGATTCATTTCGAGTCATGCCGCCAACACTTTTGCCATTGCTGTGTTTGTATCTTTGCTGATTCGTAATGGATGGCTTGCATTTACAATGCTATTTTGGGCGTTAGTTCCATCTTTTTCTCGGATATATTTAGGCGTGCATTATCCGGGTGATATTATTTTCGGTGCTCTTGCGGGTAGTGTTATAGCGGTAATAGGCTATGTTATTTTTCTGTTTCTTCAGAAAAAATTGTTCCGTAATCCGCAGTACATTTCCAGTCAATACACAGGCAGTGGTTTCAAGACTTCCGATGTTTGTATGATTCAGTCGGCGTTACTCCTTTCTTTTATATCTGTTATTGTTGCGGGAATGATAGTAGCCCGTAATTCTTTTTTCTGATTGTCCTTTTTGCCAAGGCGCTTCTCTGTTGTCTTTTAGTTGATGTTTTTGTAAAAAAGTTCGCTTTTACTTGCGAAAATATTATTTTATCGCTACATTTAGAACGTGATACAATAACGCAAGTGTTTAACTTCTAAAATTTGACTACTATGAACAGAACAATAACCTTCAACGAACTTAGAAAGATTAAAGACTCATTGCCCAGTGGAAGTATGCATCGTATTGCGGATGAGCTTAATATTAGCGTAGAAACGGTGCGTAATTTCTTTGGTGGACATAATTTTAAAGACGGAAAATGTGTAGGTATTCACTTGGAACCGGGTCCCGATGGCGGATTGGTTATGCTTGATGATACTACCGTATTAGACCGTGCTCTGAGTATCCTGAGAGAGGAAGCGGAATAAATTAATCAGACTAATTTTTTAATATATGGAGTTATGGAAGAGAAACTTGTTACATTAGCCATCCTTACGTACTCCAAGGCACAAATACTCAAGACGGTGTTAGAGGGTGAAGGCATTGAAACCTTCATTCATAATGTCAACCTTGTAGAGCCCGTCATATCGTCGGGCGTGAGAGTACGCATTAAAGAAAGTGATTTGCCGCATGCGCTCCAGATAGTGGAGAGTGCTTCGTGGCTGTCAGAAGAGGTGGACGCTCTGGGAAATACGGAGAAGAAACGTGGTGATCATATCCTTATTCCTATTGATTTCTCGGAATATTCATTAAAAGTATGTCACTTTGGCTTTGATTTGGCGAAGAAGCTTAATGCCGAGGTCGTTTTTCTGCATGTATATTTTGCTCCTATTTATATGCCAACATTGCAGTATGAGTCTGGCATGTCTTTAGATACTCCCGATTTTGAAGAGAAAATAGATACACGGGGGCAGGTAACCGCAATACACGAAAAGCTGAAAGGCTTTGCAGAAAAAGTGGACAAAGAAATGGCGGATGGTACATTGCCTAAAGTGAAATACTGTTGCCTCTTGCGCGAAGGGATTCCTGAAGAGGAAATCTTGACATATGCCGAAGACGAGAAGCCGCGGGCCATCATTATGGGTACGCGTGGAGAAGGGCAGAAGCATCTTGATTTGATAGGCAGTGTTACCGCCGAAGTGATAGAACGCAGTCCGGTGTATGTGTACGCCATTCCAGACGATGCTCAGTCTTTGTTAGTTGATGATATTAAGAAGATTGCTATTTTTACAAGCTTTGATCAGCGTGATTTGATTGCATTCGATTCGCTGATACGTACTTGGGGAGGTAAGCATTTTGAGGTGTCATTCATTCATATCTCGTCGCATGAAGAGAAGCGGGCATGGAATGAGGTGAAACTTGCCGGTATACAAGATTATTTCAAGCGGTTATATCCGGATATAGAGTTTGGTTATTTTCAGATTAGCGATAATAACCTGTCGGAAGAGACGGATCGTTTGATAAGGGAACAAGGGATTGATGTAATTTGTGTTACTCATTACAAGCGGAATATTTTCGCTAGATTGTTCCGTCCGGGCATCGCCAGGAAGATGCTGTTTCACAGTCATACTCCTTTATTGGTAATTAAGTGATGAAACAATAAAGCCGATCATTTTAGTCTTTTTGAGGACTTGAATGGTCGGCTTTTCTTTTTATTCTTTACTTCCTTTCGGTGCGGCAGGCTTTCTGTTTCTTGGTCTGTTTCCTCCGTTTGGTTTTCCACGTCGCTTGTTATTGCTTCTTCGGTTTCCCTTTTTGGTAACCGGAGCGTATTCTGGAGCTTCGCCTAACTCTGTGGGGACAGGAATTTTATATATATCAGTGCCTAAGAAATTCTCTATTTGCTTAAACTTGGTCTGCTCTGTTTCACTAACAAAGGTGATAGCACATCCGTCATTGTTGGCACGGGCGGTACGACCGATACGATGCACATAGTCTTCGCTGTCGTGAGGAACGTCATAGTTGATAACCAAGCGGATATCGTCGATGTCGATGCCTCTGGCTACGATATCAGTAGCAACCAATATATTGATGCGGCCGTTGCGGAACTCGTGCATTATGGCGTCGCGTTGACATTGTTCCAAATCGGAATGCATCTCGCCAACATTCAGTTTCAATCGTTTCAAAGATTTCGTTACCTCTTTCACCTTCAATTTTGACGATGCAAATATGATAACCCTCTCTGGTGCTTGATACTTGAACAAACTCTCTACGATACTTAGCTTCTGAGTTTCGTAACAAACATATGCCGCCTGGATAATCTTTTCCGCTGGCTTAGAAACAGCTAACTTCACCTCTTCGGGATTATTCAAGATGCTCTGAGCCAACTGCTGAATCTTGGTAGGCATGGTAGCCGAGAACATTATGGTCTGACGCTCCTTAGGTAAATACTTCACTATTTGCATAATATCGTCAGAGAATCCCATATCGAGCATACGGTCGGCCTCATCAAGGATGAAAAACGAAACCTTAGAAAGATCTACATACCCTAAGCTAAGGTGACTAAGCAAACGTCCTGGAGTGGCGATTACCACATCCGCGCCTAATGTAAGACCCTTCTTTTCTTGCTCAAAGCGTACACCGTCATTTCCTCCATAAATAGCTACACTCGATATAGGCATGAAATAAGAGAAACCCTCCATCTGCTGGTCAATCTGCTGAGCCAATTCGCGTGTAGGCGACATAATGACACAGTTGATGGCATCTGCAGGGTACCCGCCTTTGCTGAGCTGGTTGATGACTGGGAGCAAGTAAGCCGCAGTTTTTCCAGTTCCGGTCTGCGCTACTCCTATCAGGTCTTTCCCTTCGAGTATAACAGGTATTGTTTTTTCTTGCACAGGCGTACACTCCCTGAAGTTCATGGCATCCAAAGCATCGAGCACGCTGTCTTCTAAGTTTAATTCGGAGAAATTCATATATTTATATTAAAGTCTAATTTTCTAAGTATCAACGGTTGCCTCGTTCGTCAAGATACGAGTCCTTGAATCCGAGGAAGTACAGTACTCCGTCCAGACCTATAGTGTTGATAGACTGCTGAGCGTTGGCCTGTACCTTTGGCTTGGCATGGAAGGCGATACCCAATCCGGCTACCGAGAGCATCGGAAGGTCGTTGGCACCGTCGCCCACGGCTATGGTCTGCTGTATATCCACATTTTCCACCTGAGCGATAAGCTGCAGTAACTCTGCCTTTCGTTTTCCGTCAACTATATCGCCAACGAAACGTCCTGTCAGTTTTCCGTCTTCTATCTCCAGATTATTGGCATATACATAATCTACGCCGAAACGCTCTTTCAGATAGTTGCCGAAATAAGTGAAACCACCCGACAGGATAGCTATCTTATAACCATATTTCTTAAGTACATACATCAGTCGCTCCACACCCTCGGTGATAGGCAGATTCACGGCGATATCCTTCATAACAGACTCGTCCAGTCCTTTCAATAGAGCCACACGCTCTGTAAAGCTTTCCTTGAAATCTATTTCGCCACGCATCGCACGTTCCGTAATCTCGCGCACCTGCTTGCCTACGCCGGCCCGTTCCGCAAGTTCGTCTATCACTTCAGTCTGAATCAGTGTAGAGTCCATATCGAAACAAATCAGTCGGCGCATTCTGCGGTACATCGTATCCTTCTGGAAAGAGAAGTCCATCCCAAGCTGTGCGCTCAGCGTCATAAGTTCTTCGTGCAGCTCGTCCATATCCGATGGAGTGCCACGTACTGAGAACTCTATACATGCACGCACCTTAGCCAGATGTTCATCGAGCGGGATACGTCCCGTCATTCGGCGAATGCTATCGATGTTCAGTCCCTGTTTAGCCAGCGCACTTGTGGCCGCTGCTATTTGCTGAGCCGTAAGTTTACGTCCCAAGAGGGTAAGTATATATCGGTTTTTGCCCTGCATCCCAACCCAAGTGTTGTATTCTTCGCGCGAGATAGGGTAGAAACTCAGATTAATGTTAAGCTCAGAAGCCTTAAAGAGCAACTCCTTCATCACGTTTCCGGAATCTTTTTCTTTCGCTTTAAAGAGAATGCCTAAAGAAAGTGTATTATGAATGTCGGCCTGACCGATGTCCATTATGTCTACATCATATTTGGATAATATTTCCGTAACCGAAGCTGTCAGTCCGGGTCTGTCTAAACCGCTTATGCGGATGAGTATTAATTCTGTACTGTTCTCCATTATATTGATAAAATCGAATAATGCAAATATACACTTTTATTATTAACTCAACCGTACGAAACGCCATTTTTGAGGCTTTTGAGTCCTTAGAAGGTTAAATTTATGTTAGAAAACATATTTTTAGCGATGTTTTTTATGCAGGTAATTGAAAAAACAGTATTTTTGCACCGGTTTCTTATGGTAAACATGAATTCGGCTTAGCCGAAAGCTGTTTTCAGTAGATAACATTCCGAGCCGAAACCGCTGTTAAAGGACAGCCTCGGATAGTATTAACTAAAATCAAATTACATGATTAAAAATGTAAAATGGTTTTTTGTTGTATTAGTATTCAGTTCCTTAATCTCTCTTTCATTTAGCAAGGAGAGTGTTCCGACAGAGAAATTGACTTCGGGCGACAAGCTTCCCGAGTTGCGTCTCTGCGAAGACATGCAGTCGCTCAATATGCATGCACCTTCAAACGGTTTCTTATTATTGAGCTTTTGGGCAAGTTATGATGCGGCGTCCAGAGAAAATAATGCCGCATTGTCTCATCTGGCAGGTGGTGACGCCAGAGTGAAAATGGTTTCTGTTTCCTTCGACCACTACGCTTCGGTTTTCGAATCGGTGGTAAAACAGGATGGGCTTGATGCCGATGCTTGTTTTTTGGAGACACGTGGTACCGATTCGGAGCTATTCGATCAGTTTGATTTGAAGTCGGGTTTTACGAATTTCCTGATTGATAGCAATGGAATGATTGTTGCTAAAAACATTACTCCGGCCGAGTTGGTTTCTTTCCTGAATGAATAAAGCGGGAAGATTCTTTTTATCTTGAATACAACAAAAAGCAAAAAAGTTGCCTAAAAGAGCGTTTCGGTCTCTTTCGGCAACTTATTTTTTTCTGATTATTTTGTTTTGCTGACCGTGTGTAGCACATTACCTTTCTTGTCTATCATATACAGGCAGAGTTTGTTTTTTGACGCTGCTATTACTGAGAATCCCGGTTCGTTAGAACAGAATACAGTGCCTTCTATTGGCTTTGTTTTTCTGCTCAGTGCGCCAGCCGAAAATACCCCACGTAAGTAATCTTCACCTTATAAGTACCCGGTTTCAGGTTAGGCAGAGAATAATAACCGTTGATGTCGCTAGTAACGCCCGTGTGCAAGTCCTCAATCATTACCGTAGCACCCGGCAGCGCCTGCTTTTCCGTATCCGTTATTCTACCTCTAATGTTACCCATCTCTGGATTCTCGTTTACCTCTGCAGAGCATGTCAATAGTTTACTGGGCGCAAAGGTATGGACGGTGTTTTACGAAATTGTTACAATAAATTTACGAGTTTAAGACGTTTTGTGAATCATCAAAAAAATACCGCGACTCATAATGTAGGGGTGAGTCGCGGTATTTATGATAGATTTATAGCGTTTCTATATCTTTCTTAGACAATCCGGTAGCTTGCGAAATAATATCGATAGCTACTCCTAATTTCTTTAAGTTGCGGGCGTTCTCTATGTTTGTTTCCATTCTGCCTTTTTCTAAACCTTCTTCCATGCCTTCAGCGTGCCCTTCAGCCCGTCCTTCAGCAAGCCCTTGTTCACGACCTTCTGCAAGTCCTTGTTCACGACCTTCCATACGACCTTCCATGCGTTCAGTCTGTATATTACTTCTGAGAATGACAACATTATCTAAATGACGGTAGTATGCCGACAGCTCATCTTTTGTCATGCTGTCCAGCTTTAACCGTTCTCTAGCTTCTTCCAATCCGGGAGCGGTAGCGTCAGAAGGAATGTTGCCTGTGTTCAGGTAATAAATCCATTCTTCTAATGGACTCTTCGCTACTTGATTGAAGTCGTTCACCTTTAGAATATAATACTCTGGGTATAGTTGGCTTACTGCATCAACCTTGAATGTTTGCTTCTGAAAAGGCGTTAGTTGTAGAATGTCTCCGTTATGGATGCCTTTGAACTCAGTCTTTCCGTGGTACACGAAATCCGTTCCGTGGCCTAAAGAGAAATATACAATGTTAACGCTGTACACTTTGCGTACTTTATCGTACCCTTCGCCACGATTTATATATTCTGTAACTAGTTTAGATGTACCAAACAGCATACGCTGAAAATAGGCGTATTCATTATTATTCTGTACCTCTATAAGCACAAGTTCACCCTTGGAATTTTCGGCAAGCATGTCTACACGATTGTACTTGTCGAATTCGTCTTCCTGATTACTTTCGCTTTCCAGTAACTTCTGGATAGTGATTTTTTCATTCAATAGGGTAGTGAGCAAGCCTTCTAGTACGCTGAAGTTCGCCTTGTTGCGGAGCAGTCTTTTCATTGCCCAGTCGAATCGGATTACTTGATTACTGTTGTTCATGTCCTTAACTTAAAACATTGATATGAGCAAAGATAGAAAAAAAGACGTATAGCAACAAAAAAGAGAATCCTAATTTCTTGTGTTTGCGTTAAATCAAGAAAAGGTGGCGGAATCTATAGAACAATCATCTCCTAAAATGAAGAACGCTTCCCAAGTATGCTGTCTTGGTTTATTATCTTTGAGTTTAACAAACTATCTCTGGTACCTTTCTTTGCCTTCACTTATCTTTTCTTGTGAACCATTTTTATTTTTCACTTTAATAGGTTCGTGCTATAAAATAGCTCAACTAAGTAGTTCGTAAAGAGAATGTTAACTACGTTTTTGGTGTAAATTCGCTTTAACGAAAAATGAGAAGCTAAAAAAGCTTCTCATTTACTGCGGTGCGTACGGGACTCGAACCCGTGACCCCATGCGTGACAGGCATGTATTC
>ENA-ORNF01000040-ORNF01000040.1-human-gut-metagenome-genome-assembly--contig:-NODE-40-length-112147-cov-67.333512_pt1 | contig 112147 bp, 89 predicted proteins | sample MGYA00242110_ERZ509012 | MGnify/ENA primary metagenome ERZ509012 (study PRJEB26280, sample SAMEA2338714) | human gut metagenome | biome: human gut; feature: human-associated habitat; material: faeces... | reverse complement strand
GGCGTAAGCCAGCAGATTTACAGTCTGCCCCATTTGGCCACTCTGGTATTTGCCCGTCCGCAACTAAGATTAGTGCTTTTCTCAATTGCGTTGCAAAGGTACGATTATTTTTTTAACTTGCAAACAAAATCAATCATTTTTATTGCTGTAACTGCACATTCGTCACCTTTATTCCCTAATTTGCCTCCAGCGCGATCTTCGGCTTGTTGCATGTTGTTGGTGGTAATCAAGCCATAAATGACTGGGATGTCGGTAGTTGCATTCAGTTCGGTAATACCTTGGGTAGCACCTGCACACACGTAGTCAAAATGGGGAGTGTCTCCACGAACTACGCAACCTAATGCGATGACAGCGTCCACTTTTCCGCTTTTGATGAGTTGTGCGGATCCAAATGTCAGTTCGAAACTTCCCGGAACGGGATAGACCAGGATATTTTCATCTTTGGCACCGTGTTTTTTTAATGTGCGGACGGCTCCTTCGAGCAAGGCACCTGTAATGTTGTGGTTCCATTCGGAAACTACAATACCGAAACGCATCTGTGAAGCATCGGGTACGGAGTTGAAATCGTAATCAGAAAGATTGTGATAAGCTGTTGCCATATTTTTTGTTTTAAGAGTTATTAGAAGATAAAAAAGCCAGACCGAAAAACTGGAGTACATCCGCAGATGCTTTGAGTTTTTCGGTCCGGCTTGAATGATGATACTCTTTTATGATAATAGAAGAATGTTTGCTGGAATTATTTCAAAGAAGCACGTTCGATGTACTTGTCGATATCCATAGCTTGGTAAGAGTTGCCGTATTTGTTTTTTACTTGTTTGTAAGCATCTACGGCTTCTGCGTTCTTACCTTGTTTCTCCAAGATCTGTCCGGCCTGAATCAGATAAATCGGACTCAATGACGTGCTGTTGGCACGTTCGGCAGCTTTCAGTAAAGTAGCCACTGCTTTGTCAAGTTGACCAACCTGTGCGTAGCAGTTTCCTAGTGCTCCCATTACGGATGGGGCTACCAGCAAGTCGCTTCCACTAAATTTGTCCAAGTATTTGATGGCATCTTCGTATTTGCCAAGTTGAGCATAGCAGAGACCTGCGTATGCATTGGCCAGGTTTCCGGCATCTGTGCCGCTGAACTGGTCTGCCAGTTTGACGAAACCTGCATAGCCCAGGCTGTCGCCCTTCAGTGCTGTTTCAAAATTGTCTGCTCCAAAATATTGTTCACCTTTGAAAATAGCTTCTGAAGCCTTCAACTCGTTCGGTTCAGAAATGAAGTGTTTGTATCCGAGGTAACCTCCGACAACGACAACCAGAACGATTACTATCCCTAAAAGTACATTCTTGTTTTTGATAAGAAATGCTTCTGAAGTGCTGAGCGCTTCGTCTACATTCAATGGGTCATGAGTGTGTTTTTGTTCAGTCATTTGATATTTGTTTTTATTATTTTCAGAATCCACTTATTTGGACAGCAAAAGTAGTTTATTTATACTTATAAATGAAATTTGCGGGCAGTTTTTTTAATCAATCTTGCTTTTATTGTTAATTTTGTATTCTAAATAATGAGTATCTTATGTGGCTTAAACGCATTTCAATCGTAAACTATAAGAATCTGGAGCAGGCGGAACTGACTTTTTCCCGTAAGATGAACTGCATCATCGGAAAAAACGGAATGGGGAAGACCAACCTGATGGATGCCGTGTATTATCTTTCTTTCTGCAAGAGTGCAACCAATCCAATTGATTCACAGAATATCCGTCATGAGCAGGATTTTTTCGTGTTACAGGGATTTTATGAGACGGACGGCGGCGATCCGGAGGAAGTGTATTGCGGGTTGAAACGTCGTCAGAAGAAGCAATTTAAGCGGAACAAGAAGGAATATACCCGCTTGTCGGACCATATCGGGCTGATACCGCTGGTCATGGTTTCACCGGCAGATACGTTGCTGATAGCGGGAGGAAGTGAAGAGCGCAGAAGGTTTATGGACGTGGTGATTTCGCAGTTCGACCGTGAATATTTGGATGCGTTGATTCGTTACAACAAGGCCCTGATGCAGCGGAATACGTTGCTGAAAGCAGAACTGGAACCGGATGAGGAACTGATGATTGTGTGGGAGGAAATGATGGCTTCCACGGGAGAGATTGTGTTCCGCAAGCGGCGTCAGTTTATTGAAGAGTTTATTCCGATTTTTCAGTCGTATTATGCTTATATTTCCCAAAACCGGGAGCAGGTGAAACTGTCGTATCAGTCGCATGCGGCAGAGGGAGACTTGTTGACCTTGCTGCGCGAGAACCGGCAGCGGGACCGGGTGATGGGATATTCCCTGAAAGGTATTCATAAGGACGACCTGATTATGCAGCTGGGGGAATTTCCCATGAAGCGGGAAGGCTCACAGGGGCAGAACAAAACGTATCTGATTGCACTCAAACTGGCACAGTTTGAATTCTTGAAGCGGACAGGGAGCGGCACTACACCATTGATTCTGCTGGATGACATCTTCGACAAACTGGATGCTCTTCGGGTGGAGCAGATTGTGAAGCTTGTGGCAGGTGACAATTTCGGACAGATTTTCATCACGGATACCAACCGTGACCATCTGGACCGTATCTTGAAAAAGATTGAGGGCGACTATAAGTTGTTCGAGGTAGAAAACGGAGAGGTTTCCGAACGAAAGGAAGGGTATGAAGCGGAATAATACGGAACAGATAGGGGACGTGCTCCGGCAATTCCTTCGTCAGCAGGGGCTGGAGACGCCTTTGAACGAATATCGGTTGGTAGATGCCTGGAAGGATGTGGTGGGGCCGGTCATTACCCGTTACACTACGAATCTGTTTATCAAGAACCAGGTGCTTTATGTCAGCCTCTCTTCCTCGGTCATCCGCCAGGAACTGATGATGGGGCGGGAGATGCTGATTCGTAACCTGAATGCGCAGGTGGGCTCACAAGTCATCGTGAACATTGTGTTCCGTTGAGTATACACATCCTTGTTCAGTCCAAACTTCGTGCATGGGGCGGTCTGTAGGCTCTGTCGGGATGTGCGGGTAGAGCTGGAAGTGAAAGCAGATACCTATATTATAGGAATGCAGGCGGGAGAGGGCACGGTCATAGTATCCTTTTCCACGTCCTAGTCGGTTTCCAGTCCGGTCGAAGGCTACACCGGGAACGATGCTAAGTTCAATTTCATCCAAGTTTTCCACTTGTCTTCCGGTCGGTTCTTCAATGCCGAATGAACCAGTCTGCAACGAATCTTTTCCTTCGTAATGCCGGAATTCCAATTCATCTCCTTTTACCAGCGGCAGTATGATGTGTTTGTACGGATGCCACCGTTCGATAAACGCGTGAGTTTGTACTTCATCCGGTAAGGAATGATAGAGCAGGATGGTTTTTGTTTGTAAGAATAAAGGGTGGTCTTCCAGTTTTTGGAATAAACTGGAAGACCATTCCGCTTTTTGAGAAGCGGAGTATTTCCGCTTCTCTTGTGCTATTTGTTTGCGTAATTCTCTTTTGTCCATGAAGTCCTATTTCTTTTTCTCGTTGGAAGCCTGCACTTCAGGAGCCTGTGGGAAAGACTCACCCTTTTCCAGAATTTCCACTGCCTTCAATACCGTCTTGTCGGTTTCATTGAGGAATTCTACATACGCCTCCATGCCCAGCATGTTGTAGATAATATTTCCGTAAAGGCTCATTTCAAACAGCTTCCGTGATTTAGCCATCAGGTTGTTGCGGCGTTTCAATCCTTTCTTTTCAGCCCATGCGGCAAAATTGTTCAGCAGGTTCTGCTTTTTCAGGTATTCCTCCATCTTTTCAGTGGTATCGTATTTCTGAAGTGTGCTCCGGTTTTGGTCGGTATACTCGAAGGTATAGCGGATAATCAGTCCACGGTTGGCGGCCATGCGGAAATAAGAGGTCATACCCGTGGTGTCTTGTGGTACGAAGATATCGGGCATGATGCCTCCTCCTCCATACACCGGACGTCCCAAACGGGTGCGGTAGACTTCTGTTTCGTTCTGCTTGATGCTGTCGGCCGAGAAGAACTCTCCGTGTTCGTAGCGGGTAAGCAAGTCCAATTCATATTCCGATTCTTTTCCTTTTTCGTATGGCTTCTGAATGCAACGGCCCGACGGAGTGTAATAACGGGCGATGGTCAGGCGGATGGCAGAGCCGTCGCTGAATTCGATGGGTTGTTGTACCAGTCCTTTCCCGAACGAACGGCGTCCGACGATGGTTCCGCGGTCATTGTCCTGGATGGCTCCGGCAAAGATTTCGCTGGCAGAGGCTGAACCTTCGTCCACCAAAACCACGAGCGGCATTTTCTGGTTGCTTCCCGTGCCGTTGGAATTGTAGTCCTGGCGTGGGGATTTCCGTCCTTGCGTGTACACAATCAGGCGGTTATTGGGGAGAAATTCATTGACCATCTGTATGGCAGCAGCCATGTAACCTCCTGTATTTCCACGAAGGTCTATAATCAGTCCTTCACAGTTTTTCTGGCTCAGTTTGGCCAAGGCTATCAGTAATTCCGGATAAGTAGTCTCTCCAAACTTGTTGACTTTGACATATCCCACTTTTTCGTTAATCATGTAGGCTGCATCAATGCTTTTGACCGGAATGTTGCCTCGTACAACCGTGAAATGCAGCAACTCTTTTTCTCCCGGGCGGTACACACCGAGTTTGACCTTGCTGCCTTTTTCACCTTTCAGTCGTTTCATGGCTTCTTCATTGGTGACGATTTTTCCTACGAAGGCAGAATCGTCTACTTCTACGATACGGTCGCCGGCCATCAGTCCCACCTTTTCGGATGGGCCTCCCTGAATGACGTTGTTCACATGGATGGTGTCATTCTGGATGGTAAACTGGATGCCGATGCCACTGAAACTGCCTTTTAAGTCGGCTGTAACGGCTTCCAGGTCTTTGGCCGGAATATAAGAAGAATGCGGATCGAGTTCCGAAAGAATCTGTGGCATGGCTTCTTCCACCAGGTCGCTGATATTGACGGTATCCACATACTGGTCGTCAATGATACGCAGCAAGGCATTCAATTTGTTGGAAGACGTGTTGATGATGCCCAGTTTGTTGCCGGAAAAATGGTTGGCATAGAATGTACCGATGGCGATACCTGCAATCAGGCAGATGGCCAGCAGAAACGGAATAAAGCGTGTACTATTGTTCTTCATAATTTTATTCATTGGGGTTAAGATATACAACTTCAATATGCGCTCGTTTCAATAAGTCCAGTCCGTCTTCCAGGCGGTATTTCTCGGCATAGACCACTCGCTTGATGCCAGCCTGGATAATCAGTTTCGCACATTCGATGCAAGGGGAGGCGGTGACATACATGGTAGCCCCTTCACTGCTGTTGCTGGAGCGGGCTATCTTGGTGATGGCATTGGCTTCCGCATGAAGGACGTAAGGGCGGGTCACTCCGTTTTCGTCTTCACACACATTTTCGAATCCTGCCGGTGTGCCATTGTATCCGTCCGAGATAATCATCTTGTCCTTGACAATCAATGCTCCCACCTGACGCCGCTTGCAATAGGAGTTTTCGGCCCAGATGAGAGCCATGCGCATATAGCGCTTGTCCAGGATTTCTTGTTTATGTTCTGATGGTTCCATAATGATGCTGCCTAGTTGTTAAATCCTTTGGGGTAAAATTGAATGTAATGATTCTTGTCGAGGTTGAACAGTTTGATAAGTCGTGAGCTACCACGATAGAATTTCGCATTACTTATTTCGTCATAAAACGTTTTATCTAGTCCGGTACGATTTCCATTGGTCTTCAGTTGAATGGAAAAGCTTTGGTCGTTGCCGTTGGCACTCCAAGTTCCAGTAAAAGTGAAATTATTTCCGTTTCCTTCCACTGTACCGTCTTCTTTAAAAATGATGTTGTATTTGTTTTGGTCATCATTGATTTTAGCCAGTTCATCCCGTGTCAAAGTGGAATTGAAGTTGTTGTCGTCTTTCCAGTCGCTGGTGCTGTAAGAGCCGCTCCAGTGCCATGTTTGTCCGCTGGAGAAAATTTCATGCACATCGTCTTCTTGGTTACATCCGGCCAGCAGTAGGAGTAACATGAAGAACCTGTAGATTTTGAATGTTTTCATTTGTATGCTTATTTTATTCCATTTCTTTTTAATAGAGCGTCGATGGTCGGTTCTTGTCCTCGGAAACGTTTGTAAAGCGTCATCGGATGTTCGGTGCCCCCTTTTGATAAAATATTTTCCCGGAAGGAACGTGCCGTTTCCGGATTGAAGATTCCTTTCGCCTTGAAAACTGAAAAGGCATCAGCATCCAGTACTTCCGCCCATTTATAGCTGTAGTATCCGGCTGAATAGCCGCCTGACATGATATGCCCGAACTGTACGCTCATGCAGGTGTCGTCCAGTTGTGGAAGCAGTTGGGTGCGTTGCCAGGAAGCTTTTTCGTATGCCTTTACATCTCCCTCAAACGGGGTCTGGCGGGTGTACCAGGCCATGTCGAGCAATCCGAAACTGACTTGACGCAGGCAAGCATAAGCTACGTTGAAGTTGGAAGCATCTACAATGCGCTGAATCAGTTCCTCGGGAATCGGTTCTCCCGTCTGGTAATGACATGCGAATGTATTTAAAAATTCCTTTTCTATGGCAAAGTTTTCCATGATTTGTGAAGGAAGTTCCACAAAATCCCAATATACGTTCGTGCCGCTCATGCTTTGGAAGCGCGTATTGGCAAACATACCGTGCAGGGCATGACCGAATTCATGCAGGAAGGTGTTGACCTCCGAGAAAGTCAGCAAGGCCGGTTTGTCTTTTGTAGGCTTGGTGAAATTCATGGTTACGGAGACATGCGGGCGGCTGTTGGTGCCGTCGTCTTCTATCCATTGTTCCTTGTAACTTGTCATCCAAGCGCCCGAACGCTTGCCTTCACGGGGATGAAAATCGGTATAAAGCACGGCCAGAAAACTGCCGTCACGGTCGAACACCTCGTAGGCCTGCACGTCCGGATGGTACACCGGGATTTCTTGGTTTTCCTTGAAGGTGATTCCATACAGGTGGGTAGCCAGTCCGAATACCCCTGCTTTTACGCGGCTCAGTTCGAAGTAAGGGCGGAGCGCTTCTTCGTCGAGACTGAATTTCCGGTTCTTCAGTTTTTCTGCATAATAAGAAAAGTCCCAGGGCATCAGTTCGAAGTCGTTGCCTTCCAGTTCGCGGGCCAAGGTGCAGATTTCCTTTACCTCCTCCCGGGCCACGGGTGTGTAGGCCTCCAATAAGTCGTTCAGCAGCTTGTACACATGGTTGCTGTTCTCAGCCATACGCTTTTTCAGTACATATTCCGCATAATTGGAAAAGCCCAACAGCTGTGCCAGTTCCATGCGTAGGTTGACCAACCGTTTTACGATGTCCAGGTTGTTGAACTCATTGTCGTGGCAACACTGGGTGTTGTAGGCCATGTAAAGTTGTTTGCGTAAGTCTCTTTTGTCGCTGTACTTCATAAAGGGTACGTAGCTGGGAGCCTGCAGGGTGATAATCCAGCATCCGTCTTTCCCTTTCTCATGAGCGGTATGGGCAGCTGCTTCCACGGCACTTTCCGGCAGTCCAGCCAATTCGTCTTCGTGTCGTAGCACCAGTTCGAAGCTGTTCGTTTCTTTCAGATGGTTCTGTGAAAATTTCAGGGTCAGGCTGCTCAGTTCCATACTCAGCTTGCGGAAAGTCTCTTTATCCTTTTCCGGCAGGTTGGCACCGTTACGGACAAATCCGTCGTATGACTTTTCCAACAGGCGTCGTTCTTCCGGTGTCAGTGGAAGTGCGTCCCTTTGTTCATATACCGCCTTGACCCGTGCAAACAATGCCTCGTTGAGGCTGATGTTGTTGACATGTTCCGAAAGTTCCGGCGTCATTTTCTCCGCAATGGCTTCCAGTTCATCGTTTGTTTCCGCACTCAGCAGGTTGAACAAGACGGTGGTGACTCTGTCTAAAGTTTTTCCTGCGTGTTCCAAAGCCAGAATGGTGTTTTGGAATGTGGGTGCTTCCTGATTTTGTATGATATTTTGTATTTCCTTATCTTCTAGTTGCATACCTTCCCGAATAGCTGGTTCGTAATCTTCCATTCGTATCAGTTGAAATGGAGTGGTATTATGAAGGGTATGATAAGGTTGTAAAAATGGATTATTCATAATGGTAACAATTAATATAGGATAGGAATATCAGTCTTTTTTGTCTTGTAGGAGTGTGACTTCTCTTAAGTCATTGATTGTAAATGTTCTTCTTCCTAGTTGGATTAGTCCTTTGTTTTGTAAATCATTCAGTACATTCGATACATTGATACGGGTATCGTCAATCAATCTTGCTAGATCTTCCATGCGGATAGACATTTTTTTTGTTCCATACGGTGTCATGCACCTCAATAAGAGAAAGTTGATGATTTTGTCGCGTGTCTTTCCGATGTGGGCATTCCAAAGTTTGTTGTAAATTACCTGACTTCGGTTGCTTAGCATGTTCATATAGTTCAAGTTAAATACTTCATAGCGGCACAGTTCATTGAGAATGTATGATTTTTCGATGTTCAGCGTATTAACTTCCGTGATTGCTGTATAAGAAGCTGTGAAATAGGGACGCATGCCAAATAGTGAATAAGGTTCGATGACATTTGGACTTTTGAAACTTTCCCAGATGGTGTATTTATGGATAGGGTCATTGGATTCTATTTGTACTTCTCCATCTAATACAAAAATAAGTTGATTACAGGGAGTGTCTTGTTTGACTAGACAATTTCCTGGTTCATATTTATTAAAGTGAATCTTCACTTTTTCTAGAATATCAGTAAAGTCGAATTTGGATATTCCCTGAAACAAGGGGAGCTGTAAAAGCTTGTCATACATTGTCAATTCCATCTCGCGTTAACTTTATTAAGTTATCTTTTAACAGACAAAGTTAAGTATATTTCCTCAGCGAAGATATCGGCAGTCAGTTGCTTTTATCTTTTTTATTCTTTCTTACCGTCTGATAATGTTTGTAGAAGATTTGCAGATGAATGAAAAAATGATAACTTTGCAGAAGTAATTTTGGATATGATTATGAGTGGATTTGATTTTCAGCAGTTCCTTAGTGCTTTTATTGTGCTTTTTGCGGTGATTGACATCATTGGTTCTATTCCTATTATTCTGGATTTGAAGCAGAAGGGACGATCAGTGAATGCTCCGAAAGCCACTCTGATAGCTTTTGCTCTTCTTTTGGGTTTCTTTTATGCCGGTGATATGATGTTGCGCTTGTTTCAGGTGGATATTGCTTCCTTTGCCGTAGCTGGTGCTTTTGTTATATTTCTGATGTCGCTGGAGATGATTCTGGATGTAGAGATTTTCAAAAACACGGGCCCTATTAAAGAAGCCACTTTGGTGCCTTTGGTGTTTCCATTACTGGCTGGTGCAGGAGCATTTACCACCCTGTTGTCTTTGCGGGCAGAATATGCACCGATAAACATTGTACTGGCATTGGTCCTGAATATGGTATGGGTATATATAGTATTGAAATTGACCGACCGTATTGAGCACATGTTGGGAAAAGGTGGAATTTATGTCATCCGTAAGTTTTTTGGCATTATTCTATTAGCTATTTCGGCTCGTTTGTTTACGGCCAACATTACTTCATTAATAGAACAATTCCAGGCTTTGAAATGAGATATACCGTGAAAAGGGTATTGGGCATTTGTCGTGTGAGCGGTATATTTGCCGTTAAAAAAGAAATATATGAATATAGCAGCATTGATATCAGGAGGAGTTGACAGTGCAGTGGCTGTGCATCTGTTGTGTGAGCATGGATATAAGCCAGACCTTTTTTATATAAAAATAGGAATGGATACGGATGACGGATTGACTTGTACGGCAGAAGAAGATATTGAATTAGCTTCCGCTACTGCCCGTAAATATGGCTTGCCTTTTCATATTGTGGACTTGCAGAAAGAATATTGGGACAACGTTGTGGCCTATACGGTTGACAAGGTACGGCATGGGTTGACTCCCAATCCGGATGTGATGTGTAACAAATTGATAAAGTTTGGTTGTTTTGACCAAAAGGTCGGACATGATTATGAGAAGATTGTTACAGGACATTATGCCTCTACACTTGTAATAGACGGACAGACATGGTTGGCTACAGCAAAAGATCCGGTAAAGGATCAGACCGATTTTCTGGCGCAGATCGACTCTCTTCAGGTATCGCGTTTGATGTTTCCATTAGGAGGGCTGCTTAAGCAGGAAGTTCGCTCACTGGCCTTAAAGGCAGCGTTGCCGAGTGCTCGTCGAAAGGACAGTCAGGGAATTTGTTTCTTGGGAAAGATTAACTATAACGAGTTCATTCGTCGTTTTCTAGGCGAACGTCCGGGACCCGTAATAGAATTGGAGACTGGAAAGATTATCGGGCAGCATCGAGGCTACTGGTTTCATACTATCGGACAACGTAAAGGTCTAGGGCTTGGAGGTGGACCTTGGTTTGTGGTAGGCAAAAATATAGAAGAAAACATTATCTATGTGTCGCATGGTTATGATACGGACAAACAGTTTGGCCATTCTTTTTTTCTAAAAGATTTTCATTTCATTACATTGAATCCTTGGAAAGAACAAGAAACTGAGATTCGTTTCAAAATACGTCACACAGATACCTTTCAGACTGGAACGGTCCGTCTTTTAGAAAAAAATGGATTGCTGGTGTCCAGTAAGGAGCCGATACAGGGGATAGCTCCTGGACAGTTCGGGGTGATTTATGATAAAGATGCTCGCTTATGTATAGGCAGTGGCGAGATCAGGACGAATGAACTTTTTTAACAGAAAGGCTGACTATGCAAATTTCTTTTCAACTGAATTCATCTGCTCCTTTGCATTTCAAGGAATTTTTTAGCCGCTTGGAGGTCCCTGTGAATGTGACTCTTAAAGGTATATATAAAGGGAAGTTAATTTGTTATTTTCATCGTCCGGGACATTCTACCACTTCGTTTGTGATTTCAGACGACCGGAAAGGCCGGGTGGAGGTGGCCATGGATGGGTTGTCTTCTTATGATGACTATAAGTTTTTTCCTTATTTGATTGATACATTGGGATTATATCTGAATGGAACTAGTCCCAAACTACTATCAAAAGAGGATGGAAAGTCTTATTCTGTTTATGAACGGTTGAGTACACAATGGATTGAAGACTGTATCAGTGAAGAGATTGCTTCATTGAAGGTCGTACTTTCTGTTATTCCCCGCTGTTATCTGGAATTACCGAAAGAAGGTATCCGTTATGTGTCGTTGGAGCAGTTGAAACAGTATGGAGTAAATCTTCATTCTTCGACTTCCCGTATTTATGGTTATATTCAATATTTGCTTCGTAAGGGATGGCTTTTGGAAGCAACAAGGGAGGAATTGATGGCCGATAGTTTGGAGTACGCTATGGAAGTAGAAATAGATGTTCCCCAACACGTATCAATAGGGCGTATCAAATCATGGCAGACGGATGGCACTGAAACGTGGGAGAGTTTTTCACAGGAAGATGTAGATATGTTGCTGGAACTGGGAAAGGAATATCGGAAAGGCGTGCATGTGGATGGAGTAGTTCTAAATGATATTGGTACTTTGTATCAAGAAGGAGTGGGGGTTGCGCCCGATGGGTATGAAGCTGAGTTTTGGTTTAAAGAGGCTGTTCGTCAAGGAGATTTGACTTATGCTTCTGTTAACTTGGGCGATTTATACCGTAAGGGGTGCGGTCGAATGCCTGTATCATTGCCCCAGGCATTCGAGGCTTATCGTCATTCGTCTGATCCTTATGCATTTTATCGTATCGGGCAGGGATATGAAGAAGGATGGGTAGGTACACCTGATTTGCATCTGGCAAAGTTTTGGTATGAGAAAGCTGCTCAGGAAGGACATCATCTGGCACTCAAACGTCTGGGGCGTAAAGAGTGATGGGATAAGCTGTTCGTTTAACTCATTTTTTTTCGATAGGAGGTTGGTGTTATTCCAGTGTGCTGCTTGAAACATCGGTTAAAGTGAGCTATTGACTCAAACCCACACTCCAGACAGATTTCAGAAATGTTCCATTGTTCATTTAGTAACAGTTTGCAGGCGTAGCCTATTCGCATGTCTGTGATGTGTTGCTTGAAAGTCTTTCCCGTATTTTCCTTGAAGAAACGGCAGAAAGCGGTCGTATTCATGGCTGCATAAGAGGCTACGTCTTCCAAACGGATGTCTTGTGTATAGTGTGTGTTGAGGTATGCTATAACCTTTTCGATTTTTCGTCCATGCAATCGGGAGGGAACGGGTTCGTAGGCGGGAGAAGAAATGAATTTGAAGGGAATTGTGTGTGTCAGTACATCCAGTAGCCGTAGAAATTCTACAATCTGTTCCACTCCTTCTTTTTGGGGAATGCATTTGATTTTATTGGGAATATCCGGATAGGCAGCAAGTGAATATAACAACCCTCTTTGGGCATTTTTTAGCAGGCGGCTGATGGCTTGGAATTGGCTGTAGTGGGAAAAAGCATATTGCATGAAATCTTTTTCGAACTGGATGATGACCCCGTTTACTCTCAGATTCTCCTGTTGGGTGTATTCCGGTGGATTTTCTACGTAGTGTGGCAAATTGGAGCCAAGTACAAAAAGTGACTGGTCTGAAAAGTGGGTTATGCTGTCTCCAATCATCCCTTGACCATATCCTTTTTCAACGTAAATAATTTCAAATTCATTGTGGAAATGCCAAGGATAGGTGAAACGTTTGTAATCGTAGTACCGTGCTTTAAGCGGGTTGATATCCGAAATGTCCAGTTGTTCGTTGAGTATCTTTTTCATGGTGAACGTAATAATGGCAAAGTTACGCAAATAACCTGCAAAAATCGGTGAATTTGTGTGTTTATTTCTCCTCTAACTTTGTGGCAGATTAAAATCTGTAAGTTATGAATAATCTGTTTGATGTATCCGGACGTGTAGCCGTAGTTACGGGTGGTTCCGGGGTATTGGGAAGTAATATATCCGAAGGTCTGCTGAAGGCCGGAGCAAAGGTGGCTGTGATTGGGGCACATCCCGACCATGTGGAGGAAGCTGTGGAAAGATTGAGGCAGACGGGAGGCGAAGTGTATGGCTTTACCTGCAATGTGCTCGATATGGATAGCTTGCGGAAAGTGAAGAACGAGGTGTTGGCACAATGGGGAAGGGTGGATATTTTGGTCAATGCGGCAGGAGGAAACATTCCCGGAGGTACGCTGACCGAAAGCCAGCATGTGTTCGACATGAAAGTAGAGGATTTGAATAAAGTGCTTGATTTGAACCTGAACGGAACGGTGTATCCTTGTCTGGTGTTTGGAGAAGTGATGGCAGCACAGAAGAGTGGTAGCATTGTCAATGTCTCCTCCATGGCGGCGTGCGAAGCCATTACCCGGGTGCCGGGATATTCTATGGCCAAAAGTGCGGTGGAGAACTTTACCCGTTGGATGGCCCAGGAAATGGCCCTTAAATTCAGCGAGAAAATCCGGGTCAATGCCATTGCTCCCGGTTTCTTTATCGGCAACCAGAACCGGGCCGTGCTGATTAATCCGGATGGCTCATTCACGGAACGCAGCCGGAAGGTCATTGCTAAAACTCCGATGAGGCGTTTTGGGGATATTTCAGAGCTTAATGGAGCCGTACAGTTCTTGTGCAGTGAAGCCGCCAGTTTCATTACGGGCGTGACATTGCCAGTAGATGGCGGATTCAGTTCATTCAGTGGAGTTTAAAATCGGTCGGAGGGAAAAAGATGGAAAAGACATGGCGATGGTTTGGAAAGAAAGACCCTATCACGCTTTCTATGCTCCGTCAGATAGGAGTGGAAGGGATTGTCACGGCCCTGCATGAGGTGCCCAACGGAGAAGTCTGGACGGTGGAAGCCATCCAGGACCTGAAAGCTTACATAGAGTCGTATGGATTGAGGTGGTCGGTCGTAGAAAGTCTTCCCGTGTGTGAAGCCATCAAATATGGTGGCCCGCAACGGAATCGGTTGATTGAAAACTACAAAACCAGTCTGGCCAACTTGGGTATGTGTGGTGTGAAAACCGTTTGTTATAATTTTATGCCGGTTATCGACTGGATACGTACGGATTTGCATTATGCATTGCCGGACGGAAGCACGTCGCTTTATTTCAATCGCATACGTTTTGCTTATTTCGATTTGAAAATCCTGCGTCGGGAAGGAGCGGAACAAGATTATATTCCGGAAGAAGTGCAGGAGGTGGACGAGCTGGACCAAAGTATTACTGCAGCCGAAAAGGCCGAACTGATTGATACGATTATCGTCAAGACCCAGGGATTCATCGACGGGAACATTCAGGAGGGGGAACTTTATCCGGTCCGCAAGTTCCGTGAATTGCTGGCTTTATATAAAGGTATAGACCGGCAACGGTTGAGAGAAAATTTGCGTACATTTCAGGAGGCGGTGATGCCCGTGTGTGATACCTACGGAGTGAACTTGTGCATTCATCCCGATGACCCTCCTTTCCAGGTGCTGGGTTTGCCTCGCATTGTGACAGATGGAGCAGATATCGAATGGTTGTTGCAGGCTGTGGACAATCCGCATAACGGACTGACCTTCTGTGCCGGTTCCCTGAGTTCCGGCAGTCAGAACGATACCCGTGAACTGGCCCGCCGTTTTGCCCGAAGAACCCATTTTGTCCATCTGCGCAGTACGGAGATTTTACCAGGAGGAGATTTTAGGGAAACGTCTCATTTAGCCGGAAGAGGACAGCTGCTCGACCTGATTCGCATCTTCGAGAAAGAGAATCCCGGACTTCCCATGCGGGTAGATCATGGACGTACGATGCTGGGAGATGAAAAGGAAGGGTATAATCCCGGGTATTCTTTCCACGGGCGCATGCTGGCGTTGGCCCAGGTGGAAGGCATGATGACCGCTGTCCGTGACGAGCTGAAGCGGGGACTGATATAACTTAGCTTTGTTTCAGGGCTCGGAAAGCCTTTGGGGCGATGCCGGTGTTCTTTTTAAAGAAGCGGCTCAGGTAGGATGAGTCAGGAAAGTGGCAGAGGGAAGCAATCTCGGCAATCGACAAAGCCGGGTTGTTGAGCAACACCTTTAGCTCGGCTGTCAGCTGTTCGTCAATGAGCGCCTTGGGCGTTTTTCCGTTGGAAAACGACAAGGTTATTTCATTCAAGTAGCGTGGAGAGATGCAAAGCTGTTCGGCATAGAAAGACACTTGGTGCATCTGTGCCGCATGCTCGTGAATGAGGTGCATGAATTTATGAAACAAAAGCTGTTTCCGGGTGTACGACTCAGCTTTCGATACGTATGTGTCGGGAATGGAACTGAAAATCCACATGAGCATGCTTTGCAGGAAGTTCAGTTCCAGCCGTTCGCGGAATGCAGGTGAAGGCCGGCTGAAGAGTAGCTGGGCCATGTCAATCCACAGGTTGACATTCTTCCAGCTTTCTTCTCCATGGTCGTATTGGGGGAATTCCCTCATGTAATTAAAATAGGTTGTATCGAGGGAAATGGCGGCTTGTAGAAATATCTTTTTGGGGTAGAGCAGCAGACGTACGTGGAAGTTGTCCGAGGCTTCCATCAGTTGCATGATGCTTCCTCCCCAGAAAATAAGTTCCGACATTTCCCGAAGATGAAACTGCTGGGCTCCTGTAGAAAGAATGCATGCTCCGCGGGTGCACAATATCTGTACGCCACAGTTGAAGTGGAGGGGAGAAGGCCGGAGAAAATCCAGATTCCCTTCGTCGTAGTGGATTCCGTTGAGGGATGATAACAGAGAAATATCCATGTGTAGGTGCTTTTATGAAACAAAAATAGACTTTTTTCTCGGAATAAAATTCATTTTGTGCGGTTTCTGAAAAGTTTTGTGCGGCAAAAGGTATGATATGGCCTTTGGATAATTACTAATTTTGCAGCGTTTTAAAAACAAGCATTATGACAAGAAAAAATTCGCAATTGTTTATTCTCGTATTTTTAGGGGTACTGACGGCTTTCGGGCCTTTTGTAACCGATATGTATTTGCCTACTTTGCCTGCCATGACAGGCTTTTTCCATACCACTTCCTCACAGGTGCAGCTGGGACTGACGGCCAGCATGATTGGGCTGGCTGTGGGACAGCTTTTTTTCGGTCCGCTCAGCGACAAGTATGGCCGTCGTCGTCCGTTGATTATCGCCATGTGTCTGTTTCTGTTAGCTACTTTGGGTTGTCTGTATTCTCGCACCATCATGCAGTTCGTGGGTTGGCGATTGATTCAGGGAATGGCGGGTGCTGGAGGTATCGTCATTTCTCGTTCCATCGCAGCCGATAAATATTCCGGTAGGGAGTTGGCAAAGATGCTGGCCATTATCGGAGCCATCAACGGGGTTGCTCCTGTGGCCGCTCCGATTGCCGGAGGCGGTATGGCTGACAGTGTGGGGTGGCACGGTATTTTCTGGGTATTGTTTGGACTGGGTGTTATTCTGTTGGCCGGAAGTCTGCATTTCACGGATTCCTTGCCGGCTGTCCGTCGGCAGAATGCGCGTTGGAGCGATGTCTATAAGAGTTTCCTCACCGTCATTCAGAACCGTCGGTACGTGTGCTACATTTTTCAGTTTGGTTTTGCGCAGGGAGTGATGTTTGCCAACATCTCTTCTGCTCCCTTTATCATGCAGCAGCATTATGGATTCTCTCCTTTGATGTTCAGTCTTTGTTTTGGCATCAATGCCATTGCTATTGTGGTTTCTGCGGCTACATCGGTCAAGTTTGCCCATTCAGAACAGGCGTTGTACCGGGGAAGTGTGGGAATGGTCATCGCCTCTTTCTTCCTCTGCATTGCACTTTGTGCCAATTGCCCTTTCTGGCTTTACGAGGTCTTGCTGCTTTGTCTGCTTTCCATGCTGGGGCTGACTTTCACCGCCTCCAATACGTTGGCAATGGATAGTGAACGGGAAAATGCTGGTATGGCTTCGGCTTTGCTGGGAGCGCTGGGCTTTGCTTTTGGCGGTATCGTCTCTCCGTTGGTGGGACTGGGCAATATCATGGTATCCACGGGGATTATGTTTTTGATCGGTTCTGTCTGTGCGCTGGTGTGTACACGTATCGCGCTTCGTCGGGCTTTCTCACTGGCGCAGTATTACCGGAGATAATCTTCGATACTTCTTTCCCTCCCTCAGCCAAACGAGGGAGGAGTTGTGGACAGAAAGCGGGTTGTTTGTTGAGCAGCCTCTTTCAGGGTCTGGAGGAAGAATATCACCCAAGATTCATACGTACCGCTTTCGTGTACTTTCTGTAATTCTGTGTAGTATCGGAGGGCGTACTTCCCTAAAGTGTAAGAAAAGATGAAAGCCGGTTTCCGGATGACTTTGTGGTCGAACAGAAAGAGAAGGTGGAGCAATCGGCCGATTCGTCCGTTGGTATCGATGAAAGGATGGATGGCCTCAAACTGGTAATGGATGAGTGCAGCCCGTATGAGAATGTGCAGGCCTGATTCCTCGTGGATGAATTTTTCGAGTTCGGAGAAGGCTTCAGTCATGTCTTCTTCGGTGGGAGGAACGAAAAGAGCGTTTTTCAGGTTGCATCCTTCCGGCCCTATCCATACGGGTGAGTTACGGAATTCTCCCGGATATTTCTTTTCATACAAGTCGCTTTGGCACATCAGGTAATGTGCATTCTTGAGCAGACGTCCGCAGAGAGGCAGTGTTTCCAGACTGTCTAACGCATAGGTTGAGGCCTCTGTCAGTTGCCGGATTTCTTCCTGTTCCTCTTCATTCCATTGGGAAGAGAAGGACGGGATGCCAAAAGGGAAAAAGTATTTCCCTGCAGCAAGCATCCACGAAGCTTCAGCTTCTTTTCGGAGGACTTTTTGTACCTCTTCCTCTTCCAGTTTACAGAGGGTTTGATTCAACTGGTCGATGGCCTCCTGAGCCTCGCTAACGAAAGGGGCGAGCAATTCCTCTTCCACGTGAACGGTGGAAAGAGGGGCGGGAATGAAAGAGGTATATTGGGCCGTTCCCTGCAGTTTTTTGCGATAAGTTCCCATGGTATAAGTGGTTGAATTTTCTACAAAGATACTTTTCCTTTTGCATAACCCTCATGAAATGTAGATTAAATGACCGGAAAAGAAGATGACAACATGGTTGTAAAGTTTTATACTTATCTTTGCCGTCCGATAAACGGGAGATTGTGGAATGGAAAAGACCTGCATTTACATTAAAAATATGGTTTGCCGCCGTTGCATCTATACGGTGACGGAAGTGTTTCAGGAAAATAGCGTTTCTCCCTTGAAAGTAGAATTGGGCGTTGTGACGTTGGCCCAGCCTTTGCTTCCTGACCACTTTCATAACATACAGGCTCGTTTGGAACATTATGGCTTTGAGGTGATTGACGACAAACGCATGCGTATTGTCGAACAGATTCGGGTGGGAGTCATCGAACTGGTACATCATGCCGAAGAGCAGGAAAAGGTGAATCTTTCTGACTATTTGCAGCAGAAGTGTCACCGGGAGTACAGTTTCCTCAGCAAATTGTTTACCGAAATGCAAGGCATTAGCATCGAGAAATATTATATCCATCAGAAAATAGAACGGGTCAAGGAGTTGCTTTTCTATGATGAACTGAGTGTCGGTGAGATTGCCGATAAGTTGCATTATTCCAGTGTGGCTCATTTGAGCGGGCAGTTTAAGGCTGTGACCGGATTGTCGCCTACTCAATTCAAACGGATGAAAGGGCATGCGTTGAGGCCGTTGGACGAGATATAAATCATATCCATAATTATGTAACGTCCGGTTTGTGTATGTAGCTTACTTTTGTCGTGTGAATTTAAAGCATGAACAGTGATATGATGAAGAAAATTGTATGGTTGATAGGAGTGTGGATAGGATGTGGAAGTGTGGCAATGGCACTTCCTGAAAGGACCGTCAAAGGATATGTGATGGATAAAGAGGGAGCTCCCTTGCCCGGGGCTTATGTGTATGATGAGAGCAAGCATACTTCGGTGACGGATGAAAACGGATATTTTGAGTTGGCAGTACCGGACGAGGCCAAACTGCTGAAAGCCGATTACGTAGGCTTTACGACATTGACATACGAGATGGAACGTCCGGACGATATCCAGATTCTGGTGATGTCTCCCAGTACGGAATTGAAAGAAGTGGTGGTGACAGCCGGAGGTCTCGGAGCTATCAAGAACCGGAAAAGTGTGTTGAACACAGAGAGTGTCACCTCGCAAGCCTTGACGCGTGCGGCCTGTTGCAATCTTTCGGAAAGTTTTGAGACCAATCCTTCGGTAGACGTGGCCTACAGTGATGCGGTGACGGGCGCCAAACAGATACAGTTGCTAGGACTGGCCGGCACTTACGTGCAGATGCTGACCGAGAATTTTCCTAATTTGCGCGGGGTGGCTTCCACGTACGGACTCGACTATATTCCGGGGCCGTGGATGCAAAGCATACAGATATCTAAAGGGGCCGCTTCCGTAAAGAACGGATACGAGTCGGTGACCGGGCAGATTGACGTGGAGTACAAGAAGCCGAAGGTGGCAGACCCCTTGCTGGTGAATCTGTTTGGCAGCAGTACCGGACGTTATGAGGGAAATATGGTGGGTGCCGTGGAGTTGAATGACCGTTTGTCTACCGCTTTGCTTGTGAACTACTACAATGAGGAGCAGGCACACGACAGGAACAAAGATACTTTCTTGGATATGCCCCAAATGCAGTCGTTCAGTGCGATGAACCGCTGGCATTATCAAACCTCCCGTTTCGTTTCCCAGTCGGGCATTAAGATTCTGACCGACCGCAGAACCAGCGGGCAGACGGAACATACTTTACATGCTGCGGACGAGATGTCCCCTTATACCATTCACAACGATGCCAATCGGGTGGAAGGATTCACGAAGAATGGATTTATCTTGAATCAGGAACGGAATGAAAGTGTGGCCCTCATCGTGTCGGGGTCGTATCATGACCAGCGTGCCAATTATGCCGACAAGGTGTACAATGTGTATGAATCGAATGTCTATGCTTCTTTCCTTTATGAAAGTGAGTTTGGAGCGCATCATAAACTGGCGGCCGGACTGAACTATAACTGGGACCGGTATGTGCAGAGTGGCAATGTGGTGGACCTTTACTGTCCACAGTGGCATCAGGTGTCGGAGAAGGTAGGAGGAGCGTATGCGGAATATACGTGGACTCCTCTCCAGAAGTTTACGCTGATGGCTGGATTGCGAGCGGACTACAGTTCCTTGCATCATTTCTTTGTGACACCCCGTGTTCATGTGAAGTATGAGGTGACTTCGTGGCTGAGTCTGCGTGCCTCTGCCGGGAAAGGATACCGCACCACTTTTGCGCTTCCGGAGAACAGCTATTTGCTGGCAAGCAGCCGCACGTTTCATCTTGCAGAAGATTTAAAACAGGAAGAAGCATGGAATTATGGAGTGACTGCTTCTTTCCATATTCCCGTGAACCACGAAGAATTGACCCTCAATGCGGAGTGGTTTTATACGGATTTTCAGAATCAGGTGGTGGTCGATTTGGACCAGGATGTGCATAGCGTTTATTTCTACAACCTGGCGGGACGTTCTACCTCCAGTGTGTTCCAGATAGAAGCCAGCTATCCGTTGTTTCGGGGATTCACCCTGCTGGGAGCTTACCGTTGGATGGATGTGAAGTGTACATACGATGGACAGACGATGCGCAAACCGTTGACAAGCCGCTACAAGGCACTGGTGACCGCTTCTTATGAGACGCCTTTGAAAAAATGGCAGTTGGATGCCACGGTCCAGTTCAACGGGGGAGGACGTATGCCTTTGGCCGACGCGGTGCATCCGTTATGGAATACTTCTTTCCCCTCGTTTGCCCAGCTGAGTGCGCAGATTACCCATCGCTTCCGCCGGTGGCAGATTTATGTAGGAGGGGAGAACCTGAGCAATTATAAGCAGCAGTCCCCCATTGTATCCGCAGCCAATCCCTACAGTCCGGATTTCGATGCGACAATGGTCTGGGGTCCTACAATGGGATACAAACTTTATGCAGGAATCCGTTACCAGATTCCTAAGTTATGACAGAATATGTAATTTAAAAATACGAGACAATGAAAACAAAACTGATGACATTCCTTATGCTGATGATGTGGGTTTTCTCTTTCTCCGCATCGGCTAAAAACGTGACAGAGCACAAAAAAGAAAAATCGGAAGTGACTTTCCTGGTATCCATGAAATGTGAAAAATGTCAGAAACGCATTGAAAATACCCTCTCTTTTGAAAAGGGAGTGACTGGTTTGGATGTCAATCTTCCTAAAAAGACGGTGACGATAGAGTATCGTGACGGAAAAACTTCGCCCGAAAAGCTGAAAGAGGCCATTCAAAAGCTGGGATATACCGTGGCTCCTCTTCCTGCTGCTTCAAAGGCAAACAGTCAGCAAGGGGTGCAGGATAAAAAGAAGGATTGAAAAAAGTAATTCTCCTCTGTATGGTTGAAATCTATTTAGCGAAAAGATAAAGTATGATAAAAGCATTGTTTTTTTGACATCGACGGCACTTTGCTCAGCTTTCAGACCCACCGGATACCTGATTCTACGGTACAGGCTATCCGGCAGGCGAAGGAGCTGGGCATCAAAGTGCTCATTTCCACCGGACGCCCGTTCTCCCTCATTAATAATCTGCAGGAAATCAGTGAACTGATAGACGGATACATCACGGTGAATGGTGCGTATTGTTTCATTGGCGAACAGGTGATATCTTGTAGTCCGATTCCAGAAGAAGATGTGCGTACCCTTATCCGGCAGTCTGATGAGATGAACTTCGCCTGTATGGTGGTAGGGGAGAAAGACCTGATAATGTACAACAGTAATAAGAAAGTGGACTACATTTTCCGGCAGATGCTGAACGTGCACGGCATGAAGGAAAGTCGTTCGCTTGACTCCTTGTGGGCACACCCCATTCTCCAGTTGACGCCGGTTATTTCGGAAGAGGAGGAACGGCGAATCATGCCTCTTCTTCCTCATTGCGTATCCAGTTCGATGGATCCCGATTTTGCCGATATTACGGCACAAGGTACGGATAAAGGCAGAGGACTGAGGGCCTTCATGGCTTTTCTGGGGCTGAAAAAGGAAGAAACCATGGCCTTTGGTGACGGAGGCAACGACATTCCGATTGTTCGGGAGGCTGGAATCGGCGTGGCCATGGGTAATGCGAATGAATCGTTGAAAGCCGTAGCGGATTACGTGACAGCCGGTGTGGATGAAGAGGGCATCCGGAAAGCTTTGGAGCATTTTGTCTTTCAAGCCTGATATTAGTTCCTCAGATTTCCTGATTCCGGAATGGGTGTTGAAGGGAAAAAGGATAAACAGCAGCTCACTGTTTGAAAATGGCAAATTGGGCTGCAAATGGGCTGCAAAAATCGTTTTTTAAAGCTAAACTAAGCGGTAGTAGACCTGTTTTATGCTTGCCTAAAATAGACTTTGGAGAGAACAGATTTCGGCTTTATTATAGCCTTGTTTTTCTTCTTGATTAGTAAGATAGAACATCAGAAGATGAGGCTATTAAAGGGTTCATCAACTAGAATCTACTACAAACAAAAAACTCCTGCAATCATTTCGATTACAGGAGTTTATTATATTGAATCAAGTATAAATTACTTATTCAAAGCCAAAGCTACGTTTACAGCGCAAGCTACTGTACATCCTACCATCGGGTTGTTACCGATACCCAGGAATCCCATCATTTCTACGTGAGCAGGAACTGATGAAGAACCAGCGAACTGTGCGTCTGAGTGCATACGGCCCATAGTATCTGTCATACCGTAAGAAGCAGGACCTGCAGCCATGTTATCTGGGTGAAGTGTACGACCTGTACCACCACCTGATGCTACTGAGAAGTAAGGCTTACCAGCAAGAACACGTTCTTTCTTGTAAGTACCTGCAACCGGATGCTGGAAACGAGTCGGGTTAGTAGAGTTACCTGTGATAGATACATCTACATTTTCGTGCCACATGATAGCTACACCTTCACGTACATCGTCAGCACCGTAGCATTTTACTTTTGCACGAGGACCGTCTGAGTACGGAGTTTCTTTAACGATATTCAATTCACCTGTGAAGTAATCGAACTTAGTCTGAACGTAAGTAAATCCGTTGATACGAGAGATAATCATCGCAGCGTCTTTACCCAGACCGTTCAAGATGCAACGCAACGGGTTCTTACGAACTTTGTTGGCCATTTCTGCAATCTTGATAGCACCTTCTGCAGCAGCGAATGATTCGTGACCTGCCAAGAAAGCGAAGCACTGAGTTTCTTCACGGAGCAGACGAGCTGCCAGGTTACCATGACCCAAACCTACTTTACGGTCATCAGCTACTGAACCCGGAATACAGAAAGCCTGCAAACCGATACCGATTGCTTCTGCAGCGTCAGCAGCGTTCTTGCAACCTTTTTTCAGTGCGATGGCACAACCTACTACGTATGCCCATTTAGCATTCTCGAAGCAGATACCCTGAGTTTCCTGACAAGTCAGATACGGATCAAGGCCGGCTGCGTCACAGATTGCGTTAGCTTCTTCAATGTCTTTGATACCGTTTTCATTCAAAGCAGCCAAAATCTGCTTGATACGACGGTCCTGACTTTCAAACTGTACTGGTCTAATCATAATCTGTATCCTCCTTATTATTCTTTACGTGGGTCAATATATTTAACTGCGCCTTGTTCGGGTTTGAAGCGTCCGTAAGTTCCGGTAACAGCTTTCAATGCTTCGTTTGCATCTACACCCTTCTTGATCTGTTCCATGAATTTACCCATGTGAACAAATTCGTAACCGATTACCTGGTTGTCTTTGTCCAAAGCCATACGAGTGATGTAACCCTCAGTCAATTCCAAGTAACGAGTACCTTTTGCTTTTGTACCATACAGAGTACCAGTCTGGCTGCGGAGTCCTTTACCCAGGTCTTCCAAGCCTGCACCAATCATCAAACCGCCTTCAGAGAAAGCTGACTGAGTACGACCGTAAACAATCTGCAGGAACAATTCACGCATTGCGGTGTTGATGGCATCGCAAACCAAGTCTGTATTCAGTGCTTCCAGAATTGTCTTACCCGGCAGAATTTCAGAAGCCATAGCGGCTGAGTGAGTCATACCTGAGCAACCGATTGTTTCTACCAGACATTCTTCGATTACACCTTCTTTGACGTTCAAAGTCAGTTTACAAGCACCCTGCTGTGGAGCACACCATCCCACACCATGAGTTAAACCTGAAATGTCTTTGATTTCTTTTGCTTGAATCCATTTTCCTTCTTCAGGAATTGGGGCCGGACCGTGGTTAGGTCCTTTAGCAACACAACACATGTGTTCAACTTCATGTGAATAAATCATATTCTTTACGTTTTATTGGTAATAAAAAATAAGTATTTCGTAAACCACGAATTGCGGAATTTCTTCCTTAATCCGTACGCAAAGTTAGTCGTTTTATTTCTTTCTGCAACGTGCGAAACCAAACTTTTTCTTACATTTTAATGATATTTTTTCCAGTTTGGCTTGTTTTGTAAACTCTGCTTGCCAAAATGTTTTTCCTCTTCTGAAAGAATCTTGTATCTTTGCCACAGATAAGATATGCAAATCCTATCGTGGGTCTCTAAAAGATAGGTAACAATTAATAGGTATATAAATGGAAGAGAATCAGATTACGGTGTCCGATGCAGATTTACGCAAAGGGGCGGAAGAGGGAATGGATGCATTCTTGAAAGTGTTTATCGACAAATACCTGGAAGTGACGGGTGGGGTGATTAATGAGAAGACCATGCCGTTGCTGAACGGCTATCAGCATACATTGCTGGGATATCATTTTTTCCGGGAGGAAGTGATGGAAGGTGGGTTTGTGCAGCTCATTCAGAATGGATATGGTCCGTATATTTTTGATAATCCGTTTGCCAAGGCGATGCGCTTGTTCGGAGCGAAGGATTTTTCGAAATTGATTTATGAAGCCAAGAAAATTTATGATGCGAATCGGGCAGACTTGGAGAAGGATTGTACGGAAGATGAATTTATGGCGATGTATGAACAATATGAGGCTTTTGACGATTTGGAAGAGAAGTATATGGAGGAGGAAGAAATAATTACGGCGCAGATTGCAGAGTACGTAGATGAGCATGTGGAATATTTTGCAGTTGTAAAGCAAAACTAAGTTCGTTTATTTATGTTAAAACACTTAGGCGTAGTGCAGTATTTTTCCATTTACTTCATTTTAATTTGTGAATTTTAAGTCTGATAATATATTTATAAACAACAACAGTAATATAAAGTTATGAAAAAACAAAGATTGGTTGTGGCTTTTGCTGCATTATTGACGATGGTGGGGTTTAGTTCTTGTTTGAATGGGGAGAATGATCCAACGGTATCTCCTCAAGAACTGATGAGAGTAAATGGGGGAGCAGGTTTCTATAGTTTTACAAGTGCATACGGTTATACTGTGACTCCATTGAATATGAGTGCCTTGAGCGATTTGAGCTTACAGTCTTATGCGATTGTGCAGTATTCTTATGATTCTTCTGTTTTGGAATGGAATGAAAATAAGGATGTGACTATAAATAATGTAATTAGCATTAAGGATGATAATACTTATTCGCAGGCTCCTACAGCTGATGCGGGAAATGCTCCTCTTTATGCGATTTCTAGTTCAATGGCGCAGCCGATGTATTTTGATAAATACAATTTATTTATTCCGGTAACTTATTATTATAAAAATTCATCCAATTCTGATGACTTGAAGTCAGAATTAAATTCACATTCTTTTACGTTGTATTATGATCCGACTGATGCGGGGGCTACAGACGGTAAATTGCTGCTCCACTTGCGTCATAAAGTGACAGATACGGAAGTGCAGAGAAGTGATTATGGTACAGAGTATCGTCATTTTAATATTACTTCAGTGCTGTACTCTTATGCAAATGCGCATGGAGTTTCAATGCCGGATAAACTGGTGATTGAATATGAAAAGTCTTCTTCTTCAAATTATGAAAACAAAATTTCAGAGAAACTTGAAATAAATTATAAATCGGTATTTGAGCAGTCAACGGTTAATCAGTAATAAAATAGATAGAAAGGCCTTTCCTTGAGGGGAGAGGTCTTTCTTGTTTTTGTATCTTCTTCACAGGTACAAGGTTTGTATTCTTAATGTTACAGATTATAGAATCTGTAGAAAACGAGCAATATCCATCGGTTCTTCTGCTAGGTGGTCGGGATTAAATTCCTGCAATTCGCTTTTGGGACGGAATCCCCAGCATACTCCAATTGTAGTTATTCCTGCGTTGAGTCCTGTTTGCATATCTACTCCAGAATCGCCGATGTAGACTGTTTCTTCTTTATGCACATTAGCTAGCTTGATGATTTCATTTACGACTTGTGGATTGGGTTTCGTAGGGACATTTTCCCGTTGTCCGAATACTGCACTAAAATGAATCAGAGGAAAATATTGTCCGATTAATTTACTGGTAGCTTCCTGATATTTGTTGGATGCAACAGCTATTTGAAGGTGATGTTGTTGTAGGAGGTTGAGTAATTGCTCAATGCCAGGATAAGGGCGGCTCATGTCGGCATTGTGTAGATTGTAGTATGGGACAAACTTAGATCGGATTCGTAATACGTTCTCTGGGGTTCTATCTTCTTCCGGAAGTGCCCGTTCGAAAAGTTTGTTGATTCCGTTTCCTACAAAAAATCGGTAAGTATCCGTTGAATGAGTAGGGTAGCCATACTGGGTGAGCGCGTAATTGGTTGCGGCTGCCAGATCGGCAATTGTGTTCAGTAAAGTTCCGTCTAAGTCAAAAATAGCAAGTTTTTTCATATTGCGTTAGTTTTTGGTAAAAGTCGATTCTACTCCTGTTTCCTGGCAATCAGCTCCCATGGGAGGATTCTGTTTGAATAGGGTAATTTTGATTTCCGTAAGAGTTGGAAAGTCGTGAAACAGTCGTTGGGCGATACGTTGTATGACGTGTTCCAGCAGGCGGGAAGGAATTTGCATTTCTTTTTTTACAGCCTGAAACACTTCAGCATAATTGATGGTGTAAGTTAGGTCATCCATTTGGGATGCACGACTGAAATCGGTTTTCAGTGTCAGGTTGAGAATGTATTCAGCGCCAACTTTGTTTTCTTGAGGGAGTACGCCGTGATATGCATATATTTTCACTCCGTTCAGGTGAATGTACATTTTGCTTTGTTTCATGATGGGAAAGATGTAGGGAAATAAGAGAGGCATGAATCAAGCGTGTTCTGAAAACTCAAAACCATTCACATGATTCATGCCTGAAATTTTTTAGAAATGTTGCTCAAATATCATGAGGTTTATCCGCAGCGGGAAGAACCGCAGGTTTTGCAAATCAAGCAGCCTTCCTGATAAACAAGGGTTTCGTGTCCACAATTTGGACATTTCACTCCTTTGGCCTCAGTTCCGTCTTGTACGTATTTTTTTAAGGCTCTTTCTACACCATTTTTCCAAGTGTTGATATTTTCACTGTCGAGTTGCAGGGAACTAACCAATTTGATTACTTGTTCAATCGGCATTCTCCAACGGAGGACTCCGGAAATCAGTTTGGCATAGTTCCAGTATTCCTTGTTGAATTTTTCAGACAAACCTTCAATGGTCATTTTGTAGCCTCGTTTGTTTTCGAACTGGAAGTCATAGTGCTTGGTTCCATCTTCATCATAGCTTTTGATGATACGTCCGGAAGTAACAGACTTCGGTAGTACGATACCTTCTTCATCATCCTGAAGACCTGTAAAGATTTCGTAGGGTCTTCCATCCAATAGTCCGACGAAGGCTACCCATTTTTCTTTGTTGTTTTGGAAACGGACGACATCAGCTTCCAGCACTTTCGGGCGTACTTCTACTACCTGGGGTGGTTTGCAACGGCACTCTTCTTCTTTATTGTCTTTTTTCTTGGTGGAAATCAAGACTCCAGCGCGTGAACCGTCGCGGTATACTGTACATCCTTTGCATCCAGAACGCCATGCTTCTACGTACAACTGGTTGACGAGGTCTTCACTAACGTTGTTAGGCAAATTGATGGTGACACTGATAGAATGGTCTACCCATTTTTGGATGCGGCCTTGCATTTTCACTTTCATCAGCCAGTCTACATCATTTGACGTAGCCTTGTAATAAGGTGACTTAGCTACCAAGGCATCAATTTCTTCTTGAGTATAACGCTTGTCGGGGTCATAGCCATTGACTTTCATCCAGGTGAGGAATTTGTGATGGAATACTACATATTCTTCAAATGCATCTCCTGTTTCATCAACAAAGTCGACGTGTACATTTGCATCATTTGGATTGACCTTACGGCGGCGTTTGTATACTGGCATGAAGACCGGTTCAATACCCGATGTGGTTTGTGTCATTAAACTGGTAGTTCCTGTTGGAGCGATGGTCAGACAAGCAATGTTTCTTCGACCATATTTTTTCATTTCTTCATACAACTGTGGATCAGCATCCTTCAGACGGTTGATGAATGGGTTGTTCTTTTCACGTTCTGCATCGTATATTTCGAAAGCTCCACGTTCCTTAGCCATGTTTACTGAGGAACGGTAGGCCTCCAATGCAATGGTTTTATGTACCTTTTCGGAGAATTCTGTGGCTTCCTCAGTACCGTAGCGCAGTCCCATGGCAGCCAGCATGTCGCCTTCTGCTGTAATACCTACTCCTGTACGACGTCCCAAGCCTGATTTGTGATATATCTTCTCCCACAAGTGACGTTCCGTTCCTTTCACTTCCATGCTTTCTGGATCGGAGTCAATTTTTTCAAAAATACGTTTAATCTTTTCTAGCTCGAGATCGATGATGTCGTCCATGATACGCTGGGCCAGTGCTACATGTTTTTTAAACAGTTCGAAATCGAAATAAGCTTCTGGAGTAAAAGGATTTACTACGTAAGAATAAAGGTTGATTGCCAGTAGACGGCAGGAGTCGTACGGGCATAAAGGAATTTCTCCACATGGATTTGTAGAAACCGTGCGGAATCCTAAATCGGCATAGCAGTCGGGTACAGATTCACGGATGATGGTATCCCAGAACAATACGCCAGGCTCGGCTGATTTCCATGCATTATGTACAATTTTCTTCCATAAAGAAGAGGCATCGATTTCTTTGGAAACCATTGGGTTGGGAGAATCGATGGGGTATTGTTGTGTGTAAGGCATACCTTCTATGGCAGCTTGCATGAATTCATCGTCCAGTTTTACAGATACATTGGCTCCTGTTACCTTTCCTTCGGTCATTTTAGCGTCAATGAAAGCTTCCGAGTCAGGGTGTTTAATGGATACGGTCAGCATTAATGCGCCACGGCGTCCGTCTTGTGCTACTTCACGGGTCGAATTGGAATAACGTTCCATGAAAGGAACCAATCCAGTTGAAGTCAAGGCTGAGTTTTTTACTGGGGATCCCTTCGGACGGATGTGAGATAAGTCGTGCCCTACACCTCCCCGTCGTTTCATCAGTTGTACTTGTTCTTCATCGATACGGATAATAGCTCCGTAAGAGTCTGCGTTTCCGTCCAGTCCGATAACGAAACAGTTGGAAAGAGAAGCTACCTGATAATTGTTCCCAATTCCAGTCATAGGGCTTCCCTGAGGAATGATGTACTTGAAGTGATCAAGTAGTTCGAAAAGTTCCTGAGCACTGATAGCATTAGGATATTTTGCCTCGATACGGGCTACCTCATTGGCGATACGCCAATGCATATCCTCTGGAGATTTTTCATAGATATTTCCAAATGAGTCTTTTACTGCGTATTTGTTTACCCAAACACGTGCGGCTAGTTCATCTCCTTTGAAATACTCCAATGAAGCATTATATGCTTCATCGTAGCTATACGTCTTCTTTTCCACGGTTGTTTATATATGAATAAGTTTGTTTTCAATAAAATTTAATTTGTAGAATTCGCTTTATTTCAAACAAACCGCTGCAAAGCTAAAGATGTTTTTTTAATTGGCAAAATAAAAGTGAAAGAAGTTATTAACAATCTTGATGGTTTTCAGAAATAAAATTTTATATATTTGTTTTTCAGTTAATTATGACTTTTGTTTTATCGAAAAGTTTTCCAAAACGGAAAACTTTTCGATTGGGCGTATATTTCTTATATATAAAAAGGCTGTGGATTTTCGAAGATTCTTTTTACCTTTGTTTGGTATTCATTAAAGCCGATATTATGGAATCTATAAAAAACAGACGGACAATCCGTAAGTATAAGCAGGAGGATATACCTGCCAGTTTGTTGAATGAGTTATTGGAAGAGTCTTTTCGTGCTTCCACAATGGGAAATATGCAGTTGTATAGTGTAATTGTAACGAAAGATGCTGCAATGAAGGCTCGATTGGCTCCAGCGCATTTTAATCAACCAATGGTGACTTCTGCTCCAGTGGTTCTTACTTTTTGTGCTGATTTCAACCGTTTCTGTAAATGGTGTGAACAGCGAAAGGCTGTACCGGGTTATAATAACTTTATATCTTTCTTAAACGCTGCTTCTGATACGTTGTTGGTAACGCAGAATTTCTGTACTTTAGCAGAGGAGAAAGGTTTAGGAATTTGTTATTTGGGGACTACAATCTACAACCCGGACCAAATTATTGATATTTTGAAACTTCCGAAATTGGTTGTGCCTGTAGCAACCATTACAGTCGGTTATCCGGATGAATGTCCTCCTCAGCCTGATCGTTTACCTGTTCAGGGAATTGTTCATGAAGAAACATACCATGATTATACATCTCTGGAAATAGATAAACTTTATTCATACAAAGAAAATCTGCCGGAGAACAAACATTTTGTGGAGATTAACCACACTGAGACTTTGGCACAGATTTTTACTGACATTCGTTATAAGAAGTCGGATAATGAGTTTATGTCGGAGGGATTAAAGAAAGTTTTGAAGCGTCAGGGGTTTGACGATTGATAATCGATGAGATAATAAAAAAGGCGGTTTAATTAAACCGCCTTTTTTATTATCTCATCCGAAGACTTGCCTCAATTTCTTCAATTTCTGCTTTAAATGATTTATCAACATCTACCTGATCCTTGACAATTTTGCAAGCATGAAGCACGGTTGCGTGATCTTTGTTGCCAATCAACTGCCCGATCTTGGAAGAAGATGTGTCGGTATGTTTTTTGGCTAAGTACATGGCTACCTGGCGTACTTGTACTACTTCCCGTTTGCGGGTTTTAGTATGAATTGCTGTTTCATCAATTTTGTAGTGTTCGCATACTTTGACGATGATATCGTTTATCGTCATCGGTTTGCTTTCCGCGCACTTGACAGCTTTTCTTACGATTCGTTGAGCCAGTTCCAGGTCTATTTCGCGTTTGAATAAAATAGATTGTGCCAGCAAGGAGTTGACGATACCTTCTAGTTCTCGTACGCTTTCATTTACATTTTCAGCAATGTAGCTGATGACTGATTCAGGAATAACCAGTCCGTCACGTTTGATTTTGTTGCGTAGAATGTTTTTTCGCAGTTCAATATCCGGTTTTTCCAACTCAGCTACCAGCCCCCATTTGAAACGGGTCAGCAGTCGGTCTTCCATGCCTTGTAGCATAACGGGAGCACGGTCGGAAGTCAAGATAAGTTGCTTTCCGTTCTGGTGCAGATGATTGAAGATATGGAAGAATGTATTTTGGGTTTTGGTGACTCCTGCAAATTCTTGGATGTCATCAATGATTAATACATCAATTGTTTGATAGAAACTGATAAAATCATTGAAATGATTTGTACGTACAGAGTCAGTGTATTGTACTTGAAACAGATGTGCTGATACATACAATACACGTTTTTCCGGATACAATTCTTTGATGCGCGTTCCGATAGCGTTGATCAGGTGAGTCTTTCCTACTCCAGAAGGACCATAAATGAACAACGGGTTAAAGGTACGTGCAGGATTTTGGGCCACAGTTTCAGCTACAGTTCTAGAAAACTCATTACTATTTCCTTTGATGAAATTTTCAAAGTTGTAGTTGGGATTCAAATGGGGATCCAAATCTTGCGGAGCTGCTGCTTGTAAAGGATTGGGCGTCTTGTTTCCATTATAGACGGGTGCCTGTTCCGGAAGAGCAGAGGAACGTTTGGTTCCTTCTATATTGACAGTTATATGGTTTGTCTTATCTGTCAGGATGGAATACATCAACTCCGTGCCTTCACCTATTTCCTTATAGATGGCGGCGCGTAGCAACCCCACGTATTTTTCTTCCAGATATTCATAGAAGAAAGGACTGGGGACGCCGATCGTCAATGCCTTTTCTGTATCCTCATATTTTAAAGGTACGATAGGCTCAAACCATGTTTTAAAAGCTGTAGCGTTTACGTTGTCTTTGATAAAAGCCAGGCAACGATTCCATAGCGCAACAGCTTGGTTATGTTCAATCATACGTGCGTTGTTATTAATAAAGCGAAACTTCTACGTTTGCAAATTTCGTAATGAAATTTCAGAAAAACAAATGCCTTTTTCCTTGCTTTTTATTTTCGGAATTTAAGGGGTTGATAAATAGGTTGTTACGAAGTTGTTAAATATTTGATAAAAAGAAATGCTCTTGTGTATCTATAATATTTTATTTATCAGAATTTTGCGTGAACAGTTCTTTTTTTCTTGTCTTTCCTCTTCTGATTCCTTTTGCTTCGTTATCAGTGTATTACAGTGTTTTTATACAACCCTTTTAAAATTGTGTGTTATTTAGATTGCTTCTATATAAGACAAATGGAATGTCCAAGACTTTGAAGCAGATGATGATTTTGTCTGATACCTCAACAGGAGAGATATCGTCTGGTTTGATGTCTCTCCTGTTGAAGTGAAAATATTTTTTTATTTGTCTTTTTTGCCGAACAGTGAGAAGTGTACATACCGTTTGGGATGTTCCTGCAAGTCTTTCAGTAGAGAGGCTGCATTGGCAGAAGTCGCATTTAAGTTCTGGTATAATTCATCATCGTTTAGTAGGAGGCCGATTGAATTGTCTTTGCTGTTTAGTTTGGTGGTTAATATATGCACACTTAGCAAAGTTGAATCCACTTTTTGAAAGGTAGAAGCATAGTCAATACCTTTCAGATTTTCACTGATACCTTTCAGGTTTTCCGTAATGGCAGTTACATTGCTGGTTAATTGTGGAATATCTTTGCTCATCAGTCCATGTAATTGTGTGCTGGTGGCATTAAGAGAAGCTGTTAGTTGCTCTGCATTATGCAAGGTATTCTTTAAGGAAGGATCTGCCAATAGCTGGTTTAGTGACCCCAGTATAGAATCCAATTTGGGCATCATGCGTTCTATTTGAGGAAGCAGGTCTTTTTCAGCTTTTCCTAAGATTCCGTTGTTGGCTGTTCCTTCAATAGTATCTCCTGGAGTCAAGTATGTGGTAGATTCATGTTGCAGTAACATGTTCATCTTTACCGTACCAAGCATTTCTGTGACCAGTTCGGCCTTGCTTCCGGTAGGGATACGCATATCTTGGTCGACTTCAATTCCTACCACAACATGTCCAGGTTTGTTGTAATTGTATTGTAGGTCGCGTACGATACCTATTTTATAACCGTTGGCAAATACCGGACTTGATTGAGCCAGTCCGTTTACATCGGTGAAATCTACATAATAATAGCTTTCAGGTTTGAACATGCTGATTCCTTTTAAGTAATTGATACCAAAAAAGAGAATCAGCAATGCACCGATTCCTGCTAATCCGATTTTTACTTCTTTTTTCATATATGTTTTTTCTTATTGTTATCTATTGTTTTTAAATTCTCGTATGGCTTGGTTGATGTTCATTTTTACTCCATCTTTAAAAGCGATAATGAAGGCATCCTTAAATTTGCTGTCTATTTTGTTTCGCTTCAGGCGTAGAATTTTATTGTAGTTGGTATCTTCTCCATAGGTGTATTTGATGATACCGTTTTCCTTGTAGCTGTCTACTGGAGTAAGACCTTTAAACAGCCTGCTTTTGGCAGGAAGCTGGCGGTCGGAAGTCAATATTTGTATTTTGAATACGGGCTTTCCGGAAGAAGTGGCAGTTACATCCTTTTGGAGGTTTTGTTCTTTTGAGAGAGCCCTTGTTTGGGAAAATTCACTTGAGGCTTCAATTGGCATGGCTGCACTTTCTGTAACCGTTGGATGGTTCCCGGGGGTCTTTCCTGATTTGTAAGTCAGGAATGCTTGATAAATGCTTCGGGCAAGTGTGGCACTTCCTTGTTCAGAAAGTAGAAAGGATTCTTCCGAAGGATTCGTTATATACCCCAGTTCAATCAGTACGCTAGGCATTGAAGTGGCGCGTAATACCAGGAATCCAGCCTGGTGCACGCCCTTGTCTGTCCGATTGGCATTTCTGAATTGTCGTTGTACTGCTGTAGCAAAACTGACGCTTTGTGCCATGTTTTTGTCTTGCAGAAATTCAAAGATGATATAACTTTCAGACGAATTGGGGTTAAATCCGGCATATTGTTGTTTATAGTCGTCCTCGATGAGGATTACGGCATTTTCTTTTTTGGCAACTTCTAAGTTTTCTTGGGTACGGTGAAGTCCCAGTGTATATGTTTCTGTGCCGCGGACTTTACTATTTCTGGCAGCCAAGGAATTGGTATGGATTGAAATAAAAAGATCTGCTTTGGCATCGTTGGCAATTTCCGCTCTGCGGTGCAAAGGAACGAATATGTCTTTTTCACGTGTGTAGATAACTTTTGTATCCGGGCAGTTCTGCTTGATAAGCCTACCCAGTTTTAGTGCCACGCTGAGGTTGATATTTTTCTCTTTGCCTCTTTTCCCGATGGCGCCGGGGTCATGTCCACCGTGTCCGGCATCGATTACTACGATGAAAGAATTTTCTGCAGCATGGATTTTTTGTGGCAGAATGAAGGCGAACAAGCAGCCGGTGATAATGAATAGTATGTTGAATATTTTAGTTTGCATAATTAAAATAACGTGACAAAGTTAATATTTTTTCGCCTATTAACTTCTTGTTGATGTAAGAATTCTTCTTTAGCTGTAATAATTGCTAGAAAAACCGAAAAATAAGCAGGTCTTTTCTTTGAAAATCGTTACATTTGTGCAACTTGTTAAACAGAAAGGAATATTTATGACGCTGATTGATGGAAAAGCTGTTTCTGAGAAGGTGAAACAGGAAATAGCAGCTGAAGTTGCCGATATTGTGGCAAAAGGAGGGAAACGTCCTCACTTGGCTGCAATTTTGGTCGGACACGACGGAGGGAGTGAAACTTATGTGGCGGCTAAGGTAAAGGCTTGTGAAGTGTGCGGGTTTAAATCCACTTTGATTCGTTACGAATCGGATGTGACCGAGGAAGAACTACTGACAAAAGTGCGTGAACTGAATGAGGATGACGATGTGGACGGATTCATCGTACAGCTTCCGTTGCCTCCTCATATCTCTGAACAGAAGGTAATAGAAACCATTGATTATCGTAAGGATGTGGATGGTTTCCACCCTATTAATGTGGGGCGTTTGTCTATCGGACTTCCTTGTTATATTTCGGCTACTCCGAATGGGATTATGGAGTTGTTGCGACGCTATCAGATTGAAACGCGTGGAAAGAAATGTGTTATTTTGGGGCGGAGCAACATTGTTGGAAAACCGATGGCTATGTTAATGATGCAGAAAGCCTGTCCGGGTGATGCGACGGTGACTGTCTGTCACAGCCGGAGCAAGGATCTGGTCAGAGAATGCAGGGAAGCAGATATCCTGATTGCAGCAATGGGGCAACCTAATTTTGTGAAAGCCGATATGGTGAAAGAAGGTGCGGTAGTAATTGACGTGGGTACTACGCGTGTACCCGATGCTTCCAAAAAGTCGGGCTTTAAACTTACCGGCGATGTGAAGTTTGATGAAGTGGCTCCTAAATGTTCTTACATTACGCCAGTTCCTGGTGGAGTAGGTCCGATGACCATTGTTTCTTTGATGAAGAATACGTTGTTGGCGGGTAAAAAGGCGATATATTGAGATTTTGGAAGATTTTTTCGAAGAAATGTTTGCAATTTCGAAAAAATCCTCTACCTTTGCAATCGCTTTTGAAAAGGAAGCCAACATGGTGACTATAGTTCAGTTGGTTAGAGCGTCAGATTGTGGTTCTGAATGTCGTGGGTTCGAGTCCCACTAGTCACCCTTTCTTCAGAAGCAGTTTTTTTATACCAACATGGTGACTATAGTTCAGTTGGTTAGAGCGTCAGATTGTGGTTCTGAATGTCGTGGGTTCGAGTCCCACTAGTCACCCGGAAAAGAGGTTTTGCATCACGATGCAGAACCTCTTTTTATTTTGTATCTGTTCTTTTTTAGTGCTTTAGTACGATGAAATTATAAAAAAGCGCTATCAGACCTTCACAGGCTGGATAGCGCAAGCTACAATACAAAATACAAATACAACTAAACGAGATTTTGTGCTAAAATTAAAGCTTTCAAAGATAGGAATAAAAATTCATCTTTCCCTCATGCTTGTATGCAATTTAATTATCCTTAATATTCAGACTATACCTTGAGCCATCATGGCATGAGCCACTTTCATGAATCCGGCGATGTTGGCACCCTTCACGTAATTGATATATCCGTCGCTTTCCGTACCATACTTCACGCACTGTTCGTGAATGTTGTGCATAATCTGGTGCAACTTCTCGTCCACTTCCTGTGCGGTCCAGCTCAGGTGCATGGCGTTCTGGCTCATTTCCAGTCCAGAGGTAGCCACACCGCCCGCATTGACTGCCTTGCCTGGCGCATACATCATCTTGTGTTCGATGAAAGCATCAATGGCTTCCGGCGTACATCCCATGTTGGAAATTTCTCCCACACAGAGCACCTGGTTCTTGATGAGATGCTGTGCATCTTCTCCGTCCAGTTCGTTCTGGGTAGCACATGGCAGGGCGATGTCCACTTTTACCTCCCACGGGCGGCGTCCCGGTACGAAGGTAGCTTTCGGGAATTTCTCCGCATACGGTGCTACGATGTCGTTGCCCGAAGCACGCAGTTCCAGCATGTAGTCAATCTTTTCTCCCTCGATGCCGTCCGGGTCGTAAATGTAACCGTCCGGTCCGGAGATAGTCACCACTTTTGCTCCCAGCTGGGTAGCTTTGGTAGCAGCTCCCCAGGCCACGTTGCCGAAACCAGAGATGGCCACCGTCTTTCCTTTTATATCAATACCTTTTGCATCCAGCATGTGTTTCACAAAATACAAGCCTCCGAAGCCCGTGGCTTCCGGACGAATCAGCGAACCGCCGAATTCCAGTCCCTTGCCCGTAAACGTTCCGGTGAACTCACGCGTCAGTTTCTTGTACATGCCGAACATGTAGCCCACTTCGCGTCCACCCACGCCGATGTCGCCTGCCGGCACGTCCATGTCCGGACCCAGATGGCGCCACAATTCCAGCATGAAGGCCTGGCAGAAACGCATGATTTCCGCATTACTTTTTCCGCGCGGAGAGAAGTCGGAACCTCCCTTTCCACCGCCCATCGGCAGCGTGGTCAGTGCATTCTTGAAAGTTTGTTCAAATCCCAGGAATTTCAGGATAGACAGGTTGACCGATGCATGGAAACGGATACCCCCCTTGTATGGGCCGATGGCGTTATTGAATTGCACGCGGTAACCCAAGTTGGTCTGTACTTCCCCCTTGTCGTCCACCCATGTGACGCGGAAAGTGAAAATACGGTCGGGTTCTACTAGCCGTTCAATGATTTTAGCCTTTTCAAATTCGGGATGCTGGTTGTAAATATCTTCGATAGAAAGCAATACTTCTCTTACTGCCTGAAGGTACTCTGATTCACCTGGATGCTTGGCTTCCAAGGATGACATGATCTTGTTAATATCCATAATCAAATAATTTAAGGTCTGACAAAATGAAATGTTTTGTATATGCAAAGATAGGAATTTACCTGTATTGGCAAAGCTTTTCCCCTTATTTTTCGTGTGATGGCTTAAATTTTGATAGTTTTTTACCAGCACTCAAGAAAGATTTGCAAAAATCAGGTGAATTTCCGATTTTTGTTTTTATAAACAAGAATAAGCTTAAAACAAGATACCATGCTAAACAACCTGAGAATTAAACTCCGACAGCTTTATTTCAAGGATACGCAGTTTGCCAACCTGATGACAAAGCGTATTTTCAACGTGCTGCTAGTGGCCAATCCGTACGATGCGTTCATGCTCGAAGACGATGGCCGCATCGATGAGAAGATTTTTAATGAATACATGAACCTGAGCCTGCGCTACCCGCCCCGTTTTACCCAAGTGTCCACGGGAGAGGAGGCATGGGAGCAGTTGCGCAACACCATGTTCGACCTGGTCATCTGTATGCCGGGTTCCGACAACAGTGACACCTTCGACATTGCCCGCGACATCAAGCGGGAGTATCCTCATCTGCCGCTGGTGGTGCTGACTCCTTTTTCGCATGGCATCAAGGAACGGATGGAACACGAGGACCTGAGCATTTTCGAATACGTGTTCTGCTGGCTGGGAAATACCGATCTGCTGGTGTCCATCATCAAGCTGATTGAGGACAAGATGAACCTGGAGCACGACATCAAGGAAATCGGTGTGCAGATGATTCTGCTCGTGGAAGACTCCATCCGCTTCTATTCGTCCGTGCTGCCCAATCTCTACAAGTTCGTGCTCCGCCAGAGCCAGGAGTTTGCCACCGAAGCCCTGAACGAGCACCAGCGTACGCTGCGCATGCGTGGTCGTCCTAAAATCGTGCTAGCCCGTTCGTACGAGGAAGCCATGGACCTGTATAACAAGTACCAGAACAACATGCTGGGCGTCATTTCCGATGCCCGTTTCCCCCGTGAAGGCGAAAACGATGCAGAGGCAGGGGTAAGCTTGCTGCGTGAGATACGCAGGCGCGATCCGTTCATCCCACTGATTCTGCAGTCGGCCGAAGAAAGCAACCGCCAGTATGCCCCCGAACTGGATGCCGTGTTCATCGACAAGAACTCCAAGAAGATGAACATCGACCTGCGCGAAGCCGTGTCCGACAACTTCGGTTTCGGCGACTTCATCTTCCGCGACCCCCATACCCTGAAGGAAGTGGCCCGCATCCATAACCTGAAAGAACTCCAGAACGTGATTTTCGCTATTCCGGCAGAATCCTTCCTTTACCACATCAGCCGCAACCACATCTCGCGCTGGCTGTATTCGCGTGCCATCTTCCCGGTGGCCGAGTTCCTGAAACAGATTACGTGGGAATCCCTTCAGGACATCGACGCACACCGGCAGATTATTTTCGAAGCCATCGTGAAATACCGCAAGATGAAAAACCAGGGCGTGGTGGCCGTGTTCCAGCGCGACCGTTTCGACCGCTATTCCAATTTTGCGCGTATCGGCGACGGCTCTTTGGGAGGCAAGGGGCGCGGACTGGCCTTTATCGATAACATGGTGAAGCGTCATCCCGAGTTCGACGAGTTTGAAAACGCCTCGGTCATGATTCCGAAAACCGTGGTGCTTTGTACCGATGTGTTCGATGAGTTCATGGACTCCAACCAGCTGTACCAGATAGCCTTGAGCGATGCCGCCGACGACGTGATTCTGCAGGCTTTCCTCCGGGCCAAGCTGCCCGACAGTCTGGTGGAAGACTTTTTCGCCTTCTTCGATGCCGTCAAGGCCCCCATTGCCATCCGTTCGTCCAGCCTGCTGGAAGACTCCCACTACCAGCCGTTTGCCGGTATCTATTCCACTTACATGATTCCCTATCTGGACGACAAGTACGAGATGCTCCGCATGCTGAGCGATGCCATCAAGGGTGTGTATGCCTCCGTATATTATAAGGATAGCAAGGCCTACATGCAGGCCACTAGCAACGTCATCGACCAGGAAAAGATGGCCGTCATCCTTCAGGAAGTGGTTGGCACCCAGTATGGCGACCGTTACTATCCGGCCATATCCGGTGTGGCCCGCTCTATCAACTATTATCCCATCAACGACGAACTGGCCGAAGAAGGCACGGTGAGCCTGGCGCTGGGACTTGGAAAATACATTGTCGACGGCGGTCTCACCTTGCGTGTCTGTCCGTACCACCCCACGCAGGTGCTCCAGACCAGCGAGATGGAAATCGCCTTGCGCGAGACCCAGACCCGCTTCTATGCCCTCGACCTGAAGAACCTGGGACAGAACTTCTCGCTCGACGACGGCTTCAACCTGCTGAAGCTCCATGTGAAAGATGCCGAGGCCGACGGCGCCTTGAACTTCATCGCCTCGACCTACGACCCGTATGACATGGTGATACGCGACGGCATCTATCCCGGCGGGCGCAAGCTCATCACCTTTGCCAACATCCTCCAGCACGACGTCTTCCCTTTGGCCCGCATCCTCCAGCTTGTGCAGAAATACGGTCAGGGCGAGATGCGTCGTCCGGTGGAAATCGAGTTTGCCGTCAATCTGGACGCCCGTACCAAGAGCGGCGTGTTCTATCTGCTGCAAATCCGTCCGATGGTCGATGTGAAAGCCGGGCTGGACGAAGACTTGACTCTGGTGCCGGAAGAAAAGCTCCTGCTCAAGAGCGGAAACTCGTTGGGACACGGTGTGATGGACGACCTGCAGGACGTCATCTATGTGAAGACCGAAGGCTATTCCGCCTCCAACAACCAGCTGATAGCCTACGACATCGAGAAGCTCAACCGCCGCTTCCTTGACGAAGGTAAGCATTACATACTGGTGGGTCCTGGACGGTGGGGTAGCAGCGACACTTGGCTCGGCATACCGGTGAAATGGCCGAATATTTCGGCGGCCCGCATCATCGTGGAAGCCGGGCTGACCAACTACCGGGTAGACCCCAGTCAGGGCACCCATTTCTTCCAGAACCTGACTTCGTTCGGGGTGGGCTATTTCACCATCAATGCCTACATGAACGACGGTATCTATAACCAAGCCTTACTCGACAGCATGCCCGCCGTAGAAGAAACGAAGTTCCTCCGTTGGGTACGGTTTGAGAAACCGCTTACCGTGAAGATGGATGGAAAGAAGAAATTGGGTGTGGTAGAACTGCCAGAAAACTGATTCCAGGGTTAAAACGAAAAAAAGAGGTGCCTGCATGTGCAAGTACCTCTTTTTCTGTAAATGGGAGTTGGTTACAATTTTATCGTAATCTTCTTACCCGAATAAGTCACTTTCTTGTCGGGTTTCATCGTGACGGTTTCGGCAGATTGTTTGCCCGGCTGCATCAGGGTGATGCAGAAATTGCGCTTTTTCAGCATGTGCGGGAATTCTCCAGTACGGTTGTCGATAGTCAGCGTACGGGTGGCATCGTTCCAGTGGAATCGGATGGTGGAGAACATACCTTTTTCGTAGTTGTAATTGTCGAACTCGTCTTCGTAGAGGGTGAACTCGCCGTCGGCTCCCGGATAGACGCAGATGTCCAGATTGTCCCATTTCTTTTCGGTAGAATATTGTACCTTCGGTCCTAGGGGCAGGATGCTTCCGGCTTTGATGTAGAGCGGCAGGATGTCTACCGGACATGCGCGTTGGAGTTCTTGTCCGCCTTCCACGCTTTCGTTGGTCCAGAAATCAATCCATTTCGTACCTTTCGGCAAGTACACTTTCACCGGAGCGGAAGCCTTGGCCACATCAGGCACGGTGGTTACGCCTTTGTTGCCTTCCACTTTCTTCGTGTACAGCGGTTCGGTGACCGGACGTACCAGAATCTGCTTGCCGAACAGGTATTCGTTGTCCAGCAAGATGGCCTTGCGGTCGGTGGCGAAATCCATCACCAGCGGACGCATCATACAGCCGTCCTCCTGTACCACGGCCCCGTTCAGACTATATATATAAGGTAAGAGGCGGTAACGGAGTTCGATGATGCGTTTCTGTGCGTCGTAGGCCCAGTCGCCTTCCTTGCCGAAAAGGTCGATTTCGTTCATCATCGGTGAAGAACAGTGGTTGCGCATCAGTGGCATGAAGCATCCCCACTGGAACCAGCGTACATGCAGTTCCTGATAAGCCACGTTGGTGCAGTCGTTGTTGTATTCCCAGCCGAAGAAACCTCCTAAGTCCGTATTCCAGAACGGAATGCCGCAAAGCGTGAAGTTCAGTCCGGCGGGAATCTGCTGGCGGAGTACGTTCCAGCTTGATACCACATCGCCGCTCCAGCTCAGGGCTCCGTAGTGCTGTTGTCCGAGGTAACCTGAACGGGTCATCTGGAATACACGTTTTTCGTCTGATACAGCACGTTGGTGTTCATAGATACCCCGGTTGTGAGCCAGTGGGAAGGCATTGTGTACGGAGCGGAAAGAACCGTCGGCTGTCAGCAGGTCGAAATCACTTTCCTTGGGGTTCAGGTGGTCGGGTTCCGTAGAGTCGGTCCACCAGGCATCAATGTTCATTTGATGCAAGTGGCTGAGGTAACGCCAGTAGAGGTCGCGTGCATCCTTGTTGAACGGGTCGTAGGGATGGGCTCCCGATTGAGGGGGCCAGGTTTCAAATTTCAGCAGGGCATTCATCTTGTCGAGTTCCTTGAACTGGTCGGTCCAGGGGCCGAAGCTGGCCCATACGGAAATCATGAGGTGGGCGTTGTTCTTGTGTACGTATTCCACCATCTCTTCTGGGCTTTTGAAGCGGGGTTTCGGATAGCGGGCATTCTTGTCTTCGCCGTTCGGCAGGTAGCGCAGGGCTTCCGCATCGTCCATCTTGTTGATGTAGCGCGGGTTCATGAATTTCATGGCGTTCCAGTTGGAATCGCATCCCCAGTACTGCCAGTCCTGTACGATACCGTCGAGGGGAATTTCTAGCTTGCGGTACTTGTCGAGTACGCCGCATAGTTCGTCGGGGCTCTTGTAGCGTTCGCGGCACTGCCAGTAGCCCATGGTCCAGAGCGGGAACATGGTGGCTTTTCCCGTCAGGTCTCGGATGCAGGCAATCACGCCGTCCTGCGTGCCGTCTTCATAGAGGAAATAATAGTCGGAGCAAAGGCCCACCTGCGAAGAGAATGAGGTTTCGTAGGGCGTGTCGCTGAAGTCGGAGATACCCGGATTGTCCCAATACACACCGTAGCCTTTTTCGGAAGTGAAATAGGGGATACAGATGTTGGTGTTGCCGCTGGACAGGTGAATCTGCTGGTTGCGGTGGTTCATGGCCCCGCTCTGCCGTTGTCCCAGTCCGTAGATGGCTTCATCGGGTGCAAGGCTGAACGCTTGGCTCACGGTATACGCATCGCGGTTTACATCCTTCCGAGGGATGAAGTTGGTTCCTTCTACCTTTTCCTTCAACAAGGTTTTTCCTTTTTCATCGGTGTAGGTCACTTTTCCGGTGGCCACATCCAGTGTGACTTTCATCTTTCCGGCGGTCATACACACCGTGTTTCCGTTCTGAGTGTAAGCTATCTCCATTTTCTCAGGTGTCTTGATGACGGGATAACTTTTTTTCTCGGGCATCTCGGCCGAAGGATATTTCACGATGCGCACGATGGAAGGAGAGTAAAAAATCACTTCCCCGTTTAAAACAGGTTGTGCGGTTTGGAATTTTCCCCCTTGGGCAGTTTTTTCAAAATGCTGCGCGAAGGAAGACATGCAAGAAGCCAGTGCGGCTAGGAATAGAATTTCTTTTCTCATTTTGTTCGTTCGTTTTTCGAAGTTTGACCACTAAGGTTGACACTGCCAAATGTAAAAAGATTCTTTGGCGAGGCAGAGAAAAGAATGTGTCAAAGAGCGGTATGAAATGCTTCAAAGGGCATTTTGACGCATTTTTATCCCTCCTTTGATTCAGATGTACCCTCTTGATCCTGTTTTTTCTGGTATTCACTGGGCGTGAGGCCGTACTCTTCCTTGAAGCAGGCGGTGAAATATTTCCGGTTGTAGTAGCCGAGGGCCAGGGCCACTTCGTTCACGGTGGTATGGCTATTTTTCAGCATCCGGCAGGCATGCTGCATCTTGACACGGCGGATGTATTCCAGCGGAGTCAGCCCTGTGATGGCTTTCAGCTTGCGGGTCAGGGTGGAGCGTGACATGTTGACTTTTTCGGCCAGGTGCTGCACGTCGAAATCCGGTTCGCTTAGATTGTCTTCTACCGCTTTCAGAATATTATCCAGGAGCATCTTGTCCAGCTGGGCAAATTCCAGGTCGGAAGTCTTGATTGCCGCATGTGTCTGTGGTTTTTCATCCAAATAGGAACGCATTTTCATCAGTTCTGTGCTGTCGGCATACAGTTCCTCATTTTTTTGTTTCATCCGGCGGAGGTAAAAGTAAATACCAGTAAAAATTCCGGCAGACAGAAGTACTACATAAAAGGTGATGGCCCATCCTGTCTGGTAGAAGGCAGGCAGTCGTTCTATTCGTATTTGAGTAATCTTTTCGCTCCATACTCCATAGCCGTCGGTTGCTTTCACTTCAAACAAATACTTTCCTTTTGGTAGATGTTTGTAGCTGGCAACATGTTGTCCGGTAGCTGTGTAACTCCATTTTTTGTCTAGTCCAATCATACGGTAGGCATATCGAATTTTGGCCGCATTCAAGTAGTCGAGTGAGGAAAAATGGATTTCCAGATTATACTCATCCGGTTGAAGAGTCAGTGTCTGCTCTTTGCCCTTTCTTGGTTTGTCCATAACATATATGCCGGTTATGAATGTAGGGATATTTTGACTGGGTTGGTCAAGTCGTGAAGAAGGAGTGACAGCACAAATACCTGGAATTCCTCCAAAATAAATCCGTCCGTCATGCCCTTTGCAGATGGCTGTAGGAATGAAGCGGTGGAGCAACATGGAATTGTCGGTGGTGAGATAGGTGGAATACGAATGGTTCCGGGGATTGTATTCTATCAGTTTTTGGTTGGTGTCAATCCAAAGATGTCCGTAGACATCAAATTCCAGCTGATTGACGATGTTTCCGCTCAGACCACACAAAACCGTATGATCTGTCAGTTGCCATGTGTTGAGATCGAGTGCGTAGACTCCTCCTTCTTGGGTACCGATCCAGATACAGCAATCTTCCTGAATGCTCAAGCAAGTCACAGAGAGCGGTGAAGACACTTTCTGGCATGCTTCTTTCTTGGGCTTCAGGTAGAGACCTTTTTGAGTACCTATCCACAAATTGCCTTGTTTGTCTTCTTTCAGGGCATTTACCTGTCCCAGAGTGTCGCAGATGATATTCCATTGATTGTCTGGTAAGGAGAAGGCATAGAGTCCGGAGTTTGTTCCCGTCCATAACATGCCATTCTGGTCTTCGTAAGTGAGTGTGAAATATTGTCCGGATTGGGCTGAAGGCAGACTCAGGCTACGTACATGCTTTATCTGCATGTGCTCCCGGCTAAATTCATAAATAAGGTTGTGAGCTTCGGGGACAACCCATACATTTCCTTCTTTTCGGGATTCGGACATTTGTTTGATTGCATCAAGCGAGAGTGAGCCCAATGAAGGGAAATCAAAGTGTAGACTGACTTCTTGGCGACTTAGGTCATAAAGTCCGAGGCCGGTTCGTTCTTGAGATATCCACATTTTGCCTTCTCCGGCGTCACTCAAGGCCATGATAGCCGGTTGGAAACGAATGCGTTGTTGCAGTGCCGGAAGAGAAAATTCCTCTGGTGCATCTTCCGTGAAATGTACAATAAAGCTTTTTCCATCGAAAGAGGCAACCCATAGTGACCCGTTTTTGTCTTTATAGATTTCATTCAGCATGCTTCCATAGCTTGCCGGAAGTCGGAAATCGGTCTGACGCAGCTGACGGCAGGTCTCGTCGTAGCGCATGGCAATCAAAGAGCTTCTGGTTGTCATCCAAAGGGTACCCTTGTGTTCATCTTGTGCCAGATAAAGGATATTTCCTTCTTTTTCTCCTATCGGGTTTACGGGAAGAGGAGAATAGGTATAGATTGAGTCTTTGGGGGCAGAGGGATTAAAAAGTAGGACTCCTTTTGATTGCGTGCCTACCCAGAAGTAGTTGTGTGTCCGGTCCTGGAGAATAGTGGTGAGGTCTCTGCTGACTGGAGGCTCAGCATATTGTTTGAAGGTATCCAGTTTTTTGTCATAACAATAAATACCTCCTTTTCCGATGGTTATCAGAATCTGTTTCTGTCGGCTTTCACAGAATCCAGCCATCCAAGAAGGCTTTCCCTTTATATCGTATAGAAGATAGGTTTTGATACGTTTTCCGGAAGTATCGTATTTTATCAGTTTATTTCCTGTGGCAATCCACATATATCCGTCGGAGGTTTTTTGCATAAAGTAGATAAAACTTCTTTGCAACGTTTGCGAATCGAGTGGAATGACTTTTCCATTTGTTTTGTCCAGAATATAAGCTCCTTGGTCTGTACCAAACCAGATTCTTCCTTTGTTGTCTTCCGCAATCGATTGGATGGTGTTGTTGCGCAGCAGTCCCGGCGTATGAATGTCGGAGCGGATGACATCCACCTGATAGCCGTCGTCTCGGCAAAGGCCATTGACTGTGCCGTACCACATCATTCCTTCGCTGTCTTGAAAAATGCGGTGTATGGCACTGACCGGTAGTTGAGGAAGGGAAGGGATAGGCGTCAGCCGGATGCTTTGTACGGCTTGCAAGGCGGTGAAACAGAACCACCAGAAAATTGATAAGACAAACGAATTTTTCATGTTTTTTCAGGGCTAAAAAACGTAAAGGCGTTTGGACTGAAACGCTTAGACGTTTTGCTTAAAACGCCTTTACATTTTGATCAAAACGCTTAGGCGTTTTACTTGAAACGCTTAGGCGTTTTTTTCTAATCTTCAAAAGTCTTCTTTTCTCTTCAGAAAGTCTGCTTAAAGTATCATTTTTATCCGTTGTTCCGGTATTCCAGCGGACTCATTCCCACATAGCGTTTAAAATATTTCCCGAAAAAGGAAACATTGGCAAAGTTCAGGGAGTCGGAAATGTTCTGGATGGAAAGCTGTGAAGATTTCAATTGTGATTTTGCATCCATGATAACCATAGACGAGATGATGTCGACACAAGTTTTTCCGGTGATTTGTTTCACTGTGGTACACAGATGGGCGTGAGTGATGTTCAGTTTTTCTGCATACCAGGCTACGTTGCGTGTCTGACTGTAGTGTTGCATGACCAGCTGAGTGAAATTGCGACAAATCAGTTCACTTTTTGACAAAGAATGAACTTCATCAGTTTTATTTCGGTAAAGGATGGAGATACCCTTATGGATGTCGGCATACAAATTGGAAGCCATTTCCTGTCTGATTTTCTCTGGAAAGAATTCGTACATTTTTATCAGCAGCTGTAGGTAGGCTTCCATCATTTTCGTACCTTCCGGCCTCAGATTGATGACAGGACGGCCGAGGGTAAGATACATAGAATCGAGAAAAGCATGCGACTGAAGGTTGTGTTCCATGTATTGGGATGAAAATCCTAGAAAGTAGATGTTCAGGTCGCCTTCAATGCTATGTATCTGAAAAATACTTCCAGGAGTAAGGGTGATGAGATTATTGGCTTCTACTTTTATTTTGTTGAGATTTACCGACGCCTCCACTTCGCCAGAAGTACACAGCACAAAAATTTCACATTTCAGTCGTATCGGATAATTGGTGTATAGTCCTAGCAGTTCCTTGCTGATACCAGTACCTGCCAGCCATTCCTCCGGCAAATCTATTTTAGGAAGTTCTTTTTCCATCGAATCTTATTTTTCGCAAAGATAAGAAATTCGCCGTAAATTACTGCATTTGTCCACCTGTCTTGTTTTCCCCTCCTGCTTTTATATCGTCGTTTGTAATGCTTCTCTGCGTTTTCTTTACTTGTGTCTTCAGTTCACCGAATCGCCAGCTGATGCTGATTCCGTATCTTCTTGAAGGATAGTGGCTTTCCGACCAGGAACGGAAGGTGTCTGTAATTGTCTCGTTGTTGTATGAAGTATATTTCTGCAAAAAACTGCTGGCATAGAGTGAGATGTTGAGGCGCTTTTCTTTCAGGAAAGAGCGGCTCAGGTTGATTCCGTAATAGTAAAAGGACGATCCTTTTCCTTGCAAAGAAATGTTGGGTGTGCTCCCTCCTCCGTAGAGGCTAAGGCGGAGTTCCCATGGAATGGTTTGCTGTACGTTGGCAAACAAGTTGCCGTTGAATCCGTTATTGCTGGCATTGAGTGCTTGACTTTGGTAGTCAGCGTAGCTTCCGCTTGCGTTGACCGAAATACGGGTAGTGCTTCCTGGATTCCAGTTCATCCACAAGGAAAGGCGGGTCTGCTGACTTTTCCCTACATTCCCATACGTGTTTTCCTGTACTCCATTGTTCATGAAAGAGTAGGCTTCGATGCCATTGTTGGTGAAGGTATAAGTGAGATTGGCGTTCAGGTTAAATTTGGCACTGAAACGGTTGTATGTCAGTCCGAGTATATGAGCTTTTTCCGTATCCAGGTCCGGATTTCCGTAGCTTACGGAAGTGGGGTTACTGGTATCCCGGAAGGGGTTCAGGTACCATATTCCAGGGCGGTTGATGCGCATGTTGTAGTTGGCTCTCAGGGTAGAAGTTGTTCCTAGCATATAAGAAAGGTTTACCGTAGGAACCACGTCGTCGAATCCCGTGTGAAAGTTGCGTTCGGGCATATAGTCATATTTCACATCCATAAAAGTGTGTTCGTAACGTACGCCTGCTTTTGCTCCGAATTTCTTCCATTTCAGTTGATAGTCAGCGTATGCAGCAAGAATCTGTTGTTTCTGCTGGTATTTACTGGAAAGATTTTCACTGGCTTCCATTTCTCCCTGTGCGTTTTCGATATAGTATTTGCTGTCGCTGTAGTTGTCACGGAATATGTATTTCATACCGGCATCTATATAGTGAATGTCGTTCAGTGGATTCACGTAGTCTATTTGTGCAGTATGCTCTGCTGTGTGGGCTTTGTTGTCGAAATATTGGTGAAGAAGTTCGAAAGGAACATTTTTTATGTCTTCGTAATAGGTATCTGCTTCGTTGTTGTTAGGGGCATTGTTGAACTTATACGACAGTGTGAGGTATTCACCTTTTTTCCGGAATGAATGCTGGTAGTCTGCGTTGATTCCGATGTTTCCAAATTCGCTGACTGAGTTGTTGGGACTCCGGTAGCTGTATCGTTCATTCCATGTATCGTCTTTCATGACGGTTTGTGATTCACTGTGGATATCAAAATTTCCGCCAAATATATTGGCAGAGAATGTAATAAGGTTCAAAGTGTCGATTTCGTAGCTTCCTTCGATGTTGCCGAACTGGAAATTTCCTTTGTTTTTCGAAAATCCTTCGTTGAGCAGGTGCCGGTAGTCGGAAGAGGTGAAGTCTTCTCGTCCGCTTTCGGAATAATTTCTCGGCTGGTTCTGATAATTATAGGAATAGTTTCCAGTAACGGTAAATTTCCCGACCTGCACAGTTCCGTATGCATAACCTGAAACGCCCATGTTTCCGGCATTGCCTCCCAACGTGACGTTATATCCTTGCATTTTTGCATCGGTCGTGATGATGTTCAGTATACCGCCGATACCTTCTGCGTCGTATTTGGCTCCTGGCTCAGTGATGACTTCAATGGACTTGACCGAGTTGGCTGGAAGACTTCTCAGCACTTCTTTCGGGTTGTTGCTCATCAGGGTATTGGGCTTTCCGTTTACATGTACCTTAAAATTACTGGACCCGTTCACTTCAATGTTGTCTTCACCATCTACAGTGACAAGTGGTACTTTTCTTAACATTTCAAGAGTCGTATTGGTTTTTGAGTCCGGGTCGTCTTCAATGCTGTAGGAGATTTTGTCGATTTCAGCCTTTACGAGAGGTTTTTGTGCCACTACTTCTACTCCCTTGAGCATTTGAGTGTCGTCGTAGGTATATAATGTGCCCAAATCGGCCACAGGGTTGGCTTCTGTCAGCGTGAAATGACGGATAACTGTTCGTTTGCCTACAGACGTGATTTGCAGGGTGTAGTTCCCTTTTTGGGGAAGTCTCTCTTGAAATCTTCCTTTTTCATCCGTTACATTCATTTTGACGGGTTTGTTGGGGGAAGTTTTTAATGTGATGCGGATAGTGGCATAAGGTTCACTTTCGTGAGTAAGTGAATCTGTGAGTATCCCTTTTACTATATAGTGGGAGGATTGGGCTTGTACGTTGAATACTTGAAAAATCATCAGGATGAGAATGCCTGCCATGCGAATGACTGTCTTGTGTTTCATGATTAAGGTGGCTTGTGTGCTATTAGGTTTAAATTGTGAAGATTAACTTTTCAAATATACGAAAAAATGAAATAACCGGTGTTTGAGGGATAAAAATTGAATTAAATTTCGCTCTGTCTTGCTGTATGTATTTGGCGGCCCTTTATTTAAGATTTGAAAAACAGACTATCTAAATCTAAAAAAAAGATTGTTTAAAATGTAGTTATCAGGCATATTTATTCAGTTCCTCTTTGCTCGTTTTAAAAATCAGACAAAAATAAAATAAATAGACCTTGTGGGAATTTTGAATTTGGTGTTACTTTGCACACGAAAAGAAAAATTTTATTATCAGATGAAAATGAAAAACTATTTGAAGGTATTTTTCTCATTGGCGCTACTTTTCTCTTTAGGAGGTTGCAGCAGTGAGAAAGAACAAGAGAGTGTTTCTGGACAAGGCAGCATTATGGTTGATTTGTCGACTAGTCTGTCTTATAAGAGCCGTTCGGTAGACGAAAGTGCTTATCAGAACGTACAGAATTATAAAGTGTCTCTGTATAAGGGTGACGAAGCTGTTTATACGGATAAACTTTATGGGGAACTGGATGTGGAACAGAAGGTAGACTTTGGTGTACCTTACACATTGACAGCTTACTATGGAGAAGATGTTGCTGCGGGTTATGACAAACTTTATGTGAAGGGAAGTGAGACTTTTACGGTTTCTCAGGGAGATAGAAAGACCGTATCTATCACTTGCAAACCTGCCAATGCAAAGATGAAGCTTGTTTACAAAGGAAATGATGACAGCGATAAGTTTGAAGATTATTTTAAAGACTGTGCTGTTTCTATCAAAACCGACTACATGACCGATGCATGGACGATGAACAAATCAAATGAAGGTCAGGAACTTTATCTGAAGACTGGAGACGAAGGAGTGAAAGCTACTTTGTCTTTTGCTTTGACTGATAAAAATGGTTCTCCTGTAACAGTGAATGGATTTGAAAGCAGCAAAGAAATCGACTTGAAGCCGTGTTATTCTTATACATTGACTATCAAACCGACTCAAACGGAAATTGCCGGAGGTAAGTTTGGTCTGACGGTAACGGTAGATGACGGTGTAACAGAAGAAGATGTGACAGTGGAAATCCCTGGCGAATATATTCCAACTTCAAAATAAAAGACGAAAATATGAAAAGATATAAAGGTTTAATTTGGCTTTTAGGCCTTATGATAGGATTTTCATCTTGTGAGATGCGCGATGAAATCTTAGGAAAGAATGAATTAGGCGAGAACGCCGGTACACTGGAACTTAATTTGACTTCAGTATACAATGGAGTAGAAATGAGTCGTGCCGGTGAAGTGGTAGATAACGGTACTACTACGGGTAATTTCAATGAGGAAGATATCAATGTAGACGGTTATACACTGGTCGTTACGAATACAGATACGCAGGAAGAAGTGGCAAAAGGTCTTGTCAGTGAATTGAAAAATGCAGATGGCAAGGTGTTGATTCCATTGAATGAAGGCAACTACTCTGTAAAAGCTTATAATTATGACGGTGCAAACGTGAGCGTTTCAGAACGTCCATATTTTAAAGGTGAACAGACTTTTTCTGTAAAGAAAGGTATTTCTACCAATGTAGGGCTGAACTGCAAATTGTCTTGCATTGAAATGGAACTGGGCGTGACTGCTTCTTTCTTGGAAGCTTTCAAAGATGACTATTCAATTACTGTAGACAATGGAGACAATGCCAATCAGATTTTCAATAAAGATAATCTTGGTAAGAAATATTATTTCCAGACTCCGAGCCAGAAAAACAGTCTGAATGTGTCAGTAAAAGCTACTTCAACGGAAGGTAATTTTATTGAATTGGTAGCTACAGTACAGAAACCAGCTGATGCAGAAGGTGGTATTGCTAACTTGGCAGATGGAGATTCTTTTGTAATCAATCTGACTGACGAAGGTTCTACTGATTCTTATCTTTCTATTGGCTTGACTGTAGACTTGACATTTACAGAAGTTGGAGAAACAATTGAAATTCCGGTAGAAAATATCACTTACGACGGACCGAGTGTACCGGGTGGTGAAACTGATCCGGAACCGGAGGCTGCTATTACTTTTGAAGGATTGCCTGCTAAGTATACTTGTACATATGGTGATTCTGAAATTGAAGGTTTGCAAGATGTACATATCTCAGCTACAAGAGGTATTAAAAATTTGAATGTAACGATTTCCGGAGAAATTGCGGGGCTTTTGGGAATGGTTCAATTGCCTGAAACTTTTGATATCTGTAATATGGATGAAGATGTTAAAGAAAAGGTTATTGGTTTACATCTTGTAACAGATGATGAGTATAACCAATTGCACGCAGGTACTTGTACTGATTTTACTTTTAAATTAGGCTCACTGCTGGTTTTAATTCCACAAGTTGTTCAATCAGGAGACAGTGTATTTAACTTGTCTGTCTCAGATGGAGTAGATACAAAAAGCGGAGATATTACGGTTACAGTAAATCCAAAGGAGGAATAAACTTATGAAACTAACAAATATAGTATTAGGAATGTTTCTGGGTGCAGGAGTTTTAGCTTCCTGCCAGTCGGAAATAGAGGAAGCCAAAGGTTATGGTTATCTCCAGTTGTCTTCTGTTGATGTCAATAAAACTGTAACTTCTCGTGCAGACGTTACAAGTTCAGAAGCAATTGCTGTAGATGTGTTGGATGAATCAGAAGCGGTGGTAAAACATGCGGATGATTGGAAAGATTTAAATGATGTGTTATTGCCGGTTGCCACATATACCATCAAGGCTTATTCTGCAGATAAAGATAAAGAGGCACAGGGATTTGAGGCGCTTCCTTATTATGAGGGACAGACTGAAGTGGCAATTGAAGCCAATAAAGCAAAAGCGGTAGAGGTGACTTGTAAACTGGCTCAGTCTATGGTGTCTATCAACTGTTCTGAGAGTTTTAAAAATACCTTTAGTGATTATGCTTGCTCAATTGAGGGGGCAGATGCGTTGAGTATTTCTTTTGCTAAGGATGAGACCCGTGCAGCATACGTGAAATCAGGTCAGGCCTTGACGTTGAAGGTAGATTTTGGTAACGGAAAGGTTTTCTCTCAACAAATTACAGAAAATGCAGAAGCTGCTTATTATTATAAGGTGAATTTGGATATTACGGAAGGTAATGCAACCTTTGATATTACAGTTGACCAAACTATTCATCAGTATGAAGTGGTTGTAAAGGTGCCGACAAAGCAGGAATCTACTGATTTGAAGACAGAAGATATCAAAAACGACGTATCTAAGGTTTGGGGACAGTTTGCTTATCTGTCAGGAACTTGCTCTTTGCAGGATGCCGCTTCACCAGTACAGTTCGCTTATAAAAAGAAATCTGAGTCTGAGTGGAAAACTGTAGAAGCTACTAAGGGAGAGGGCAATGCATATTCAGCTAAGGTATCTCCGTTGGATTTCAATACAGAATATGAATATTATATCTTGTGTGGAGATAAGATAGGTGAAACTTGTGGATTTACAACAGAAGCCTTTGAAGAAATTCCGAACTTGAATTTTGATACGTGGACTCAAAATGGAAAGAATTGGTATCCGAATGCAGTGGCCAATAATTATGATGATCCGGAAGCTTATTGGGCAACAGGGAATGAAGGTGTGACTATGGGAGGTAATTCGAACAGTATAGGTGTTGAGGATTCACATTCTGGATTGGCTGCTCAATTACAGACAGTACAAGTTCGAGTTTTGATTGTAAATGTAAAAGCTGCAGGAAATATTTTTATTGGAAAATATAAGACAAATGCTATGAATCCTGCCTCAAGTGTAACATTTGGTAGACCTTATTCTGGAGCTCGTCCTACGAAATTATCAGGATATTTTAAATATCAACCAGGCGCTGAGATGTCTTCAGGAAGTGTTCCTGCTGAGAAATTGGAAAAGGATGAGTGTGATATATATATTCAGTTATGGTCGGGAGATGATATAATTGGTGAGGGACATTATATTACTAACGAAACAGTTTCTGAATATACTCATTTTGAAATTCCGATAGAGTATACAATTACAGATAAACGTCCAGATAAAATTACTATTGTAGCAACTTCTAGTCGTTATGGTGGATACTTTAGTGGAATGAATGTAATTGGACAGTTGGCTGTCGGCAGTACCCTTTGGGTAGATGATTTTGAATTGTCATACTATTAATATTTTACATGAAGAAATATTTAATTCTATTACTAACCTTTTTGTGCGTGGCTTCTGTCCACGCACGAAAAGGTTATGATCGTAATATAAAACCCTCTTTGTTTGTGCCGAAAGGTTCATGGATGGGAGGTGTTACGTTTTCTTATACAGAGTTGACAGGAGATAATTATAAGTTCCTGATATTGGATGATATCAATGGTGAAGGATATACGTTTAAGGTGAGTCCTTATGCCGGATATTTTTTCAAGGATAACATGGCGGCTGGTATTCGCTTAAATTATAACCGTACGTATGCAGATATTGGGAACATCAACTTAGACTTAGGTGATGACTTGACATTTGATGTCAGTGATTATAAATACCTGGAGCATGAATATACTGCTTCCGGTTTTTTGCGTACTTATATGGGACTGGGAAACAGTAAGGTTTTCGGTTTCTTTAATGAATTGCGTCTGACATACGGATATGGACAAGGAAAGACTTTGTCTGGTTCTGACCAGAAAGCTACGGGTACTTACCAGACTTCTCATCGTCTGCAGATAGGTGCAGCTCCTGGATTGACAGCGTTTGTAACAAACAACATGGCTGTGGAAGTTTCCATCAATGTGGTCGGGTTGGATTTCAAATGGGTAGAACAGACCACCAATCAGGTAGAACATGGGTCATACCGACAGAGTTCTGCGGATTTTAAGATTAATATATTCTCAATTAACATCGGTATTTGTACATATTTTTAAATAGACAGATTATGCTTATAAAAGCTTTGAAATATAGCTTAGTATCACTCTTGTTACTGAACATGTCTTCATGTATAGAAAATGACATTCCTTATCCTTATATTGAAGGAGTGATTCAAGAAATTCAGGTGGAAGGAATGCAGGGGGAAGCCGTGTTCAATAATCAGGCTCGTACTATTGAACTTACTATAGGTGAGGATGCTTTTATAGATAGTTTGCCAATTACAAAATTGGTGGCTAATACGGAAGCTTTAATTTATCCGGATTCAACCGCATGTATCAAGTATTCGGGTTTTCCTGAGTTTAGTTTTTCTTCATTGAGTGAACTGCCTGCCAATGCCAATACAGCTATTGACTTTACAGAACCTGTGAACTTCTTGTTGAAGACTTATCAGGATTATTGGTGGAAAATTACGGTGAAACAGGAAATTGAACGTACTATCGAAGTGGAAAATCAATCGGGTACGGCGCCTTCTTTGGATTTATATAATCACATTGCCATTATTTATGTGACGGAAGATGCAGATTACAAGAATATCAAAATTAAGACCTTGAATCTGGAAGGTTCTAAGACTGTGCTGGTTCCGTCTGCAGAAACAGTGACGGATTTTACTCGACCACGGGTGTTCAAGGCATATCGTAATGGTAGGTATATATGTGATTGGACCGTTGATGTGCAGAAATCCTCAGTAGCAGCTTCTGTAGAAAAGGTAAATGCATGGGCTACGAAGGCTTATGTGAGTGGCAGTTTTCGGGCAGGAAGTAAGTTGTCATTGGAATATCGTGTGAAAGGTGCGGATACATGGACCACAGTGGACGAATCTGCTATTACTGAGACTGGAACCACATCCTATTCTGCAGAGTTGAAGGGCTTGACTTCGGGTACAGATTATGAAGTTCGTGCACTTGCTGCTGGGACAGAAGGTGAAGCATATTCGTTTCAGACGGAAACAATTGTGACTCTTCCTAATATGAATTTTGATACATGGACTCAGAGTGAAAAAACATGGTATCCGAATCCGGTAGCCAATAATTATGATGACCCACAAGCTTATTGGGCAACAGGAAATGAAGGTGTGACTATTTATAAAGATCCGAGCACAGTACCAGTTACAGGAAGTGATGCATATAAAGGAAAAGCTGCAAAGATGTATACCTATGGAGATATATTATTGGTAGGAGCAGCAGCTGGAAACCTATTTATTGGGACATATAAGACGAATATAGGAAAGCCAGTTTCGAGTCCGTCATTTGGTCGTTCTTATTCGGGGGCTCGGCCCACTAAATTAAGTGGATATTATAAATATAAATCAATGCCCATTACATATAATGGTACTGTTCCTGGCAATTTGAAAACTGACCAGTGCCATATTTATTTAAGATTATGGAATTCGGCCGATCGAGAGATTGCTTATGGTGAATTTGTGAGCTCCGAAACTGTTACCGAATATACAAAATTTGAGTTTGATATAAAGTATAGTGATACAGAATCGAAACCTGCCAAAATTGCGATTGTAGCTACTTCCAGTAAATATGGAGGAGATTTTGATGCCGATGGCAAAAAGGTTATTGGTCAGGTAGGTGATGGAAGTACTTTGTGGGTAGATGAATTTGAATTAAGTTATGATTAAATTGATAAATAAAAAGATGAGATACATCAGCAGCTTGTGCTTATTGATATGTTGTATATGGTTGAGTGGATGTCAGGCTGATGAGAATCTGCGTTCTGCGAATGAAACGGGATTATTAATAACATTGACCGACGAGTCGGACCATGCTTATGCGCGTACGATGCCATCAGCATTGGAAAAGCCTGTGGCAGATATGTTCCACTTGCGTGTGGCATATTCTGGAACAGACAATGTGGCTTATGATGACAAATGTACAGAGTCTATTTTGCTGAAGGAAGGTACGTATGATTTGACGGCTACTTATGGAGAGAATCCAGTGATAGCTTTGGATGCTCCTTATTATATCGGAAAACTGGAGAGTCAGGAAGTTGTGACGGGACAGATGACTTCTGCCAATATTTCATGTACGGTAGGGAATGCATTGCTTTCAGTAATTTATAACGAGAGTGCTTTGAAAAAAGTATATGATACTTATTTCGTAACTGTATCAGTCGGTCAGGAGTCTGTAAATTTAGATGCAACTTCTGGGAAAAGTGCCTATTTTCAGGCCGGGTCTTCTGTAAGTTTGGTGTTTCATGGACAGTTGGCTGGAACGGGACAAGAAATGTCTTATGACATTCCGGCGCAAGAAAAATTTGCCAATATTCCTGCCAGAACACATGTGAAGGTTACCCTTGGTGTGGATGAATCTTCGGTGTCATCAGGAGTGGGTATTTCGGTGGAAAAATTGGAAACGGAAACGGTCTCCGTGGTAGAAACTTTGCCCTCTGAATTCATGCCGAAGCCCAAGTTGGAAGCTGAAGGTTTTGTGAATAATGAGCTTTCATTTGCAGAAACAGAGAAAAAAACAGCGGTTATTCGTTTGAAGCTGGCTTCTCCTTTGCAGAACTTGAAGTTGAAATTCCATTCGACGGACGAGAAATTTGCAGGACTGGAGGCAGAGAAAGAGTATGTGTTGTCGAATGCGGAAGATAAGGCTGCGATAGAAGCTGCATTGGGTATTGTATTGCCGGATATTGGAGCTACAGAAGGAAGTCTTGACTTTACTTCTTTAATTCCTCAGCTAATGACAGATAATGGTAATACGGTCTCTTCGACGATTGAAGTCGATGTGGAAGCGAATAATCGTTGGGCTAGTGAAGATGAGACTGTAAATCGAGTGTATACATTGAAATGTAATAAGCCGGAATTTGATGTCGTTGTCAATCCTGATAATTTTTGGTGTAAAGAGTTTTCTATTGATGGTTGTAATATAAAAACAGGAGATGCTGAAACGATTTCCCAGAAACTTCAGTATCAGTATCGTCAAAAGGGAAGCGATGAATGGCTGAATTGTGGCCAGTTGGTTCAATTGGAAAATTATCCAACTAATAAGCAGTTTGAAGTGAGAGCTGTTTATCGTGAAGGTATTGTTACTGATCCTGTGGATGTAGAATTAGAAACGCCGCAACAATTACCTAATTCTGGAATGGAGAAATGGCATACTATTAAAGGAGAAACATTTAGAGTATCAGATAGTTGGTTCCAAAAGAAGACCTATTATAAATTTTATCCTAGTGCAGAAAGAGAGAGTGATGTTTGGTGGGATACGAATAATATGCGTTCTCAGGATGGAAATATTATTCTAGGTATGGGACATCCGGTATGTTTTGCTCCATGTGTAAGTTATTCTGAGGATATTAAGCATGGAGGGAGTCGTTCTGCCTTAATTTATACTTCAGGACATGGTGGAGGATATGCTTCTACAGGAGAGATGCTTTATGTAAAAGGAGCTTTTGCTGGGAGTCTCTTTATTGGAAAATATTCATGGGATAATGGTAAGGAGAATTTTGTAAATGGACATACCTTTTCATCTCGTCCCACTTCATTAAAGTTTTGGTATAAATATGTACCTAAAAATCAAGATGCTTTTAAGGTCTGTATTGAATTGAAACATCAAGATGAAGTAATTGCTACAGGAACTTTTATTCCTTCGGTTATTTCTTCTGAAACAGGGTGGCAAGAAGCTACAGTGAATGTGGTTTATGTAGATTATCCTAAAATAGCTACATCAGTTTGTGTGCAATTTTGGTCTACTAGTAAAACATCATTTAGTAATAGTGATTTTGATCGAAATAAGTCCATTTCATTTCCTATAATGGGTGATTGGAATGTTCATATTGGTAGTATGTTTTATGTTGATGATATCTCTTTGATTTACGACAAATAAGGAAGAATGATGAAAAAGAAAATACTATATATTTTATCCGGAATTCTCTTGTTGGCAGGTTGTCGGCAGGAGAATCTGACTGTTCCTTCTGGAGAAGGATACTTGTCGGTAGGGAATATTGAATTGCAGGCGCAGACTATCACTGAGATTGCATCTCGTGCAGTAGACGCAACTTTACTTGTGGAATTGTGGAAAGGAGGAGTAAAGGTACGTGAACTCTCGGTCGATGAAATGCAGAATAAGATTGAGTTGGATGCTGCTGATGATTATACATTGAAAGTATATAGTTCGAATTATGGTGAAGAGACGAGCTGGGGAAATGCAGACAAAGGAGAACCGGTCTATTATAAGGAAGTGCCTTTTAGAGTGAAGGAGGGAGAAACTACTTCCTTGAAAATACAGGTTCCCATGATTGATTTTGCAGTTTGTCTGGATTTGTCGAATGTAACAGGTGAGTGGCTGAGTGAGTATAACTTTACGGTGACCTCTGGTGGAAGATCTGTATCACTGAAGGATGGGGAAACAGCTTATTTTCCGTATGCTGAAGGAGTATTTTTCACTTATCAGTTGGATGTAACGAATACGGATTCAGAATCCAATACGCAATCAGGCAGTTGGGGAAACAAGGACGGTCAGACGGTGAATATAAATACATTGTATACGATATCTTATAATTGGTCCACTCGGTCATTGGTAGTAAATTAAAAATTGACCGAGACATTGTTTTAAAGATCTCCTTATTCTTCTGAAGGGAATAGGGAGATTTTTTTTATCAGGTTTAAGACAAGAATCTATAGAAATAAAAACGGGTGAAACTTGAATTTCTTCAAACTTCACCCGAATTGTTATGCGGTAAGAATAAATATTATACAATACCTTGAGCCATCATGGCGTTGGCCACTTTCATGAATCCAGCTACGTTGGCACCTTTTACATAGTTGATATAACCGTCGGGTTCCGTACCGTATTTCACGCATGCTTCATGGATATTCTTCATGATGCTCTTCAACTTTTCGTCTACTTCTTCTTGTGTCCAGCTCAGCTTGATGGAGTTCTGTGTCATTTCCAGACCGGATACAGATACACCGCCTGCATTGGCTGCTTTACCCGGAGCGTAAAGAATTTTAGCTTCTTGGAATACGCGGATGGCTTCTGGAGTAGAAGGCATGTTGGCTCCTTCGGATACAGCAAACACTCCGTTGGCAATCAAGGCTTTCGCATCGTCACCGTTAATTTCATTCTGAGTGGCAGAAGGAAGGGCGATGTCGGCTTTTTCATTCCATGGACGTGCACCTGCTACGTACTTGCAGCCGTATTTCTCTGCATATTCACGGATACGTCCGCGGTAGAGGTTCTTCAGTTCCATGATGTAGTCCAGTTTCTCGCGGTCGATGCCGTCCGGGTCGTAGATGTAACCGTCGGAGTCGGACATGGTGACAACTTTGGCTCCCAACTGAATCAGTTTTTCTACGGTGTATTGTGCTACGTTACCAGAACCAGACACCAAACAAGTCTTACCCTTGATATCGATGTTACGGGTTTTCAGCATTTCGAGCAGGAAGTAGATGTTACCATAACCGGTAGCTTCTGGACGGATGAGTGAACCACCGAATTCACGGCCTTTACCCGTCAGTACGCCGCTGAACTCGCGGGTCAGTTTCTTGTACATACCGAACATATAGCCAACTTCGCGACCGCCTACGCCGATATCACCGGCAGGAACGTCGGTTTCAGGACCGATGTGACGCCATAATTCCAGCATGAAAGCCTGGCAGAAACGCATTACTTCAGCATTGGACTTACCACGTGGAGAGAAATCGGAACCACCTTTACCACCACCCATCGGAAGGGTAGTCAGTGAGTTCTTGAAGGTCTGTTCGAAAGCCAGGAACTTCAGGATTCCCAGGTTTACGGAACTATGAAAACGGATACCACCTTTGTACGGGCCAATGGCGTTGTTGTGTTGTACGCGGTAACCCATGTTGGTGCGGATGTTGCCCTTGTCGTCCATCCAAGTGACACGAAACTGATATACGCGGTCAGGAATACACAGGCGTTCAATCAAATTGACTTTATCGAATTCAGGATGTTTGTTGTATTCCTCTTCGATGGTTCCTAACACTTCTTCTACTGCCTGATGATACTCAGGTTCATTGGGGAATCTTCTTTTCAGATCTTCCAGAACTTTCGCTGCATTCATAATTTAAAAGATTATCTGTCTTATTTATTGGTTTGATTAATCAGGTTAATCGTCATTCGATTGTTTGATGTGCCAAAAATATAGATAAAATTTCTTTCATGCAACAATAAATCAAGAAAAGTGAGTAAGAGGTGTCAAAAATATTCTTTTAGTAACTTATTTGTGTTTATTTGTTTCTGTTTTTAAGCGACTTGATAACAGGTATAAATACTAGGGCTCCTGAAATAAGTATCATGACGATGAGCGGACCGTCTATCTTAGGGGCGGATGTGAGGACCAGAAAGCAAAGGGCGGCCCAGCAGAGGGTCAGAACGACACATTGGGTGTGGTTGAGCGGTTTTCTCATAGCTGTAAGTTGGAAATAAATGATACACGGAGGAACAGACGGGCAAGGGAATCTGCAGGTTTCCTTGCGGCTGTACCTCCGTGTGGGTTTAATGGATTATGAAACGCTTATTGCGCTTTTTTCTTTTTGTCGACGATGGCATCGATGCAGGCAATGGCGGTGATGTTGACAATGTCGCGCACGGAGCTTTCGATGTCGGTGAAGTGAATCGGTTTGTTCAATCCCATCTGAATCGGGCCGATGACCTCCGTCTCACTCATGCTTTGGATGAGCTGGTAGGTGGCGTTGGCTGAACTCAGGTTCGGGAATACCAGTGTGTTCACTTCCTTGCCTTTCAGGCGGGTGAAAGGATATTTCTCGTCACGGAGTGCATTGTTCAAGGCAAATTTCACTTGCATTTCGCCGTCGATCGCCAGGTCGGGGTATTCCTGATGGAGCTGGTTCACAGCTTCGTGTACCTTGGCTGGGCTACCTTCGGTATCGGAACCGAAGTTGGAGTAGGACAGCATGGCCATCACGGGTTCCTGATTGAAGAAACGTACGGCTTTGGCTGACAGCTTGGCAATGTCAATCAGGGTATCGGTATCCGGATGACGGTTGATCAGGGTGTCGGCAATGAAATAGGTGCCTTTCTTGGAATTTAGGATGTGCATGGTACCGAAATGTTTGTATCCCGGCTGGATGCCGATGACTTCCTTGGCTACCTTGATGGTGTTGGAATACTTGGTGTATAGTCCGGTAACAAATGCATCGGCTTCACCGGTTTCTACCATCATCATACCGAAGTAGTTGCGTTCGAACATCTTGTCGTTGGCTTCCTGGAAGTTGGCACCTTCACGGGCCCGTTTTTCGCAAAGGATGCGGGCATAGCGTTCGCGACGTTCGGCTTCGCGGTCGTGACGCAGGTTGACGATTTCAATGCCTTCCAGATTCAGATCGAGTTCTTTGGCCAGTTTTTCGATGCGTTCTTCGTTGCCCAGCAGAATCGGGTGGCAGATACCTTCGGCCTTGGCTTCCACGGCAGCTTTCAACATATTGGGGTGGATGCCTTCAGCAAAGACCACACGCTGTGGGTTATGGCGGGCAGTCTCATACAGCTGGCGGGTCAGTTTGTTCTCTTGTCCCATCAGCTCTTTCAGGCGGTTCTTATATTCGTCCCAGTCGGTAATCTGTTTGCGGGCTACGCCGGATTCCATGGCAGCTTTGGCTACGGCCATGGAGACTTCGGTAATCAGGCGCGGGTCTACCGGTTTTGGGATGAAATATTCCGGTCCGAAAGTCAGGTTGTTCACATGGTAAGCTTCGTTGACCACGTCGGGCACCGGTTTCTTGGCCAGTCCGGCGATGGCACGTACGGCAGCCAGTTTCATTTCTTCATTGATGGCAGTGGCACGGGTGTCGAGGGCACCACGGAAAATGTAGGGGAATCCGATGACATTGTTGATTTGGTTCGGATAGTCGGAACGTCCGGTAGACATCAATACGTCCGGGCGGGAAGCCATGGCATCTTCGTAGGAAATTTCCGGAGTCGGGTTGGCCAAGGCGAAGACAATCGGATGAGAGGCCATGCTGCGCACCATATCTTGTGTCAGGACATTGCCTTTGGACAGCCCGAGGAATACATCGGCACCTTTAATGGCTTCTGCCAAGGTGTGGATGTCGGTACGGTCGGTCGCAAAGAATTTTTTCTGTTCGTTGAGGTCGGTACGTTGCTTGGAGATGACTCCTTTGCTGTCAATCATGACAATGTTTTCCAAACGGGCACCGAGTGAGACGTAGAGTTTCGTACAAGATACGGCAGAAGCACCGGCTCCATTGACCACGATTTTTACGTCTTCAATCTTTTTTCCTGCCACTTCCAAGGCATTCAACAAGCCGGCACTGGAGATGATAGCTGTACCATGCTGGTCGTCATGCATTACCGGAATGTCCAGTTCTTCTTTCAAACGCTGTTCTATCTTGAAGCACTCAGGAGCCTTGATGTCTTCCAAGTTGATACCTCCGAAAGTTGGGGCAATGGCCTTTACGGCTTCAATGAATTTATCCGGATCTTTTTCGTTTACCTCGATGTCGAATACGTCGATGCCTGCATAGATTTTAAACAGCAGACCTTTTCCTTCCATGACAGGTTTTCCACTCATGGCGCCGATGTCACCCAATCCCAATACGGCGGTTCCATTGGAAATTACGGCCACCAAGTTACCTTTGTCGGTATAATCGTAGGCCGTATCCGGATTTTTTTGGATTTCCAGACAGGGTTCTGCTACTCCAGGAGAGTAGGCCAATGACAAATCCCTCTGTGTCTGATAGGGTTTGGTGGGGACTACTTCGATTTTCCCCGGTTTGCCTTGCGAATGGTAGAGCAAAGCAGCTTCTTTTGTTATTTTTGTCATAATTTCTTCGTTTTTTAGGTATTTCAAAGAATAAAGCGTTGCGCAAATGTAGGAATAAAATAACAAATGGACTGTTTTTTTCTGAAAAAAACTATAAAACGAATTTTGTTTATGTTTTTTGTCGATGTTTATCGTCAATTGGTCGGATTAATTTGGCTATATGTAAGTATATCTTCGTTTTATGGTTATTCTTAGTTAAAGGCCGTTTTTCAGGCTGTACTTTTTCACTATATTTGCACCATTAAAAACTAAAAAAGGGCTTAAAGTTTTCATTGAAGAACTTTATATTTTGAGAGAGTGAAGAATAAAATCAATTTTTAGTTATGAATATAAGTATGAGCACAAAAAGAAACAGAAGTCTTTCTTCTAGCCGAGTGGCATTCTATGCATTGACTCTTTCGGTTCTGACTGCTTGTGGTGGTCAGGGGGGTATGAAAATGGGTGATGACCAATTTGCGGTACAGGCGGTGGCATTTACTTCCACTAACCAGTCAACTCAGTACCCGGCAACAATCAAGGGTTTGCAGGACATCGAAATCCGTCCTCAAGTTTCAGGTTTTATTGTTAAGTTGTGTGTGGATGAAGGTGCGACCGTTCACAAAGGACAGGCGTTGTTCCAGATTGACCCGACACAGTACAAGGCTGCATACGACCAGGCGAAGGCAAGCGTGGCTTCAGCTAAAGCTAACCTGGAAACTGTGACTTCTACGGAGGCCAACAAGAAAATGTTGCACGAACAGAAGATTATCAGCGACTTTGAATATCAGACTGCGGTCAATAATTTGCTTTCTGCAAAGGCTAGTCTGGCCCAGGCAGAAGCTGCTTATGCCGCTGCCAAACAAAACTTGGGATTCTGTACGGTGACTAGTCCGTCGGATGGTGTAATCGGTACATTCCCGTATCGTGTGGGTGCGCTGGTTAGTCCGTCGGTAGCTGAACCGCTGACTACAGTTTCTCAGATTGGCGATATGTATGTGTATTTCTCTATGACTGAAAAGCAGTTGCTGGCCTTGACTCGTGCAGGAGGTACATTGAAGGAACAGCTGGAAAAGATGCCGGCAGTGAAATTGCAACTGGCAGATGGTACTATGTACTCCGAGGAAGGTAAGATTGATGCTGTAAGTGGGGTGATTGACCAGAGCACCGGTTCTGTAAGCATGCGCGCTATTTTCCCGAACAAGCAGAACGTGCTGCGTAGTGGAGGTATGGCAAACGTGGTATTCCCTTACACGATGAGTGATGTGATTCTGATTCCCCAAACTGCTACTCAGGAAATTCAGGACAAGAAGTTTGTGTATGTGTTGCAGTCAGACAATACCATTAAACATACGGAAGTGCAGATTTCCAACTTGAACGATGGAAAGAATTACATCGTGACAGGTGGTTTGAAACCAGGCGACAAGATTGTAGTCGAGGGTGTTCAGACTTTGAGCGACGGACAGAAGATTACTCCGATTACTCCGGCTGAAAAGGAAGCTAAATATCAGAAAGCTTTGCAGGATCAGAAGGAGGGTAACATTCAGACAGCTTTCAATTAATTAATAAAGGTTCGTAAAAGAAGGTGAATCTCGTGATGACCGTTACGGGCGTGTAAGAGAACGGGATTCCCGGGACTGAAATAAAATTGTATTAAAGAATGAAACTAGATAAATTTATTAACCGTCCGGTGCTATCAACGGTAATCTCTATCTTGATAGTCATTTTGGGTGTGATTGGCCTGGCTACTTTGCCAGTTACACAATATCCGGACATTGCGCCTCCTACCGTATCGGTAAGAGCTACTTATACAGGTGCGAACGCACAGACTGTATTGAACTCAGTGATTGCTCCGCTGGAAGACCAGATTAACGGTGTGGAAAACATGATGTACATTCAGTCTAGTGCATCCAACAACGGTTCTGCTGATATCAGCGTATATTTTAACCAAGGTACCGATCCGGATATGGCGGCGGTCAACGTACAGAACCGTGTTTCTATGGCGCAGGGTCTGTTGCCGGCTGAAGTAACTAAAGTCGGTGTGACTACGCAGAAACGTCAGAACTCCATGTTGTTGATTTTCTCTTTGTATGATGCAGAAGATAAATACAACATTGAGTTTATTGAAAACTACGCTAAAATCAACTTGATTCCGGAAGTTCAGCGTGTGAAAGGTGTGGGTGATGCCAACGTGATGGGTCAGGACTATTCTATGCGTATCTGGTTGAAGCCGGATATCATGGCACAATATAATCTGGTGCCGGCAGATATCTCTAATGCTTTGGCCGAACAGAATATTGAAGCGGCTCCGGGACAGTTTGGTGAACGTGGTAACCAGACTTTCCAGTACACTATCCGTTACAAAGGACGTCTGCAGCAGACGGAAGAATTTGAAGACATTGTGATTAAGGCTCTGCCCGACGGTGAAGTGCTTCGTTTGGGAGATGTAGCCCGTATTGAACTGGGTCGTCTGGCCTATACCTTTAATAATACAGTAAATGGTCATAAGGCGGTAACTTGTATCGTGTTCCAGATGGCGGGAACCAACGCTACGGAAACCATCAACAACTTGTTGGATGTAATCAGCAAAGCAGAAGAAAGTTTGCCTGCCGGTTTGAAGATTAACGTGGCACAGAATGCCAACGACTTCTTGTATGCGTCTATTCACGAAGTTATCAAGACTTTGATTGAGGCATTTATCCTGGTGTTCATTGTAGTGTATGTCTTCTTGCAGGATATGCGTTCTACGTTGATTCCGGCCATTGCCATTCCGGTAGCTTTGATTGCGACCTTCTTTGTCTTGAAACTGATTGGATTTAGTGTGAACTTGCTGACCCTGTCGGCGATGGTGCTGGCCATTGCGATTGTGGTCGATGATGCGATTGTGGTGGTGGAAGGTGTCCATGCAAAACTGGACCAGGGATACAAATCTTCTCGTGAGGCTTCTATCGATGCCATGAGCGAGCTGGGTGGTGCATTGGTATCCATTACACTGGTCATGATGTCCGTATTTATTCCGGTAAGTTTCATGGGTGGTACAGCCGGTACATTCTACCGTCAGTTCGGTATCACCATGGCTATCTCTATCGCCTTCTCTGCATTGAACGCATTGACTTTGTCACCGGCCTTGTGTGCCCTCTTCCTGAAACCGCATGATTCCGAACATAAGCCGAAGAAGATGAGCATGATCGATCGCTTCCATACCTCTTTCAATGCGGCCTACGATTCTTTGTTGAAGAGTTATAAAAAACGTGTGGTATTCTTTATCCATAAGAAATGGCTGTCAATGGGACTGGTAGTTGCTTCTATTGTGCTGTTGATTTTCTTCATGAAGATTACTCCGACCGGTATGGTGCCGAACGAAGATACAGGTACTATCATGGGTGCCGTGACCTTGCCTCCTGGAACTTCACAGGAACGTGCCATGGAAGTATTGGCCAAGGTAGACAGCCTGGTAGCCGCAGAACCGGCTGTTCAGTCACGTACTATTATTTCTGGTTATAGCTTCATCGGTGGTCAGGGACCTTCTTACGGTTCTGTCATCATCAAGTTGAAAGACTGGGAAGAACGTTCATTGATGCAGAACTCAGATATTATTTATGCGACTTTGTTCATGCGTGCGCAGAAAGTCATCAAGGATGCACAGGTATTGTTCTTTGCTCCTCCGATGATTCCGGGTTACTCTGTATCAAGTGATATCGAGTTGAACATGCAAGATAAGACCGGTGGTAGCTTGGATCATTTCTTTGAAGTGGTGAACAGTTATACCGCAGCTTTGGAAGCACGGCCGGAAATCAACTCTGCGAAGACCACCTTCAACCCGAGCTTCCCGCAGTATCAGCTGGATATCGATGCGGCAGCTTGTAAGAAGGCGGGTATCAGTCCGAGTGACATCCTTTCTACCATGCAGGGATACTTCGGCGGTTTGTACGCATCTAACTTCAACCGTTTCGGTAAAATGTACCGTGTAATGATTCAGGCTGAACCGGATGCCACCAAGAACATGGAATCGCTAAATGGCGTGAAAGTGCGTGGAAGCAACGGAGAAATGGCACCTATCACTCAGTTCGTCAGCTTGAAGAAAGTATATGGGCCGGATATCATCAGCCGTTTCAACCTGTACACTTCTATGAAGGTGATGGTGGCTCCGGCTTCCGGATATACGTCAGGTCAGGCACTGCAAGCCATTGCAGAAGTGGCTAAGGAAAACCTGCCGACCGGATTTGGTTACGAGCTGGGAGGTATGGCGCGTGAGGAGGCTTCTTCAAGCGGCAGTACGACAGGTATCATCTTTGTGCTCTGTTTTGTATTCGTGTACCTGTTGCTGAGTGCCCAGTATGAAAGTTACATCCTTCCGCTGGCCGTATTGCTTTCCGTACCGTTCGGTTTGATGGGTAGCTTTATCTTTGTCAACGGATTCGGTGCATTGGGTAGCATCCCGGCCTTGAAGATGATTGTCGGTTCTATGTCAAACGATATCTACATGCAGATTGCCTTGATTATGTTGATGGGTCTGTTGGCAAAGAACGCCATCTTGATTGTAGAGTTCGCCCTCGACCGTCGTAAGCAGGGTATGAGTATCTCATGGGCTGCCGTTCTCGGTGCCGCCGCTCGTCTGCGACCTATCTTGATGACCTCTTTGGCCATGATTGTCGGTTTGCTTCCGTTGATGTTTGCTTTCGGTGTAGGTGCTCACGGTAACCGTACATTGGGTTCTTCCGCTATCGGTGGTATGTTAATCGGTATGATTTTGCAGATTTTCATCGTTCCTGTATTGTTCGTCATCTTCCAGTGGCTGCAAGAAAAGGTTAAACCGATGGAATGGGATAGCCTCGATGAAAGCGAAGTAGAGTCTGAAATTGAACAGTATTCTCCTAATACGCATAAATAAGATTGATAATGAAAAAACAGATAATAGGAATGATGTGTCTGACTGCCATGATGAGCAGCTGCCACATTTATAAAGCTTACGACCGTCCGGAAACGATAGATGCCTCAGGCATCTATCGCGACCCGGCTTCGGCAACCGATACGTTGGCTTCGGACACAGCCAATATGGGAAATCTGCCTTGGAAGGAAGTGTTCCGTGATGCAAAACTGCAGGCTTTGATTGAAGAAGGATTGGCCAACAACGTGGATATGCAGGCAGCTGCCCTTCGCGTACAGGAAGCAAAAGTGATGCTGACTGCTGCGAAGTTGTCTTACTTGCCTACTATAAACTTTACTCCTCAGGGAACACTGAGCAGTTTTGACAAGTCGAAACCGACACAGACTTATCAACTGCCGGTTTCTGCCAGCTGGGAAATTGACTTATTCGGGAAAATCCTGAATGCAAAGCGTGGACAGAAAGTGGCTTACGAACAGAGTAAATATTCTGAACAGGCTGTGCGCTCACAGATTATTTGCGGCATTGCCAATACGTACTATTCTTTGTTGATGCTTGACCGTCAGGTGGAAATCACGACTGAAACGGCTGCCATCTATAAGGAAAACGTACGGGTGATGGAAGCCATGAAGATTGCTGGTATGACTACTGAAGCGGCTGTGGCACAGATGCGTGCGGCAAGTCATCAGGTAGAAGCTTCTTTGATGGATTTGAAACGCCAGGTACGTGAAACGGAGAATTCATTGGCTGTGTTGCTGGCAAGAACTCCACAAACTATCGACCGTAGTACACTGGATGCACAGGTAATGCCGGAAGAACTGACAGCCGGGGTTCCGATGCAGTTGCTGGAAAATCGTCCGGACGTGAAGATGGCCGAAATGACCTTGGCTTCTGCTTATTATACGACTAATTCGGCACGTGCCGCTTTCTATCCGGGACTGAATATCACGGGTACCGCCGGATGGACAAACAGTGCGGGAATGGCAGTGCTGAATCCGGGAAAACTGATTCTGAATGCGGTGGGTTCACTGGCTCAGCCTATCTTCAACAATGGTAAGCTGATTGCCAACTTGAAAGTATCGAAGGCAGAAGAAAAGATTGCGCAGATGAATTACCAGCAGACGATTCTGGAAGCAGGTAAGGAAGTGAGCGACGCATTGTTCCTGTATGACACACAGAACAAGAAACTGGTGGAAGACCGTGGGCAGGTGGAACAACTGGATAAGGCAGTGACTTACACCAAGGCTTTGTTCCAGAGCGGTGATGCTACTTACCTGGAAATTCTGACTGCACAGCAGAACTTATTGAGCGCCCAGTTGAGCGAAGTTTCAGATAATTTCCAGCGTATGCAGGCTGTCATCAACCTGTACAGTGCACTGGGTGGAGGAAGAGAATAAGTAACCTTAAATATGAAGAAACATGATTAGTCCTTTAGCTTATGTGGATCCGTCGGCCAAACTTGGCAAGAATGTGACGGTGCATCCATTTGCCTATATCGACAAGAATGTAGAGATAGGCGATGATAATGTGATTATGCCCTACGCCAGCCTGATGAGTGGCACGCGCATGGGAAACGGCAATACGGTTTATCAGGGAGCAGTCGTTGCGGCTGTTCCCCAAGATTTTGCTTATACAGGAGAAGATACACTGGCCATCATCGGGAACCATAATGTGATTCGTGAAAATGCCGTGATTATCCGTGGTACACATGCTTCACACGCCACAAAAGTAGGTGATAACAATTTCATTATGACAGGTGCTCGCCTGTCACACGATGTGGAAGTGGGAAACCGTTGTATCATCGGAAACGGTTCACAGGTATCCGGTAACTGTATCATTTATGATTGTGCCATTCTGACATCGAATGTGCTGATGCAGGGAAACACGCGCCTGGGTAGTTATTCGCTGGTACAGGGTGGATGCCGTTTCATCAAGGATATCCCTCCTTATATCGTGGCTGCTCACGAACCGATTGCGTTCTACAGTATCAATACGAAGGTGCTGGAATATACCGGCATTTCTGAAACGGTGATCAAGCACATTGCACAGGCTTACCGTATCTTGTATAAAGCCAATACGTCTCAACATGATGCATTAGCCCGTATTCGGGAACAGATTCCCCACGGACCGGAAATTGAGAATATTCTTCAGTTTGTGGAATCTTCTCAATTAGGTATTATTCATTGATAGAAAAAACGATGGCAGGACGAAGAAGAGAAAGCAATCGTGAAGAGCTGAAAATGCGTATCGTAGATACTGCGGCAAAGGCTTTTAAGCGCTTGGGGATTAAGGCTGTCCACATGGACGACATTGCAGGCTCACTATCCATTTCCAAACGTACACTTTACGAATTGTTCGGCGACAAGGAACAGTTGTTGCTGGAGGTATTCAGCTTTTATCGTCAGTGCGTCAATCAAGACATGCAAGAACTTACTTCCAGGGCGGACAACGTACTGGAAGTGGTTCTTACGTTTTATGAACGAAAGGTCAACGAGTTGTGTCAGGTAAACCCTTTGTTTTTCCGCGATTTGCGCAAGTATCCCAAGGTGTTGGATTTCATACATGAAGAGCAGCGGCGAAATGATGTGGATGCTGTGAAGTATTTTCAGAAAGGGGTGGAACAAGGCATATTCCGTGATGACATTAATTTTCAGATTATCAATCAGACCATGACCATGCAGATGGACCTGTTGATTTACTCCGATATTACTTTACATTATCCTTTGGCAGAGATTTACAGTGAAATTACCATTCTGCACATGAGAGGGATTACTACGGAGAAAGGGAACCGTATGGTAGATGAATTCTTGAAGAATATCCGGGAAAAACGCCAAGGATAACGCTTTCATACCCAAATACCTCTATCTTTACAGAAGCCAGGCCATGCCTCGGCATAGTCAAAATTAGAAAACTGCGTTTTCTATTTGCCTCTGCACTCGGCTTTCACTATCTTTGCACTCGATTTTAGAGGAAAATTCATGAAGAATAGATTATTATACACTTTCCTGTTTACCCTTTTGGTAGTAGCAGGTTTGTTTGCCTTGCATTTCCTGCCGTCTCTCTCTTTCAGAAACAAGCCTTTGAGAAAGGTAGATTTGCTTTCCGATATACGTATCAAAAAAGAGGTGATGGAACCGATGGACTCCGATACCCTTGTCTTGCCTCCTCCCGTGAAGCCGGCCTTTGTGGATACCTGCAAGGACGGCATGGTTTGTATTGAGGAATATGTAGATTCTACCGGACGTGGCATGAGCCATTTTTATGAAGCATTGGGACAGGTCAATGCGATGGACCGCCCGGTGCGTATCGCTTATTTCGGGGATTCCTTTATTGAAGCCGATATCTTGACCGGTGATTTGCGTGAAATGCTGCAGAAGCGTTTCGGTGGATGTGGAGTGGGCTATGTACCAATAACTACCCAGATTGCTGGATTTCGTCCTACCGTTCATCACTCGTTTGGTGGATGGCATAGTCATGCCATTACAGATTCCGTTTATTTCGACCGTTCCCGTCAGGATATTTCCAATCATTACTTCATCCCTTCGCCGGGGGCGTATGTCACGCTGAAAGGGGAGAAGCGTTTTCTTTCCCGCATCGATACGTGCGACTTGTCTACCTGCTATTTTCTGGCTTCAGACTCCGTGACGCTGAGTGCTTCGGTAAATGGTGGTCAGAGTCGATTGTTTCCTATAAAAGGAAATGGGGAGTTGCAGGCCGTATCAGTGGGCGGTCGGATTGGTTCCATACGTTGGAACGTGGAAAAGCTGGATTCGGCTGCTTTGTTCTATGCGGTGACAATGGACCCGAAGCAGGGAGTGGTAGTGGATAATTTCAGTACTCGCGGCAGTAGCGGACAACAGCTGGGGCATATCCCGATGTCTATCCTCCGCCAATACAACCGGTTGCGGCCTTACGATTTGATTGTATTGCAATACGGGTTGAACGTGGCTTCGGAAAAGGTGTTAAACTATACATATTACAAGGATGCCATGAAACCTATCGTAGAACGTTTGAAGGAGGCATTCCCCGAGACTTCAATTCTAATTGTCAGTGTGGGCGACCGGGAATACAAGGATGAGAACGGTGAATTGTGTACCATGCCGGGAGTGAAACGGTTGATTCGTTACCAGCAGGCCCTGGCGGCAGAGACGCATGTGGCATTCTGGAATATGTTTGAGGCCATGGGAGGAGAAGGCAGCATGGTGAAGATGGTGGAAAGCAAACCGCAGATGGCCAATTACGATTATACACACATCAATTTCAGGGGAGGAAAGCACATTGCCGGACTTCTGTTTGAGACGTTGATGTACGGAAAGGAGCAATATGAAAAACGGAAAGCCTATGAGATGGAATAAACTGTGTGTATGGCTAGTGTCATGCTTCTTGTGTCTTTGGGTTACAGAAGGTGTGGCACAGGATGTAGTACCGGTGAAATCACGCCCTGACCGTCATTCCGGGCATGTGTCCGACAGCAAGGCCATGCAGCAGTTGCTGAAATTTATTCAGGTAAGCAATCCGATGCCTGCCAGTTTCAGAGAAACAACGGAAAACCGGATTGAAGACCCGACGGGAGAACTCCTTCCTTTTTGGCAGAAACTTTCTGTACTCGACCGTCCGCTGCGTATTGTGCACATTGGTGACTCGCACGTGCGGGGACATGTGTTTCCGTATGTGGCCCGCCGGCAACTGGAAGATGATTTCGGACGGGAAGCGGTACTGGATATGCAAGTGAATTACCGTACGTCCGGACAGGCGCACGAAACGGGAGCGGCGGGAATCGTTTACCATATACTAGGGGTGAACGGAGCGACTTATGGTTCTTTCTCCACTCCGGAGAACATACAACAGATTATCGACTTGAAGCCGGACTTGGTGATTCTTTCTTTTGGCACGAACGAGGCACACGGTCGTCGTTATTCTTCTACCGAACATATAGCACACATGGATTATCTGCTGGGAGAGTTGAAGAAAGGGTGTCCGCAGGCAGTTTATCTGTTGACCACTCCACCGGGGGCTTATGTGCGTAACGGTCGGAGGGGGGCTCGGGTAATTAATCCTCGGACAAAACTGGTGGTGAAGACGGAACAGGATTATGCCGCTTCCCGGAAACTGGCCTTGTGGGACATGTACCACATAGTGGGCGGCGAACGGCGGGCATGCCTGAACTGGAGTGCCGGAAACTATTACCAACGGGACAAGATTCATTTCACGCAGGACGGATATATCCTGCAGGGATTACTTTTACACGAAGCGATTATTAAATCATACAACAATTATGTGGAAACTCAACTGGACGGAACTCGGAATTGACTGGGATAGATTGAAGGATGTGCTGACGTATGATTCCACGCAGCCCATGATTTTTAGCAGCGGACTGTTTCTTTTCCTTTTCTTAGGATTCAGTCTGGTCTATCTTCTCTTGCAGAAGAAGACCACGGCACGCCTGCTGTTTGTCACTTTGTTTTCGTATTACTTCTATTATAAAAGCAGCGGTTTCTACTTTTTCCTGCTGGGTATTGTCACGGTGTCCGATTTCCTGTTGGCCCGCAGGATGGAGGTCACGCTGTCGGCATGGAAACGGAAAATGCTGGTGGTGTGCAGCTTGTGTATCAACCTTGGGTTGCTCTGCTATTTTAAGTACACGAACTTTTTCTATGAGATGCTGGCGCCTCTGTGGAACGGACAGTTCCAGCCGCTCGACATCTTCTTGCCGGTAGGCATTTCGTTTTTTACCTTCCAGTCGCTGAGCTATACCATCGATGTGTATCGCCGGGATTTGAAGCCGTTGTCGAACCTGCTGGACTATGCGTTTTATGTGTCTTTCTTTCCGCAGCTGGTAGCCGGACCGATTGTGCGTGCCCGCGATTTCATTCCACAAATTCGGCAACCGCTTTTCGTTTCGTCGGAGATGTTCGGACAGGGGATTTTCTTTATCGTGAGTGGCCTGTTCAAGAAGGCGGTCATTTCGGACTACATCAGTGTGAACTTTGTGGAACGTATATTTGATAATCCGGGATTGTATTCGGGACTGGAAAACCTGTTTGGGGTTTACGGGTATGCGCTGCAGATTTATTGTGACTTCTCGGGGTATAGCGACATGGCTATCGGTATTGCCTTGCTGTTGGGATTCCGTTTTCCGCTCAACTTCAACTCGCCTTACAAGGCGGACAGTGTGACCGATTTCTGGCATCGCTGGCACATCTCCTTGTCTACTTGGTTGCGCGACTACCTTTATATCTCTCTGGGAGGCAACCGGAAAGGAAAGATTCGTACCTACATCAACCTGATATTGACCATGCTGCTGGGAGGACTCTGGCATGGAGCTTCGTGGAACTTTGTGGTGTGGGGTGGATTGCACGGGGTGGCACTGGCCTTGCATAAGTTCTTCCGCAGTCTGCTGGGGCGTCCCAAGCAGTACCGTAGTCAGGGCCTGCGGAAATTCTTTGCCGTGGTGCTGACTTTCCATTTCGTGTGCTTCTGCTGGATTTTCTTCCGCAATGCCACGTTTGAAGCTTCTGTTACCATGATCCGGCAGATATTTACAGCTTTCCATCCGGAATTGCTGGAGCAGCTTCTGACGGGTTACTGGAAAGTTTTTGTGCTGATGGGAGTTGGTTTTCTGCTCCATTTCTGTCCTGATAGCTGGCAGAACGCCTGCAGTCGCGGCATGGTACGCCTGCCGTTGGTGGCACAGGCTTTACCTGGTGATTCAGGTGAAAAGCAGCGATATCCAGCCCTTTATCTACTTCCAGTTCTAAGGAGGTGGCTTCCTGAGCGTGAGTGAGATGCAACTATTTTGAGAAAGAAAGACTATTTTTTCCTGAAAAAATTAGGAGAAAAGGGGGAATAATTGTATTTTTGTCACGCTTTCGAAATATCCTTTTGGATGGAGGACATTGGAAAGTGTGTTTATTGGTATTTGCGCCCGTAGTTCAATGGATAGAATAAAGGATTCCGGTTCCTTCGATTGGGGTTCGACTCCCCACGGGCGTACATGATAGCTTATTAGACTGAGAATGAACGGTTTAGTAAGCTTTTTTTGTTTGTAAATGCATGCCTTTTGAAAATCGTTTTGAGGGGGTGGAGAAAACGCTTCGACGTTTTACTCCAAACGCTTAGGCGTTTAAGGAGAAACGTCGAAGCGTTTTCCGGCAAGTGCAAAGGCGTTTTCGAAAGGTGAAAAAAATCACTCTTTAAAGTTGACTGAACGATGAAAAACTACATGTTCGAAATTTGTGCGAACTCCGCAGAGAGTTGCGTGGCTGCCCAGCAGGGAGGTGCCCATCGGGTTGAATTGTGTGCCGGCATGCCGGAAGGGGGAACCACTCCGTCCATCGGCGAAATCAAGGTGGCTCGGAAATTGATTGATATCCGTCTGCATGTCATTATCCGTCCGCGCGGGGGAGATTTTCTGTACACTCCTTCGGAACTCGACATCATGGAAGAGGACATTCAGGCTGCCCGTCAGGCCGGAGCCGACGGAGTGGTGTTCGGCTGTCTGACTCCGGAAGGAGAGCTCGACAAGCCGGCCATGCAGCGATTGATGAAGGCTGCCCAGGGACTCTCGGTCACTTTTCATCGGGCATTTGATTATGTGAAGTCTCCTGCTAAGGCATTGGAGGAACTGATTGATATGGGAGTGAACCGTGTGCTGACTTCCGGACAGATGCCCACTGCAATAGAAGGGGCTGCGTTGCTGGCAGAACTGGTGAAGCAAGCAGGCGACCGTATCATTATTATGCCGGGATGCGGAGTGAATGAACACAATATCGCGGAATTGGCCCGGGTGACGGGTGCCAGTGAGTTTCATTTCTCGGCCCGTGAACAAAAAGAAAGCCGGATGCTTCTTCGCAATCCGGCTTTGTCGATGGGAGGTACGGATATGGATGAATACGCTCATCCGGTCACGACCCCCGAAAAAGTTCGTCGTACCATCGCGGCGCTTACAGCCCGTGGATGACGTGGAGCAGTTGCTCGCCCATGCCGATGGTGTATCCGTGTGACTCGAAGACCACGCGGTTGAACGTATCGCCCAGGATAATCACCGGCAGGGTGGGCTTGTTGCCCAGTTTCATGTTTTCGGCTATCATCTTGAGGATGCTTCCGTCCTTGTCGATTCCAAATACCACGTTCGATGGCAGGTTGGGGAACTCTTTGCGGTCGAATTTCCGGTAGGCCGCTTCGTCGGTAAAGAGCAATACAATCGTACGTCCCCATTTTTCAAATTCCGCTTTCTTGATTTCGATGTCTTTCAAGGCATGGTTGGTAGGTTCCTGTCCTACTCCCAGTACGCCGACAATGTAATAACCGCGGCCTGTGGTGCTGAGGATGGATACCTGTTCTCCGTTGTCCGGACGGGTGTACAACGCTTCTGAATTGAAGTTGCCGATGACACGTACTTCCTCCGTATTGTTGCGCATGCAGAGCGGAGTGACCGTGGTCTTGCCTTCTTCTACCGTAAAGAAAGAAACCTGGCTCAATACGCTTCCGTTGGCCATACGGCTGCCGGTTACCAGCATGTAATAACCCGTCGACATTTGGCTTCCGTTTTTCAGCAGGGAAGCCCAGCTGGCATCTTCCGGATGGTTCTGTAGCTGGAAAATGCCGTTGTCGTACTTCGACAAGGTGAAGTGGGTGTAATATTTCGGGTTGTCCAGTCGGGGAATCGGCTCGTAGGTGGCCTTCAGTATACCTTCCGACAAGTTGCCTCCTTCCGATTTTTCAAAGTCCACCAGCACCGGATTGCCGTTCAGACGGTAGCAGATGTTGCCGTTCACTTCATCCTTCCAAGCAGGAATGCCCAGACTGCGGGCAGCTGCTACAAAGAAAATGTCTCTGGACTGGGAGTCGGTCACCCGGCTGCGCCATACCCCTTCCGGTGAGGTGGTTGTAAACAAGGTGCTCAGGTCATTGCGGATGGTCAGGCTGTCCTTACACCATTTTACCAGCACTTGTGGGTCGGCTTTGATTTGGGATGCCAGTTCGGTAGGGAATGCCTTCTGCAAGTAACTCCGGTAAGGTGTCAGCATTTCGCTGGCAATACGCGGGGCCAGCACTTCTTGTATGTCTGCAGTGGTATCCGTGCCATAGAGATGGTCTTCCAGGATGGAGCAAGGCGTATCGCGTAAGTCTTTCTCGGCCAGTGTGCCCAGCAGTTCCAGTGCCCGTGTGCCCTGTCCTTTTTCTACGGCATGTGAAAGGAACTGCATGATGTCGGCATAGTTGCCTCTGGATTTCACGATGAAATCGCTGGTCCGTGTTTCGTCCAGTTTCTGTTTTTGGGCAAATGCTTTGGCCTTTTCTTCTGTCGGGAAGCTGGCCACGTAGGCATTGCGGATAGAATCTTCCTGGGCCATACGCAGGGTATTTTCCTTGCGTTGGGCCTCGGTCACCTCCGGCAGGTTGGCCTTTTCGGCAGGCGGTACGATGTGCAGGGTATCGGCAAACACGTCACCCGGACGGTGGGAGAGGGTAAGGGTCACTTCCTTTTCCTTGCCGAAAGAAACTTTTTTCAGTCCGAAACGTTGGTTGGAAGAAGCATATACCAGCATGTCGCCCAGTCCGGCAGAAAGCGAGGCTTTGCCTTGCGCGTCAGTCGTTTTGTTGGCTACGGTGAAGAACTCAGCGTAATTATAAATCTTGAACTCTACATGGGCACCTTCCACAGCCTTTCCCAATGAATCGACCACGGTGACGGTGACCGGCGCACTCTGCGCATAATTGTCGATGATGTTGATTTCGGTGTAGTTGGGCGTGGTTTTCATCACTTCTTCCGGTCCGTCGTATGCACCGAATACCTTGGTATGCATCAGCATGCCGCGGCTGGCCGGAGCGTTGAACCATCCCAGATTCAGCACAGGTTCCGGTTCGCAGGCGCCGAGGAAGTACCATTTTCCGTCCACCCAGGCTTCCACCCAAGCATGGTTGTCGTCGGTATGTGCCCAGCGCGGTGTGTAGACCTGGCGGGCCGGAATACCTACGGCACGCAGGGCAGCTACCAGGAAGGTGGATTCTTCTCCGCAACGTCCGTAAGCCGTTTTTACGGTAGCCAGCGGAGCGCTGGTACGGCTGTCGGTCGGGGTGTAGACCACTTTTTCATGACACCAGTGGTTTACTTCCAGCACCGCATCGTACATGGACAGCTTTTCTACACGCGGCATCAGTTCCTGGCGGAATACTTCGCGCGAATTATCCAGGTTTTCGTTGTTGACCCGTATGGGAAGCACAAAATGGCGGAAGATTAAATCAGGAATCTGAGTACCCCAAGAAGTTTGTTTGCGGTCCTGAAGTGTCAGACGTACATTTTTCAGGTAGAATTCGCCGGAGTAGTCGGCAATATCGCCCGGAGTCATGTAGGCATACAGGAACATCATGGCTTCTCGTTCTTCTTGTGTCATTTCCTCATTGAAAACCTCAAAGAGATTACCTCGGGTAAGAATTTCTTTTTTCTGGTTAAAGTCTGTTTCTACTTTTTGGCGGTAGTCAGTTTCTTTCAAAAAATGGTCGGAAGAGGTACAGGCCGGGAAAAGGCAGCTGAGCCAGAGTCCTAGAATGGGAATAACTAATTTTTTCATGTAATATAAGGTATAAGTGGCGGATAAAAGAAAAGACACGGAAACGGGAGTTCTCTTCGGGAAGAGAAGTCTTTCGTTTCTGTGTCTTTTATAAGGGATAATATGAATGCTTCTTAGATAGGTTTATATTCTACAAAAGCTTCCATGGCTTCATAACAAGCCAATCCTAAGTGGTCATAAAGCGAAGCAGTTCCGCGGTTGCGGTCTTCACTTCTCTGCCAGAACAGACGTTCGTCATTACCCAGGAACGGAGCGCTTTCCATTTGCGACTGATGTTTCAGGATGGAATTGCGTTTTGCACGAAGTTCTTCCGGACTTAACGGTACAGCCATTTCGATGTTCTCGATTTCCCATTCAGCCCATGCACCACGGTACATCCAGATGCGGCAGTCTTTCAGCCATTCAGCTCCTGCGTTCTTTTCCTCATCGATGGCAGCGAAGACAGCGTCTGTACATACACGGTGAGTACCGTGCGGGTCAGCCAAGTCACCGGCTACGTAAATCTGATGAGGTTGCACTTCACGAAGCAGGTTCAGCACGATTTCCACGTCGGCTTCGCTAATCGGATTCTTTTCAATTTTTCCTGTTTCATAGAACGGAAGATCCAGGAAGTGGCAGCGGTTGAGCGGGATTCGGTTGAACGTACAAGCCGTACGTGCTTCTCCACGGCGGATAAGGCCCTTGATTGTCAGGATATCGCGTGTATCCATATCGCCTTCTTTCTTTGTAGAGAAGAACTGCTTGATTTCTGCATATTTGTCACTGATTACCTTGTCTTCGCTGTTCTCAAACAGTTGGTTGAAACCGTTGATAAAGTGCATGAAGCGTACCACTTCTTCATCGCCTACGGCAATGTTGCCGGAAGTTTCGTAAGCTACGTGTACTTCATGCCCCTGTTGTACGAGACGGCGCAAAGTACCTCCCATGGAGATGACGTCATCGTCTGGGTGCGGGGAGAATACTACTACCCGTTTCGGGAATGGTTTGGCGCGTTCCGGACGGTATGTATCGTCTGCATTCGGCTTTCCTCCCGGCCATCCGGTAATGGTGTGCTGCAGGTCGTTGAACACTTTGATGTTGGCATTGTAGGCAGAGCCGTAGAGTGCCAGCAATTCGCTCAACCCATTTTCGTTATAATCTTTATTGGTCAGTTTTAGAATTGGTTTGTTGAGCGTGGTGCACAGCCATACGATGGCACTTCTTACTAGTTTGTCGTTCCATTCACAGCTGGTTACCAGCCACGGGCGCTGGATACGTGTCAGATGAGCGGCTGCAGCCAAGTCAATGCAGACAGATGTATTGGCATGGATTTGCAGGTAAGAAGCGGGTAAAGTGTCACTTACCTTGTCTTCTACCGCACTTCGGATAATGTCGGCTTTATCTTCCCCCCATGCCAGTAGGTAAACTTTCCGTGCACTCAGAATGGTGTTAATTCCCATGGTGATGGAGCAGGGAGGCAGATTGTCTACTCCGATGTTGTGTGCAGCTTCCGAACGGGAGGTTGCATCAATCAAAATCAGACGGGTAGTCGAGCTGGCGTGTGAGCCTGGTTCGTTCATACCGATATTACCTTCCCGACCTACTCCCATGATGACAATGTCGATACCACCGAAAGTTTGGATGCGCTGTTCATACAAGCGGCAGTGTTCCGTAATGGCTTCCTGTGGAATTGTTCCGTCCATCGTAAAGATGTTTTGACGGTCGATGTCTATCTGTGAAAGGAAAAGCTTGTTCAGATGGTTGAAACTGCTTCCTGCACCTTCTGTCAAAGGGTAGTATTCGTATAGGTTGAAGAATACCACGTTGCGGAAGCTGACACCTTCGTCCTTGTGCTTGCGGATTAATTCGGCAAACAGCGGACGCAGGGAAGCTCCGGTACCTACGGCAATGGTGCAGAATTTACCTTCCCGTTGTCTGTCCTGTATTTTGGCTACGATTTCATTGGCGATTTGTACCACACCTTCTTCAATGGTTTCAAAAATGTGGGTAGGTATTTTTTCCAGTCGTGTCAGTACAGAACGTTCCACCGCGTTTTCAGGCCGATAGTATCGGGGAGATACGCGGTTCAGTGAGATTTGAGAGCTAAGATTGGTTCTCATGTTTCAACGGATTAAAGATTGTTTTTTTCGATGTCTTTAAAGTATTTGTAAGTGCCGACTTTCAGTTCATCGGTAGCAGCTTCGTCGCATACGATGATGCCGTGCTGGTGCATCTGCAATGCGCTGATTGTCCACATCTGTGTGATTCCTCCTTCTACGGCATGTTGCAAGGCACGTGCCTTGTTGTGTCCGTTACAGATAATCAACACTTCCTTGGCAGAAAGTACGGTACCTACTCCTACGGTCAAGGCTGTTTTAGGCACTTTGTTTACGTCGTTTTCAAAGAAACGAGAGTTGGCAATGATGGTGTCGGTAGTCAGTGTTTTCACACGAGTGCGTGAGCTCAGTGAAGAACCCGGTTCGTTGAATGCGATGTGACCGTCAGGACCGATACCTCCCAGGAACAAGTCGATGCCGCCGAACTTTTCAATTTCTTTTTCATAATTGGCACATTCTGCTTCCAAATCGGCTGCATTTCCGTTCAGGATGTGGATGTTCTCCTTGCAGATGTCAATGTGGTTGAAGAAATTGTTGAACATGAAAGAATGGTAGCTTTCCGGGTGAGATTCTGGAAGTCCTACGTATTCATCCATATTGAAGGTCACTACGTTTTTGAAAGACACCACTCCTTTTTTGTTCAATTCAATCAAGGCTTTATACATTCCCAGTGGGGAAGAACCCGTGGGAAGTCCTAATACAAACGGCTTTTCTTTTGTAGGGTTAGCTGCGTTGATTTTCTTTGCAACATAATTTGCTGCCCAGCTGGACAGAGCACTGTAATCAGGTTCAATGATTAGTCTCATGGTGGTTAGAATTTTGAATATTGAAATTTATTTTTAACTGTTTTCTTTGATTAAAATCGTCTTACTCCTGCAAATATATCAAAGCTTACTCAGAAAGGCAAATAAAAAAATAGATTTTTTATGCATGAGTTTTTAAAGAAAAATTCTACATTTGTAAATGTTTCTATAAAAAATAACGAATATGGGTCAGACTCTATTGACGAATATACAGAAAGGCGTTAAAAGTGCGCTCGTAAAGCAGCGTATCATTACACATTTGATTTATGCAGGCAGCACCACGATTACAGATTTATCTAAATCAATGGGCCTAAGTGTTCCTACCGTGACGAAGTTTGTGGATGAAATGTGTAGGGAGGGATACGTGAACGATTGTGGAAAACTGGAAACCAGCGGAGGGCGTCATCCAAGTTTGTATGGATTGAATTCGGATTCTGCTTATTTTATAGGAGTGGCTTTGGCAGTGCAGTCTTTAAGCTTGGGAGCCATTAATTTTAAGGGGGATGTGTTGCAGACTAAGATGGAAATTCCGTTTAAGTTGGAGAATACACCGGAATGTCTGGAGCGTATTTGCCGGGAAATAGAAACATTTATTGATGAACTCCCTTGTGATAAGTCAAAAATATTGAATATCTGTATCGGCATGACGGGACGTGTCAATCCGGAAACAGGATGCAGCTATACCCATCTGACGTTTGGTGACAAGCCACTGGCTGAAATGTTCACAGAAAGACTGGGCATTAATGTCTGCATTGATAATGACAGCCGTGCCATGGCATACGGGGAGTTCATTACGCGTCCGGAAAAGTGTCCGAAAAATCTTATCTTTGTCAATGTGAACTGGGGGTTGGGGTTGGCTATCATCATCGATGGCAAACTCTATTCTGGAATGTCTGGATTTGCAGGTGAATTTGGACACAACTATGGATATGACAATCAGCAGATTTGTTATTGTGGAAAGAAAGGATGTATCGAGACAGAAGTTTCTTGTTCGGCATTGTATCGTAAGTTTATAGCCCGTCTCCGTCAGGGAGAAAATTCCATTTTGCTGAAGGAAAAATCTATCGATGAAATTACTTTGGCGGATATTATTTCTGCGGTCCGTCGGGAGGATGTATTGGCTATTGAACTGGTGGAAGAGATTGGAGCAAAACTGGGACGTCACATTGGCGATTTAATCAATGTATTCAATCCGGAACAAGTGATTATTGGTGGTGAATTCTCTAAAGTAGGTGAATATTTGCTTCCGCCGGTCATTTCGGCTGTCCGAAAATATACACTGAATCTGATGTATAAGGATTCAGACATCGTATTGTCTGAGCTGAAGGAGAAGGCCAATGTAATCGGTTCTTCTTTGCTGTCGAGAAGTAAATTGTTTGCGTTGGAATAATATAAAGTATTTGGATAATATAATAATCCACGGAAAGAGAAGTAGGCATGTCGGTACGACTCTTTTCGTGGATTTTTTTGTTATAGGGAAATTGTTTGTAGACCTTGGTAAAACGCTTCCCAGTTTTCATTGAAGGACTGCATGGAGGGGAAAAGCAGATTGGCTCCTTCTTGCAGGAGTACTTCATTTGGAAGGGGGCCTGTATTCAAGGCTACGGTAAATATTCCAGCTGCTACTCCTGCACGTACGCCGAGCGGAGCATTTTCGATGACAATTGCTTCATTTGCCTTGATTCCAGCTTTTTGTAAGGCCATCAGATAGGGTTCAGGATTGGGCTTTCCGTATTTTACGTCAAAAGCTGTAACCATCAGCTCACGGTGGAAAATATCCGGGAAGTAGTGATTCAGTTTGTCCAATAAGGAATGTTGTCCAGAGCCGGTCACTACCATGGGAATAAGTCCGGTTGCCTTGATTTTGTTCAGTACTTCGAGGGCTCCGGGCATGGGAGTTGCTTTAGGCAGACTATTGAATAATTCACTTTTCGTTTGGTAGATTTTTTTGATTTCTTCTTCAGAAGCTTCATAACCTCTTTCCCGTTGGCTGACAATATTAATGGTGGAAGCACCCGTTCGGCCTTCGTGTAGATAGGCTTCTTCTCTGCTCAGGTTCATGCCATATTGCTTCATTGCTTCATGCCAGGCTGTGGCATGGTTCTTCATGGAATCGAACAGCACGCCGTCCATATCGAACAAGACGGCTTTCAAGTTGATTTGTGTAAAATGATGGGTAGTGAGATATTGATGGATTTCTTGTTGAAACATGGTGATACATTTTTATAATATTCAGGCACGCATTACATGAATGCAATTCCTTACCTTGATAAATAATCAGGAAGGTGTTTTCATGTAATTCGTGCCTGTAAATGCAACAACGGAGTAACCGTCTTGTCTTATTTCTTCAGACGAGCCTGGATTGCTTCTGATTCTTTTTCGTATCCCGGTTTGTTCAGAAGAGCGAACATATTCTTTTTGTAGGCTTCTACACCTGGTTGGTTAAACGGATTTACTTCGAGCAGGTAACCGCTGATTCCACAAGCCTTTTCAAAGAAGTAGATAAGCTGTCCGAGATAGTATTCGTTCAATGAAGGCACGCTGACACGCAAGTTAGGAACGCCTCCGTCTACGTGGGCAAGCTGAGTACCCAGTTCGGCCATCTTGTTGACTTCGTCGATACGTTTTCCGGCCAGGAAGTTCAAGCCATCCAAGTTTTCTTCGTCGCTTGGGAAGTGGAGTTCGTGACTCGGAGTCTCAATAGAAACGACCGTTTCGAAGATAGTACGTTCACCTTGCTGAATCCATTGTCCCATGGAGTGCAAGTCGGTAGAGAAATCTACTGAGCTAGGATAGATACCTTTGTGGTCTTTTCCTTCAGATTCACCGTACAGCTGTTTCCACCATTCCATGAAATAGTGCAGTTTGGGCTGGAAGTTGACCAGAATTTCAATTTTCTTTCCGCTCTGGTACAATTCGTTACGAGTGGCAGCATACAAAGCAGCCGGGTTCTCGTACATATTTTCGTTGGCGCATACTTTTTCCATTTCGCAAGCACCGGCTACCAGCTGGTCGATATCGATTCCTGCAACTGCTATCGGAAGCAAACCTACCGGAGTCAGAACAGAAAAACGTCCGCCTACGTTGTCAGGGATGATGAATGATTTGTATCCTTCCTTGTCGGCTGTGACACGGGCTGCACCTTTCTTTGCATCAGTAACTGCTACGATGACTTTGCGGGCCATTTCCTTGCCTCTCTGATCTTCACACTGTTTTTTCAGCAGACGGAAAGCCAAGGCTGTCTCTGTAGTGGTTCCTGATTTAGATATGTTGATGACACCGAATTTTTTGTCTTTCAGGTATTCAGTCAGTTCAAACAGATAATCTTCGCTGATGTTGTGTCCGGCAAAGATGATAGTCGGATGTCCGGCTTTCTTTTCTTGCAACCAGGCAAAGCTGTTTGACATGGCTTCAATGACCGCGCGTGCACCCAAGTAACTTCCTCCGATACCTGCTACAACTACTACTTCGCAGTTTTCGCGAAGAGTTTGTGCGGTAGCTTTCAGGTCGTTCAAATGTTCCTTAGTGATGGAAGACGGTAAGTGCAACCAGCCCAAAAAGTCATTTCCCAAGCCTGTACCTTTTTCCAGTGTTTCCATACAAGCTTTTACTTTCGGTTCATAAGAAGCCAATTTTTCTTTGGAGATAAAATCCAAAGTCTTTTCCACGTTTAGTTTAATGTTTTCCATAACTGTTTCTAATTTTATCTAAATGAGTCAGTTAATAATTTGATTTCTATCATTGGGGATATTCGTTCATAAAGGATGTTGTAGACGGCATCTACAATCGGCATGTTCACGTGCAAGTGTTTGTTGAGTTCCTTGATACACTTGGTGCCGTAGTATCCTTCTGCAATCATTTCCATTTCAATCTGTGCACTTTTTACGGAGTATCCTTTTCCAATCATGGTGCCAAATACCCGGTTACGGCTGAAGTTGGAATAAGAGGTCACGAGAAGGTCACCTAGATAGGCAGAGTCATTGGTGCAACGGTTTACGGGATGAACGGTATCTAGAAAACGGTTCATTTCCTGCAGTGCATTCGAAACCAGTACGGCTTGGAAGTTATCTCCATATTTCAGACCACTACAGATTCCGGCTGCGATGGCGTACACATTTTTCAGGACGGAGGCATATTCAATGCCGGCTACGTCAGTGTTGACTGAAGTTTTGATATAGTGTCCGGCCAATTGTTTAGCAAACATCTTGGCTTTTTCTATGTCTTTGCATCCTACGGTAAGATAGGATAATCGTTCCAATGCTACTTCTTCCGCGTGACATGGACCTGCCAGCACGGCGATGTTATTTTCGGGTACATCATACATTTTGTGGAAGTAATCTGAAACGATCAGGTTCTCGTCCGGAACAATACCTTTGATGGCGGTTACGATGAATTTATCCTTCAGCTTGGTCTTTAGCTTTTTGAGGTGACTTTTCAGATACGGTGAAGGGGTGACAAAAATCAGGGTATCCGATTCTTTGACCACCTTATTGATGTCTGATGAAAAGTTGATACACTTCATATCAAAGCGTACACTTGTCAGATAGGCCGGATTATGTCCCAGACGTTTGAATTCTTCAATCCGATCGTCACGGCGCATATACCAGTTTATGGATTCAGCTTGGGTCAATATAATTTTTGCAATAGCAGTGGCCCAGCTTCCTCCCCCCATGATCGCTATTTTTCCGGGTAATTTCATACTCTTATCTCTTAATGAAAAAGCAGAATATGAAGAGTGAAGTCCATTCATTCACCCTTCATATACCTTCCTTCATTTATTTAATCTTTTCTATCCAGCCCGCCACTTCGTCTACTGTCGGGTTCTTCAGCTCCAGTTTGTATTTTTTATTGATACCGCAGATATCCTGATGGAGCTTTTGAGGATTGACATCTTTCATGTCATTTACCAGATTGTATCCGGCTTTCTGGAGAACTGGTACCCATTCTTCTGTTACACCCAGTTCCATGAACTTGGCCGGTGCATCTTTCGGGATGACTTTTTCCGGACGCATCTGTGGGAAGAACAATACTTCCTGGATGGTGTTCTGTCCGGTCATCAGCATGACCAGACGGTCCACACCAATACCCATACCTGAAGTAGGAGGCATGCCGTATTCCAAGGCACGCACAAAGTCCTTGTCAATAATCATGGCTTCGTCGTCTCCCTTTTCGCTCAGGCGCATCTGTTCCTCGAAACGTTCCAGCTGGTCAATTGGGTCGTTCAGCTCTGAATAAGCGTTGCAAAGTTCCTTTCCGTTCACCATCAGTTCGAAGCGTTCGGTCAGGTCCGGATTGTTGCGGTGCTTCTTGGTCAGCGGAGACATTTCAATCGGATAGTCGGTGATGAACGTCGGCTGGATGTAGTTGCCTTCACAGAATTCTCCGAAAATTTCGTCAATCAGCTTGCCTTTACCCATGGTCTCGTCGATTTCCATGTTCAGCTTCTGGCATACTTCCCGAATCTGTTCCTCGCTCATGCCTGTCAGGTCGTATCCGGTGAATTCTTTGATAGAATCCAGCATGGTGACGCGCTTGAACGGAGCTTTGAAACTGATCACATTGTCACCAATCTTGACTTCTGTGGTACCGTTTACGTCCATGCAGATTTTCTCGAGCATGTTTTCCGTAAACTTCATCATCCAGTTGTAATCCTTGTAGGCCACGTAGATTTCCATACAAGTGAATTCCGGGTTGTGCGTACGGTCCATACCTTCGTTACGGAAGTTCTTTCCAATTTCGTACACTCCTTCAAAACCACCCACAATCAGTCGTTTCAGATACAGCTCACTGGCAATACGCATGTACAAAGGAATGTCCAGTGCATTGTGGTGAGTGATAAACGGACGTGCGGTAGCACCTCCCGGAATAGACTGAAGAATCGGAGTTTCCACTTCCACATAACCTTTGGAATTGAAATACTCTCTCATGGAATTATAAATCTTGCTACGTTTCAAGAAAATATCTTTTACTCCGTCGTTGACTACCAAGTCCACATAGCGTTGGCGGTAGCGGAGTTCAGGGTCTTCAAATTTATCGTATGCCACTCCGTCTTTGTATTTTACAATCGGAAGTGGACGGATTGATTTAGACAACACGGTCAGTTTCTGTGCATGGATAGAAACTTCACCAGTCTGTGTGCGGAATACGAAACCTTCGATTCCGATGAAGTCACCTAAATCCAGCAAACGTTTGAAAACGACATTGTATAAATCCTTGTTTTCATCCGGGCAGATGTCGTCACGGGTTATATATACTTGAATACGACCTTTGGAGTCTTGTAATTCGATGAAGGATGCCTTACCCATCACACGGCGAGACATGATACGTCCTGCCACAGATACTTTGCGGGGTTCTGCATCGTCTTTGAATTCGGCTTTTATGTCAGTCGAAAAAGCGTTGGTTACATACTCGGCAGCAGGGTACGGATCAATCCCCATTGCTCTCAATTCGTTCAGGCTGTTGCGTCTGATAATTTCCTGTTCGCTTAATTCTAATACGTTCATTTGTTAGTATATTAACTCATTTTGGCTACAAAAATAAAAAACATTTTGCAAACTACCTCTATTTATAAGAATCTTTTAGGATAAAAACCCTGATAATAGAAGAGTTATTAAAGTATTCTTTACAAACTGTCTGCTTGAAAACTATATTTCAAATATGTACATTTACCTGTGAACTTAAAGTATTTTGATACTAAAATTTGCTTTATGTGATTAAATTGTTACCTTTGGGCGTTTCTAATAAATGAAAAGCATGAAAATAATCTTATTACAGACTGATATTTGTTGGGCCAGTCCTTCTGTCAATGTCAATGCCATTGACGCTGTGATAGATACTTATAATAAAGATGTCGATTTGTTCGTTCTTCCGGAGATGTTTTCTACGGGATTTTGTACGAATCCAGAGGGAACTGCTGAATCTGCTGAAGGAGAGAGTCTTCAATGGATGAAACAGAAGGCGATGAAGCGTAATTGTGCTATTGCAGGAAGTATTTCGGTAGAGGAAAATGCAAAATTCTATAACCGTTTTTTCTTTGTGCATCCCGACGGGAAAGTACAATGGTACGACAAAAAGCATTTGTTCACGTATGGTGGAGAAGACAAACATTATACGGCCGGTACGGAACGTGTCGTGGTGAATTTCCGTGATGTACGGTTTCTGCTCGAAGTGTGCTATGACTTGCGCTTCCCGGTTTGGTCCCGGAATCGGGGCGATTACGATGTGGCGTTGTATGTAGCCAGCTGGCCTTCTCCCAGAGTGGAGGCCTGGAAGGCTTTGTTGCGGGCACGAGCCATTGAAAACCAGTGTTATGTGCTGGGTGTGAACCGGGTAGGAAAAGACCCGTACTGCGATTATTGTGGGGGTACGGCGGCTATCGACCCGTATGGAAAGACACTTTCTGCCTGTGAAGATGGCAAGGAGGGGCAGGTGGAAGCCTTCATAGATATGAATGAACTGGAAGCCTTCCGGAAAAAGTTCCCAGTGCTGGATGATGCAGACGCTTTTACATTGAATTAACTTCTTATTTTATGAAAGACAATCATAAACTTTTGTTATTGGGCGACCAGGCGATAGCGCTGGGCGCCATTCACGCAGGAATTTCCGGGGTTTATGCCTATCCGGGAACTCCTTCGACCGAAATCACAGAATATATACAGGAATCTCCGATAGCGAAAGCGCGCGGGTTGCACAGCAGCTGGTGTACCAATGAGAAAACAGCCATGGAAGCAGCCTTGGGGGTATCGTATGTGGGCAAGCGGGCACTGGTTTGCATGAAGCATGTAGGAATGAACGTATGTGCCGATGCCTTTGTCAATTCAGCCATTACGGGTGTCAATGGAGGGGTAGTGGTATTGGCTGCCGACGATCCTACCATGCATTCTTCTCAGAATGAGCAGGATTCTCGCTTTTATGGCAAGTTTGCTTTAATTCCGATACTGGAACCTTCTTCCCAGCAGGAGGCCTACGATATGATGGCGTATGCATACGACCTCTCGGAGCAGATGCGTACACCGGTATTGATGCGTATTACCACCCGAATGGCCCATTCCCGTGCGGCAGTAGAAGTCGCTGCGTCCGGAAAGGAAGTCACTTGTACGGGACGTCAGTCTGTACCTTCTGACTGGGTGCTGTTGCCGGGAAATGCCCGTCGCCGTTATAGGGAAGTCATCGAGAACCAGCAGAAACTGGAGGCTGAGTCTGCACGTTCTGCCTATAACCAGCTGAGCATGCAGGAAGGGATGGCTGAGAAAGGAATTGTGGCTTGTGGCATCGGTTACAACTACGTGATGGAAAACTTTCCGGAAGGATGTCCTTATCCCATGCTGAAGATTTCACAATATCCTTTGCCGATGGAAGCCTTGACTCGTCTGGCAGACTCTTGTAAGGAGATTCTGGTGGTAGAAGACGGACAGCCTTTTGTGGAAGAACAGCTAAAAGGCATTCTTCCTTCTAAATATGTAGTGAAAGGCCGTTTAAGCGGTGAGTTACCTCGTACGGGGGAACTGACTCCCGACAATGTGCGTCGGGCCTTGGGGTTGCCAAGTGGACAGGTTTATGCAGCCGCACAGAATGTGGTACCCCGTCCACCGGCCTTGTGCAAGGGATGCGGACACCGCGATGTGTATGATGCCTTGAATGAGGTGGCTGCAGAATATCCGGATGCAAAGATTTTCGGAGATATCGGTTGCTATACGCTGGGGGCACTTCCTCCTTTCCGCACATTGAGCAGCTGTGTCGATATGGGAGCTTCCATCACGATGGCCAAAGGAGCGGCCGATGCAGGACTGTTTCCTTCCATTGCCGTGATAGGGGATTCCACTTTCACCCATTCCGGAATGACGGGACTGCTGGATGCGGTGAACGATCAATCGAACATCACGATCGTTATTTCCGACAACCTGACTACAGCCATGACCGGAGGACAGGATTCAGCCGGTACCAATAAGTTCGAGGCCATCTGTCTGGGGTTGGGAGTGGAGCCGGAGCATGTCCGGGTGGTGGTACCGCTTCCTAAGAACATGGAAGAAATCACCCGGGTCATTCGGGAAGAGATAGAATACAAGGGGGTGTCTGTCATTATTCCGCGCAGGGAATGTATGCAGACGTTGAACCGGAAACTGAAACAGCAAAAAGTAAAGAAACAATGAAAACAGATATCATACTTTCTGGAGTGGGCGGACAGGGAATTCTGTCCATTGCCACGATTATCGGTGAGGCGGCCCTGCATCTGGGGCTGAACTTGAAACAGGCCGAAGTACACGGAATGAGTCAGCGGGGAGGCGATGTGCAGTCGAATCTGCGCTTGTCGGAGGCGCCGATTGCGTCCGATTTGATACCCTTGGGTACAGCGGATATGATTATTTCACTGGAACCGATGGAGGCACTGCGTTATCTTCCGTATTTGTCGAAAGACGGATGGATTATCACTTCGGCCACTCAGTTCAAGAACATTTCCAATTATCCGGAAGATGAAAAATTGAGGGCTGAACTCCGTGCGCAGCCTCATGTGGTGGTGTTGGATGTGGAAAATCTGGCAAAGGAAAACCAGATACCCAGGTCGGCCAATGTCATCTTGTTGGGCGCGGCGGCTCCTTTCTTGAAAATCCTGAATGCGGACGTGCTGCGTGAAAGTGTAGGACGTATCTTTGCGCCGAAAGGAGAAGAGGTGGTGCAGATGAATTACCGGGCATTCGATATCGGTCATGAATATGTGAAACAATTGAAATTCTAAAGGCTTATGAGCTGCGTGTTTAGTGAAGACCTGGTCAACTCTGTGGCCAAGGAAATGAAGGTGGCCGATTTGTCCAATGCGACCATCGGAGATGTGTTGCTGGTGGCTTCCCGTCTGGAAGAACTTACGGGTATTCCCTTTATCCGGATGGATCAGGGGTCTCCCGGTCTCCCGGCAAATAAAGTGGGGATTGAAGCCGAGAAAAAGGCGCTTGACAGGGGAGTCGGTTCCCAGTATCCGGCAGCTGCCGGAGTGGCCGAGCTGAAGCAGGCTGCTTCCCGTTTTGTAAAGGCATTTATTGATGTGGATATTTCTCCACGTGCCTGTTTGCCTACCACGGGTTCCGTTGCGGCTTCTTTTGGGGCTTTTATTGCCTGTACCCAGCGGATTCCCGGAAAAGACAAGGTGCTGTTTATCGACCCGGGTTTCCCGATACAGAAGTCCCAGTTGCGTATTTTGGGCATTGCGTGGGAGTCGTTCGATATCCATGATTTCCGGGGAGAACCGTTGCGTGCCAAACTGGAAAGTTTCCTGTCCAAAGGCGATATTGCGGCCATTGTCTATTCCAATCCCAACAATCCGGCTTGGATTTGCCTGGAAGAAAGTGAACTGAAAATCATCGGGGAACTGGCTACGCGGTATGATGCAGTGGTCATGGAAGATCAGGCGTATTTCTGTATGGATTTCCGCCATGCGTTCGGCCGTCCTTATCAGCCGCCTTTCGTGCCTACGGTGGCCCGTTATACCGACAATTATATTCTCATGTTGTCTGCTTCCAAGATTTTCAGCTATGCCGGACAGCGCATTGCCTTGGCTTGTGTGTCTGATAAGCTGTTTGATACACAGTATCCGGCCTTGGCCTCCCGTTATGAGGATTCAGGCGTGTTCGGGCCGACCTTCATCGCTTCCATTATGTATATGATTACTTCCGGCTGCACGGCCACTACCCAGTATGCCATGGCAGAGATGCTGGAAAAATCCATTACCGGTGAAATCAATTTTGTGGAAGACGTCCGTGAGTATGAACGGCGCGCCCGCCGGATGAAGCAGATTTTCACCGCTCATGGCTTTTCGGTGGTCTATGACAAGGATGTCACCCAGCAGGTGGGCGATGGCTTTTTCTTTACCTTGGGCTATCCTGGACTGACGGGTGGTGAGTTACTCCGTGAACTGATGATGTACGGGGTGAGCAGTATCTCCCTGTCGACGACGGGCAGTGAACAGCAGGGTGTGAGAGCCTGTACTTCCCGGATGCGGGAGGAGCTCTATCCGGTGCTGGAAGAACGGATGAAGGCTTTTCAGGAAGATCATCCTGTGCCGAGCAAATAACCAAACTACTACAGAAATAAAGAAAAACACACTATGATTTGGAATCCGAACAAAGAATGTATGCCGCGTGAACAGATGCGTGAGCTACAGGGGAAACGTTTGTGCAAACTGGTGCAGTATGTGTACCATAATGTGCCTTTCTATCGGCACAAGATGCAGGAGATGGATCTCACTCCCGATGACATCCGGGAAATTGAGGACATCATGAAACTGCCTTTTACCACCAAACAGGATTTGCGGGACAATTATCCGTACGGGTTGATGGCGGCTCCTCTTTCGGAAGTGGTGCGTGTGCATGCTTCTTCCGGAACGACAGGTAACCCGACCATTGTGGGATATACCCGCCGCGACTTGTCTATCTGGTCGGAGGTGATGTCGCGTTGTCTTTCGGCATACGGGGTGACTCGGGAAGATACGTTTTCCGTGAGTTACGGATATGGTCTGTTTACCGGTGGACTGGGAGCGCATTATGGCGTGGAAAATCTGGGGGCAACCGTGATTCCGGCTTCTACCGGAAATACGGAAAAACACGTACGCCTGATTCGGGATTTGCATATCACGGGTATTGCCTGTACGCCTTCGTATGCCTTGTATCTGGCAGAGGTGGTGGAACGGATGGGTATCCGCAAGGAAGAACTGGGATTACGTATCGGTGCTTTCGGAGCAGAACCTTGGACGGAAAACATGCGTCAGGAAATCCAGAGCCGTTTGGGGTTGAAGGGCTACAACATTTATGGATTGAGCGAGATTATGGGGCCGGGCGTGTCTTACGAATGCCAGGAGCAGTATGGTTCCCATATCAATGAGGACCATTTCTATCCGGAAATCATCGACCCTGTGACGTGTCAGAACCTGCCGTATGGCACGCAGGGAGAACTGGTGTTTACCACATTGACCAAGGAGGGCATGCCGCTGCTCCGCTATCGCACCAAAGACCTGACTTCCCTGATTGCTGACCCGTGTCCTTGCGGACGTACCAGCGTGCGTATGACGCCGATTATGGGTCGAAGCGACGATATGCTGATTATCCGGGGTATCAATGTCTTCCCGTCACAGGTGGAAAGTGTGATTTTGGGCATGAAGGAATTTGAACCGCAGTATCTGCTGGTGGTCGACCGCAAGAACAACCTCGATACGCTGGAAGTACAGGTGGAAGTGCGCCGCGACTTTTTCAGCGACGACATCGGTTCCATGCTGAAGCTGAAGAAGACCCTGTCCGACCGCCTGAAGAGTGTGCTCTCCATCAGTGCGGAAGTCAAACTGGTGGAACCGAACAGCATAGCCCGTAGCCAGGGCAAGTCCAAACGTGTGATTGATAACCGAGTATTGGTGTAATTAAAGGAAGTGAATCTATGATAATCAAACAATTATCCGTTTTTCTGGAAAATAAGACCGGAAGAATCAATGACGTGGTGCATGCATTGGGAGCAAATGGTATCAATATGCATGCCTTCAGTATGGCCGAGACTGCCGATTTCGGTATTTTACGCCTGATCGTTTCCGATGTGGAGAAAGCAGTCGAGGTGCTCCGGGCAAAAGATTTTGCCGTGATGTCGACCGATGTGGTCTGTCTGTCGTGTGACAATGTGCCCGGCTCGCTGGCAGTGGTGTTGGAATATCTGGCCGAAGAGCAGATTTTCATTGAATACATGTATGCGTTTGCCCAGGCCGACCAGGCCCATGTGGTCATCAAACCCAATGATATGGCACACTGTCTGAAGGTGCTCGAAGCGCATCATTGCCGTGTGCTGGGGAAAGATGAACTTTAGGAAAAAGAACTGCCTGTAAAGAAATACTAAAGTAAAAAATCTCCTGCTTTCAGCCGGAAAGTTCGCATGAACTGAGGCTGAGCAGGAGATTTTTTGTATGGTTATTATTCAGTTTCCATTCCTCGATTGAAGGTTGTATTTCTATATTGCTGCTGGGGGCTGCTTAGAACAAGCTCCAGGAGACGGTCAGTCCGGCCATGACGATGGCCACCATGCTCATCAGTTTGATGAGGATGTTCAGGCTCGGACCGGAAGTGTCCTTGAACGGGTCGCCCACCGTATCACCTACCACGGTGGCCCGGTGTACTTCGCTGCCTTTCCCGCCAAAGTTGCCTTCTTCCACGTATTTCTTCGCATTGTCCCAGGCACCGCCAGAGTTAGCCATGAAGATGGCCAGGATAAAGCCCGATGACAATCCCCCTATCAGCAGTCCGATGACACCCGGTACCCCGAACAGCAGTCCCGTCACAATGGGAGCGATGATGGCCAGCAGAGAAGGAAATACCATTTCTTTCTGGGCACCTAGTGTGGAGATTTGTACGCAGCGGGCATAATCCGGTTCCGCCTTGCCTTCCAGAATCCCTTTGATTTCGCGGAACTGCCGGCGCACTTCTTCTACCATGTGGGCTGCGGCTCTGCCCACCGCATTCATGGTCAGTCCGCAGAACAGGAAGGCCATCATGCTGCCGATGAACATTCCGGACAGCACTTTCGGATTCATCAGTGTGACATCGTAGTACATCATGAAATCCGTGAATCCGGCTTCGTGAATGACGACCTCCAGTCCGTTGGGAAGTTCCAGTACCGTCGTACCGATGCGTTCCAGTCCGATACGAATTTCTTCGATGTAAGAAGCTAACAGGGCTAGTCCGGTCAGGGCAGCCGAGCCGATGGCAAATCCTTTTCCTGTGGCTGCCGTGGTGTTTCCCAAAGAATCCAGCGCATCAGTCCGTTTGCGTACTTCTTCTCCCAGGCCACTCATCTCGGCATTGCCTCCGGCGTTGTCGGCTATCGGGCCATACGCGTCCGTAGCCAAGGTAATGCCTAAGGTGGACAACATGCCCACCGCCGCAATGCCGATGCCGTAGAGTCCCATACTGATGTTCGTGAAGTCAAATCCCGAGGCCAGCCAGTAGGACAGGATGATGCCGGCTACGACGGCAATGACCGGAATCGTGGTAGATACCATGCCTAGTCCGATGCCCGAGATAATGACCGTAGCCGGTCCGGTCTTTCCGCTTTCCGCCAGTTTCCGGGTCGGCTTGTAGGATTGAGAGGTATAGAATTCCGTCGATTGCCCGATGATGACCCCTACCACCAGTCCAATGACAACGGCACAGGAGATGTAGAGCCAGTTTTCCAGCTGCAATAGCCAAAGAATCGCGAACGTAGCGATGACAATCAGTCCCGCGCTGAGGTTGGTGCCCGTTGACAAGGCCCGGAGCAGTTCCCTCATGCCCGCGTCTTCTTTGGTACGTACGGCAAAAATACCGATGATGGACAAGAGGATACCGACTGCTGCAATCAACATCGGGGCAATGACTGCCTTGAACTGCATGACCGTATCGCCGGTCCCGATGTAGGCCGCCGCTCCCAAGGCTGCTGTGGCCAGAATGGAACCGCAGTAAGATTCATAGAGGTCGGCCCCCATTCCCGCTACATCGCCCACATTGTCGCCCACGTTGTCGGCAATGGTCGCCGGGTTGCGCGGGTCATCTTCCGGGATACCCGCTTCCACTTTCCCCACTAGGTCGGCTCCTACGTCGGCTGCCTTCGTGTAAATGCCTCCTCCTACACGGGCAAAGAGGGCCTGTGTGGAGGCTCCCATACCGAAGGTTAGCATGGTGGTGGTAATGATACACAGTTTGGCCGTCGGATTCAGGGCATCTTCCGGAATACATTGTTCCAGCAACAGATACCAGAAAGAAATGTCGAACAATCCCAGTCCGACCACTACCAGACCCATGACAGCTCCGCTGCGGAACGCCACTTTCAGGCCTTTGTTCAAAGAGTTCCGGGCCGCATGTGCCGTGCGTGCCGAAGCGTAGGTAGCCGTTTTCATCCCCAGGTAGCCCGACAGGCCGGAAAAGAATCCTCCCGTCAGGAAGGCCACAGGCACCCAGTGGTTTTGCAGGTTAAATCCGTAGGCCATGACGGCAAACAGCACCGCCAGAGCGATAAACACGATAGTGACGATTTTATATTGCTGTTTCAGGTACGACATGGCTCCTTGCCGTACGTACGAGGCGATGCGTGTCATGGCAGGAGTTCCTTCGCTTTCCTGTTTCATCTGCCGGTAGAAATATCCGGCAAGTGCCAATGCCAGCAGCGATGCGGCCGGTATCAGCCAGAAGAGAGATGTTTCCATATAAAAAGATGATTAATAAGAGGTTTGTTCAAAAATACAGAAAAATACTGAGATAGCCGAAAAACTTCATAACTTTGTATGCCGATAAATAAGTATTGTTATTGCTGGACTATTTTTTATTTTTATGAACTATCTATTATATGAATTTTCGCTTTGTGCCGCATTGGCACTGATGCTTTTTTTCGGGGGGTATTTTCTTCTTGGAAAGGTTCCAGATAAAACTATTTTTGATAATTATCTCCGATCTCGTCAGACAATGGGAGTAGCACTTTGGGTTCTTTCAGCCAATTATCTGATACATTTTCTATGTGGAATTCGTTTTGCTAATATCAATGCGGCTATCTTGATGAATCTTTCCACTTATTTTCTTTGTTATTGGCTTTTCAGTTCAGCATTAACCACACTGCTGGACCGTTTTTATCTGACGCGAAAGCGTTTTACGGTGCATTTGCTTGGGTGGCTTCTGTTTACTTTTCTTTCCGGGTTTGTATTATTGGGGTTGTCAGAAGGAGTTATACAACAAATGGGACTGATTTTCATGGCCGTATGGTTGTTTGTTTATGGCTTTTGGCTGGCTCGCAGGCTCATTTTGACTTACCGACGGGCTGTCAGGTCGTTTGATGATACTCATTCCGATTACATTGCCGTATATGTGCGCTGGATGTCAATTTTTACTTATTGGGCTGTCATTTATGGGGTGAGTTGCGGCTTGTTGACTTTTCTGCCTGACAAATATGTGTTTTTATGGATTCTTTCTTCCATACCATTTTATATCTATTTGTTTTGTTCTTATCAGAACTATCTGTTGTTTTATGAGCAAGTGGAGCGTGTGTTAGAAATGAACCAGGATGAAGAGGGCCAGGAATCAGTTCCGGAAATATCGCATAATATTCCTCAGTTTTATGAGGGAATCGCTCGGAATCTTTCAAAGTGGGTGGAAGAGAAGGCCTATACACAACCAGGATTTACCATTGAAGATTTGGCTCGTATGTTGAATACCAATCGTACGTATTTGAGCAGTTATATAAAGAATACCTATCATGTATCTTTCCGGGAGTGGATTACAGGACTTCGCGTAGAATATGCCAAACAGATGTTGCGAGAGCATACTGATTTAAGTGTGCGCCGGATTTCAGAAGCTTCCGGATTTTTATCATTAAGTTATTTTACCAAGATATTTGCGGAAAAGGAGGGATGTTCACCTGCCCGTTGGCGTAAGAAAATGGAAGAAATCCATCAGTAGAATGAGGGGCAGTGGTTTGCTCAAATCACAAAAGATTACTGTGTCTGCAAAAAAATGATTTGCTAAGATAGCAATGGTTTGCTGTGTCCACAAAAATGAATGTAGGGATGAATTTATTCTCGTAAAGTGTTGATTTATTGATGATTTTCTCTTTATTTTGTAGTGCCAGTTCATGCAGATAGTTTCCTTTTTCATAATTGGAAAAGATGATAAACTATGCTGTGAGTTACTTGTACGTGGGGAAACAACGGTACCATCGTGGTTTGTGCTGTACCTAGACTAATAAGGGGAAATTAGTTTATGAAAGCACAGCCCGGAATCAAGATGGTACCGTTCCCATGTGCAACACTAAGAACTTTCGGTGGCTGATGGGTTGGCTTTCCATATTTTAAATGAAAGTGCCTTTTCATTTACTTCCTTTTTTCTTTTTATTTTCTATACCGCAGTGTAGAATATATATTCCACAGTGTGAAATATGTATCCCACACTGTGGTTTTTGTATTTCACACTGTGGGACAGAGAATACACCTTTGATTTTGTTTTTTTATGTAAATGAAAAAGTAAGAATGGTTGAGGAGTTGTGGGTGTATGGATTTTGATGCTTGTAACTTATTGGCGGATTCCTGTTGAAAGATGTATTTTGTTAATAAAATGTAATAATAAATGGCAGTTTGTCATTTTTTTATTCGTTTTAAGTGTGATATTGTGATATATTTTCGATATATTTGCGCACTAAGTTATAAAAAGATTGCTCAGATGATTTACGACATGGAAATGCAGAAGACGTTCTATGCGTCGTATGCGGAAAAAGTAGGAAAAGCCCGGAATAAACTGGGGCGCGCCATGACCTTGGCCGAGAAAATATTGTATGCCCATTTGTACGACGAGCACACGATGGCTCCGTTCCGTCGGGGAGAAGAGTATGTCAATTTCCGTCCCGACCGGGTGGCCATGCAGGATGCCACGGCACAGATGGCATTGCTGCAGTTTATGAATGCCGGGAAATCCGTATCGGCAGTACCTGCCACTGTACATTGCGACCATTTGATTCAAGCATATAAAGGAGTGGAAGAGGATTTGCCTTCTGCTTGTACCACGAATAAAGAGGTATATGACTTTTTGAAGAGTGTGGCTTCGAAATACGGTATCGGCTTTTGGAAGCCGGGAGCGGGAATCATTCATCAGGTCGTACTCGAGAACTATGCGTTCCCAGGCGGAATGATGGTGGGTACCGATTCTCATACGCCGAATGCAGGTGGCTTGGGAATGATTGCCATCGGCGTAGGTGGTGCCGACGCGGTGGACGTGATGACCGGCATGGAATGGGAACTGAAGATGCCGAAACTGATTGGCGTGAAGCTGACCGGTAAACTGAACGGTTGGGCTTCGCCGAAGGATGTGATTCTGAAGCTGGCAGGCATTCTGACCGTAAAAGGGGGAACCAATGCCATCATCGAATATTTTGGAGAAGGTACGCATTCGTTGTCGGCTACCGGAAAGGCTACCATCTGTAACATGGGAGCGGAAGTGGGAGCCACGACTTCGGTCTTCCCGTACGATGAGGAAATGAAACGCTACCTGTGTGCGACCGGCCGTGAGGAGATTGCTTCACTGGCTGAGGCCAATGCGGCCGACTTGCAAGCGGATGCGGAAGTGGCACAGTGTCCGGAGAAATATTACGACCGGTTGATTGAAATCGACCTTTCGGCTTTGGAACCCTATGTGAACGGTCCGTTCACCCCCGATGCGGCTTGTCCGATTTCGGAATTTGCGGCCCGTGTGAAGAAGGAAGGTTTTCCGCAGAAAATGGAAGTGGGACTGATTGGTTCCTGCACCAACTCCTCTTATCAGGATTTGAGCCGTGCGGCTTCAGTAGCCCGTCAGGTAAAGGCGAAGGGATTGAAAATGCAGGCTTCGCTGATTATCAACCCGGGTTCGGAGCAGGTGTATTGCACGGCACAGCGCGACGGCATGATTGAAGACCTGAAGAGTATCGGTGGTGTGGTGATGACAAATGCCTGTGGTCCTTGTATCGGCCAGTGGAAGCGTGTGACCGACGACCCGTTGCGGGCCAATTCCATCGTGACTTCGTTCAACCGTAACTTTGCCAAGCGTGCCGACGGGAATCCGAATACGCATGCGTTTATCGCTTCACCGGAAATTGCAGTCGCTTTTGCTATTGCCGGTGACTTGTGCTTCAATCCGCTGACAGATACCCTGAAGAATGAAAAGGGCGAGGCGGTGAAACTGGATCCTCCTACGGGAGAAACTTTGCCTTTGAAAGGCTTTACGGTGGATGACAACGGGTATGTGGCTCCTTCGGCCGACGGAGGCAAGGTGGAAGTCACCATTCAGCCGGATTCACAGCGTTTGCAGAAACTGGAACCGTTTGCTCCATGGAACGGTGAAGACTTCTTGGAATTGCCGCTGCTGATTAAGACGCAGGGAAAATGTACGACCGACCATATTTCGATGGCCGGACCGTGGTTGCGTTTCCGTGGGCACTTGGAAAATATTTCCGACAACATGCTGATGGGAGCGGTCAATGCTTTCAACGGCAAGACGAACTGCGTATGGAATCAGCTGACGGGCGAGTATGAGGCGGTTTCTGCCGTGGCCAAGCAGTACAAGGCGAAAGGCATGGGCTCTATCGTTGTGGCGGAAGAAAACTACGGAGAGGGCTCCAGCCGGGAACATGCCGCCATGGAACCACGTTTCCTGAACGTGCGGGTGATTCTGGCCAAGAGCTTTGCGCGTATCCATGAAACCAACCTGAAGAAACAGGGTATGCTGGCGCTGACTTTTGCCAACAAAGATGATTACGACAAGGTGCGTGAACACGACCGGATTTCCATCCTGGGATTGCAGCATTTTGCACCGGGACGTCCGCTGTATGCCGTACTGACGCACGATGACGGCACGACGGAGACTTTCGAAGTGCTTCACACCTATAATGAAATGCAAATTAACTGGTTCAAAGCAGGTTCTGCCTTGAACACCTTTAAAAAATAAGAGAGATATGAGTAACAGCAAGATGTATATGGAAGACGGGAAACTGATGGTTCCCGACAATGTGGTGATTCCTTTTATCGAAGGAGATGGAGTAGGCGCTGAAATTACTCCGGTATGTCAGAAAATTGTCAATGCGGCGGTAGAACTGGCCTACGTGGGTAAGCGCAGCATTGAATGGAAAGAAGTGCTGGCAGGGGGTAAGGCGTTTGAAAAGACCGGTGAATGGTTGCCGCAAGCTACATTGGATGCGTTCAAGGAATACCTGGTAGGTATCAAGGGGCCGCTGACCACTCCGGTAGGCGGAGGTATCCGTTCGTTGAATGTGGCGTTGCGTCAGACCCTCGACTTGTATGTCTGTCTGCGTCCGGTACGTTGGTTCAAGGGCGTGGTTTCTCCGGTAAAAGAACCTCATAAGGTGAACATGTATATTTTCCGTGAAAATACAGAGGATATTTATGCCGGTATCGAGTGGGAACAGGGCACTCCGGAAGCGCAGAAGTTCTATAAATTCCTGCATGATGAAATGGGCATCACCAAGGTACGTTTCCCGGAGACTTCTTCATTTGGTGTGAAACCGGTATCGAAGGAAGGAACACAGCGGTTGGTACGTGCAGCTATCCAGTTTGCATTGGACAACGGGCTGCCTTCAGTGACACTGGTACATAAAGGAAACATCATGAAGTTTACCGAGGGAGGCTTCAAACGCTGGGGATACGAAGTGGCTGAAACGGAATTCAAGGACCGTACTTTCACCATGAACGAGTATGACCGTCTGAAGAAAGACTTGGGCGAAGAATCTGCCAAGGCTGCCGTAGCCAAGGCCATCAATGAAGGCAAACTGGTGGTGAAGGACTGCATTGCCGATGCATTCCTGCAGAATACGCTGTTGCTGCCGGAAGAATATTCTGTGATTGCGACATTGAACCTGAACGGAGACTATATATCCGACCAGCTGGCTGCCATGGTGGGCGGTATCGGCATCGCACCGGGTGCCAACATCAATTACCAGACCGGACATGCTATTTTTGAAGCGACTCACGGCACGGCGCCGAACATTGCCGGACAGGATGTGGTCAATCCTTGCTCCCTGTTGTTGTCGTCGGTGATGATGCTGGAATACATGGGCTGGAAAGAAGCTGCCCAGCTGATTGTGAATGCATTGGAAAAAGCATTCTCCAACGGAGAAGCTACGGCCGACCTGGCCCGTTTCATGCCGAAAGGAAACGCATTGGGAACAAAGGATTTTGGACAGCGAATCGTCGAACTGCTGTAAGAGCAGACGGTTTTTTTGTCGGAGTGATTAATGGATAAAAGAGTAGTTTATGAAAAAGGAATATATCGTTTACAAGCTTTCCGAATGTGCCAAGCAGGCATGCCGTATTGACAATGAACTGTTTACCAAATACAATGTGAAGCGTGGCCTTCGTAATGAAGACGGTACGGGAGTACTGGTGGGACTGACGAAGATTGGTAATGTGGTAGGGTATGAACGTACCGACCAGGGACTGAAACCGATTCCGGGCAAGTTGTTCTATCGTGGATACGACCTGGATGACATCGCTCATGCGCTGTTGCGTGAGAAACGTTTCGGCTTTGAGGAAGTGGCTTATCTGTTGCTTTCGGGAGAACTCCCGGACAGTGAACAGCTGGCTTCGTTCAAGGAACTGATTAACGACAACATGCCGCTCGACAAGAAGACCACGATGAACATCATCGACTTGGAGGGACAGAACATCATGAATATCCTGGCCCGCAGTGTACTGGAGATGTATACGTTCGACCCGAATCCGGATGACATCTCACGCGACAACCTGATGCGTCAGTCCATCGAGCTGATTTCGAAGTTCCCGACCATCATTGCGTATGCTTATAACATTTATCGTCACAGCATACACGGACGTTCCTTGCATATCCGTCACCCGCACGAGAACCTGTCGTTGGCCGAAAACTTCCTTTATATGATTAAAAAGGACTATACGCCGCTGGAAGCCCGTATGCTCGACTTGCTGTTGGTGTTGCAGGCTGAACACGGAGGTGGTAATAACTCTACGTTTACAGTACGCGTCACCAGTTCTACCCGTACGGATACCTATTCCAGCATCGCCGCCGGTATCGGTTCTTTGAAAGGCCCGTTGCATGGGGGTGCCAATATTCAGGTGATTAAGATGTTCCATCACTTGAAAGAGGTGATTTCCGATTGGACGAATGTGGATGAGATTGATACGTACCTGACCCGTATGTTGAACAAGGAGGCATACGACGGCAGCGGACTGATTTACGGTATCGGTCATGCGGTGTACACCATTTCCGACCCGCGTGCGGTCTTGCTGAAGGAACTGGCCGGCGAGCTGGTGGCAGAAAAGGGATGCGAAAAGGAATTTGCTTTCCTGGAACTGTTGGAACAGCGTGCCATAGAATGTTTCAAGAAGGTGAAAGGTACCAAGAAGCAGGTATGTTCGAACGTGGACTTCTATTCGGGATTTATCTACGAAATGATGGGATTGCCGCATGAAATCTATACCCCGCTGTTTGCCATGGCCCGTATCGTAGGATGGACGGCACACCGCATTGAGGAGCTGAACTTCGAAGGTCGCCGCATCATCCGTCCGGCCTACAAGAACGTGCTGGAGGAAGTGGATTACAAGCCGATAAAAGACCGCTGATTATTGCGATGAAAATAACCGGAAGAGGCTGCAGAAACCCGAAGAAGGTTTCTGTGGCCTCTTTTGTGTTAGGTATATCGGCCTGAATTGTGTACCTTTGCGGAGTTTATTCTTACATTTCGCAGTATGAACAGTTTGAAAGGATTTTTCTATGGACTTGCCACTTCGGTGACATTCGGTTTGATACCCTTGTTTACCCTTCCGCTGATGCGGAAAGGGATGATGTTTGATTCCATTCTTTTCTATCGGTTCCTTTTTGCCACCTTTGCTTTGGGGGTAATGATGAAGGTGAAAAAGGAATCGTTTCATATAGAGCTGCGGGATATTCCGCTGTTTCTTTTGCTGGGATTGTTTTACACCGGTTCGGCCATGTTCTTGTTTTGGGGATATGGTTTTATGGGGGCGGGAGTGGCCACTACCCTGCATTTCACCTATCCGGTGTTCGTCACCTTGCTGATGTGGGTGCTGTTTCGTGAGAAGGCGTCTTGGGTGACATGGGTTGCCATTCTGCTGGCGGTGTATGGCGTGTCTGAACTTTCATTGAAAGGGGATGAATTGTCGTTTGATGTGTCGGGGGTGATTATCGTTCTCCTTTCGGCTGTATGCTACGCCTGTTATATTGTGGCAGTCAACAAATCCCGTCTGCGCGATATGAACGGGCGGAAACTGGCTTTTTATGTGTTTATTGTCAGCACGGTGATGTTTGCCGTGAAGGCGCTGACCAATCAAGGAATACAACCGGTGCCGGACGCCGTGTCGGTAGGGAATCTGGTGCTGTTGGCCGTAGTGCCGACCGTCATCTCCAATATCACGCTGGTGTTGGCCGTACAGCATATCGGGGGTACGCTTACCTCTGTTCTGGGAGCCATGGAGCCGGTGACGGCTGTCTGTATCGGTGCTTTGATTTTCGGCGAATCGTTTACGGCACAGGAGGCTTGGGGAATTTTTCTGATTCTGGTGGCCGTCACGTTGATTGTGTTGACTAAGACCATTCAGAAAACGTTGTCGACGGTGGTCCGTAAGATTCGTCCGCGTCATGCCTGACACGGACGAACCCCACGTGGATTCCTTATTTTCCGTATAACTTGTTGATCAGGTCGCTGCGGCCAATTTTCCGCAGTTCATTGATGATGGCCTTGCGTTCTTCGGGCTTGTACCAGAAGAAGAACATGCGCTGGGCCAGCTTTTCGCGCGGCGTTTTGGCCGAGAAGACGGGTTCCAGGGTGTAAGGATGCAGTCCGGTGTACCATGCCTCCGTGGAGACCGTCATAGGGGTCGGGGTAAAATCCTGCACCTGCTCCAGATGGAAATCCAACCGCTTGGTAATGACGGCCAGTTCGGCCATATCCTCTTCCGTACATCCGGGATGGCTGCTGATGAAGTAGGGAATAATCTGCTGCCGCAGTCCGGCTTCCTTATTGATTTTGTCGAAGATACGCTTGAACTCATAGAACTGTTCAAAGGGCGGTTTGCGCATCAGGTAGAGCACCTTGTCACTGGTATGTTCCGGTGCCACCTTCAGTCGTCCGCTTACGTGGCGTGTAATCAGTTCGCGTGTATATTCCTTGGTACTCTGGTTGGTTTTCGCGTCCTTGCTTTGGTGCAGAAGCAGGTCGTAACGTACCCCGCTTCCGATAAAGCTTTTCTTGATGCCCGGCAAGCTGTCTACCGCATGATAGATTTCCAGCAGTGGATGATGGTCGGTATTCAAGTTCGGGCAGATTTTGGGGTGGATGCACGACGGGCGTTTACAACGCTGACAGAGGGACGTATCTTTTCCTCCCATCTGGTACATGTTGGCTGAAGGACCTCCCAAATCACTCAGATAGCCTTTGAAGTCGGGCATCTCGGTGATGGCCTTCACTTCCTTGAGAATGCTTTCCTTGCTTCGGCTGACAATGAACTTTCCCTGATGGGCCGAAATGGTACAGAAAGCGCATCCGCCAAAACAGCCTCGGTGGATGTTGACAGAGAATTTAATCATTTCGTATGCCGGAATCCGTTTGTTCTTGTATTTGGGATGCGGCAGACGGGTATAAGGCAGGTCGAACGACATGTCGAGTTCCCCTTGTGTCATCGGGGGATAGGGAGGATTGGTCACTACTGTCTGCTTGCCTACCTGTTGCAGTATGCGGGCCGCGGCATAACGGTTGGACTCTTCCTCGATGTGGCGGAAATTCTGTGCCTGCTTTTTTTTGTCTTTCAGACATTCCTCATGGGAATACAGGGTAAGGTCACCCTGTCCGTTGGGATTCTCCGGCAGGTGGGCAGCTTCTTCCTGCGAAATCAGGTAAGCCGTTTGCGGAATGTCGTGTGGCAGGTCGCCGGCATGCGTTTCTCCTTCCACTTTCAGCAGTCGTTCACTCAGTTCCGTTATAGGCTTTTCGCCCATGCCATAAATCAGCAAGTCCGCTCCCGATTCCACCAGGATGGAAGGACGTAGCTTTTCTTCCCAGTAGTCGTAATGTGTCAGTCGTCGGAGGGAAGCTTCAATACCTCCCAAAACCACCGGTACATCGGGATACAGCTTCTTCAGAATTTGTGTATAGACAATGCTGGGATACTCCGGACGCATGTCGTGGCGTCCGTCCGGAGTATACGCATCTTCACTTCTCAGTCGTTTATTGGCCGTGTATTTGTTGACCATGCTGTCCATGCATCCGGCAGAAACGCCGAAGAACAGGCGGGGTCTTCCCAGTTTCTTGAAGTCGCGCAAGTCATCGCGCCAGTTGGGCTGGGGAATGATGGCCACTTTCAGGCCTTTGGCTTCGAGCATTCGTCCGATGACGGCAGCTCCGAAAGAAGGATGGTCCACATAGGCATCCCCGCTGAAAATAATGACATCCAGTTCATTCCATCCCCTCAGTTCGGCTTCTTTCTTGGTCGTAGGCAGCCAGTCGGTCAGCTTGTATTCTTTCAAGGCAGTTTATGAATTGTGGGTTTCTTCTGTAGATTCGTCTTCGTTGTCTTCTTTCTCTTCCTTTTCTCTTTCCCATTTGATATAGAGCAGAATGAGCTGGTGCAGTCCGAAGGCTTTCATGTTGTTGTGGTAAATGACGTCGATGCACAAGTCGAGCAAATCCTTGCTGTTTTCTTCCATGGAAGCAATCAGTGAACGGATGTTCAGTTTCAGCTTGTCGAGCACGGTTTCGTCTACGATGCCGTTGCTGTCAATGAGTTGTTGGAAAAGTGAATATTTTTCAATGGTTTCCAGATGTTTTTCAGAAACGTCGATGCTTCGTGTACCGGAAGCGTTGGCCTGTATGGTATACATAATGCGATAATTTTAAAGTTTATGTAACAAAGGTAATTTTTTTCTACGTATCGGCGGCGGTTTTTTCGGCTTTTATTTAGAGATTTTTGTGTATTTCCCCATCGTAAAATGGAGGACTGCGGTGTATCTTTGTCTGAAAGGTCAAAAAGCGCAGGAATATACCTAAAAATAGTGATTGCGGTTTTTGACTGGATTTCTTTATTTTGCCACGTAAAATGATGAATACGATATTTATGTGTAACAATACGACCCGGATGTATAAACCCACGGACAAAATGAGTGACCTGATATGCGAGAACTATGCGCTCTTGCAAGTGTTGAGCCGCTTTGGCGTTTCGCTGGGCTTTGGTGACAAGTCGGTGCAGGAAGTCTGCGCGATGAACAATGTGGACTGCAATACGTTTTTAATTGTAGTGAACTTTCTCGGTGAGGAGAGCAACTATATTCATGACCATTTGAGCGGGCTTTCCATTCCAGCCTTGATGGATTATCTGAAGCGGGCACATTCCTACTTTCTGGATTTTCAGTTGCCTACCATCCGTCGGAAACTGATTGAAGCTATTGATTGTTCTTCGGAAAACGAGGTGGCTTTTCTCATAGTCAAGTTTTTTGATGCGTATGTGCATGAAGTACGGAAGCACATGGAATATGAAAATGAAAAAGTGTTTACGTATGTGGAGCATTTGTTGAAGGGAGAGCGCTTGTCGGACTACAGTATCGGGGTGTTTGCCCGTCGTCATGACCAGATAAACTCCAAACTGACAGAACTGAAGAATATCATTATCAAATATTATCCGTCGGGCGGTGACAATCAGCTGTTGAATGCCACGCTGTTCGATATTTTTAGTTGTGAGGAAGATTTGGCTTCACACAACCGGGTGGAAGATTATATTTTTGTGCCCGCCATTATGGAGCTTGAAAAGGAGATAAAATGAAACCGCAAGAAACAATATACATTGCTGTGGCTGAAAAGTCGATGATTGTCCGTAGCGGACTGGTGGCTGTGTTGAGACGTCTGCCCGATTTGTCGGTGCAGGTGATTGAAATTTCTTCGGAAGAGGGGTTGCGGCATTGCATGGAGGCGCACAGGCCTCAAGTATTGGTGATAAATCCTCAGTTTGGGGGATGGTTTGACGTGGCTGCTTTCAAGCAGGAATATGCCGAGCAGTCGATGAAGTTTGTATCATTGATTTATACGATGGTAGATGTCAGCCAGTTGAAAGGTTATGATGATTCTGTAGGGTTGTTTGATGATGTGGATTCATTGTCGCACAAGATTTCTCAGCTGATGAACATGGCGGAAGAAGAGGACAGCGATCAGGATTCATTGAGTCAGCGGGAAAAGGAAATTGTGGGTTGTGTGGTCCGCGGAATGACCAACAAGGAGATTGCTGAGAAATTGTATATCTCTGTACATACGGTTATTACGCATCGCAGGAACATCACGAGGAAACTGCAAATCCATTCGGCAGCTGGATTGACCATTTATGCCATTGTAAACAAGTTGGTAGAACTGAGTGAAGTGAAAATGAATTTATAAATGAATCTTGCTATTTGGACCGATTCTAAAATACCCAATTTTAGGTATTGTCCGGAAAAGCGGATTCCCGTATCTTTGCAGTGTTAGTCATATAGAAATTACGTAAACCACAAAAGTAAAAGAAGTTAGTTATTAGTTGGGTGCGCCCTGCGAAGTGATTCGCGGGGCGCACGCATTTGTAACAGTTTGTTGTTCGTCTTTAAAACCTGTTCAAAATGCAAAGGAAAATTTTCATATCCGGAGAAAACCTTTTACTTTTGCTCGAAAGAAGACTAATAACTGATTTAGATATATGAAAGTAGGATTATTTATTCCCTGTTATATCAATGCCGTTTATCCACAGGTGGGAGTAGCTTCTTTTAAGTTACTGAAAAGTCTGGGGGTAGATGTCGATTATCCGTTGGATCAGACTTGCTGCGGACAACCGATGGCGAATGCGGGGTTTGAGGAAGAGTCTGTGGAGTTGGCCCGTCGTTTTGACCGTCTTTTTGAACAATATGATTACATTGTAGGCCCTTCGGCCAGTTGCGTGGTGTTTGTGCGTGACCATTATGGTAACCTGTTGGCGAAAGAGTCGCACCGTTGTGCCAGTGAAGAAAAAATTTATGATATTTGTGAGTTCATTCATGATGTGGTGAAGCCTACCTCCTTGCAGGCTTCCTTTCCTCATAAGGTGAGTATTCAGAACAGTTGTCATGGGGTCCGCCTGATGCATCTTTCTTCTCCCAGTGAGTTGAATATACCTTATTATAATAAGCTTCGCGATTTGTTGTCGTTGGTGAAAGGTATTGAGGTTGTAGAGCCAGAACGTCCGGATGAATGTTGCGGTTTTGGCGGTATGTTTGCGGTGGAGGAACATGCCGTATCCGGGCAGATGGGGCGTGACAAGGTGCAGCGTCACATCGATACGGGAGCTGAATACATCGTAGGGGCAGACAGTTCTTGTCTGATGCATCAGAACGGGATTATTTCCCGGGAGAAATTGCCCATCAAGACCATTCATATTGTAGAAGTTTTAGCAGCAGGATTATGAGTACGAAACATTCGAAAGCTGCCGAGAAGTTTCAGGAGAACAAGGAACTGGCAGCTTGGCACGACCAGACATTGTGGATGATGCGTGCCAAACGTGATAAAATCAGCCGGGAAGTACCGGAATGGGAGCATTTGCGTGATATGGCTTCTGCCATTAAAATGTATAGCAACAGTCATCTTGACTTGCTTTTGCAGGAGTTTGAGAAGAATGCCCAGGCAAATGGAGCACATGTGTATTGGGCAAAGGATGCGGATGAGTACTGTTCTATTATTTATAATATCTTGCACGGACATAATGTGCATCGCTTCATCAAGAGCAAATCCATGCTGGCTGAGGAATGTGGATTGAATGAATTCTTGATTCAGAAAGGGATTGACGTGGTAGAAAGCGATTTGGGAGAACGGATTCTCCAGCTCATGCACAAGAAACCGAGCCATATTGTGGTGCCGGCCATCCACATCAAGAAGGAAGAAATCGGTGAACTGTTTGTAAAGGAGATGGGTACAGAACCGGGCAACAACGACCAGACTTATCTGACACATGCAGCCCGTAAGAATTTGCGTCATAAGTTCCTGGAGGCAGAGGCAGCCATGACCGGTGCCAACTTTGCCGTGGCTTCTACGGGTGAGTTTGTGGTATGTACCAACGAAGGGAATGCCGATATGGGAACTTCACAACCTAAATTGCAGATTGCCGCTTTCGGGTTGGAAAAGATTGTGCCCGACCGGGAAGCTTTGGGTGTATTTACCCGCCTGCTGGCACGTTCCGGTACGGGACAGCCAATTACTACTTATACTTCTCATTACCGCAAGCCGCGTAAGGGAGGAGAATTGCATATCATTATTGTGGACAATGGGCGCAGTAATATTCTGGCCGATCAGGAGCATGTGAAGACATTGAACTGTCTGCGCTGTGGGGCGTGCATGAACACGTGTCCGGTATATCGTCGTTCGGGAGGATATTCGTATACGTATTTTATTCCGGGGCCTATCGGCATCAATCTGGGTATGCTGAAAGCTCCTTTGCATTATTATGACAACGTATCGGCGTGCTCTTTGTGCTATTCTTGTCAGAATGTGTGTCCGGCAAAAGTGGACTTGGCCGACCAGATTTACCGTTGGCGGCAGAAGTTGGACGATTTGGGAGTGGCCAGTTCATCTAAACGGACCATGTCGGGAGGTATGAAAGTGCTGATGGAACACCCAGCCTTGTTCAATTTTGCATTGGCACGGGCGTCGTGGGTGAACTCATTCCCGCATGCACTGATATATAACGGATTGAATGACTGGGGGAAAGAACATGATATGCCTCAGTTTGCCAAAGAAAGCTTTAATGAGATGTGGAAAAAGGGTAAAGTAAAATAAGGATTATGAGTAGTAGAGAAGATATATTACAAAATATTCGTCGGAATACGCGGGTGCGTTATGAGAAACCCGATTTATCTGCTCTGGAACAGGAAGCGATTACGTATGCCAATCCGGTGGCACAGTTCACTAAAGTGGTAGCGGAAGTCGGCGGACGTGTTGTGGAGGTAAAGGACGGTGAAGATATAAATGATTTGATTCGCAAGTTGTATCCGGATGCCAAACGCATAGCCTCCAACTTGAAAGAGATTACGTGTGCCACTTTCCATCCGGACGAGGTGGCTGCATCGGCAGATTTGGATGGAACCGACCTGGCTGTGGTACGCGGACGTATCGGCGTCTGTGAAAATGGGGCCGTCTGGGTGGAGCAGGATGTGGAACAGCGTGCGGTGTATTTTATTTCTGAAGCGTTGATTCTTTTGCTCGACCGAAAAAATTTGGTCAATAACATGCATGAAGCTTACCAAAGGATTGATACAGGTGAATATGGTTACGGTGTGTTTATTTCGGGTCCTTCAAAAACTGCCGATATTGAGCAGGCATTGGTTCTGGGAGCTCATGGTGCACGTGAGTTGACGGTTCTGTTGGTATAAGGAAGATATAGAAGAATAAAAAATCCAGCATTTTCACAAAATGCTGGATTTTTTAGGGACATTCAGTAAATAATATAAAATTAGCCAACTAATTCATACACAAAGTGTTGCGAATTAGCTGGCTTTTTTGTATCTTTAGGTATTCCCCCGAAAATGAGGTTTGGCAGCCAAAACGGGGGAAATACTCCAACCAAGATATGGCAAAAGTACAAAATATTTCA